>Ga0102587_1002278_pt1 | contig 11534 bp, 8 predicted proteins | sample AraplaF_Col_mTSA_FD_76853 | JGI IMG/M metagenome (GOLD analysis project Ga0102587, IMG submission 76853) | Arabidopsis root microbial communities from the University of North Carolina, USA - plate scrape MF_Col_mTSA (SPADES assembly) (version 2) | ecosystem: Host-associated > Plants > Roots >... | reverse complement strand
GCTTCATACTGCCCTTCGCCAAACACCTGCTGCCGCACCCGGCCCTGGGCATCGACAAAATACAGCGCCGGCCAGGCCTGGTTCTCAAAGCCGCGCCAGATCGCATGCCGGCTGTCGATGGCGACGGGATAGCGGATGCCCAGCTCCCTGACGGCCCTGCGCACATGGTCCTCATTCCTCTCGAACGCGAACTCCGGCGAATGCACGCCCAGCACGACCAGGCCGGCCTCGCGGTACTTGTCGGCCCAGGCACGGATGTAGGGCAGCGTGCGCAGGCAGTTGATGCATGAATAAGTCCAGAAGTCGACCAGCACCACCTTGCCCCGCAGGTCGGCACTCGCCAGCGGCGGGGTGTTGACCCAGCCAGTCGCGCCGGCCAGCGGTGCGAAGGTGCTGTCGTTCCAGGCCATGGGTATGGGCGCGGTCTCGGCTTTCGCGGCGGCAAGCGGGATGGCATTGCTCACACGCATTGACGAATCCCGCGACCCCTGCGGCGCCCCTTGCGCCTGTGGATGAAAGGCATCGATCAGCGCCTGCTCAATCCGCGACGTGCTGCCCAGCGAAAGCCGGCCCAGCAAGCCGGTGTCCAGCCCCGTGGCGATCAACGCCACACCGGCCAGCACCGCCGCCCCCATACCGCGACGCGCCCACTGGCTCACACCCAGCGAGCGCCGCAGCAGCGCATACACCCGCCCGCCCACCAGCAGCGACAGCGCCAGCGAAGTGGCCGCGCCGCCCGCATAGGCCAGCAGCAACAGGGAGGTGCCCGCGTTCGCGCCCTGGATGGCCGCGCCCGTGAGGATCAGGCCCAGCACCGGCCCCGCGCACGGCGCCCACAGCAGGCCCGTGGCCAAACCCAGCACCAGCGATGAAACAAAGGAGCTGTCCTTGCGCCCAGCGCCGTCACTTGATTCAACGATGCGCGCGCCCAGCGCCACCAGGGGCTGGGCCAGGTGGTCGGCCACTTGCGGAAACATCAGCGCCAGCGCAAACGCGGCCAGCAGCCCCAGCGCCGCGAACCGGCCGTATTCATTGGCCTGCACCGCCCAGCCGCCGCCCACGGCGGCCAGGCTGGCCACCGCGGTGAAGGCCAGGGCCATGCCCAGCAGCATGGGCAGGCCGTTTTTGAGGAAAGGCCGGTCGGCACGCGCCAGCACAAAGGGCAACACCGGAAGAATGCAGGGACTGACGATGGTCAGCACGCCGGCGGCAAAGGCAAGGATGAGGAGGGTCATGGTCTGGCGGGTTCAGGAGTGGGCACCTCCGTGATTGAATCGCCGCCGCGTATCCCCGCTGTGTCGCCCGGGCCGCTTTATGGCATGCGGCTGTATCCGCGGCGGCCGCCGATACATTGGCACACAAAACCCTTGGCCTGTGAGGCCGGGCGCCCGTTTCGGCTCAGCTCACCTCCAGGATCATGGTCAACCCACCGCCGCCCTGGTGCTCGACGTTGTTGTTGGTGGTGTGGTGCGGGATGTGGCAATGCACCAGCCACTTGCCGGGTTTGCGGGCTTTCCAGATCACGTCGTAGCGCTGCCCCGGGCCCACGTTGACGGTATCGGCCTCGAAGCGCGCCGCTTCGGCCAGCACATAGCCGTCGCGGGCCACGACGGTGAACGGCCCGCCGTGCACATGCATGGGATGCACAAAGTTATTGTTCGTGCCTATGAAGCGCAGCTTGATGGTTTCACCCACGCGCATGCGGATGGTTTCGGTCTCGGGGTAGGCCTTGCCGTTGATGGTGAAGTAGTTGGGCAGCGCGCCCTCCATCAGCATCGCCGGGTAGGTCAGCCCTTCGCGCTTGAGCCACTCCTGCAACTGGATGACGTACTCCTTGTCGGCCTTGAGCTCCCGGGAAGCGTCCTTGGGATCGATGATGAGCGCGCCGTACAAACCCAGGGCCTGCTGGCGGTCCGCATGGTCATGGGTGTGGTAGAAAAACGTGCCCGCCTGTTCGGTCGTGAACTCATAGGTATAGCTGCCGCCCGGGGGTATGGGCGGCTGGGTGATCTTGGCGGGCCCATCCATCTCGTTCGGCAGGATCAGCCCGTGCCAATGCACGGTGGTGGATTCGGGAAGCCGGTTGCTCACCTTGATGCGAACCCTGTCACCTTCCGTGACGCGCAGGCGGGGCCCCGGCACCTGGCCGTTGAAGGCGTAGCCCTCCACCTTCACGTCGGGCAGGATGTTCCAGCGCACCACGCCAGTCTCCAGCTCAAAGACTTTCACGCCCCCTTCCAGCTTGGGCTCAAGAGGAATGTCGCCGCGCGCCTGTGGTTCCGCCTTGCGGTTTACCAGGCGCGGGTGGACGGCAGCCATGTCCCGCATCGCTTCACCCGGCGTATCCCAGCCCATGATCATCCCCGGCGGCATGATGGCGCCGCCCACATCGCGCGCGGACAGGTTCATGTTCACAAACAGCGCGGGCACGGTCAGCCCGCCCAGCAGCATCAGCAAAGTGCTCATGCAGACCGCCGCCAGCTGGGGTCGGGTGACGTCGGGCCGCATGGCGTGGCCATGCGCGTGGTCGTGCGTGCCGCCGTGAGTGTCTCCATGACTATGGCCGCGGATTTGCTCGTGCCCCTTGCTATGGCTGCGGCTGTGGCCGTGGTCCATCCCCGCTTCGGCGGGGGCTGAGGGTTCTTTCTCTTTCCCCGCATCGCGCTGGGTCATCAGCCCGTGCTTCATCTTCCGGGACACCATCCACACATTGACCGGATAGGCAATCGCAAAACCGGCGATCACGCCCAGCGACATCACGCCCCAGAAAATCAGCTCGGTCGGGTCCATCGCCCGCATGTCCCGTCCCATCATCAGCAGCGACATGACAGGCGCCATGCCGGCCATCATGGCGTTCATGCTGATGAACTCGGGCATGAAGGACTTCTTCACGTTCTCCAGGTAGGTGCCGCCCATCATGTTCTTCATGAACAGCGACTGGAAGATAAACAGGCCGAAGGCGAAACCCGCGAGGTATTCGACAATCAGGTCCAGCCACATCGGCAGGCCCAGCGTGGCCGTGATCACCGCCGCCAGGATGATGCCCGTCGCATCGCCCGCGACACAGTGGATGGTGGAGCCCACGCCCTGCTTCCACAAGGGCTTGATGAACTCCTCATGCCCGCCGGGATGCGGCTCCTTGTCCGCCATCACATACAGCAGCAAGCCGATAGGCCCCATGTACAGCGTGACCAAAATGAAGCCCCACTTCATCACCACCGGTTCGGGGTTGTTGCGCAACTGGTCCCAGGCGACGTAGGCGGTCGAGCCCAAGGCCAGGGCAAACCAGACGATCAGGAAGTAATCAATGGGCTGGGCAATCATGGGCATCTCCCTTTGGTGATGAGGCCTGGAAGATCACCTTGATCGTTTTCCCTTGGCGCTTCCGCGGCATCCACCACTATGGACCTTGCCACCATAGGAAGGTCAAGCGACCCGCACCTTCCAGCTTGTAAGGAGTTGAAAACGCCCGGCTCTCAGCCGCTGTTGATGCCGTGGCGGGCCGGCCCATCATGATCAATACGACCGGGGCCGTCGCGGCGCTGCTGGGGGAGAGTAGGGTGCCGACGGCCGTGATGCGTGGCTTTGCGGTGATCTCACGCGCGGCCGGGCTGGTGGCGCACATTGTGGAGGAGCAGAACCGTCCCTCGGGGCGGCTTATTTGGGAGACGGTGGAGGGTGGTGCCGTTTGTGGATGGAACCTTGGCCACCTAATCGACGATTGATCTCCATTCGGTGGAACTGCTCAGCTCTCAAATTAGCTTGGCGGCGTGAACACCTTGATCACCGGAGTCATATCCTCGGAAGTTCGAGCCTCATGCTGACCTTGTTGGACTTGAGCGCTGAGGTGCATACGCATGATGCATGCGGGATAAGACAGAACCTACAGCAACAAAAAAACCCGCTACTGCGGGTTTAATGGGGTTTGAACGACTCGACTTTGCTCATCTGTTCTTCAAAGTCCTTCAAGATGAACTTCGGATACATACCTTCGTATGGATCCGGAACAAGTATGTGCTTCTTACTCGCTGTCGACTGCCAGAAGCATCCAGTCCCTGTTCTCACGTCCGTTTTGCGAAATCCCTTTGCCTCTAATTGCGCCTCAAACTCTTGTTGAGTTGGTACGCGATGGGGATTCACGCAATGGCCACTTCACGAAATAGACTAAAGCGCTTGTCGGACAGAACAATGATTTCATCTTCAGCGGACCCTTGAGTTTGCTCGATGAACTCTTTGAAAGTCAGTTCTGGAATGGCCTTGCACTGGATGCCTTCGTCCAAGAAAACCAATTTTTCAATCGCATTACCAACGTCCTTAAATGCGACCTCGGCATGTTTGCTTGCCACGTACAAGCCTGGCAAATCTTCAGAAGAAAAGACGTGCCATTCCTCCGCGAACTTATAGTTCACGCAGATAGAGGTTTTAGCGAATGTCATTTGTAGCTCCGGTGGTTACTAGTCTTATATAAGACTGGGCTCTTAAAGTTTACAGAGGATAAATCGTTACCGCAACGAAAACATCCTCTAATCAGGGTAGGTTTATACCTACTGTGCTTATTTCGTACCTTTTTCACGAAAAATACGTTGTAACCTGTATTCTCATACAGTAAAGCTATGTATTTCATAGCGAATTTCGTTTGCAACGGGGTGGTTCAGCTCACCCGACCCCAGTAGCAGCCGCGCCGTCTTCCATCCAATTGGCCCCTGCCAGCCTTGTTTTCAAGCGCAAATGGAGGATGACGATCTGCATCCCTGTCGTTACGATCTGACTTATAGCCAATTGGGCTAACACAACAGCGGGCCCATCCAACAAATCAGGATCTACATGGCAAGCAAAGCTCCGGTCAGGATATACGTCGCAGAGGAAGTGCTTGAAATCCGATACACCCCAAGAGGTACATTTTTAAACCACATCGGGGAGATCGCCGATTACATGAGCGATCAGGGGCTGTTCAAGCACTGGGAGATCGGCACAAACAGCATTAGCTTTCGGGATAGCGACCCCAACCCCAAAAACCTGAGCGCATTCATGTCATTCAGGAATGCGGGCATTGTCGTCATCGATGCACCGACCAAGAATTTCTTCCGTGAAAAAGCCATTCAGTATTGGAAGGCGATAGAAGCAAACAAGTACTTCACGATTCCGACGGTTCAAAGAATCGGTGTTCGCCATAGGTGTTTCATTAAGCTCGAAAAGAGCTTCGAAGAAATTCAAGAGGCAATGTTCGACTATCTATGCAAACCGGACATCATTTCAGTATTGGGCGGTAAGCGTCTAGACATGCAATATGTCGTCGACATGGAAACCAAGCTTGGCAAGCTAAAAGCCACCTTTGGCCCACTCCGCAAAGATGAAGCGTCGGCCCTATTCACTTTTGGCTCCGATCACTTTAGTAGCCCCGGGGTATTTATTGATCTTGACTCGTCCACAACCAACCCAAAAAACATGCCCAAGCTGATCGAAGAGTTCACGAAAACAGCCAGCGAAACCAGCTGGGCAAATATCGAATCGGTGCTCGACAAGATGGGTTTTTGAAATGGCAATTACTTATCGCACCACAAAAATTACTGAGCGATACGACGCATCGTCAGATGCTCGCTTATCAGAAAGCACTCAAGGTTTCGGAAAGGCTACGCCAAGTCTGAATGATGTAAAAGCAGCGGAAACTCAGCCGCAGAGTGCGGAAATTTCGGATCAATCAACGCGACAGTCGGGATCGGCCGGCTCTTCATCAAGTCCAAATATTGATCGCTTTACCCAAGAACTGCACGGTTGGCTCGGAAAACATTTTTTCAAAGTAATCGTCGGAACGTTCGTTGTCCTTGGTCCGGCAATTGGATTCGTCTGGCTAGTGGCAGAAAAATCTACCAAGATTGATACGCGACTGGAACACGTCGAAACGGGAATCCGCGAAATAAACACCGAACTCAAGTTAAGTTCGGACAGGCTTTTAAAGCTCGAACTCAACAGTCAAAGCACGCAATCACCGGTTAGTTCTAAAGATAAAGCCACCAAAAAATGATTGGCATCAAGGAAGCAGGAATATCGGTGAGATATTTCGCACGTGAAATGGGTAGAAAATCAGGTGGCAAGCGGGCTTCCTCGAGTTAAAACTCTGCGCATTTAGAGCTTGCCGGCTGCGTACTGCTTTTCAAAGTCACTCTTTGCCCGGATGTAGCCGTTAGCACATTCCACAAAGGCCTGACCTTCAGCTTTGTCGCAATGCGCCGGCTTCTTGTAGAACTTTTCCCAGGCAGCGGTCCTGCGGGCTAATTCTTCCACTTGTTCGCGCCTCTGATCTTCCGCCAGCTTTTGCTGCAGCGCTTTCTCCCTCTTCTGCCGATCCGCAAGCTCTTGCGCCTGCTGTTGATGCAGCAACTCACGTTGCTGCAAGTCCTGCTTGGCCCGCTGTGACTGAGCGTTTATCTGCTGAATGCTCTGTTGAACGCTCTGCTGAATGTGCGTGATTGCCTGGCGCGCATAGTACATACGAACCTCATATGCCACGAAGCCGGCAATCAGCGTACCCAAGGCGACGCCGACGGCAATTTTCCAAATACTCGTTTCCTCGGCTGTTCCGCCGCTAAAGGACCCTGCGTCATTTCGAGACATGTACCCGCCCCCCACTTTATGGCTCTAGTCATCCACTGAAACCAGCACCTGCTGTGCAACTCCCTCAAACAAAGAGGCCTGCCCACTCGACCGAAGGATTATGAGATCCTGTCGTAGCGCTTTGCGGTTATTTCAAATGCAGCAGGACAGATAACGCAAGGGGGATATCCCGCTCTACAGCTGCGCATTAAAGCCGGGGCTTATCCAAACTCTCGTTCTTTCCCCTCCTCCCCCAATTGCAGGATACCCAAACCCCCACCCCAGGCATAGACTGACCCCACCTTGCCAAACCCTGGGCAAGGCAGCCGCACAGGCACCGGGCCACCACAGGGCACCAGATACCTACAACCGGGGGAGGCAGCGATGAGAAGCTACGGTAAAACCCTGTTCACGGCCGCAACGGCCTTTGCCGTCATGGGCACCACGGCTGTACACGCCATCTCCATCGGCGGCTTCGACCCGGTCAAGGCGGTCACCAAGATCGTGACCGCCCCCACCAACACGGTCATCAACGCCGTGAAGGTGGTGGTGAACGGCGACAGCGCCAAAACCATTCTTGACCCGGCCAAGGATGCGGCCAAGTCGGTCGCGCCGCTGCCCACCCTGGCGGCAAATGTGGCGACCTGGCCGAATGAGCAGCTGTACAAGGAAGCGCAGGCGCTGGCCGCCAAAACCGGCAAGCCCGGCGAGTTTATTTTTGACGTGGCAACCTTCCAGCAGCGTTACCAGGACCAGGTCGTCAAAGCCTCCGGCGCCGCGGCGGCGAATGCGCTGGTGGGCAAGAACCCGCTGGAGTTCCTGGCCATGCCGCTGGCCGCGGCGATACGTGAGGCGCGGGCGCGGCACATTGCCAATGCGAAGCCGCTGCCGGACGATGTGAAGAAGGCGCTCTTCAACTTCTTCCCCAAGGAGGTGCTGGACCGTGCCAGGTATGCGGTTGGCACGGTGGAGATCACTTTGCCCAACGGCATCGGCAAGGTGCAGAAGTTTTTCGGGAATGACATCGGCGTGGTGGTCGACGACGTGATTGTTTTCTCCAAAGACCCGGGCACTTTCCGCAACGATCCGCAGTGGTGGGGCCATGAGGTGACGCACGTCAGGCAGTACATGGACTGGGGCGTGGAGGAGTTCGCCTTCCGTTATGTGAAGAGCCTGGGCAATGAGGTGGAGGGCCCGGCTTATGCGCGCGGCGACGAGGTGCTGGCCTGGGCACAGCAAAACTTCCGCGGGGCGGATGGCTCGGTGGTGCCGCTGGTAATGGCCAGCGCGCATTCCATGGCCGGTGTGCAGGCGGAGCCGCTGCTGCCGCCCGCGTATGTCAAAGCGCAGGACGACCAGGCCGCCGCCGCGGCCCTGGCGGACCCGCCCATCATTCGCTGCTTCTTCCCGAACGACGCGCTCGAATACTACGGAACCCAGCAGGGCCGGATCATCGTGGTGGACCGGGCCGCGGGCCGCTGGCTGCACATTGGCTGGGCCGCGCCGCCCGATATCGCGGGGCCGGCCTGGATTTATTTCATTCCGGGCCGCGGCTCCTACGACGTGTTCGCGAACGGCCAGATTGTCCAGCGCATCACGCCCAGCCCGTATGGCCCGTTCGGGCCGCCGGGGCCACCTGTGCAGGTGGGGTATGTGGCGCGCTTGCAGTGAGGCACTGGCATTGAAGCAAAAAAGAGAACATTTGAAGCACTTTTTGCTTCATTCGTTTTCGATATGCAGTGAGACTCACGAACCGCATTAACCCGCCATATTTGGTCGATTAGTCGATTTATGCATCCATATTTGGGTGTTTATCGGAGCTCGTGACAATGCTTGCGCGGCGGTTTTATTGAAGGTGGTTTCGCCTCGCCGTTCAGGCTGAGGTATCGAAGCCCTGCCTCTACCGGTCGGGCTGAGCCTGTCGAAGCCTCTTTGGTGTCTTGGCGCTGGGAGGTTTTAGGTTCCGGGGCCGGACAGCCCCGCCTCGGAACTCATAACACCTCAGCCCTTGAAACAAGCAAAGGCTTCGACAGGCTCAGCCCGAACGGTCAGGAAGAGGCTTCGATACCTCAGCCCGAACGATGATTCCCGGCGTCAAACCACAGCAGGCAACCGCTCCAGCAACTTGTCCAAAGTAACCGGATACTCCCTCACCCGAACCCCGGTCGCGTTGTAGACCGCATTCGCCACCGCGGCGGCGATGCCACAGATGCCGAGTTCGCCGACTCCTTTGGCTTTGAGGGGCGAAGAGATGGGGTCGGTCTCGTCAAGAAAGATCACATCCTGGTGCGGGATGTCGGCGTGCACCGGCACCTCGTAGCCGGCGAGGTCGTGGTTGACGAAGAAGCCGTGGCGTTTGTCGACGGCGAGTTCTTCCATCAGTGCGGCGCCCACGCCCATGGTCATGGCGCCTATGACCTGGCTGCGCGCGGCCTTGGGGTTCAGGATGCGGCCGGCAGCGCAGACGGCGAGCATGCGGCGCACGCGGATCTCGCCGGTGGCGGCGTCGACACCTACCTCCACAAAATGCGCGCCGAAGGTGGACTGCTGGAATTTTTTGTCGAGGTCGCCGTATTCCATGAAGTCTTCGGCCACCAGGTCTTTATCAGCGGCAAGCTGCGCCAAGGGCACGGTGCGGCTGCCCGCGTGCAGCATGCCGCCTTCGAAGACCGCATCCAGCGCGGTGACACCGGCGGCCTGGGCGATCACTTCGCGCAGCTTCATGCAGGCGGCATACACGCCGGAGCTGGAGCTGTTGCCGCCCCACTGCCCACCTGAGCCGCAGGAGACGGGGAAGGCCGAATCGCCCAGGCGCACCAGCACTTTCTCGAGCGGCAGGCCCATGGTTTCGGCGGCGGTCTGGGCGATGATGGTGTAGCTGCCGGTGCCGATGTCGGTCATGTCGGTTTCGACGGTGAGCACGCCGTCTTTGCCCAGCCGCACGCGCGCGGCGGACTTCATGAGCAGGTTGTTGCGAAAGGCGGCGGCCACGCCCATGCCGACCAGCCAGCGGCCGTCGCGCAGTTGCGCGGGCTGGGCCTTGCGCCGGCTCCAGCCGAATTTCTCGGCGCCCAGGCGCAGGCATTCAATGAGCCGGCGCTGCGAGAAGGGGCGGCCGGCCTGCTCGGGGTCAACCTGCGTGTCGTTGCGCACGCGGAACTCGATCGGGTCCATGCCGAGTTTTTCGGCCATCTCGTCCATGGCGACTTCGAGGGCCATCATGCCGGGCGCCTCCCCGGGCGCGCGCATGGCGTTGCCTTCGGGCAGGTCGAGTACGGCCAGGCGCGTGGCGGTGAAGCGGTTGGCGCTGGCGTACAGCAGGCGCGTCTGGTTCGCCGCGGTTTCGGGCTGGCCTTCGGGCAGGTCGCCGGACCAGCTCTCATGGCCCGTGGCGATGAGCTTGCCGTCGCGGCCGGCGGCCAGGCGTATGCGCTGGATGGTGGCGGGCCGGTGCGTGGTGTTGTTGATCATGAGCGGGCGCTGCAGCGCGACCTTGACGGGCCGCTGCACTGCGCGCGCGCCGAGTGCGGCCAGCAGCGCATCGGCCCGCACCCAGAGCTTGCCGCCGAAGCCGCCGCCGATAAAGGGCGAGACCAGGCGCACATTCTCCTTGGGGATGCCGAGCGTTTTGGCCATATCGCCCACGCTCCAGTCGATCATCTGGTTGGCCGTCCACACGGTGAGCTTGTCGCCCTGCCAGGCGGCGATGGAGGCATGCGGCTCCATCATGGCGTGCGACTGGTCGGGTGTGGTGTAGGTCGCGTCCAGCTGCACGGGCGCTGAAGCAAACGCGCCATCGAAGTCGCCGATCCTGGATTCGGGCGTGCCGCCGAAATCAGAGGGCTTGGCCAGGGGCGCCGAATCTTTCGCGGCGGCCAGGTCAAACCTGCCGGGCGCGCGCTCATACTCAATGCGCACCAGCTGCGCGGCGGCGCGTGCCTGCTCAAAGGTGTTGGCGACCACCAGCGCGAGCGCCTGGTGGTAGTGGTCTATCTCGGGGCCGCCCAGCAGCTTGGCGGTGTTGAACTTGCCCTTGCCGAGCTTCCCGGCATTGCGCGCGGTGATGACGGCCAGCACACCGGGCGAGGCGCGCGCGGCGTCCACGTCCATGGCGGCGATGCGGCCCTTGCCGATGCCGGCGCCAACGATGTAGCCGTAGGCCGGGTTGGGTGCAACGTCATGGCGCTCATAGGCATAGGGCGCGGCGCCGCTGGTCTTGAGCGGGCCGTCGATGCGGTCCATGGGCTTGCCGATGACCTTGAGCTGGTCAATCGGGTTGGTGGTGGCGGGGATGTCGAACTTCATGCGGCGCTCCTGGCCTGGGCCAGCACGGCGGCGAGCGTGCGCTCCACCAGCGGCAGTTTGAAGGCGTTGTCTTCGGTCGTGCGGGCGCCGGAAAGCAGGTGCGCCGCCGCAGCCTTCGCGCCCTGCGGCAAGGCGGCATCGGCCGTTGCATCACGCCAGGGCTTGTGCGCCACGCCGCCCAGGGCCACGCGGCCCGAGCCGTCGCGCTGCACCACGGCGGCGACCGAGACCAGCGCGAAGGCATAAGAAGCGCGGTCGCGCACCTTGCGGTAAATGTGCGTGCCGCCCAGCGGCTTGGGCAGGCTGACCGAGGTGATGAGCTCGCCGGGCTCCAGCGCGGTTTCGATGTGCGGCGTGTCGCCGGGCAGGCGGTGGAAGTCGGCAATCGGGATGACGCGCTTTTGCCCATCGGGTTTGACGGTTTCCACGGCGGCGTCGAGTGCGCGCATGGCCACGGCCATGTCGCTGGGGTGGGTCGCGATGCAGGCCTGGCTGGCGCCCAGCACCGCATGCTGGCGCGTGTAGCCACCGATGGCGCTGCAGCCGCTGCCGGGCTGGCGCTTGTTGCAGGGCTGGTTCGTGTCGTAGAAGTAAGGGCAGCGCGTGCGCTGCAGCAGGTTGCCGGCGGTGGTGGCCTT
>Ga0102587_1002273_pt1 | contig 11554 bp, 8 predicted proteins | sample AraplaF_Col_mTSA_FD_76853 | JGI IMG/M metagenome (GOLD analysis project Ga0102587, IMG submission 76853) | Arabidopsis root microbial communities from the University of North Carolina, USA - plate scrape MF_Col_mTSA (SPADES assembly) (version 2) | ecosystem: Host-associated > Plants > Roots >... | reverse complement strand
CGGGGCGGGAGCGCCTTCGCCCGGCTTGACGTCGGCGCCCCTGGCCGGACCGCCTTCGCTGCGCGGACGCCGCGGCGGCGCGCCATCGCGGCGCCCTTCGCTGCGCCCGCCTCGGCCGGCGCCGGGACCACCGGAGCCGCTGCGGCTACGACCGCCGCCACGACGCTCTTCATCGGCGGCGCGCTGCTCGCGCGCTTCCTTGAAGATCGCGCCGATGCTTTCGTTCTCCTCGCCTTCCTCGCCCGCCGGCACTTCGCGCGGCGCGCGCGGCAGCGACACCAGCAGTTCGGCGTCGACCGGCGCGGTCGGCAGCTTCTGCTCGATGTAGGCCTCGATGTCGGGCAGGCTCATCGCATAGCGTTCGCAGGCGAAGCTGATCGCGTCGCCCTCGGCGCCCAGGCGCGCGGTGCGGCCGATGCGATGCACGTAGTCTTCCGCGTCGAACGGCAGATCGTAGTTGTAGACGTGGCTGACGCCGTCGATGTGCAGACCGCGCGCGGCCACGTCGGTGGCGACCAGAATTTCGAGCTGGCCCTTCTGGAACTTGTTGAGCAGCGATTCGCGCTTCTTCTGCGGCACGTCGCCCGACAGCACGCCGACGCGATACCCGCCGCGCTCCAGCGAACGCGCCACCCGCTCGACCCACACCTTGGTGTTGACGAACACCATGGTGCGCGCGCCTTCGCTGCGCGACAGCAGGCCCAGCAGCAGCGGAATCTTTTCCTCGTCGGACGGGAAGTACACCTTCTGCCGGACCTTGGCCGCGGTGATGAACTCGGTCTCGACCACGAGCTTCTCGGGCTCGTTCATGTGCTCGTACGCCAGTTCCAGCACGCGATGGCTCAGCGTGGCCGAGAACAGCAGGGTCTGACGCTCGGTGCGGATCGGCATGCGCCGCAGCAGGAAGCGGATGTCCTTGATGAAGCCCAGATCGAACATGCGATCGGCTTCGTCGAGCACGCAGATCTCGCAGGCGTGCAGCGACACGACCTTGTGCTGTTTGACGTAGTCGATCAGGCGGCCCGGCGTGGCGATGATGACGTCGGCGCCGCTCTGCAGGATTTCGCGCTGCTTGTCGTAGTCCACGCCGCCGTAGACCAGGGCGAATTTCAGGCCGAGGTCGGAGCCGAACTTGACCGCGTCCTTATGGATCTGGATCGCCAGTTCGCGGGTCGGCGCCAGGATCAGCGCGCGCGGGTCCTCGGGCTTGCGCTCGGCCAGGGCCGGGCTGGTCAGCAGGCGGTTGATCACCGCGACCAGGAACGCCAGCGTCTTGCCGGTGCCGGTCTGCGCCTGACCGGCGACATCGCGCCCGGTCAGCGCCAGCGGCAGGGTCAGGGCCTGAATCGGCGTGCAGCGCGAAAACCCGGCGGCTTCGAGGCCGGCCAACAGGGTCGGGTGCAGGTCGAACGAGGAGAAAGTGATATCGGTTAAAGGCTTGTCGCTCATGCGTTTCAGAAGTCCGCGCCGATCAGGCGCCGTAGAGTGTCGCTTGCGTGGGTGGCGTCGGCGAAGCAGACTGCCGGGGCCGAGCCGGCGCCCGAGTTGAACTCTGAAGGCAGGCTCGATGAGGCCGTGGCGCAGCCCTTGAAGGTGCCGCGAAACGCCCCAGTTTAGCGTAAGCCCCCGCCCGGCATGGGCCGCCCGGGGTTCCATTCTAGAATAGCCTGATCCGTATGGATCTCGCGCCCCCGCAGGAGACCCCCGTGAGCGAAAAAGTTCTGCATGCTGGCGATTCCGACTTCGACGCCACCGTGCTGCAGTCGTCCGAACCCGTCCTGGTCGATTTCTGGGCCCCGTGGTGCGGCCCGTGCAAGGCGATCGGTCCGATCGTCGAGCAGCTCGCCGACCAGTACCAGGGCAAGGCCAAGGTGGTGAAGGTCGACGTGCAGGAATTCCCCGCGCTGGGCGTTCGCTACAACGTGCGCAGCATTCCCATGCTGTTGATGTTCAAGGACGGCCAGGTCCATTCCAGCCAGCTGGGCGCGCCGCCGAACATCAAGTCGCTGCTCACCCAGATGATCGACAAGGCCATCTGAAGCGCGTCATCCCGACCGCGTGACGCATGCGCCCGCCCCGGGCGCGTGCGTTCCGGGCCAGACGTCCCGGGCCAGGCCGGGCAACGTGAACGGTATAGCCCGGGAAGCTTGCCGCCACGCGGCAGCAGTGCTAGTTTCGCAACACCCGGCGTCGGACTTCGCGTCCCCACGCCGCACCCCGTCTAGATACTCATCATCAACCCACGTCCCTGACGTCCCGCTCGCCCGATGCGAGCGCTCGCCGCTTAGCGAGGAACCTCCGCTTGTCCGATAAGACCCCCGACGCTGGCGATACCGCCGAGAAGCGCGTGCGTAAACCGCGCGCCAGCAAAACCGCCGACGCCGCTCCGGCCGTGGTGAGCGATGCCAGCCCACTGATTCCGGCCAAACCGGCCCCCGTCGCGCCGGCGCCCGTCGTGCCCGCGCCGATCAAACCCGCGCCCGCCGCCCCGGCTCCGGCCGCCGCCGCATCCGAATCCTCCAGCGCGCCCGCCGCGCCCAAAGCCCCCGCTCCTGCCCCGGCCGCGCATGCCGGCGGCGAGTCCGCTCCGGCCGCCTCCGGCGCCAGCGACTCGTCCGCCCCGCACGCTCAGGACGGCAACGGCGGTCAGTCGCAGCAAGGCCAGAACCAGCAGGGCCAGCAGCGCGACGGCGCCTACGACGCCAACCGCGGCGGCAACAACCGCCGCGACCGTTTCCGCAACCGCCGCGACCGCGATCGCAATGGCGGCGGCGGTGGCGGTGGTGGTGGCGGCAACAACCGTCCGCAGCAGCGCGGCGGCGGTAATGACGACTTCGACAACGGCGAAAACTTCGTCCCGCGTCCGCACCCGCAGGTGCCCGAGGGCTTCCCGCAGTATTCGCTGGGCGATCTCAAGCGCATGCCCGCGCCGAAGCTGATGGATCTGGCCGACCAGCTCAGCATCCAGGAAGGCGTCGCCCGCGCGCGCAAGCAGGACGTGATCTTCGCCCTGCTGAAAGTGCTGACCCGCCACGGCGAAGGCGTCGCCGCCGACGGCGTGCTGGAAATCCTGCCCGACGGTTTCGGCTTCCTGCGCGCGGCCGAGGCGAGCTACCTCGCCGGCCCAGACGACACCTACATCTCGCCGAGCCAGATCCGCCGCTTCAACCTGCGCACCGGCGACCACCTGTCCGGCCGCATCCGCTTCCCGAAGGACGGCGAACGCTATTTCGCGTTGTCGGTCGTCGACAGCATCAACGGCGAGCCGCTGGAAGCGTCGAAGAACAAGGTCCTGTTCGAGAACCTGACCCCGCTGTTCCCGCGCCGCAAGTTCAAGCTCGAGCGCGCCGACGGTTCGACCGAGGACATCACCGGCCGCATCCTCGACCTGATGGCGCCGCAAGGCAAAGGCCAGCGCGCGCTGATCGTTTCGCCGCCCAAGGCCGGCAAGACGATGATGATGCAGCAGGTCGCCACCGCGATCACCCACAACCATCCCGACGTGCACCTGATCGTGCTGCTGGTCGACGAACGTCCGGAAGAAGTGACCGAAATGCAGCGCACCGTGCGCGGCGAAGTGGTCTCCTCGACCTTCGACGAACCGGCCGCGCGCCACGTGCAGGTCGCCGAGATGGTGATCGAGCGCGCCAAGCGCCTGGTCGAACACAAGAAGGACGTGGTGATCCTGCTCGACTCGATCACCCGCCTGGCCCGCGCCTACAACAACGTCGTGCCGAGTTCGGGCAAGGTGCTGTCGGGCGGCGTCGACGCCAACGCCCTGCACCGTCCGAAGCGATTCTTCGGCGCCGCGCGCAACGTCGAGGAAGGCGGCTCGCTGACGATCATCGCCACCGCCTTGATCGACACCGGCAGCAAGATGGACGAGGTGATCTACGAAGAGTTCAAGGGCACCGGCAACTCGGAAGTCCACTTGAACCGCCGTATCGCCGAAAAGCGCGTGTACCCGGCGATCGACATCAACCGTTCCGGCACCCGCCGCGAAGACCTGCTGATCGAGCCCGAGCTGCTGCAGAAGATCTGGATCCTGCGCAAGCTGCTGCACGGCATGGACGAAATCGGCGCGATGGAATTCCTGCTCGACAAGATGAAGACCACCAAGTCGAACGACGAATTCTTCAGCTCGATGAAGCGCTGACCGCGCCAGATCGACGAAGACCGCCAAACAAAACGCCCCGCATCGCGGGGCGTTTTTGTTTGCGCCGATCGATCAACGCGCGAGCGGGCGCAGTGCCCGAGGCGGCCGCGATCAGAACCCGCGGCCGCCCGGCGTCGCCTGCTGCTGCGCCGGGGTCTCGGTCGCGGCGGTGTGGCGCGCGGCGAGCTGGCTGCTCGTCTCCACGCTCTGATGCGACGCGCTGGCGACATCCAGCGCGACCATGCGCCGCGCCGGCGATTGCAGATCGCCCTGCACCGCGAACAGCTTGCTGCCGTCCTTGCTCGCGAGCAGGTGATCGACCTGGGTCAGGCCACCGTCGCGCGCGGCCGGGACCAGCGCCGCGGCGAGATTCTTCTGCTGCTGCTCGCTGAGCCGGTTCTGCGGGATCTCGGTGCCTTTGACCTTGTCGAGCATGTCGCGGTACTGGCCGTTCAAGGCGTTCGCGCTGCTGCTGAGAATGCCGGCCACGCGCAGGCCTTCCTCGAGCGTGCCGCCGACCTTGTTGGTGTTGCGGTTGGCGGCGTCGCGCAGTTCCGGCGGCAGCAGGTAGGTGCCGCGCTCGCGCTCGCCGTCGCGATCGCGCACGTAGCGCTTGACGTCGTTGAGCTCCAGATCGAGGAACTCCCTGGCCGAGCCCTTGGCCGACTGCGCCAGCTGGATCGCCTGCGGCGCGGTGAGCTTGTCCAGGCCCTGGCCCGAGCCCAGCGCGTCGACCAGCGATTCGGGATGCACCTTCTGCTTGAGGAAGGACAGGAAGCGCTCGCGCGTTTCCGGGTTCTGGCCCAGGCCATCGAGCACGCGCGTGGCGGTCGACAGCGCGTTGGCGCCGTCGGTCGGCATGCCGGCGATATTGCGCATCACCCCGTTGATCGCCTGCTTGGGTTCCAGACCCTCGCCGAACGGGAAACGTTCGCGGAATTCGTCCCAGCGCGGCTTGAGCAGGGCTTCGCGCGCGTGCTTGATCAACTCGAACGCGCCGGCGGCGAACGCCACCACCGCGATGCCGATCGGCGCGATGCCGATCAGGCCGCCGACCAGGCCGGCGTTGCGCGCGCCGAACAGGGTCGCGATGTTGCCGATATTGCCGACGGTCTTGAAGCCGCCGTTGAGCAGATCGAACGCGGAGTCGACGCGCTGGTTGGTGGTCAGCGGCATGCCGGTCAGCGGGTCGCGGCCGTTGAACACGCGGCCGGCGTTCTGGCCGATGTCCCTGACGTCATGCGCCACGTCCTTGATCGCGCTGTAGCGCTCGAGGATCTTCGCCGCTTCGCGTTCGCGACCGGTGCGGTTGGCGAACTCCAGCACCGCGGCCATCGCCGCCGCGTCCAGCGGCTGGCCGTTGAGATGCGCGGCGTTGCCGGACTTGATCGCCGCGTCCAGCGCTTCCAGGGTCTGGGTGATGTCGCCGTGGCCGCCGTTGACCGCGAGCTGCTTGAGTTCGCGCAGAGGCTCGTCGACCGGCTCCGGTCCCTTGGCGTCGCGCTGCGCCGACCAGGTCTTGGCGTAATCGACCAGCGAGCTTTGCAGATTCGCCGGCAATTCCACTTCATAGCCGTGGAACGGCGGTGCGACCCGGCCGTCGGCGCGGGTTTCGCCCGGATGCAATTTCCAGGTCAGATCGACATCGGCGAGCGCGCCGCCGGGCGCGGAGGCCGAGGCGATGGTGGCTTCGAGCGTGTCCTCGTCGACCACCTGGCCGTTGCGTTGCAAGGCATCGGCGACGAACGCGCGCAGCACGGTGTCGCGCGACCACTCGTCGTCGGCGGGCAGCAGCGCGGTGTAGGTTTGCGCATGTTCCTGCGCGGCGCCCTGGCCGGCGTAATGACGCGGCTGGGCGGCGGCATCGCTGCGCGGCAGGTGGGCGTCCAGGATCGAATCGACTGCTGCATTCATATGCACGGCTCCATGTCGGAGGGGTCATCCCCATGACCCCGAGCGCCGGCGGCAGGTCCGCGGGCGGACTCGCATGATGCCCCCGTCGCTGAACGAGAGCAATTCCGTGCTGATTTCCATGCAGTTTTTGGCTTTTCCGTACGGCACCCGACATCGCACGCCGCGCACGAATCGAGCGCCGCGGCGTGCGATGCCTGCGTTTCAGTCGAACCTGTCCTGCGCCGCGGGCCGGCAGGTTTCGGTGCGCCGCGGCGCTTGGACTTCGACCGTGCGCGGCGCGTCCATCGCCGCGCTCACACTCGTGCTCATGCCGGCGAAGGAAAAATCCCGCGGCTGCAATTCGTCCATCGCCGGATTGCACCCGCCCAACATCGACACCGCCAACACCAACGCCCGCTTGTTCATGGTGAACCTCCGTGTAGACGACGAGATACCGCGCTCCTGCGCTTCACCGGCCCTCGCGCAGCGACCGGTGGCTCGCCTGTTATTTTGCGGCGACGGCGTCGCTCAGCCTGCGAATGAAAATTGCGGTTTTCGCAGCTGCGACAGCGTCGAAATTCGCTTCTTGTTTTCTTCGCCGGCCAAAAAAAACGCCTCCCGAAGGAGGCGTTTGGTGGTGTTTGCGCGGTGACAGTCGCGCTTTATTTTCAACCTTAGACCGACTCAATGTCCTTGCCGTGGTACCAGCGCGCGCAGGTATTTCGCCGATGATGGCGCCGCTCGATCGCGGCCGTGGACGACGAGGCTTATTGATTGATGATGAAACTCAACACCGGGGTGATGTCGACGACAACTCGGAACAGGCTGTCGGCCGACGGCGTGCTGCAGGCGGCATTGGTGCAGGCGGTGACGCGATAGCGATAGGTGCCGGCCCGTGTATCGACCGCGGTCCACTGCGTGACCGGACCGACATAGACTGTGCTCCACACACCATCCTCCCCTGCGCGATCGAGCTGATAGGTGTCGGCGCCGGCCGAAACGCTCCAGGTCACGGTGTGATTCGGCCCGACCTGGATCGAAGCGGTCGGCAACATCGGCGTGGGCGGCGGATCCGACACGATGATCACCGTCACCGCCGAAAACTGGCTGCCACTGCCGCTGATGACACGTGCGCGGTATTCGTAATTGCCTACCGCTGCGTCTTTCTGTGTCCAACTGGTGGCCGAGCCTTTGTAGCGTTCCTTCCAGCCGCGCCCGGAAACCGCCTGCTCCAGCGCGACATGGGTCCCGCTCGGCACCGCCCAGCTGACCGTGTGATCGGCACCGTTGCGCACTGGAGGGTAGAGCGTCGGCGGCGATACCGGCGGCGGGGGTACGGGCGGCGTGGTATCCCGGCTGCAGGTCACCGTCGCCCAGGCGCGGTAGAGATTGTTGATCGGATTCGGAGGTTGATAGGTATACCCCTTCAGTATGCAAGCCGAATATCCGGCCTGCGAAGCGGCGAACTCCGCTCTTCGTATGGCGTTGTCTAACGTCGTCGGAAGGCTGAATCCATCGGAGTAGCCTTCGAAATCGAGCGTGAGGATGGCCTCGGGCGACGGCTGCGCGAACGCATGCTGGATCGGCAGCGCGGCCATGCAGGCGAAGATCATGGTACTCAGGACCATTCTTTTCATTGCGTTATCCCCTCCGCCGGCCCGCCAGCGAATGAGCGAGATCGAACACGCGTGGAACGACGATCCAGACGCACCCTTGCGGGCGCGCTGGCGTTTGTCTGCCTATTCATGAGCGCGGCCTAGTTGAAGACAGCGGTGACGACAACCACGGCGAAACCGTCGCATCCGTTGAGGCGTAGTTCGACCTGCTTGCCCGAGGCCTGGGCCGACAACAGCATCGCGTACATCTCCTTATAGAACGGGTCGCTCGGCCGCAGCAGCAGGTGGTCGCTGCGACCACAGCCATCGGGGTTGACCATGTTCTGATGCTGGATCAACACGCCGTGCGCGGGCCAGATTTGGAGCGAGGTGATCTTGCCGGGCGGCGTGGCGCCTCCGGCCTGAGCGGCGAACGCAGAGAGGCACAGCACAGCGGTTGCGATAAAACGATGCATGAGAAAGCTCCTTGATGATGAGGCGACCGGACTGGTCGCGGTCCTTGTGGTGTCAGTGGACTCGGGGCGATCCGTTGCTCGGCCGAGATTGCTTTTTTCGCTTCGGTTGCCGCGTGAGCGTCGATGGCCATGCGCGATGGGATCGGCATCCACGGGCGTTGATCGGATGGCGTGCGCGGCGCCGATTTTCGACCCCACTGCCTCAGCATGACGCAGCGACGTCGCGTGCAACGAGATCACCGGAAAGAGTTGATGCAATGACCGCCAGCGGGGTCGGTATTCGTCGTGGCAGTTCCGGTCGGCTTGGGAAGTACAGGCGGTGTGCGCGCCGGCCTGCCCACTCGCGCGTGTTCCTGATCCTCGCAATGACCTCCCTTGGGTCCGGGTGCTGTGCCATGAAGTCGCCCCTTGCATCCGTTTAGACACTTGATCCGGGTCGCAAGGGATTGAAATCCGCCCACCCGGCATCCATAGCAAACCACCGGCGTCATCCGCGCCCGCTACGATGCGTTGCATCCACGGCGTCCGTTCCGCCACCTCAGCCTCGGCGCCGCGCGCCATAATCCCCCCAGGAGGTGCCCATGCACGGTGGCGGTCTGGAACTCGCATTGCTGTTTTTGCTCGCCGCGGTCATCGCGGTGCCGGTGTTCCGCAAGTTCGGGCTCGGCGCGGTGCTGGGTTATCTGGCCGCGGGCGTGGTGCTCGGCCCGTACGGGGTGAAGGTCATCAGCGACGCCGAACCGGTGCTCGCGGCCTCGGAAATCGGCGTGGTCATGATGCTGTTCGTGATCGGCCTGGAGCTGTCGCCGGCGCGGTTGCGGGTGATGCGCAAGCCGGTGTTCGGCGCCGGCGGCCTGCAGGTGCTGCTCAGCGGCCTGGCCCTGGGCGCGCTGGCGATGTTCGGCGGCCATCTGGGCTGGAAGGCGGCGACCGTGGTCGGCCTGGGCCTGGCCCTGTCCTCGACCGCGGTGTGCCTGCAATTGCTGTCCGAACGCAAAGGGCTGGCGGCCGATTACGGCCGGCTCGCGTTCGCGATCCTGCTGTTCCAGGACCTCGCCGCGATCCCGCTGCTGGCGGCGATTCCGCTGCTCGGCAAGGCCGCGGCGGTCGAGGGCCTGAACTGGATCGCGGTGGCCAAGGCGATCGGCGCGATCGCGGCGGTGGTGTTCGGCGGCCGGGTGCTGCTGCGCCAGGTGTTCCGGATCGTCGCCCGCACCCAGATGCCCGAGGTGTTCACCGGCGCGGCGTTGCTGACCGTGCTGGGATCGGCCTGGATCCTGCAGACCGCCGGGCTCTCGGCCGGCCTGGGCGCGTTCCTGGCCGGCGTGCTGCTGGCCGATTCGGAATTCCGCCACGAGCTGGAATCGCAGATCGAGCCGTTCAAGGGCCTGCTGCTGGGCCTGTTCTTCATGGCCGTGGGCATGAGCATCGACCTGCAGCGCGTGCTCAACGAGCCGCTGCTGATCGGTTCGATCGTGGCCGCGTTGCTGACGGTCAAATTCCTGCTGCTGTTCGGCGTCGGCATCAGCGCCGGCGGCCTGGACAAGCGCGGCGCGTTCCAGTTGGCGACGGTGATGTCGCTGGGCGGCGAGTTCGCCTTCATCGTGTTCAACGAAGCGGTCAAGGCCAACCTGCTCGACGATCCGACCCGCGACCGCCTGATCGCCGCGGTCGGCGTGTCGATGGCGCTGACTCCGCTGCTGGTGATCGGCGCGCAGCGCATGCTCGACGCCGCGCCCGCGGCCAAGCCGAAGCGGCCGTTCGACGAGATTCCCGATCATCACCCGCAGGTGCTGATCGCCGGCATGGGCCGCTTCGGCCAGATCATCGCGCGCCTGCTGGTCGCGCACCGCACCCCGTTCATCGCGATCGAGAACAGCGCCGAGCAGGTCGATTTCATGCGCCGCTTCGGCAATGCGATCTATTACGGCGACCCCGCCCGGCCCGAGTTGCTGCGTTCGGCCGGCGCGGCCCAGGTCAAGATCTTCGTGATCGCGATCGACGACCGCGACAGCGGCATCCGCACGGTGCGCACGATCCGGCGCCTGTACCCGAAGGCCAAGGTGTTCGCCCGCGCGCGCGACCGCCGGCATGCCTGGGACCTGATGGACCTGGGCGCCGAGCCGATGCGCGAGACCTTCCACTCCAGCCTGAAACTGGGCGAGGACGTGCTGGTCGAACTGGGCGTGGAGGCCGAGACCGCGCGCGACCATGTCGAGCGGTTCCGCGAGCTCGACGAACGCATGCTCGAGGCGCAATACCTGGTCCACGACGACGAAGACGCGCTGATCCAGACCGCGCGCGATGCGCGCAAGGAACTGGAGGAGTTGTTCAACGCTGATCGCGGCGAGGGCATGTTGGCCGACATGGTCGACAAGCGGGCGACGCCGGCGCCGGAGAATGCGACGCGGCATTGAGGGACGGGTGGCGCGGTCGTTGCGGCGGCTGTGGTGACGTCGGTTGCGGTGGACGGGGTGATCGTTGCGACGGTCGGCGAGGTTTCGCGGTCGCGGCTCACGCCGCTCCTACAGTCGCTTCGCCCGATCACGCAGCCCCTGTAGGAGCGGCGTGAGCCGCGACCGCGAAACTTCAGACGCCTGCGTAGATCTCGACATCCGCCGCGAACTCAACCACGGCACCGCACCCTCAGACCTGATCGCTTCGCACCAGCGCCTCAATTCCCCGGCCCGCGCAAAAACCGCGCCATCGACACCCCGTTGCCGGCATTGCCCGACGGCGCGCTCGGCGCGAATTCGGCGGCGATATCGACGAATCCGCGCATCACCGCGATCTCGCGCGGGGTGCGGTTGAGCGCGTCGCGCAGGTCCGGGTTGGCGCCGTTGCGCAGCAGGCGCTGCACCACGCGCAACAGGCCATGCAGCGCGGCCAGATGCAGCGGGCCGAAACCGCGCGGGTCCTGCACGTCGAGCGAGGCTTCGTGGTCGAGCAACAGTTCCAGACCGGCGATCAGCACGTCCTCGTCGGCCGCGGTGCCCGGTTCGGCGCGCGCGCCGAGCAGCAGCAGCAACGGGGTCGCGCCGGCGGCGGACTGGTCGGCGTCGACGCCGGCCAGCAGCAAGGTGTCGAACAGGGCGACCAGACGGCTGCGCTCGCGCGCGGTGAAGCCGAACATCGCCGCGCAATGCAGGGCCATGCGGCCTTGCGCGTCGCGCGCCTGCACGTCGGCGCCGGCGGCGAGCAGGCGCGCGGCCAGGTCGGTGAGGCCGAGCGCGCAGGCGACCATCAACACGGTCAGGTCGCCCGGCAGGCGCTGTTCCAGCGAGGCGCCGGCCGACACCAGCCGGTCGACGATTTCGCCGTGGCGCATGCTGACCGCCGCCGACAGCGGGGTCGCGCCGGAATTGGCCGCGCGCCGCGGTGGCGGAGGCGCGCGAGGCTTTCGACACCTTCAACCTCGACCTGATGTATGCGCT
>Ga0102587_1002270_pt1 | contig 11564 bp, 7 predicted proteins | sample AraplaF_Col_mTSA_FD_76853 | JGI IMG/M metagenome (GOLD analysis project Ga0102587, IMG submission 76853) | Arabidopsis root microbial communities from the University of North Carolina, USA - plate scrape MF_Col_mTSA (SPADES assembly) (version 2) | ecosystem: Host-associated > Plants > Roots >... | reverse complement strand
CAATTGGTGTTGAAGCCGGCTGGAATGGTAATGCCATAGGCGCCGTAGCCATAGAGCAGGCAGGGAGCGGAGCCGTCGAGCGGCGTATCCTTGCGATAGAGCAGGGTCACCGGTACCTTTTCGCCATCCCATGCCGGTGCAAAGACGCGGCGGGTGACATAGTCGTCAGGGTTATGGCCCGATGGCACTTCCTGCGTCTTCAAGAGCGTGCGCTCGCGGGTGACCATGTTGTAGTCGTAGAGCTGCGAGGGCGTCGTCATCGAGGAATAGGAGAAGCGGATGACGTCTGTGTCATATTCGGCGGCACCCGAAAGGCCGAGCGAATAGGCTTCCTCGTCGAAGGCGATTGCATGTTCTTCGCCGCTCAGACGGTCGCGGATCATGATCTGCGGTAGGCCGTCCTTGCGCTCGAGCCACAGGAGATGGCGAGCATAGGCCATGTGGCTGATGATCAGAGTGCCCGGCTTGTGCGGCACGACCTCGCGCCAGTTCTCCTTGCCCGGCTTGTCAACGGGCGTTTCCATGATCTTGAAATCCTTGGCGCCGCCGTCATTGGTGAGAATGTAAAAGACGTCGCCGCCTTCGGTCAGCGAATATTCGATGCCTTCTTCGCGCACCGCCACCAGCTTCGGCTCGGCGTTCAGGTCCTTCGTCGACAAGAGGCGATATTCGCTCGTCTCGTGGTCATGGATGTCGATGTAAATGAAGTCGTCGAGCAGCGAGCCGCCGACGCCCATGAAGAAGCCGGCATCCGCCTCCTCGTAAACCAGCCGGTCTTCGCTCTGCGGCGTGCCGAGGACATGGTGGAAAACCTTCGACGGACGATGGTTCTCGTCGAGCGCCGAATAGAAGAAGCTCTTCCCGTCGGGCGCCCAGACCCCGCCGCCACCGGTATTCTCGATCACGTCGGACAGGTCTTCGAGGCTTGAAAGATCGCGAACCCTGAGCGTGAAGAATTCCGAGCCCTTGTCGTCATAGCCCCAGATGCCGCGGCTGTGGTCCGTGCAATGATCGAGGCCGGCGAGTCGGAAATAGGCCTTGCCGGCGGCTTCCTTGTCGCCGTCGAGAAGGATTGTGCGGATCGTCTCGTCCTTCACATTGCCATCGCGCGGGATGCGGAAATAGCGGGGCTGCTCGCCGCCGGTGACGAAGGACGTGCCGTAGGCATGAGGGCCGTCCTTCATCGGGACCGAGCTGTCGTCTTCCTTGATGCGGCCGCGCATTTCGGCGAACAACACCTTCTGCAAGGCCTTGGTGTCTTCCATGGCCGCGTTCATGTAGCCATTTTCGGCTTCCAGATGGGCGCGGATATCCGCGTCGAGGATGGAGGGATCCTTGAACATGGCCTGCCAGTTGTCTGCCCGCAGCCAGGCATAGTCGTCAGTGCGCGTGATGCCGTGCCGCGTATCGGAGACGGGTCTTTTTTCAGCAGCGGGCGGGGCGGGCAGGTTCTTGAAAGCGGTCAAGGAAAGCTCCGTAAAGGGCGGTATCGGTGGGCAAGAGATAGAGGTGCGGCGGGTCATGATCAAGCGTCGGCCGGTGAACCTTATTGAGACAAAATGGCCGGCGCGTTGCCTTGATGTCACCACATTGTTTAAGAATGTCCGCTAGCGCTGCGCGAAAATTGCACCCGCGTCAGGCCTCCGGCAAGCTTCCGGCGGCATTATGATGAATACATAACAGTAAAGGTTTCTCCGTAATGCCGAAACGTCTGGTCCTGTTTATGTCGCTTGCAGCCCTTGCAGCCTCGTCCGCCCTTGCTGTCGATCCCGCCATCAAGAAGCAGCTCGAAAAGCTGGATCCGGCCACCCGCCTCGAGCAGAGCTGCGATACCGAAGCTATGAGCCGCATCAACCAGGACGGCACCGGCTTCCGGCCGGACAAGGTCATCGCGTACACATTCAAGGACCCGATCCCAAGCGATGACCGCCTCGAAGCCCCCGGCGCCGTCTTCCGCAGCAAGGGCGATTGGTATCACCTTTCCTACACCTGCATTACCGGCCCGCAGCACATCAATGTGCGTAACCTGCAGTACAAGATCGGTGACAAGGTGCCGAAGGATAAGTGGACAAAATACTATCTTTACGATTGAGCCCTCGGCCTCTTCCCGGCACTCTCGCATTCCGGTGACGGGCACAGGAATGCGGGCAGATTGAGACATGAACCGCTCGCGCCGGGCGGCATCAGGCCACATGGCCCGCTTCGTTTCTTTGTTTTAATATTGTCTAAAACATCAACTGAATCTGATTCTTCATGAAACGCTGTCTTCTCGCCTCTGCGCTGCTCCTGGCTGCCCCGTCGGCATTTGCCGCCGAAATACTTGCTCCTGCCATGCCAGCCCATACGCCAGCGGCAGCCGGTCCGAAGCTCGTTGAGCCGCATCTGCACATCGCCCGCTCCAACGTATCAGGCCGCGCCCGTATCGCGCTCACCTTCGATGCCTGCATGGGCGAGGCTGATGAGCGCATCCTGTCGACGCTCGTCAGCGAGCGCATCCCGGCGACGATCTTCGTCACCGCCCGCTGGCTGAAACGCAATCCGAAGGCGGTTGCCGTCTTTCTGCAGAATCCCGACCTTTTCGAGCTGGAGAATCACGGCGAGAAGCATATCCCGGCAATCGACAAGCCGGTGCTGGTCTATGGCATTGCATCCGCCGGATCGCCCGATGCCGTCAGGCAGGAGGTGGAGGGCGGTGCTGCCGCCATGGTCGCATCAGGCATTCCCGCACCCCACTGGTTCCGGGGCTCGACTGCCAAATACGATCTCTCGGCCATCGGCCAGATCCGTGCCATGGGATACCGCATCGCCGGTTATTCCGTGAATGGCGACGGCGGCTCGCTGCTGGGTGCGGCGGTCACCGAAAAGCGCATTTCCTCGGCCAAGGATGGCGATGTCGTCATCTCCCATATCAACCAGCCGACCCATGCGGCCGGTGAGGGCGTCGCCAAGGCGCTCGTCGATCTCAAGGCAAAAGGCACGGAGTTCGTCCGGCTGCAGGATGTTGCCGATACGGGCGACGACAAGACGACGGAGTAGAGCAACGCCGCAAAAGTGTGCAGCGGAATGCGTCCGGAATTGCGTGAAAGCAAAGAGATAGAGAACTTTCCTGATTCGAAATAAACGGAATTGCTCTGGGACGGGGCTTATCTCAGCTCCTCGCCGGTCCGCGTCCAATCCGCCGCGAAACTCCGCATGGTCGGCGCATCCCTGTCGAGGGCGAAATCCTCGAACCAGTCACGATGCATGCCGGCGAGCATTGCGCCGATCATCTGCCCGGCGAGGTAGGAGAAGGTGATGCCGTTGCCGCCGTAACCGTAGGCGGCATAGACGCCGGCCATGCCGGGCACAGGGCCTATCAGCGGCAGGCCGTCTGCCGTCTCACCGAAGGTGCCGCACCAGGCATGCTCCACCCGTGTATCCGCCTTCGGCCATAGCCGCTTCAGCTTTTCCCGGATCGCCATGACCTTTCCCGGCAGCTTGCGGTCGCGCTCTTCGGGGTCGGTCGTGTCGTCGTCCTCGCCGCCCGCAATAATACGGTTGTCGTCAGTGGTGCGCACGTAAAGATAGGGATGGCTGTCTTCCCAGAGCAGCATGCCATCCCGCCAGAGATCGTCAGGCTTCTGTGGAACGGTGGCGAGCGCCCAGCTGGAACTGGCGCGATGCAGCTTCGGCATGTCCAGGCCGGGCATGGAATAGCCGGTCGCCAGCACCACATGCTGCGCCTCGATCACATGGGCGCCGTTCGTCTCGGCCGTGACGCGTCCGCCTTCGCTGTGAAGCCCGGTCACCGAGGCGTTGATCAGCCGCGCACCGCGCGAAAAGGCAATCTGCAGCAAAGACCAGGTGAGCAGCAGCGGGTCGGCCTCCGCTGACCCCGGTGAGAGGATCGCTGCATCGCGGTCGAATTCGTATTGGGTGAGGAGATCGGGATGTTCGAGATAGTGGCCCGGCAGTCCCGCCCGGCGGCGAAGCTGCCGTTCGTCCATCAGTTCGCGCGCACCCTCGTGGTTGTTGGCGAGATAGAGCGTATTGCGGGGCTGGAAACCGCAGGTAATGCCATGGGCGGCAATCAGCTTGGCAAGCCCCGCGACACAGGCAGCGCTGCGGCGATAGATGCCGGCCGCCCGCTCGAAGCCGTAAAAGGTCTCCAACTCACCGAGCGTGCGGTCGATCTCCCATTGCAGCATCGCCGTGCTTGCCGCGGTGCTGCCGAGCCCGGGCTGTTCGCGGTCGATGACGACCACCGAGAAGCCGCGCGCCGTCAGATGTTCGGCGGCAAGCGCGCCGGTGATACCGCCGCCGATAATGGCGATATCGGTCTTGAAGCTCTGCTCCAGCGGCTGATAGACCGGTTGCACGCCGTTCCTGCCCCAGAGCGAGCAGCCGCCCACGAGCTCGTCGTGGCTGGCTTCGTTGAGATGCAGGTCGGATGCCATAGGCTTGTCTCCCGGCGCTGTCGTTACTTCGGCAGTTGCGGCTGTGGTTTTTCCTCGATCAGCAGTTCGTCGATGATGGTCATGACGACGAGCGACAGCGGCAGGGCCAGCATGGCGCCGACCGCCCCCCACATCCACGTCCAGAAGATGATCGCCAGGAAGACGACGAAGGGGTTGATCTCCAGCCGCCGCCCCATGACCGCGGGGAAGATAAGGTTCTCCATGACGAGGTGCACGGTGAAGAATGCCGCCGCCGGAATGAGGCCGATGACGATGCCGTCATGGGACATGACGCCTGCGATAGCCACGGCAAAGGTCATCATCGTGATGCCGAGATAGGGGATGAAGCTCGAGATGAAGGCGAAGAAGCCCCAGAGAACGGGCGTCGGCAGACCGCCGGCATAGGCGATGATGGTCATGACGACACCAAGCGCGACATAGATCAGCGAGGCTGTGGCGAAGTAAAAGCCGAGCGCCTGTTCCACCGCATTGATGACGCGGATTGCCGCGAGCCTCCGCGCACGCTCGCGGAAGGTCATGATGATCGTCTTGCGCAGGCTGACACGGCTGGCAAGAAAGAGTAGCAGGGCAGCAAAGAAGATCAGCCCCTGTACCAGCGCCGGCGTCAGGTTCGTCGTCACCACGTGCAGGACGTTGCCGGTATTAGCCAGCAGGGACTCGATGGACATAGGCCCGCTCTGGAAAGTCGCGGGCGTGATGTGCAGCCACTCGATCCGTTCCAGATAAGGCATGATGCGCTGTGTGGTGCGATCGATGAAATCAGGCGCGTCATTGGCAAGCATCGTCAGTGGTCCGGCAAGCGAATTGACGAGCAAAAAGATGACAAGCGCGACGCCGCTGGAAAGCAACACGGCATTGGCAAGCCGCGGCACGCCCATCTTTGAAAGTTTCTCGGCTGCCATCCCGAGGATCATGCCGACGACCACGGCGAGCGTGATCGGGATCAGGATCAGCGACATCTGATAGACGGCGGCAAGCCCGAGGATGCCGAAGATGCCGATGATGGCCCAGGCCATGCTGACATCGAGCCCATCCTTCTCGACGCGCCGCACCGGTGCCGGTGGCAGCCCCTCGGCTGCTTCCTGCAGCGTTCGCGCCCATGCGCTGGTATGGCGTTCGCCAAGACGGATCTTGCTTGCCTGTTTCCGGATGCCGTTGGCGATACCCATGTGCGATAAGTCCCCGAAGCCCGATTGCTTCGCCAATCAACGCACAGGGGTTGCCACAGGTTCCCCTCTGGTATCGAGCCATCTAGGCAGCCCGCTGTCGCGCGACGAAATCCACGAAGGCGCGTAGCGGCGGCGGCATCTGGCGCCGGCTCGGATAATAGAGGTGAAAGCCGGGGAAGGGCGGTGTCCACTCGTCGAGCATGCTGATGAGCCGCCCGGCGGCGAGATGTTCCGCCACGTGATAGTCGAAGAGATAACCGATGCCGACGCCATCGAGCACGGACCGAAGCATCAGATCGTTGTCTGTGGTGCTGAGGGGCCCCGAAACGGCAACCTCAAGCTTCTCGTCGCCGCGCTCGAATTCCCAGTGATAGAGGCTGCCATCCGTCGGCCAGCGGGAGACGACGCAGGAATGGTCGCGCAGGTCGCGCGGCGTGTCCGGGATGCCGTGGCGCGCGATGTATTCGGGCGAGGCGACGACGACGAGCCGCATCTCGCCGCCGAGTTTCACGCTCACCATGTCCTTTTCCACCATTTCGCCCAGCCGGATGCCGGCATCGAAGCGGTCGGCGACGATATCGGAGAGTTTGTCATCCACGATGATGTCCATGACGATATCGGGAAAGGCCGCGTGGAAAGGCGCAATCAGCGGCGCCAGCCTGTGTACGATCGCAACCCGCGGCGCGTTGATGCGCAGCAGGCCGGCCGGCGTATCGCGCAGTGCAGAAACATCCGCCACCGCCTGGTCGAGATCGGCAAGTGCCGGCAGCAGCCTCGAAAGCAGGCGCTGGCCTGCCTCGCTCGGCGCCACGCTACGGGTCGTGCGGTTGAGCAGCCGGATGCCCATCCGCTCCTCGAGCGTGCGGATCGTCTGGCTGAGCGCGGAGGCGGATATGCCGAGCCGGGCGGCCGCACGGGCAAAATTGCCGTGCTCGGCGACCGCGGCAAAAGCCCTGAGCTCCGCATAGTCACTCCCGCGCATTATACTCTCTTTTCTAAGGAAGCCATGCCGATAATGTAGCATTGTTGTCAGTATCGGCAAGGCGCATCTTCTGTCTGCAACACAGGAGATTACCCATGACTGATACATTGTCCCTTGACCGCTACCGTCTCCTCGGCCGTTCCGGCCTGCGCGTTTCGCCGCTGTCGCTCGGCGCCATGACCTTCGGAACAGACTGGGGCTGGGGCGCGGACGAAGAGGAGTCCCGTCGCATGTTCGACGCCTATGTCGATCGCGGCGGCAACTTCATCGATACCGCCAATCAATATACCGGTGGCACCTCAGAAAAACTCGTCGGCCGCTTTGCCGAAGGCCGCCGCGACGAGCTTATCATCGCCACCAAATATACGATTACCTCGCGCCCGAAAGATCCGAATTCCGGTGGCAATCATCGCCGCAGCATGATCCGTTCGGTAGAAGACAGTCTGAAGCGACTGAATACCGACTACATCGATCTCTTCTACCTGCATGCCTGGGATTTCACGACCTCGGTCGAAGAGGTCATGCGCGGGCTCGACGATCTCGTTACTGCCGGCAAGATCGTTTATGCCGGCATCTCCGACACCCCTGCCTGGCAGGTTGCGCGCATGCAGACGCTGGCCGACCTGCGTGGTTGGGCACCGCTGGTCGCCTTGCAGATCGAATACAGCCTGATCGAACGCACGGTGGAGCGCGAACTGATCCCGATGGCCCATGAACTCGGCCTCGGCGTCATTCCCTGGTCGCCGCTCGGCATGGGCGTTCTGACAGGCAAATACAGCCGCTCCGATCTCGATATCGGTGCGGGAACGGCAAGTGCGGTCGGCACCCGCAAGAATGTCGCCGCCGGAAATGGTGCGCTGACGGAACGCAGTCTCGGCATCGCCGATGTCGTGAAGCAGGTCGCAGCCGAAATCGGCAAGACACCGGCCCAGGTGGCAATCGCCTGGACGCTCACCAACCCGGCCGTGACCTCGCCGATCATGGGCGTCAAGACGATGGCCCAGCTCGAAGACAATCTTGGTGCGCTCGATGTCGTCCTGTCGGACGAACACCGCGCCCGCCTCGCCGAGGCAAGCGCGATTGTCCTTGGCTTCCCGCATGATTTCCTCGCCAAGCCGCTGACGCGCGGCGTCATGTTCGGCGAGGTGACCATCGAGCCCCGTCATTGAAGTCCGAGGTTATTCAAATGGAAATGGCGCCGGAAACGGCGCCATTTGTTGTTTGGACGCTTTGCTGCGAAAAGCCTAGCCGTGCCGTTCCAAATTCAGCGCCCAAGTGCAATGGAAAGCGGGACGGCAATGTAGCCTGATGGCGGTGCCGTTTCCGCTCCGGCCGGCGCAAGCACCGGCGGCGGCAGATTTTCATCTATTTTTGCCGGGCCGATACGGTTCCAGTCGTAGAGGAAGATTTCCTCGTAGAACTTGGCGATCTCCACATCATAGAAGATCAGGCTCGCATCGCGGTTGAAGCCGGTGCCGGCTGTCGTCCAGTTGTGGCTGCCCATCAGTACGGCTTCGCTGTCGATGATAATCCCCTTGGTATGGCAGTTCTTCTGCTTGCGGATCTTGTTGGTATCGAAGCCGTAATCCTTGGCATTGCTGATGACGTCGCGGTCCTCGGAGCCGAAGCTGCGGAAGATGATGCGCACGTCGAGGCCACCCTTTTGCTTTTCAAGCAGCGCATCCAGGAGCCGGCGATAATTGTCGCCCACCGTCCTGGTATTGAAGCTCTGGTTCTGGAAATAGATCCGGCTCTTGGCCGATTGGATGAACGGCAATACGACGTCGATATAGTTGTCGGGCGTCAGGATCGGCTGCACGTCGATCGTGCGCTCGCCGGTCAGCGGCTGGAAATAGCGCGGCTTCTGAGGCGCCTCGAGCGTATCCATGGCGAGATTGGCTGGCAGGAACACCAGCTGTTCCGGCACGATGCCGGCCTCCGTCACCGTCTTGGCCTCTGCAAGATCGCGCAGGATATGCGCTTCGTAGAGTTTGCTGAGCTCGGCGTTTTCAAGGATGGCATGCCATTCGCGATTGTAGAGCCGCAGCGCCGATGCCTCGTCATCCTTGTTCGTCAAAGGCGCCACGTTTGGCTGGTTGGAACTTTGCCAGTTGCCGCTCGAGAGCCACATGGCCTTGTGGTCACGCACGGCGACCTTGATATGATAGGCGGAATCGAAGATGCCATCCTTGCCGACGCTCGCCGGCGCGAAATCGAACTTGTTGCCCTTCGCATCGCGGATCTGCGCGACCGCCTCGGCATCCGTCAGGTCGCCGTCATGCACCTTGCCGCCCATCTGCAGCACCATGGAGATGGTCTCGGCCTGGCCTTTGACCGCGTCCAGCACGCCATTGGCGACATTCGTCGCTCCGAAATCGTACATGGCAACGACCAGCGAGGTGCGGGTCTTCGACAGGAACGGGCCAAGCTGCGGCCAGCTTGCGTCGGGTCCGGTATGGATGACGAATTTGCCGCTGACCGGGCGCCGGCTCAGTGGCAGATCGGGGCGCGGCTTGTAATTCGTGTGCCAGCTTGCCGTCGCGGCTTCGTCCAGATCGATGCCGAAGAGATCCTGTGCCGAGGCGACGGTGATATCGGTGCGAACGCCATCGATATAATCAGGCAGTTTCGTGCGGCCGCGTGCTTCCAGGGCACCCAACTCGAGCTTGCGATTGACCGCAATCACGACGGCGCGCTGATCGGTGATCTCGCCATTCTCGAAGCGATAGCCCGGTTTGATTGCGACGACATCCTCGCGATTGGCAAATTGCGATCGCGCGCTGCGCACCGCTGCAAACACCTGTTCCTTGGTCGGCATCGCGATCGGCGCGACCGCTGCCGCATCGGTGCCGGAACCGGCCGTATTCACGACGAAGGTCGATCCCGAAGAAGAGAGTGTCGGTCCGCCGGAAAGCGATGATTGCAGCGCAGCGGTATCGAGTTCAACGGTGATCTTCAGCGGCACCGTGAACGTTACTTTCCCGCCGCCGCTGCTGGTTCCGCTTCCGCCGCCGCTATTGCCGTCCTTGCCGCTCACGATGATCTCCCCGTTCGATGGCGCTTCGAGCAGTCCGCGGGCGCGTTGCAGGCAGCGCTGCAATACGGCTGCCGGGACCGCGTCATTCTCGATAAATTCGGTGCCGCTGTAGTGAAGCCCGGTCACCCTGCCGGTGCCGATGTCGAGCAGCGGAGAGCCGGAATTGCCGCCGAGGGTGGAGCAGGAATGGGTGACACGGTTCTCGTCGGCGGCCAGCAGGTTTCCGACCGCAAGCCGCTTCTTGGTGAAGACGCCGCCAAAGATCTTTTCGGCAAGCCTCTGGTCGGAAAAGCGGGAATCGCTGGCGGGATAACCGATGGCGGCAACCGGCAGATTGCGTACTGGCAGATCGACAGCAAGGTCGAGTTTCAAACGTCCGACCGGCGAGGACTTCTGCTCCAGTTTCAGGAAGGCGACATCTGGCCCGCTTTCCGGCGCCACCCAGACGACGCGTTCGATCTTCACCTCGTCGCTGGCGTCATTGCCGTATTCTTCCAGGAAGTCGATATTGACGCCGATCTCGCGGCGTGCGTCGAAACCGATCTTGAACCTGAAGCCGGTGCCGCTTGCTTCGGCGAAAAGATTGGCCACATGCCGGTTGGTTACAACGAGGCCATCATCGATCACCCAGGCCGTGCCGGCATAGTCGCGATCGGCGTTGCTCACATCGACACGGCCGATCGAGACCATCGCCCGGTTCACATTCGCGGCGTTTTCCGTGAGGATGCGACGCCACGCCCTGGCCTCCTCGCGAGCGCTGTCGATATCGACGGCATTGTTCTTGACGAGGAAAACCGGCGTGCCCACGGCAAAGACGATCGTCTCGTCGTTACCAACAGGTGGCGGCCCGATATCCACCCCTTCCTCGACAGGCTGGTCTTTGTTCATCAGGGCGCGCACGCCCCCATAGCGGACGTTCATGGCGCGGCCGGCTTCGCTAAGCCATTCCGGTTTATCGGCGCTGTGCATCAGCGCCCGGATATCTGCCTGCACATCAGGCGGACTGGCAGCCGCGACCTGCTGCGCCACCAGCTTGACGCGCTGGGAGTCCTCGACTGTCATTCTGCCTCCTCAGTCCGTAAGCGGACATTTCGTTGGGATACGATTGGGAATGGCTGCGAAATCTATTGAGGGTTGCAAAGTAGATGGATACGCCCAGTTTATTACAGCGGCATGATGGCGTCGAGAGCCGCTGCATCGCCAGGCTGTGGCGACTGGTAATTGCCTGAAAACAAAAGGGTCGTTTCGGAAAATGCCGAAACGACCCTTCTGATATTGTCTGAGGGTGGTCGCTTAGGCTGAAAGCGTCAGCCCTATGCCCCACGGATCCCTGAGGAAGACGCCGCCGTCGCGTTTCTCGCTCTTGATCTCCAGTTCGTCGAGCTTCAACACGGCCTTGTCGAGCGTTTCCTTGTCGTTGAAGCGGATCTTGTAGTCGGAAAGGCCGGTCATGTGGTCGGCGCGCATGCCGGCGCCGCGGCTGTTCCAGATATTGGCGGCGAGATGGTGGTGATAGCCGCCGCTCGCAAAGAAGCTCGCGCTCGGATAACGGGCCATCACCTTCAGGCCAAGCACGTCGCGATAGAAGGCATCAGCCTGCGGGATGTCGCCGACCTGCAGGTGGATGTGACCGATCGCAGTGCCGTCAGCCATTCCGGTCCACGCGTCATCGGGGGCGCTGTTGTAGAGGGCCTGCAGATCCAGCCGCAGGGTCGCCATCTCCACCATGCCGTCTGGGTGGAATTTCCAGCCCTCATGTGGGCGGTCGGCATAGATTTCGATGCCGTTGCCCTCCGGATCGGAAAGATAGATCGCCTCGCTGACCACATGGTCGGACGCGCCTTCGAGCGTGACATTGTTCTGCGCAGCATGACGAAGCCAGCGCGCGAGCTCGGTACGATTGGGTACGAGGAAGGCGG
>Ga0102587_1002249_pt1 | contig 11665 bp, 10 predicted proteins | sample AraplaF_Col_mTSA_FD_76853 | JGI IMG/M metagenome (GOLD analysis project Ga0102587, IMG submission 76853) | Arabidopsis root microbial communities from the University of North Carolina, USA - plate scrape MF_Col_mTSA (SPADES assembly) (version 2) | ecosystem: Host-associated > Plants > Roots >... | reverse complement strand
TGGGCAGCCGCGATCAACGCATCGAAATCGGCCATCGTGCCGAACAGCGGCTCGATGCCGGTATAGTCGGAGATGTCGTAACCGAAATCTTCCATCGGCGAGGGAAAGATCGGCGACAGCCAGATCGCATCGACGCCGAGCGATTTGACGTAAGGCAGCCGCTGCAAGATGCCGGCGAGATCGCCGACGCCGTCACCATCTGAGTCCTGAAAGGAGCGCGGGTAGATCTGGTAGATGACAGCGCCGCGCCACCAGTCCTTATCGGGCGTTGCGGCGGTTTCTACGGGAATGCTCATTCAATATCCTTTTGGGTTATCGGATGGGTTGAAAGGGATTGCGGCGACCTCAGCCACCCTTGACGGAGCCGGCAAGCAGACCGCGGACGAGATATCGCTGCAGGGCAAAAAAGACGATAATCGGGACGATGATAGTAATGAAGGCGGAAGCAGTGAGGATTTCCCATTTCCCGCCCATGGAACCGAGCAGAGCATTGAGCGCGCCGGTCAGGACCAGTTGCTCCTTGCCGGTACCGAGGAAGACCATGGCAACAAGAAGATCGTTCCAGGTCCAGAGGAACTGGAAGATGGAAAAGGATGCAAGTGCCGGAAAGGAGAGCGGCAGAACGATCCGCACGAAGATCTCGAAATCGCTCGCACCATCGACGCGGGCGGATTCGATGACTTCCTTCGGAAGCCCGGCGATATAATTTCGCAGCAGATAAATGGCGAGCGGCATGCCGAAGGCGGCATGCGCCAGCCATATGCCGACATAACTGCGCGAGGCGATGCCGAAGAAGGCGCCGATCTCGTTATACATTTTCAGGAGCGGGATCAGCGACATCTGCAGCGGAACGACGATCAGGCCGACGACGACCGCGATGATGATTGCCCTGCCGGGAAAATGCATCCATGACAGCGCATAGGCTGCAAAGGCCGAGATCAGGATGGGGATGATCGTCGCCGGGATCGCCACCGTCAACGAGTTGACGAAAGCCTGGCCGATGCTCTGCGAGGTCAGGACGGTGCGGTAATTGTCGATCGTGAAGCTCGGTGGCTGCGCGATCGACAGGTAGACGCGCTTGCCGCGCTTGTCGGTGAAGGCGGCATTCTTCGAATAGACGTAAGACCCGTCCTCGTTGACGGTAAGCGTTTCGCCGTCGCCGAGATCGGCGGTCTCGCCGGCCTTGTAGGCGGCGGGTTGCTGCACACGGTTGCCGAAGGCCTTCACCGAGCGGCCGGTCTGGCCTTCCAGCACATTGCCGGAGATGACGTAGGCCGCACCTTCCTGCTGCTGCTGGTCCGGCGTGCCCAAGCGGACGGCGACGGTCTGCGTCGAGCCGACGAAGGCCGTCCACCAACCGGAGACGACGATCTGGTCCTTGTCGCGCAGCGCGCTGACGAAGATGCCGAGCGTCGGGATCAGCCAGATGATGACGATCAGCAGAACGGCGGCGTGAACGAAGAGACGGGCGGGGCCGATCTTGAAGTAGCTTCCGGCAGCGGTCATCTCAGTGCCCCTTCAGTTCGCGATTGGCGCGGCGCACGTTCCACACCATGATCGGCGTGACGGCGAGCATGATGATGATGGCGATAACCGCACTTCGGCCGGAATCGCCGCCGCCGCGGAACATCCAGTCGAACATCAGGTTCGCCAGCACCATCGTCTGCCACTGGCCGTTGGTCATGGTCAGCACGATGTCGAAGACCTTGAGGACGAGGATGGTGATCGTCGTCCAGACGACGGCGATCGAGCCCCAGACCTGCGGCACCATGATGCGCCAGAAGATCTGCCAGCCATTGGCGCCGTCGATGACGGCGGCCTCGATCGTCTCCTCGGGGATGCCGCGCAGAGCGGCCGACAGGATGACCATGGCGAAACCGGTCTGGATCCAGATCAGGATGACCATCAGGAAGAAGTTGTTCCAGAAGGGAATGGAGATCCACACCTCGGGCGTGCCGCCGAAAGTCTGGACGATGGCGTTCAGCAGGCCGATCTGAACGTCGTTGCCGCCGCGATATTCATAGATGAATTTCCAGATGACCGAGGCGCCGACGAAGGAGATCGCCATCGGCATGAAGACGATGCTTTTCGCGATGTTGCCCCACCAGATGCGATCGGTCATCACCGCGATGACGAGGCCGAAGAAGGTGCAGGCGGCCGGCACGACGGCGAGCCAGAGGATGTTGTTGAAGATCGACTGGCGGAATTCGCGGTCGCCGATCGCCCATTTGTAATTGGCGAGGCCGACGAACTGCAGACCGGCACGGTCGTAAAAGGAGAGGATGAAGGTCGCAACGACGGGATAGACGAGATAGACGATGAGCAGGAAGAGCGCCGGGCCGATGAACAACCACGGCCGGATCAGCGCGCGGCGGTTGAGATTGCGCGATGCGGCGCGGATGTCGCCATCCTTCACCGGCAGAGCGAGATCCAGAATCTTGTTCGAAAAATAGAAATAGGCCGAGCACGCGAAAACGGCGACGACCACGACGCCCAAAGCGGACACTATCTGCGACAGCATTTCGTCCCTCCCCTGCTTCCCCTGATCTTATCCCAACCGGTTTTTATGCTGACGGGTCAACGCCGGTCATGGTCAATCTCTTTGTATTGCCCAATCACAATATATCCTGCGATGGCCGGGCTCTTTTCGAGCCCGGCCAGTCATGCAAGCCATGCGGCCGGCAAGCCGGCGGCATAATTTGAAGATTACTTGATGCCGTCCCAGGCGCTCTGGATTTCGCCAGCGGCCTCTTCGGCGGACTTGCCGCCGACGAAATCGACCATGCCCGTCCAGAAGGCGCCGGCGCCGATCTTGCCCGGCATCAGGTCGGAACCGTCGAAGCGGAAGGTAGTGGCCGAGGTCAGGATCTCGCCTTCCTTCTTCATCTGCGGATTGGCATAGGCCTCGGTGCTGACACCCTTGTACGGCGTCAGGAAGCTCGACTGCGCCATCCAGACCTCATGCGCGATCGGGGTCTTCAGGAAGTCGATGAAGGCGCGGGCCGTCTTCGAGTCCTTGGCGATCGAGACGAGCGTGCCGGCGCCGAGAACCGGCTTGCCGAGCTCGGGATGCGACGCATAGGTCGGCATGTAGAAGAAGTCGGCATCCTGGCCGAGCTTCGTGCCCTCAGGGAAGAAGGACGGGATGAACGAGGCCTGATGGTGCATGTAGCACTTCGGCGGAACGGCGAAGAGGCCCTTCGGGCTGTCGCGGAAATCGGTCGAGGCCACCGCGGCGACGCCGCCATCGACGTATTTCTCGTTCTTGGCGAACTTGCCGAATTCGTCGATCGCAGCAACGACGGCCGGATCGGTGAACTTCAGCTCGTTGGTCGTCCACTTGTCGTAGGCTTCGGGCGGCTGCATGCGCAGCATCAGGTCTTCGACCCAGTCGGTCGCCGGCCAGCCGGTGGCGCCGCCGGAACCGAGACCGATGCACCAGGGAACGCCGCCATCCTTGACGATCTGGTCGGTCAGGGCATGCAGCTCTTCCATAGTCGTCGGGATCTTGTAGCCGGCTTCCTCGAAATTCTCCGGAACATACCAGACGAGCGATTTCACGTCGGCCTTATAAGGGAACGCGTAGAAGGCTTCCTTGCCGTCCTTGCCCTTGTAGGTGCCGTAACCGACCCAGCTGTCGCCGGCGCCGTAATTGTCCTTGATCCACTTGGAGTTGTCATCGCCGAGCGGTGTCAGGAAGCCCTTGCTGGCGAGATCGGCCAGGAGGCCCGGCTGCGGCAGAACGGCAATGTTCGGCGGCGAGCCTGCCTGCGTATCGATGACGATCTGCTGTTCGTAATTTTCGGAAGAGGAGTATTTGACATCGATGCCGGTGGCTTCGACGAAATAGGCAAGAACGCTCTGGAAGAACGCCTCGTCCTCGCCGCGCCACGGCCCGAAGATCGTCAGCGGCTGGCCCTTCAGATCGGCGTGAGCGGCCTTGAATTCGTCATAGCTCTTCCAGTTGAACTTGGAATCCTGCCCCGGCGCAAATTTCAGATCGGCTGCAGACGCAGTACCGGCAAAAAGCGCTGCCACGGCAACGCCCATCAAAAATGACTTTTTCATGTGATCAACCTCCCATCACAATCCCAACTGCGCCGAACTCCCTTAAATGGAAATTTCAAAGCGCTTTGACACCCAACTCATTTCACTTTCGGTGGAATGGAGTCAAGTCATTTCGCGAAAACCCGCCGTGAACACGCGGGATTTCGCAGTGCAGCGGCGCCTCTCGGGAAATATGGAGCGATTTTTCTTGAGTCAAGCGCGCCAAATGCTACATATTTGAAAGCGCTTTGAATGCCGCTGGGAGGCGGCAAGCCTTTTCAAGACGGCCGCAGGGCGGGCCCGGAGGAAGCATAACAGGTGAATCTCAAACAGCTATCGGAATTGCTGGGGCTGTCGCAGACGACGGTGAGCCGAGCGCTCAATGGTTATCCCGAGGTCAACGAAGCGACCCGGGAGCGCGTGCTCCAGGCTGTCAAGGAAACCGGATACCGGCCGAACAAGGCGGCGCAGCGGCTTGCGACCGGCAAGGCAGGCTCGATCGGCCTCGTCATGCCGACGGCGCCCGGCCACCAGTCCGACGTGCATTTCGGCGAATTCCTGGCCGGGCTCGGCGAAGAGGCCGTGCGCCACGATTTCCACTTCGTCATCATGCCGGCCGATCCGGATGACGAGGTGGGAGCGCTCCGGCGCCTGGCGATCAGCGGCAATGTCGATGCAATGTTCGTCGCCTATATGCGCGGCCACGACCCGCGGCTTGCCATGCTGAAATCGCTCTCCATGCCCTATGTCGTGCACGGCCGCTCCTTCGGTTCCGAGCCCGACTATCCCTATCTCGATATTGACAATGAAGCGGCCTTCTACGATGCGACGCGGCTGTTGCTGCAGCTCGGCCATACGCGCTTTGCGCTGATGAACGGACCGATGCATCTCGATTTCGCCATCCGCAGGAAGAACGGCGTCATATCAGCCCTTGTCGAACGCGGGCTCGTGCTCGACGAGGGCAACATGAGCCATACGCTGATGACGGACGAACAAGGCCTGCTGGCGATGGAACATTTCCTGCAATTGCCGGAGCGCCCGACGGCAATCCTCTGCTCCAGCACGGTGCTGGCGCTCGGCGCGATCCGCGCGGTCAACCAGGCGGGATTGCGGCTCGGGGAGGATATCTCGCTGATCGCCCATGACGACGTGCTGCCGCTGCTGAAACCGGAAAACTTCTCGGTGCCGCTGACGACGACACGCTCTTCGTTGCGGGCGGCGGGCGTCCGTATCGCCCAGCGGCTGATCGGCACGGTAAAGCAAGCCGGCCCCTTCCCCGACCAGGAGCTCTGGAAAACCGAACTGATCGTCAGGGCCTCGACCGGCCCTGTTCCCCAGGTTTAGAGCATCCCGAGCTTCAAAACTGCGGCGGCGTCTGTCCCGCGGTACGATGAGCGGCGATGACGGTGTTGGCCATCAGCATGGCGATGGTCATCGGCCCGACACCGCCGGGAACCGGGGTGATGGTGCTGGCGACCGCCGAGACTTCCTGGAAGGCGACGTCGCCGACCAGCCGGGTCTTGCCCTCACCTCTTTCGGGTGCCGGAATACGGTTGATCCCGACGTCGATGACCGTCGCACCTGGCTTTACCCAATCGGCCCTGACCATTTCCGGCCGGCCGACGGCGGCGACCAGGATATCGGCATTGCGGCAGACCTCGGAAAGGTTCTTCGTTCTGGAATGCGCGATCGTCACCGTCGCATTGGCGTTGAGCAGCAATTGCGCCATCGGCTTGCCGAACAGGTTGGAGCGGCCGATGACGACGGCGTTGAGGCCGGAGAGATCCTCGCCATGGGTGCGGCGGACGAAGACCATGGCACCGGCCGGCGTGCAGGAGACCAGGCCGGTCTTCAGGTCGCCGGTGGCGAGCTTGCCGGCATTGACGACGCTCAAGCCGTCGACATCCTTTTCGGGCAGGATCGACTGGATGATCGGTTCGCTGTCGAGCGGCTTCGGCAGCGGCAGCTGCACCAGGATGCCGTGGATCGAGGGATCGGCATTGAGGGTGGCGACGAGGGCTGCCAGCTCCTCCTGCCTGGTTTCGGCCGGCAGCGTGTGCTGGACGGACTTGAAGCCGCATTCCTTGGCCATGCGGCTCTTGGAGCTGACATAGGCGTGGCTTGCCGGATCGTCGCCGACGATGACGACCGCAAGGCCGGTGGTGACGCCGCTGCTCTTTTCCAGCGCTGCCGTCGCACTCTTGACCGTCTGAATTACCGATGCAGCTACGTTCTTGCCGTCGATTACTGTCGTCACACGTCTCTCCGCCCTGTTTCGCGTCAATCTATGGATAGTCGGCGAGCGTCAAATGCCCGCTAACGCCCTATCCTGTCGGAAAGCAGCAAGGCAATATCAAAAATGCAAGGAAATGTTCGTCAGCGGAGCGGCTGCCGCGCTTCGAGCGCATGAACACGAAGCCGGTCGCGCAGCCCGGAGATCTCGGAGCGCAACACCTCCATCTCGTCGACCGGTGCGGGAACGGGCGGAAGTACCGGCGGCGGCGAGGCCTGCGGCCGGGATAGCGGCATTTCCGCATGCGCGGCAGCAGCGATGGGCTTGCGCAGGCGCAGCAGGAAAGCCGCGGCAAGACCGACCGCCAGACCCATGGCAGCGCCGGCCAGCAAGCGGCCAATCCAGCCATCCCTCGCCGACACCGCTGTTGCCAGCGCCGGCTTCATCAGCGTGATATGACCGTCGGCCGCCGATGCGGAAGCCGCATCTTCCAGGCGCGAACGCGCGGCATTGGCCTTCTCGCCGAGTTCGGTCAGCCGGGAAAGATCGACGCCGGTGTCCCGGCTCTGGGCGATCAGCGTGTTGCGGCGGTCATTCAGGCCCTTGCGCGCATCGACGGCGGCCTTGGCGGCGACATTGGCGGTCTGGGCAAGACGGGTCAGTTCCTTGCCCATATTCTCCTTCAGACCATCGGTTTCAGCCTGCTGCTGTAGAAGGCGCGGATGGCGCGGGCCGAGTTCGGCCGAAAGCTGGGCAAGCGCGGTTCTGGCGACGGCATATTTGTCGCGCCAGTCCTGCAGCGCCGGCGAGAGCATATCGGAGGGCAATGAACCGTCGAGCACCTCGGCAAGTTTCGCCGCCTTGAGCCGGTCGGCCTGCGCCTTGGCGGAAAGGATGTTCTGGTCGGCCTGTTTCAGATCGGCATCGAGCCCGTCGATCTGGCGGCGAAGGTCGATCGCCACCTTGACGTTGCCCTCGCCGCTCTTGGTCGTGAAGGCGGCAAGCTCCGCCTTCGCCTCGTCATAGGCCTTGCGCAAAGCGGTGTCGGTTTCGCCGTTGCCGCCGGGTCGGTCTGCTGCGGAAACCGTTTCGGCAAGCCTTGCAGCGATGCGCATGGATTTGCCGCCATCGCCTGTTGTCACCCTCAGGAGGATCGTGCCGGCGGCGGCATCGGGCAGGATCTCGACCGCATGCTTCAGTGTCGCCTCGGCGCGCGAGGCCGGATCGGCAGCCGCACCGGTCGCCGAGAGGAGATCGAGCGCAACGCCAAGCGCATTGGCGCCGGGTCCGGCAAATTCAGGATCGCGATCGAGTTTCAGGGCGGCGACCGTCGAAGCAACCACGCGCGCCGTCAGCAGCCCCTTTGCCGCGGCCTGGGTAAAGGCAGCGCGGCTTGCAGCATCTGTCTTCACCGCAAGCGTCGCTTCGGCACGGTAGAGGGTTGGCGACGCCGGCGTCAGCGCCGGCAGGCCCGCTCCGACGACCGTCGGGACGGCGATCGTCATTGCAAGACCAATGCCGCTCAGACGACGGCGCGGCCTGGCCGGCCGAGGCGCTGCGGGTTCTTCACGGATAACGGCCAGCAGTTCGGGTGAGCGCACCGGCTCGCCGGCCGGAGCAGCCAGTTCCTCGTGGCGCGCCGGCTCCTCAGAAAGCAGATGGCCGACATCATTGGCGGCCCGGAGGCGGTTGCCGAGGATGGTTTCGATGCGGTCGACCAGCGGTGCTGCGTGCGCCGCCATGGCGCGCTGCTCTTCCAGCGCGCGGCCGATGGCGCGCAGCAGTTCAGCCTCGGGCGGCGCGATACCGGCCCGCTTCGATCGGGGCGATCGATACGAATCGTCATGGTCACGCGGCTCAGCGGCTGCGCAATCGTGAAAGCTGTTTCTGGCCCTGATATCGTACATTTGCGCCACATCTCATGCACATGATGGCCGGCTTCGTTCATCCGCACGGAGGCAGATGATTAAACCAATCTAAATATTCATGGCAAAGAAATGGTTAACCGCAGCGTGTAAAAAACTGGGGTCAGCTAAAGCGCTTCGCGTCTTTCAGATTCGCTTCCTGCGCTTTAGCTCTTGGTTTTTACGCAAAACCGCGGCCCTTTGGCGCGACGCGCTCTAGCTCGCTTTCTTATGCTCCGACCGCGGCTGCAGCGCGGTGCCGTGCTCTTCCGGGTAGCTGAGGATCCTTTCGCGCCGGCGAAAGCGGTAGCGCAGGACATGGAAGAGGAAGACCGGGATGCCGATGACGTAACGGCGCCAGAGGCGCGTCGGCTCCTGCAGCAGGCGATAGGCCCATTCCAGGCGCATCATCCGCACCGTCCTCGGCGCACGCGGGACGGCGCCGGAAACGAAGTCGAAGAGAGCGCCCACCGTCAGCACCAGACGCGCATGATCGGCGCGGATATTGTCGTGGACCCATTTCTCCTGCAGCGGCGTTCCCATGCCGACGATCAGGATATCGACCTTCTGGCGCTGCAGCTCCTCTGTGATGACGGAGGAATCGACCTTATCGAAATAGCCGTCGGAAATGACGACGAATTCATGCCAGGGCGTATGCCTGCGGAAATTTTCCGCGGCCGCCTCGACGACCGAGCGCGTGCCGCCGATCAGACCGATGCGACGCGGGGCCTCCATGAAGGTGAGGAAGGCCGGCACGAAATCGGTGCCGTTCAGATTGGCGGGAAATGGCGAGCCATGGGCGATCTGCGATGCGATGTTGAGACCGATGCCGTCCGGCAGCACCAGATTACGCGACATGATCCGGTAATATTCGTCGTCGCGCAGCGCCGTCAGCATGTTGTGGGCGTTGACGAAGCAAACCACGGTCTGGCCGACGGGAATGGAGGCCAGCTCGTTGATGAAAACGAGGGCGTCGTCCCAGCCGAGATCGCAGACCGGCAGATCGAAAATCGTCCGCCGCGATGCGAGCACCGCGAAGTTTGCAATCAGATTCATTCCTACCTCCTGCCGAGGGTGCTGCATGCGCCCGACATCCCGGAAAACAAGCCCATATTTCCGCACCGGAGGTCTCGAAAGAACCGGTCGCGTGACGCCGGGACGGCGTCACCCCGATCCCGGAAGGCGGCGCAAGCCAAGCTGTGAGACCTGATATAACAGGATGGTTTCAAACAACCCTTAGGAAAATTCCTTGAATTTCAATGCTCGCATAAGTGGTTTATTAACCATGGGCGCCAACGAAAAAAGGCGCCCTGCGGCGCCGTTTGTCGTCGATGATCGGATGTCGCCTAATGCGCAGGAGGCGCCGGCGTTTCGCCGGCCGGTGCGGTCTCGACGATCTTGACGGGTGTGCCCACCTTCTTCGGCTGGCCGGCGGAGCTTTCCTTGACATCTTCCTTGGAGAGATAGTCGAGCTGCTCCAGCATCACTTCGGCGACGTATTCGCCACCCAGGCGCTCGTTCATGCCCTTCTTGATCTCTTCGCGGAAGGCCTTCGGATCGAAGGATTTGATGTGGGCGATATCGACCATCTTGTTGCCGACGAGCAGGCTGAAAAGCTCATCCGTCGTCATCTCGGACAGCGGCAGCGTCACGCCCTTCAGCATCTCCTTGTTCATCATGAACGAAACGCGGCCGAGGAAGTAGCCGGTGACTGCGCCGTTGCCGATGATCGGTACCGTGATCGTTTCGCCCTTCACCAGTTCGAGTGCGCTCTGCTTGGAATCGGTTGCCGCAGGCGCCGGCGCGGTCGCCAGGTACACCGAGAAATAGACCGATGCCAAGGTGATGGCGCAAACCCAGACACCGGTGAGGACGAGCTTGATCATCAGTTTCCACGCATGGCGAATTGTTCCTGGGAATAGGTGCCGTCGGCATCGGCATCCTGAACGGCGTTCTTCAGGAGGTCGGCGACGGCACGCACCGCTTCGAGATGCGCCTCGACGCGGCGGGCATTGAGAACCAGCTTCTTCTTCAAGCCGTGCAGCTGATCGAGATGGGCAGCGGCAAGCTCGGCCGGATCGGTATCGCGGAAAAGCATCGACAGCTCGTAGAGGCAGCGGCTCTTATGCGCATTGGAGACCTTGAGATCGAATTGCGGATCGCTGCCGATCCGGGTGTTCTCATTGTCGATGATCATTTCGAGGCGTCCGAGAACGGATTTGATCCTGTATTCGTTCGAAACTATTTCCATTGTACCCTCGGTTATGCGTCGCTTAGAGCATGGCGCCGAAAAGTGTGCGCGGTTTTCGGACGACACCATGCTCTGACTTTAATTGAGAACAGGATTCAGATTTCAGGCCAACGGGCCTAAAATCATCCTGTTCGATCGGTCTTGGCGCCGTCGGTGTACGGGTCGAACTTGCCGGACTTGGCGCCATCGGTGTACGGATCGGCCTTCTTGCTCGGCGCCAGATCGGACTTGGTCGACTTCTTCGCACCGTCGGTGTACGGGTCAAATTTGCCGGACTTGGCCGGGTTCTGGTTCGGGTTGGCCTTGTTCTTGGAGTGGCTGCCGCTGTACAGATCGCCGCCGTCCGTGTAGTTCTTCTGCGCGTGCGCCAACTGCATGGCGCCCAGCGAGGTCAGGGCAGCAACGATCAGCGTCGGTACGATCTTTTTCAGCATCTTCATCCTCTCAAGTGACGGTCGAATCGCCGGATTCGACGTGACAAACATTGCGTTGTCGACACTGACACTGTACCGGTGTTCAGGGCACTTCGCTCGCCAAAATTGTAGTAACAATGTTCGGGCGATCGTTCCGTCACGTTATCAGTACATCACACGTCAATCATTCTAGGGTGATGTTCTGGTCAGTCGCGATCTTCTTGCGTAGCTCCAGCTCGCGCTTGATCTGGGCAGCGTATTGCTGCGGCGTGTTGCCGTCCGGATAGGCGCCGGCGTCATGCAAACGCTTCTTGACGTTGGGATCCTGCAGCGCCTTGATCGCGGCAGCGTGCACCTTCGTCACGATCGCGGCCGGCGTGCCGGCCGGCGCAACCAAACCGTACCAGGCCATGTTGTTCATGTCCTTCATACCTTCTTCGGCGAAGGTCGGCACGTTGGGCAGGCCTTCCACACGCTTCGGCGCGGCAACGGCCAGTGCGCGCAGTTTTTCGGTCTGGATGAACGGCATCGACGACGGCAGGTTGTCGAACTGGGCGTTGACCTGACCGGCCAGCGTGTCGTTCAGCGCCGGCCCCGATCCACGATACGGGATGTGGACCATGTCGGTCTTGGTGATGAACTTGAACAGTTCGCCGTCCAGATGCGAGATGCTGCCCTTGCCGGCGGACGCGTAGCTGTACTTGCCCGGGTTCGCCTTGAGCAGCGCGACGAACTCCTTGAGGTTTTTCGCCGGCACCTTCGGGTTGACGGTCAGCACATTCGGCACGTTGACCAGATTGGTGATCGGTGCGAAATC
>Ga0102587_1002239_pt1 | contig 11718 bp, 9 predicted proteins | sample AraplaF_Col_mTSA_FD_76853 | JGI IMG/M metagenome (GOLD analysis project Ga0102587, IMG submission 76853) | Arabidopsis root microbial communities from the University of North Carolina, USA - plate scrape MF_Col_mTSA (SPADES assembly) (version 2) | ecosystem: Host-associated > Plants > Roots >... | reverse complement strand
ACAATAACTTGCTAATTCGGTCGTTAGGCTTGTCCTCATATGACGGATCAATCTCTTCAGCGTCGCCTTGCCGCCATCGTCGTTGCCGATGTGGTGGGATATTCACGCCTGATGGAGGCAGATGAAGTCGCAACGCTGGAGAACCTCAGGGAACTCCGTTCCGGCACGATCGAGCCGGCCGTGATGCGCCACAAGGGCCGCATCTTCAAGGTCATGGGCGACGGCTTCCTGATCGAATTCGGCAGCGCGGTGGAAGCGGTCGCAGCAGCGCTGGAAATGCAGCTGGCCAACGCTGCCGTCGAGGCTTCCGGAGACCGGCGCCTGCTCTTGCGCATAGGCGTCAATCTCGGAGATGTCATTGACGAGGGTTCAGACGTCCTCGGCGACGGGGTCAATGTCGCGGCGCGCCTCGAGAGACTGGCCGCGCCGGGAGGCATCTGCATTTCATCCAGCGTTCACGGCGAGATCCTCGGCAAGATCGACGATCGGTTCTTCGATGCAGGCGAACGTTACCTGAAGAACCTCACCCGCCCGGTCCACGTGTGGCATTGGCCGGATGCGCTGCAGAGCATATTGCCGCTGCCGGAAAATCCCTCGATCGCCGTATTGCCGTTCACGAACATGAGTGGGGATGAAACGGACGCGCCTTTCGTCGACGGCTTGACCGAAGACCTGATCACCGACCTTTCCCGTACGGCCGGCCTGTTCGTCATCGCGCGCAATTCGGTCTACGGCTACAAGGGCAAGCCGGTCAACGTGAAGCTGGTCGCCCAGGAACTCGGCGTCCGCTACGTCCTGGAGGGGAGCGCCAGACGCGCAATGGGCCGCGTCCGCATCAATGCCCAGCTGGTCGACACGCTTGCCGGCGGGCACTTGTGGGCCGAGAGGTTCGACAGGACGGTGGAAGATGTTTTCGAACTGCAGGATGAAGTCAACGCCAAGATCGTCGAAGCCCTCGTCGGCCGGCTGACCATCCCGCCGCAGCGCAATCGGCCGAAGAATTTTGAGGCCTACGACCTCTGTGTGCGCGCCCGCCTCCTGACGGAAGAGTCGCCGCAAACCGAGCGCGAGGCCCATATGCTGCTCCAGCGCGCGCTCAAGCTCGAGCCGTCCTATGCCGAGGCACTCGGCCTGCTCGCCTATAACCGCTGGCTGGCCTGGACGCATTTCGGCGAGCCCGAAGATCCCAACCGGGAGATGGCGACGACATCGGCGCAGAAGGCGGTCGACCTCGACCCCAACGATGCCGGCTGCCGTTACGTCCTGGGGACCATCCTGGCTTATGAGCGGCGATGGCAGGAATCGGAGGCCGCCTTCGCCAAGGCCCTGGAGCTGGACCCCAACCACGCCGACACCTGGGCCGCCATGTCGGACATTTCCGTGCTGGACGGCAGGGTTGCCGACGGACTGGCGCAGATCGAAAAAGCTCTGCGGCTCAATCCCTATCCAGCGTGCTGGTATCTTTGTCATCTTGGGCAGGCGCAATACGCTGCGCGTGACTATGAGGCGGCAACCGCTACGCTCCGCAGGGAAGACACGTATCGTACCAACTCACGCAAATTCCTGGCTGCTACGCTTGCGCAGTTGGGCCACCGTGAGGAGGCGCGGCGAGAAGCAGAATTGTTCCTGATCGCCCATCCTCATTTCACGATCGGCCATTGGCTCAGCTCCCAGCCGCTGCGCGATGCATCTGTACGAGATCACTTTGTCGACGGCTTCCGAAAGGCCGGCCTGCCGGAGATGTGACAGCGGGTGGAGGCAATCCCGACGCGTTCGAGGACTTGATCAACGGATATGCGCTGCGCGAGAACGGCGGTCTGGATCGCGGTGCCAAGCTTCTTCAGACGCTCCACAAAACGCGTCAACCAGCCCGAGTCGCATGACCTTTCCGCTGGACCGCCTCGATCAATGTCGGTCACCGCGGTGCGGCCGGCATGACATCAGCACCTTCGATGACATAGGTCGCATAGCGATGGTCGCGGATCAGGCTTATCTTTTGCTGCCGCCATTCGAGCAGCATGAAATAGGAAGGAACGCCCGACGGTTCGGTTGATACCAGCAATATTTCCCGGCCTTCCAGCCAGGCCGGTTCAAGTCTGACCGGCGGATATTCGGCATAATAGGTGAAAAATCGACCGACATCGGTGGCACCAGCGATTTCCGGCCGCCGCGCCTGACGAAGCCGAACATCCTGCGCCAGCATGCGACGTAAGGCGTCCCAGTCCCGGGCGTTGAAGAGCGCCGCAAAATTCAGGACCTCGGGGCTCGGCGGTGGCGCAACCTCGGACCGCACCTCGGAGATGGCGCGCAATCTCGCCCGACCGCGCGACAGATGGGCCTTGACGGCATCGACGCTCAGTTCCAGAAGCGCTGCGATGTCAGCAAGTGACTCTCCCAATACATCCTTGAGGATGACGGCGCTGCGTTGCGGCACCGGCAATTCTGCAAAATGGGCCAGCGCCACCCGCACCGTGTCCTGCCGGATCAGCGCGTCCTCCGGGCCGACGGCGCTGATATCGGCCAAATCGAAAGCCGTCTCAAGGGGCTCCGCCCGGCGGGTGCGGCGCCGGCGCAGGGCATCTATGGCTCTGTTGTGGACGATGCGAAACAGCCAGGGTCGCAGCGGCGTGTCCGGCGGGATCGAGCCAGCCGTCGCAAATACCCTGGCAAACGCGTCCTGAATCACATCCTCGCCGTCGATGACAGAACCCACCAGACGAGCGGCATAGCGGTGCAGTTCGGGGCGAAGCGCGTCCGCTTCGCTCGCGAGCGCTGCGAGCAGAGTTTTCTTCTCTTCGTCTTCGAGGGCAGCGTCTTCCGTCATTCGATGACCGTCACTCCCGTATCCCCACGCATGCCGTAGACCATGGCCTCGGCGAGATCAGTCCTGCCGATCAGGTCGGCGACCATATCGCCAAAAGCCCGCGGCGTCATGTCCGGCCAGGTGGCGGCCTGTTCGGCAAATGTCCGGCCCGCCGCCGCAGCATAGGCCGTAATGCCGGTATCGCCCACACCGGTTCCGGCAAACATCTGCCGGGGAACGATGACCCGGAAGCGCAGACCCAGACCGAGTTGCGCCGACAGGGCCTCGGCGTATTTTGCAATGAACCACTGCGCCCGCTTGGCTCCCGCATAACCGCCCGATAGCGGCGATCCCTGCACGGCGGCTCCGCTGGAGACCAGAACGACAAGCCCGCCCGGCCTCATCGGCAAGGTCAGAGCAGCCTGTACCCAATGCAGCGCGGCCTTGACGTCCACATTCCAGTTCGTCGTGAATGCCTCCCAGCCGATCCGGTCGATCCGTTCCATGGGCGGTTCCGCACCGGCATTCATGATGACGAGATCGGGTCGCGTCTGCTCCATGATCCGCCATGCCGCGTCGACATCGGTTGCATCAGCCGACAGGGCGGTGACGGCCGGTTGCTCGCCTGCCCCCTGCACGGCATCAGCGTTTCGGGCGACCACGGTGACTTCGGCCGCGCGAGCCACGAATGCCTCGGCAAGCCCCCTCCCCAAGCCGCGGCTCCCGCCGACAACAACAATTCGCTTTCCTGCCAGATCCATCTCTCAGTCCTCATTTAGGTCGGGTCCAACCGCTCGACGACGGTCGCAACAACGACGTTCCAACGAGGCGAAAAGAGTCATCGCCATCTGCGATTTGTGGAAAAACTCCGACTCGACCGGAATTCGACGCTGATATTCAATCTTCGCGCCTCTCGCCATTTGGGCTGGGCTGCCTAATTTCGGTGAGGAAGATTGTGCCCGCTATCGCGATTTCAGGCTCGGTCTTGCCTGACCTTACCCATGGTAACGATAGACAACGCGACTTCGACTTGCCCAAGCCTCAAATCCATTCGCGGCTCATTGCGGCTTGCGCAATCCAGACTTGAGACATCCGCCCGGCAGGGCGTCAACAGGGAGGTTCGTCATGAAAATCGTTCTTATCGGCGGCACTGGGCTCATCGGCTCCAAGACCGCGGCGCGTCTGCGCAGCAAAGGCCACGAGGTGCTGGCCGTCTCGCCGAGCACCGGCGTCAACACCATATCAGGGGAAGGCCTGGCGGACGCGCTTGATGGCGCCGACGTCGTCGTCGACCTCGCAAACTCACCGTCGTGGGAAGACAAGGCGGTCCTCGACTTCTTCAAAACCTCGGGCCGCAATCTGCTCGCCGCCGAAGCCAAGGCCGGCGTAAAGCACCATGTTGCGCTCTCGATCGTCGGAACGGAGCGACTGCCCGATAACGGCTACTTCAGGGCCAAGCTCGCCCAGGAGAAACTCATCAAGGCATCGCCTATTCCCTACACGATCGTCCATTCCACCCAGTTCTTCGAATTCCTGAAGGGCATCGCGGATGAGGCCACCGTCGGCACCGTTGCGCGTCTTTCTCCTGCGGCCTTCCAGCCGATCGCATCAGACGACGTTGCCGATGCGGTGGCGGATGCAGCGCTTGCAAAGCCGCGGAACGGCACGATCGAGATTGCCGGTCCCGAGCGCGGTCGCATGCACGAGATCGTCGCCCGCTATCTGAAAGCGGCCAATGATCCGAGGACGGTCGAGCCAGACGTTCATGCGCGCTATTTCGGCTCCGAACTGGACGATCGCTCACTCGTGCCCGGCGAGGGCGCGAGGCTCGGCAGGATCGGCTTCGAGGATTGGTTTCGACAGTCCCAACGGCCGACGTAAATCCCGGCAGCCGAAATAGATCCAAGCATCAACCCACATCCGCATTCAACAAGCAGAGGGATTACGACAATGAATTCAGCTTTGTTATCACTATGCCTGTCGGCTTCGATTTGCCTCCTCGGCGCTTTGCCGTCCGCCGCCGCCGAAGCGGCAGCCGTCACCCCGATCATGAAAAAGGACCTTCCGGATTATCCCGGCAAGGAGGGGCTGATGATATCGGTCGAGTATGAGCCGGGAGGGTCCACGCCCATTCACAAGCATGAGGCAGATGCATTCGTCTACGTTATCGAGGGCTCGATCGTGATGCAGCTCAAGGGCAAAAAAGAAGTCACCGTGTCGCCGGGAGAGACATTTTACGAAAGCCCTGCTGACATTCACCTGGTCAGCCGCAATGCGAGCAAGACCAAACCGGCGAAATTCATCGTCGTGCTGCTGAAGAAGAAGGACGCACCGGTTCTCATGCCGGTGGAATAACATCAGGTACGGTAGCGGCGCGCTCGATAGAGCGCTGATTCGGACCAGAAAAAGACCCCTCCCCAACCCCTCCCCACAAGAGGGAGGGGCTAACCCGGAGGCCTCACAGCTCCCGCAACGTTGAATGTGGGGAAGCGGGGTGCGGCGGATTAAGCCCCTCCCCCTTGTGGGGAGGGGTTTGGGGCGGGGTCTTGCTTCGGTCCGAACCGGCTACATTCTGAACGGTATGGACCGACGAGCAGCCAGGCGGATGAGCTCCGGGCGCCATCAGTAACCGTTTGAATCAATTGACCACCAGCCAAAACGCCTTGCCCATCAGGCCAACAGCCCGTGCAGGACGAGATCGATATGCGCCTTCAGATAGGCATCCCTGTCCAGAACTCGCCGCTCGTCGAAGAGCAGCTTGAAGAACAGGAAGGTGATGGCAGGCGCCACGACGGCGTCGGAAAACGCAGCCGGCGCCGAGCGGAATTCGCCAAGCCTTACGCCGTCATCGATGAGGGACTGCATTTGCCAGTCGAGAGGATCGATGAATGCCTCGTGGTGCCTGTCGATGATCTGGGGGAATCGCGAACCTTCGGCGATGATGAACCGCATCAGCTCGCGCAATCTGCGATCCCTGGTCACGAGATCGTAGATCAGCTCGATCATTTTCTGAAGCCGCTCCGTGGCGGTCCCCTTCAACTCATTTGCGCTCGCCAGCAGACCTTCCAGCGGCACCGAAATATGCCTGATCATGGCTTCGAAAAGCTGTTCCTTGGTCTCGAAGTAAACATAGACGGTTCCCTTCGTGACCCCGATCCGGCTGGCAATATCCTCAACACGCGTCGCGACATAGCCGCGCTCGACGAACTCTTCAAAGGCCGCATCCAGGATCTCTGCGGGTCGGCGGGCCTTCTGCTCGGCACGCGTCAATTTCTTCGTAGCAGGCATTGATCACCTTGAGCGTTTTTCGTGGTCAGGCGTCAAGAAATTTTCATTGACTGATGGGTTAGTCAATATTATTCGTCTGCCGAACCGATGCAAGAGGTCAAATCATGAAAACTGTCCTTGTTGCCGCCTGGCTGGGCGTCAGCGCAGTCGCGCTCGCCTCATGCGAAGAGAAAAGCGCGAGTGAGGCAAAGCCAAAGAATGTCGAAGCCGTCGTGGCCAAGGTCACGCCGGTCACAGAAAACAACGCCATAACAGGCGAGGTCAGCGCCCGCGTCGAGAGCGACCTGTCCTTCAGGGTCAGTGGGCGCATCGTCGAGCGTTTCGTCGATGTCGGCTCGTCGGTGAAGGCGGGACAGGTGCTCGCGCGCATGGACGCCGAGGAACAGAAGGCCGATCTCGGCGTCGCCACCGCAAACCTGCAATCGGCGCTTGCCCAGCAGACGCAGGCGCAGCTCGCCTTCGACCGGCAGCAGAACCTCTTCAGGACGCAGGTTGCGACCCGCGCGGCGCTCGATCAGGCCCAGGAAACGCTGCTGACCGCTCAGGGCGGCGTGAAACTGGCGCAGGCGCAATTCGATACGGCGCAGGACGCCCTCTCCTACACGGAACTGCGCGCCGATGCCGATGGCGTCATCACCGCCAGAAACGCCGAAGTCGGCCAGGTCGCACAGGCGGCGCAGCTCATCTTCACGCTTGCGCATGACGGGCCGCGTGACGCCGTCTTCAATGTCTTCGAGTCCCTTTATCTCGGCCGCAACCTCGAAAACACGGTCGCCGTCAGCCCCCTTTCGGCGCCATCGCACAAGACGGAAGCTTCCGTGCGCGAAATCTCGCCGACGATCGATCCGTCGACCGGAACGATCAGGGTCAAGGTGGGTCTCGAAGCAACGCCGGACATGCAACTCGGCGCTCCCGTCGTCGGCTCTTTCCGCTCCACGGCGCAGGACGCAATCGAATTGCCGTGGTCGGCCATGGCCTCCAGGAGCGGCCAGCCGGCCGTCTGGATCATCGACCCCGCCTCGTCGAGCGTGTCGCTGCACCCGATCGATGTCTCCGACTATGAGACCGGCCGTTTTGCCGTGCGCGCGGGTGTTTCCCCCGGAGACATCGTCGTCGTCGACGGCACGAAGTTCCTGCGACCGGGCGAGGTCGTCACCTATGACAAGGAAGCCGCAGAATGAATATCAGTATCACAGCCGGCCTTGCGATCCTCGGATCATTGCTGCTGACCTCCTGCCAGAAGCAGGCGGAAGCCCATGACGAGCCGCCGCGTCCCGTCCTTTCCGTCGTCGTCAAATCGACCGCGGCCTCCGCACTGACCCTGCCGGGCACGGTCGAGGCCAGGATTGAGACGCAGCTTGCGTTCCGCGTCCTCGGACGGGTCATCGCGCGCAAGGTCAGCGTCGGCGATGTCGTCAGGAAGGGCGATGTCGTTGCCGCCATCGATCCGCTGGCGCTGGAGCTTGCAGTCAAGAGTTCCCAGTCCGAGCTTTCGAACGCCCAGGCGCAGCTGACGAATGCCGCATCCACCGAAGAACGCCAGCGATCCCTGCTCGAAAGCAGATCGGGAAGCGAAGCGGCCTATGAAGAGGCCGAGCTCGGGCGCAGGAGCGCCGTCGCTGCGGTTGCCAAGGCACAGGCCAATCTGGACAAGGCCGAAGAGCAGCTGGGATACACCCAGCTCCGGGCCGAATTCGACGGCGTGGTGACGGCGACTTCGGCCGAAGTGGGCCAGGTCGTGGCCGCCGGCCAGAGCATCGCCACCATCGCCCGCCCCGAACAGAGCGATGCGGTGATCGACATCCCCGTCGCAAGCTTCGACGGCCTCAAAGTGGGCTCGCCCTTCGAGGTCGCCCTCCAGCTCGACCCGACCATCCGCACGAGCGGTACGGTCAGGGAAATCGCACCGGAAGCAGAGGCGACGACGCGCACGCGGCGCACGAAGATTACGCTCATCGATCCCCCGCCAGCCTTTCGCCTGGGCTCGGTCGTAACGGCAACCGCAACCGTCGACGCTCAGCCGACGATCCTACTCCCCTCCTCGTCCATCCTGACGAAGGACGGAAAGCCCAATGTCTGGGTGGTCGACACCGCTGCCGCCAAGGTGTCCATCCGCCCGATCAGGATCGACGGAGAGATCGTCGAGGGTGGCTCCGTTCGCATCGCCGAGGGCGTCAAGCCGGGCGATCGCGTCGTCATTGCCGGCGTTCACAAACTCATCGATGGCCAGGCCGTCAGAATAGACTGAGGAATAGTCTCCGTGAAAAAATTCAACCTGTCCGACTGGGCGCTCGAACATCGTTCGCTCGTCTGGTACTTCATGATCGTCTTCATTCTGGCCGGCGCGTTTTCCTATATCAACCTCGGCCGCGAGGAAGATCCCAACTTCACCATCAAGACCATGATCATCCAGGTGCAATGGCCTGGTGCGTCCGCCGAGGAAGTGACCAAGCAGGTCACCGACCGCGTCGAAAAGAAACTCGAAGAGCTTGAATCGCTCGACTACACGAAGAGCGAGACGGTTGCCGGGCAGACGACGATCTTCGTCGAACTGCTGCCGACGACCAAGGCCAAGGATGTGAATGCCATCTGGATGCGCGTGCGCAACATGATCGGCGACATCAAGGGTGATTTCCCGAGCGGCGTCATCGGGCCGTTCTTCAACGATCGCTTCGGCGATGTCTTCGGCAATATCTACGCCTTCACGAGCGACGGGCTCACACAGCGCCAGCTTCGCGATCTCGTCGAGGACGCGCGCGCAAAAGTGCTGACGGTTCAAAATGTCGGCAAGGTGGACATTATCGGCGCGCAGGACGAGGCCATCTATCTCGAATTCTCCACGCGCAAGATCGCCGCTCTCGGGCTCAACCAGCAATCCGTGATCGAGACGCTGCAGGCGCAGAATGCCGTCACACAATCCGGCTTCGTCGATGCCGGCCCCGAGCGTATCGCCCTGCGGGTGAGCGGCCAGTTTACGTCGGAGGAAAGCCTGAAATCGATCAATCTTCGCGTCAACGACCGCTTCTTTCCGCTGACCGATGTAGCCACGATCAAGCGCGGCTATGTCGATCCGCCCTCCGCGCTGTTCCGCTACAATGGCCAGCCGGCGATCGGGCTCGCCATCGGTATGAAGACCGGCGCAAACCTGCTCGAATTCGGCGAAGCGCTCGACAAGGAGATCGAGCAGGTCACGGCAGACCTTCCTGTTGGCGTGGACGTCGCGCGCGTTTCCGATCAGCCCGCCGTCGTGGATGAGGCCGTGTCGGGCTTCACGCGCGCGCTGTTCGAGGCGATCGTCATCGTGCTGGCGATCAGCTTCATCAGCCTCGGCGTGCGCGCGGGGCTCGTGGTCGCCATCTCCATTCCGCTCGTCCTGGCGATCACCTTCCTCGTCATGGCCTATACCGGCATTTCGATGCAGCGTATCTCACTGGGGGCACTGATCATCGCCCTTGGTCTTCTGGTCGATGACGCGATGATTGCCGTGGAGATGATGGTGGCTCGCCTGGAGGTCGGCGACGACCTCAGAAAGGCGGCGACCTATGTCTACACCTCGACCGCCTTCCCGATGTTGACGGGTACGCTGGTGACGGTCGCGGGCTTCATTCCCGTCGGCCTCAACTCCAGCGCCGCCGGCGAGTTCACCTTCACCCTCTTCGTGGTCATTGCCGTTTCGCTCCTGGTCTCATGGGTGGTGGCCGTCCTGTTCACGCCGCTGCTCGGCGTGACCATCCTTCCGAAAACCATGAAATCGCATCATGAGCAGAAAGGTCGCTTCGCGCGGATTTTCGCGTGGCTCCTCGGCCTGGCCCTGCGCTGGCGCTGGATCACCATCGGCGCGACGCTGGCGGTGTTTGCCCTCTCCATCGGCGGCATGAGCCTGGTACAGCAGCAGTTCTTCCCCTCCTCCGACCGGCCCGAACTGATCGTCGATTGGAACCTGCCGCAGAACAGCTCGATTTCGGAAACGAACAAGCAGATGGCGAAGTTCGAAAGCGAGATGCTGGCCGGCAACAAGGATATCGACCACTGGACGAGCTATGTCGGCCAGGGGGCTCCCCGCTTCATCCTGTCCTTTGATGTGCAGACGCCGGACGTCTCCTTCGGCCAGACCGTGATCGTCACCAAGGGGCTCGACGTCCGCGACAAGGTCAAGGAGGAGCTGCAGGCCTATCTGACGAAGACCTTCCCCGGAACCGACGCCTTCGTAAAGCTGCTCGACATCGGCCCGCCGGTCGGCAAACCCGTGCAGTATCGCGTCAGCGGGCCTGACATCCAGAAGGTCCGTGATCTCTCCCACCAGCTTGCCGGCATCGTCGGAGAGCATCCGCTGCTGTCCAACATGACCTTCGACTGGAACGAGCCTTCGCGGGTGGTCAAGGTCGATGTCCTCCAGGACAAGGCACGCCAGCTCGGCGTCTCGTCGCAGGATATTGCAACGGCGCTCAACAGCATCGTCGAGGGATCGGCGGCCACGCAGATCCGCGACGATATCTATCTCGTCGATGTGATCGGCCGGGCGCAGACCTCCGAGCGCGGTTCGATCGAGACGCTGCAGAACCTTCTGCTTGCCGGCTCCAATGGCAATTCCGTGCCCTTGTCCGCTGTTGCGAATTTCCACTACGAGCTGGAGCAGCCGACGATATGGCGGCGCACACGCACGCCGACCATCACCATCAAGGCTGCGGTCGTTGGACCGACGCAGCCGGCGACGATCGTCGCCGAACTGCAGCCGAAAGTCGACGCGTTCCGCAAGGGCCTTCCGAGCGGCTACCATGTCGTCGACGGCGGCTCCGTCGAGGAAAGCGCCAAGGCGCAAGGGCCGATCGTGGCCGTCGCACCGCTGATGCTGTTCATCATGGCGACAATCCTGATGATCCAGCTGCAGAGTTTCAGCAGGCTCTTCCTGGTCTTCGCCGTCGCGCCTCTTGCCTTGATCGGTGTCGTCGCGGCCTTGCTGCTCAGCAATGCACCGCTGGGGTTCGTCGCCATCCTGGGTGTCCTGGCGCTGATCGGCATCCTGATCCGCAACTCGGTGATCCTCATCGTGCAGATCGAGCATCTTCGAAGCGAGGGTATGCCGCCCTGGCAAGCCGTCATCGAAGCGACGGAGCACCGAATGCGCCCGATCATGCTGACGGCCGCCGCAGCCACACTCGCGCTGATCCCGATCTCCAGGGAAATCTTCTGGGGGCCGATGGCCTACGCGATGATGGGCGGCATTGTCGTCGGCACGGTCCTGACGCTGCTCTTCCTGCCGGCTCTGTATGTTGCCTGGTTTCGAATACCCCGCGAGGCCTGACAACATAAGGCCCGCCCGGATCTCATTCCGGGCGGGCCGCGCCCCATCGACTGGAGCAATTCCAGCAAGACGGAATGCTCTAGCTGCCGACTGCAGCACCAAGGCTTTCAAGCGCTTCGCGCACCCGCCCACGTGCTGCTTCCGGAAGGCCAAGCACCGGCCGCGGCGGCGCAAACCGGCCGAGGCCGATGAGATCGGCAATGGTGTACATGACGCGGAAACTGCCGAATTCCCTGAACAGCGCCCAGAGCGGCGCGAAGGCGTCGTTGATGCGTCCCGCCTCCTTGGTGTCACCCGCCTGCGCGGCCCGCGTCAGTTTCAATGC
>Ga0102587_1002227_pt1 | contig 11769 bp, 10 predicted proteins | sample AraplaF_Col_mTSA_FD_76853 | JGI IMG/M metagenome (GOLD analysis project Ga0102587, IMG submission 76853) | Arabidopsis root microbial communities from the University of North Carolina, USA - plate scrape MF_Col_mTSA (SPADES assembly) (version 2) | ecosystem: Host-associated > Plants > Roots >... | reverse complement strand
CCGGCATGGCGTTGAAGCCATCGCTCGCATGCTGCAGCAGCCGGTCGACGCCCTGGTCCAGGCGCGGCTTCCAGTGCGGCGCAAAGCCCGCCAACGGCGCCCCGCTGCCGCTGCGCGCATGGCACACCGCGCACGAACGCTCATAGCGCTCCGCCAGCCGCGCATCGCTGGGACGCGACGTTTCAGCCCATTGCAGGTCCGCCGCAGCCGGCTCCTGTTTGGCGCCGGAACAGGCACACAGGCCCGCCAGCACCATCACCACGCCCAACAACGCTCGCATCGACTCCCCTTCTTCAAGTGGAACAACGTCGAATGAGAATAACGATGTTTTTTGTTGAAAACAACGTTTTTCATGATCGCTCATATAGCTGTTGCTGAAAATGCTACAGTGACGAATTGCGGAGAAAGGGCGTATGAATACGAACGAACGGGAAATTGCTGCGGTATCAGACAGCGCGACCAAGAACAATGAACTGCGAGAGATGCTTCCGATCGTCGGGTTCATCGTTCATCATCCGCTGGAGCTCTTCGCTCTTGCCATCACCTTAATTGGCATAGCGGGATTTGCAGCCGGCTCCTCCTTTTATGATGGATGGAACAAGGCCGCAGGCGTTTCCAGCAATCTTTTCCCCGTCGGAAGCTACGAAACGATCTTAGCTGGCATGACGCTTTCCAAACCGTGGATCTACAGCGGGTTGACGTTCGCATTCCTAGTCATTTACATCCATCTGATCGAACTTGGTTCTGAATGGGCGCATGCGCGTTGGGGGCGCGAAAACTTCTGGCGGCGAGGCCGCAGAAAAAAGATCGCCATGGCCGCTCGTTGTGAGAGACAAATTGCTGGAATTCAAGCTCGAGGAACGGGGGCAGCGAACAAGGCCTGGTTGGAGCTGGAGCATCGGAATCGATGGGGCAAAAGAAAGAAGTCTTTGTCTTATAAGGATAAGCAGAGGCTAAGGGTGCCTTTGCGTTTCGCTGTTATGGTGGTCGCGTTGAGCCTTATGTTCATAAGTTGGACGTTTTACCTTGGTCTGAAGGCATTCATCGTCGACAAGGCATTCGCACAAGGTGCTGAGAAATATGTTGGTTTGTACCTTGCTGTTACCGGAAAAATCCCGCTGCAGTTTGAACACAAGCTTGATCCCACCAGGATGCAGGAGTTGGCGTGTCTTGGCGAAGAGGCTCGTTGGTCCTATCGTTCAGTTGATCTGCTCGGCGACGGCAAGCATCAGGCATACATCATTCAAAGCACTGACAAACTCTTCCTCTTGCTGGATAAAGATGGGTCGACGCTGCACTCGTTCGGCGACGCGGCGTTTTCCTTGCGGGAGAGTTCGGTGCGGCCAGTATCAAAGTTGTCGGAGAACTGCAAGAAGGGAGTCGCCAAGAAATAAATAGGCCGGCTAGTTGAAGGTGCAGCTAGCGTTGACTCGACTGGATGCGTCTACTTCAAGCCAATGGACAAACGACGACCAAGTGCCTTGGCGGTCTGTTCGACGAAGTCCAGTTTGGATGAATGACGTAAGTCAAACAGGCGATCCACTTGCGGCTGGTGCACATTCAGCATTCGAGCCAAGTCAGCTTTGCGCAATTGTTGCCGCTGCATCTCATTCCATAGCAGTACCTTGGCTGTCTCCAACGCGGGAAGGGTAACAGCATGCTGTCCCTTGGCTGGCGCAGAAGGCAGCGGTACCGGTCGGCGTGCATCAAAATAGATTTCCAGCGCAGTTATGAGGGCGTCGACCGCTTCAAGCAATGCCTCTTCTACGGTGTCACCCACTGAATTAGCTTCGGGAAAATCCGGAAACGCAACCAGATAGGTGCCATTGCTGTCGGGGGTCAAGGTGACGGGGTAGTTCAACATTGAATCGGTCCTTTAGGTCCAACCAGGCATTCACTTCAAACCGAGGTCCTTCTTGATCTTTCTGACCAAGCCAGTACCGATTTCCTTCGTCCCATGGTCGGGAAAGACGCTGGTTCGGCCATTCAGTTCAACTTTTTGATGGCTGCCACGACCGGGTGAGAAGACTACGCCTTGTCGCTCCAGCCATCGCCGGAACTCACTGTATTTCATAGCTTCTTGCCCTGAATGATACAACACTTGTGTTGTGTTTTGTCGCACGGCTTGGAGTGGCTGCCGCTCAATATTGACATCGGCAATGCCCCAAACGTTTGCTCAATATCATGTCGAGTATGATTTCCCTTTTCATTAACGAAATTGGCTTATGGCGACCACACCTCACACATGGCAATTCGCCAAAAGCTTTCGGCGCACCGCCTTCGGCTGGAACTCGGACAAGCCGATCACCCGCCTGAAAGAGGCGCTCGCTGAGATTAAGCAAATGGCCCGTACGGAGCCGGAACTCGCTGCCGAAGGAGGAATCCTGCTGTTGGAAAAACTCGAGCCAGCCCTCAGCCAAGTGGACAGTTCGTCCGGCGCAATGGGGAGTGCGGTGAGCCGCGCCATAGATATCCTGGTCCCACTCATTGCAAAGCCGAAGGTCAGTGACCAGACGCGCCAGCGTTGGCTGAACCGCTTGTGGAAGACGTTGGAAGAAGCCGATATGGGCTACCTCGACCGCCTGGCTGACCAATGGGGTGAGCTTTGCGCTTCGCCCGACATGGCATCAGACTGGGCGGACAAATTCCTGCCCGGCCTGAAAGAAAACTGGACTGCGCCCAGGGAGGCATACAGCTTTTACAAAGGTTGCACGCCGTGCCTGAGCTGTCTCTACTGTGCAAGGCGATACGATGAACTTCTGGCACTACTGGAATTGTCCCGACTGAACTGGTGGTACGACAGGCGCTGGGGAGCCAAAGCCTGGTTGGCTAAAGGCGAGCCGGCGAAGGCGATCCAATATGCGGAAGCAACTGATAGCGACAGCTGGAACGCCATTCCCGAATTTTGCGAAACCATCTTGCTGGACACCGGCTACGTTGAGGAGGCGTATTCACGTTACGCGATGGCAGCTGCGAACGGCACGACCAACCTTGCCATCTTCCGCTCCATCCGCAAAAAATATCCGGCGATGGACAGCGAGCGCATCTTGCGCGACCTGGCCGCCAGCAAACCCGGGCAAGAAGGCAAGTGGTTCGCAGCGGCCAAGGATGCCGGGCTGTACGATCTGGCAATCGACCTGGTGCAGCAAAGCCCGACCGATCCGCGCACGTTGATTCGCGCCGGCGAAGACTTTGCGCAGCGACAGCCAGAATTCGCCCTGGCTGCCAGCTTGGCGGCGATTTCCTATATAGCGCAGGGGCACGGTTACGAAATGACGGGTATGGATGTCCTTTCTGCCTGGCAGGCAGCTGCCGAAGCCGGCAAAACGCTGGGAATGACGAGCGAGGAAATCAAATCCAGGCTGACCGCCGCGCTACCAGACAAGTTGCGCAACCGCGCAATCATTGAATCTACTCTGGGCGTGGTGCTGCGCGTTTAGGCTGCCAAACGCGAAGAGCATCGTTTGCCAAAGATCAATGTCGGCAATGTTTACGCATGCCACCATAGGCGCTCGCGTCAACCTGACGAACGGAGCCCGCCGTGGACAATGCCCTGCTCAGCTTCTTCCGGCAAGATAAGGATCTGATCACCGACAAACGTCCCTTGCGGCTACGCTTGGCCCACCCGACGCAGATGCTGGAAGACGTGCTGCTGCCGCAGCGCGTGCAAGGAAGTGAATCCATCTGCGGCAGTATCGAATATCGCGTCCTCTGCGTCTCCCTCGACGCCTTCATCTCGCTGAAAGAACTGATCGCGCTGCCCGCCGCCGTCGACATCGTGACCGACCGCGGCGACTTGCGCAGCGTTTGCGGCATCGTCACCGAAGCCCATGCCGGCGACAGCGACGGCGGCCTGGCCAGCTATCAGCTTGTGATGCGCGATGCGCTCTCCATCATGGAAAAGCGCAACAACACCCGCGTTTTCCGCAATAAGAATGAAGTGGAGATCGTGCAGGTGATCCTCGATGAATGGATGCAGACTAACCCCATCATCGGCACCTGTTTCCGCTACGAGATGGATGAGTCGTTCAAGGTAGATGCATACCCGAAGCGCGAATTCACCATGCAGTACAACGAGTCGGATGCTGCCTTCATTCGACGTCTGCTCAAGCGGCGCGGCATTGCCTGGTACTTCCGCGCCGACCAGTCCAACTGGCCGTCGCACACGATGGTCCTGTTCGACAACGCCGACACCCTTCCACCCAGTGCCGCCGGCGTCGTGCGCTACCACCGCGATGCAGCCACAGAGGAGCGTGACAGCATCACCTCCTGGTGCGCCGTCCGCACGCTGCAGCCTGGCCGCGTGTCGCGCTTCAGCTGGAACTACAAGAATCCTGCCGGCACGGAGTACATGACTACGACAGTGGAAAGCCAATCGGACCAGGGATCAAACGGCAACGAAATGTCGGCCACGCTGGACGACTACCTGATCCTATCGCCGCACGCGGGTGATGACCATGACGATCTTTGCCAGCTCGGCCAAGTGGCCATGCACCGCCACGACCTTGAATCCAAGTGCTTCCACGGCGAAGGCAGCGTGCGAGACTTCTGCGTAGGCGAGTATTTCGAGCTCGAAGGCCATCCGGAGATCGACGCGCATGCCAATGGGGAGCGTGAGTTCATCATCAGCGCTTTGCAGATGACGGTATCCAACAATCTTTCGAAAGACCTTGCTGCCCGCGTCGAGCGACTTTTCAGCCGAAGTCATTGGGTGCATCATCCGGAAGGAGGACAGTCGGCGACACGCGTCAGAATAGGTATCACCGCCGTTCGCCGCGGAATCCCCATCGTACCTTCATATGATGCACGAATAGATCTCCCTAGTGTGCCTATGCAAAGCGCGATCGTCATTGGCCCAGAGGGTGAGGAAGTCCACTGTGATGAACTGGGCCGCGTAAAAATTCGTTTCGGCAGCGCACGAGCCAATGACCATGAACGCGCAAATGGAGCGGGTGCCACAGAACAGGACCATGACTCTGCGTGGGTACGCGTGGCAAGCAACTGGGCAGGAAGCGGACCGGGAATTCATAACCAATGCGGCAGCTTGCTCCTTCCTCGCGTGGGAAGTGAAGTACTTGTCGCATTTCTAGGCGGCGACCCAGACAAGCCTGTTCTCGTTGGCCAAACTTATAACCAAATAGGCCAGCCCCCTGCGCTAAGCCGGGAAGGCGGGTTGCCGGGAAACCGATATCTCTCTGGTATGAGAAGTCGAGAAATTGGCAGTGGCCGGGCGAATCAACTCAGATTCGACGACACAGCAGGTGAGATAGGCGTGCAACTAGCGAGCGAGCACGGGCACGCGCAACTGAATTTGGGATTTCTGACCTCGGAACGAGAATGGGGCGCCGCGAAACCCCGTGGCGAGGGCGCAGAGCTACGGAGTGAACTCAGCACAGTAGTTCGAGGAATGGAAGGGGTCCTCATTACAAGTGAAGTGAGCCGTGGCGACGAAGACAAGATGTTGCACCGCTCAGCATTCACAGAGATTGTGGCCGGAACAAGACGGATAGCAGAGCAATTGTCGAAGCTATCCACGAAATATGCGAATGACGACGACTCATGCAATGAACTGCGGCAGTTAGAAGATTCGCTTAGCAAGTGGGACGAGCAGGGCCCCCAAATTACGGCCATTAACGGTCCGTCAGGCGTAGTTGCGACAAGCGGCGGACCGTTATTGATCGGAGCAGCCACCGACGTAGACATTTGCAGCAGCACCACAACGCGATTTTCGTCGGCGGGCAAAACCTATCTTCGTTCTGCCCAAGGACTTCGGCTCTTCGCAAACCAAGGTGGGGTCAGGGCGGTCGCCGCAGTAGGCAAGGTTGAATTGAAGTCCAATCTCGACGCAATCGAAATTGTGGCGAAGAAGGTCGTTGAGTTAATCAGCACCGCCGACTGGATCAATTTGAAGGCAAAGCAAGGGATCAGGCTGCATGGAGGCGGCAGTGAGCTTGTATTGAGTTCCGAGGGAATCAAGGGCTACACGTCGGGTAAGAGCGAAATGCATGCTTCTGACCACCAAACGATGAAGGGAAAATCAATGAAAGCTGACTTCCCCGGCGCAAACGGTTGCGAAAAACAGGCAGGAAGCGCCGCCCAATCTGGAAGTGCTTCGTATTCTCTGAGTGGAGGATGATGATGAACCGCCAGGACGAAGGATGGCAAATGCCGTTAAGTCAGGGATACGTGCTCCTCGAACCGTCCAATCGACCGTATTTCATTGACGACGACTTCCTCGTCGGAATGCCCTGCGTCCCGTTCGGCATGGAAAAGATTGAGCACTTGATGCCGCAGTTGATTGACCTTAGCAAGGTCTCGGAAGCTGAGAATGAATTACTTCAAGATCTCTGCGTTGCCGAGCGCCAGCAAACAAGGCCTCCCTACGTTTGCGCTTGGATTGGATGCGAACAAAGTGGCGATGACTTGGCTGCCATGCTGGCCGGACGCCTTGTAGGAAGGGATGGTGATCACCGGCTGCTTTGGCGATTTTACGATCCAAGGGTGACGTCATTGGCCTATAACGTGCTGACGTCTGAACAGCGCGAAGCGCTTCTCCAAAACATCCAGGGTTGGGTACTGCCGTGGGCTGGGCGCTGGTGGAACATTGAGGGAAATTCGAATCTTTCAAGCTCATTTGAGAGGGCTGACTTGTCGTGGCCAACCTCCGAGCAGTGGAAGATATTTGCGAGCAGTGAGCTTATACATCGCATTCATACGGAGGTCTGCGCGAAGAATAGCTTTGCCGCGGAAGATCCTGCTGCGATTCAACTAGCGATCGTCCGCGGAATGCGCGAGGCGGCGACCAAACTGAAATTGGCGGAGCCTGTTCAGCAAGCCGAATATGCTCGGTTGCTGGTTTTGTTCGCCGACCATTTCAAACACCACCGCTTGCTGGAAGGTCTACTCGAGAAGCTGGCCAAAGGGTACATAAAATGGTCGGAATTTCGGAGCTCTGTTGACGAGGATGAGCTGCAACGCCTGGCCCAATCCTCCACATCTATGAGGTGACGCATGGCTAAGCAGACCTGCAGCTACTGTGACCGCACCGGAATATTGTTCTACCCTGTCCGCTACGCTATCGCCTGTCCAGCCGGTGCATCGGGTGTAGTGGGATTGTCTGGAACGTTTCGCATCGAAGGTGCTCCTCAAGATGTCAGTCCTGCCAAATACACATTGCGAGGCCTGCGATCAGGATACCTGTACGTCTACGATGAGAAGAGAAGGCGGCTTAAAGCATATGTCGTTCTTCCGACCGGGTCGCTGGCACCGATCGACGAATCTTATGACCCCGTGCTGAAAGAACCTGATGGAACTCAAGCCTGTGTTTCAGGGATGCGCTTAGTAACTTCAACCTGCTTCTCGATTGATCATTCGGAATCGGATCCTGCCGGTCGCATTTGGTGTGGCTGGACAAACTCCTTTTGGACAAAGCGGCTAAGGGCCAAAGTGTCGGATAGCTCCTGGCGCAAGCTGCATATGAAATGTTTCGACGTGCCTTCGATGTTAAAGGGCGATGTTCCACATGCGTGTGAGTTTTCGGCAGCCGCAAACAAAATTCCCCACTTTGTTGCGAATGCCAAAGTCCTAAAGGCTGCTTTTGGCTTTAGCGCCGCGCCGACCGATGCCGAAGGAAGGCGGCGTATGATGCGCCAGCGTTTCGAGCAGCTTCTTGCCAAAAGCAGTTCAGCCGGAAAGGCATTCACGGTCGCGCTCGACGACCCGGTAGGGATGGCGAATGATTTAAGTGAACTGACCTTGCCAACCGCATATGCGGGTTTCGATGAAACCGCTCACAGGGGCTCGGTCTGCATGAATCTACTCGAGTCATTGGAATCGGGCGTGCGCAGCAAGGTTCGGCACGAAGCTGAGGCAAAGCACGTTACTGGCGTGCAGCCAAAAGTGGAGATGATGGTCGTTCGAGGTGGTGCCTTACCCAAGAGCGAGAGGCGCATTTTCCATAGAACCGAAGCGGAACGTGCAAAGGCCATTCAGGCAGATGTAGACATCGCATGGGAAGAATTGATCGTAGACGGAAAACCTTTATTGGATACGGCTCGAATCAAAGAGTTCCCAGCAAAATACTCCACCGCAATGAAGGGCTTCGAACCGAAGGCTACGAGGCTGGCAGGCTTGCACAGCGCCTGGCTTCAGTCCGCCCAGCTTGCTGACTGGATGCACGCCGTACACGATGACGAAGATATTCGTAGCGGCTACGCATATCGAGAATCCCTTGCCCAGTGCATCGGACATGGCGTCAATACAAAGCAATGCAAGGAAGTGTTGCTTGCATGGCTGAGTGCGGAAAGCGTCAAGGATTACAAGAACCTGTTTGGCAAAGCACTGCTATTTAATCAGGAGGAGCTAATTAACGCCACATCGCCGCACCTGAAGCTCAGCGACTTCCCGACGGAGGGAATTGTGAATCTCTACAAGCGGGCGGTCGAAAAGATGTCAACCGCCGAATCAGCCAAACTGGTGGAGGGCTTGGTATTGACTGTCGCGAATGTTTTGATCGACGCTGTGATAAAGACTACTTCATTAGCAGTTCGAAATCTCGTGATGGCTGGACTTTGTGTTACTGGCCGAGTCGCTATCTTGGCGCGTCATACGACCAAGCGAGAACTATGGAACTGGATAATCGAGGAGGTACGTAGCGACGGTTCGCCATTGTTACAGACACGGCAGCAAATGCGAGCCGGTGCATTTGAAGCGGCAAATGCAGCGACCAGTCTTCGGAACGAATCATCAGCGCTATGCATACTTGAAATTGACGTGAAATCTATTGAGAAGGAAATGGCTATCACTGCGGAGAGTGTTCAATCAGTGAAATTTCCAAGACTTGATCGAGCTAAGAAGTGGCTGAATTCGTCCGCGCCCCGTGAGTTCAGACTCGGTCTTGTGACGGCTATAGTCCAACTGATCGCGTTGGGATTCGCACTCAATGATTTGAGTAGTAACAACCGCTACAACGAGCTTGAAACACGTGTAAAGGCTGGAGGGCTCGGTATCACCATACTAATGACCGCAACCGAAGCAGCCGCAAAGACTGCGGAAAAATCAGCAACGCACCCCCTTTCGCTATATCTACTTGAGCATTGGAAGATCACACCTGCTGCACTAGTGAAGATCGGGGGTTTTGCCAGGGTGACTGGGTCATTAGCAGGACTGATTGGGGCTTTTTTTGATTTTCAAAAGGGTTATGTTGCCCTCAGCAATAACAGGTTTGGGGCAATGACGGCGTATGGTTTGTCGAGCCTAACTGGAGCTGCGCTCGCAGGCTATGCGTGCGTGGGACTTCCGATACTTTGGATTGGCCTTTTGGCAGCCGTTGTGTTCGCGATCCTGTTGCCGTATTTAAACCGAGCAGAAATTCAGACGTGGCTCGTGAGATGTTTCTTTGGGACTGACCAGGACAGATACATTTCTAGCGAGGAAGAGTTAAGGGGCTTTAACGAAGCCGCCGGAGGTTGAGATGGACGAGCGAATTTTCCGTCCCAAGCGCGGACAACCTATTCCCGAGTGGAACTGGAATCATCGTTTGCCGATCGATGTTAAGGTCGGTCCGCTTTGTGCTGATGATGGAACAGTATTTCGAATGAACTCGAAATACATGGACGTGTGTGATCAACCATTTGGTTCCCGGCAGTGGGCAGTTGGCTGTTTTTTCATTGCTTTGTTCGGAGCCAGCGTTGGGCTATTTTTCTCAATTGCGCCCCTTCTGGCTAATCGATTTGGAGCTGAAAATATAGGTGGATCGCTCGCATTGTTTGCACTTTTTGTACTCCCAACTGTTGGTTTCGGATATGTCGCATTCCGTGCCGGTCGGGACGAATTCTTTTCACTTACACGCCGAACCATTCGGTTCCACCGTCAGGAGAAGAAGATCTATTTGATGCGCCGCCGCCGCTTCTTTGCAAAATCTGGCGAGGGCGACATATATTGGGAAGTTCCTTGGTCTAACAGCACCGTCTTCTGCGTCAATAAGTGCAGGATGTCTGCATACAACAACTATCAAATCATGGGTTATGAGCTCGACGACGCCGGATGCGTCGAGCGTGCCTTCGCAATCGGTAAAGATTGGATCGAGAATCTTGGGCTGGAGTACCTATTAGCGCAGTGGAACTACTACTGCGCATACATGAATGACGGCCCTGAGGGATTGCCTTCGCCAATGCTCTATTTGTCCGAGAATGAAAGCATTCGTGAGTCCTTTTTGCATTGCATGTACGAGTTCGACCACACGGCTGGCATTGCCCTCCGAATTCTCTTTATGCCTGCTTTTCTTGGCTTGACGTTCTTTCGTATACTTTCATTGTCAACATGCCGCGCACCGATCTGGCCGGATGAAGTGGACCGCCTTTGTTGCTTAGACGCCAGTGATACGTACGCACAGCCTACAGGATCAACTCCAATTGGATGGGCCGCAACCGTACACGCCAAGCACCGAAACGAGTACCCGCATTTTCCCAGAGCTGAGATCATTGGCTGGTCTGGGCACAGCGAATCACGAAATGCGGAACTCTGGGCGAAGGATGTCTCCCCATTGAATAATGAAGCCCTGGCGGCGAGGCCGATATGAAAGACAGCAAAGGGCGCGGCATCATTCGCTTAGGGGACCAGACTTCGCACGGCGGAAAAGTAATCAGCGCGACAAGCGATTTCAAAGTGCTGGGAAAGCCAGTTGCCGTTGATGGTGACATGACGATTTGCCCCCAATGCAAAGGCACCTTTCCCATCAATACGAGCCATAGTGAGCGGACCCACAATGGTAAAGAGGTTGCCTATGACGGGCATCGAACAAGTTGTGGTGCCAAGCTAATTTCGTCAATTTAAAGTGCTCGACACCAAGACAGGCGAGCACATCAAGCACGCAATCCAGGAATAGGCCGCGGCCCTAATTCTGGGCCGGTGATTTGCTGAAGCGATGTAATATGCCGTTCAGCAGCACTTCGATCAACGCTTCCAAGTGGCGATTGAATTCGTCATGCTCGAACCACTCTTCGCCATCGCCGAACACCAGGCGCAACGACACCATACCGTGCAAGCCTTCCCAGTAGATCTGGGCCATGGCCTCTGCCTGCTCCACAGGAATTTGGCCAGTGGCTGCTAGGTCGACAAAGAGCTGGCAGGCAAAGGCATAGGGGTCTTGCGCTTGGTTGCCGTGCTCAACGCGCGAACTTGCCACTGGCGCATGCGGCCGGCGTTCGAGGAAGACCAACGCGTACTGGTCGGGATGGCGCATGCCGAAGGTCACGTAAGCCCGGCCCGCGCGCCGGATGTTCTCCAACGGCGACTGGTCCGCATCCTTGGCGTTGCGCATGGCTTTGACCAGGTCGAGCAGGTCGCTATCCATCGCCTGAGTGATCAGTGTGGCCTTGTTCTGGAACAGGTTGTAGACCACAGTCGTCGAAAAGCCGGCCTTTTCCGCCACTTTACGCAGCGTGATCTCGCGCGCACCACCAGCCTTGATCAGGGCTCGTACGGCCTTGATGATGTTCTTGCGGCGCTGCTCGGATTCGCGGAGTTTGCGTTGTTCTACGCTGTTAGATTTGTTCATTCAGTTTGTTTTCTAGCTCAGGCCACGCGCGGGTGAGACTAGCATGCTCCGCCAGTGCAGAGCAACTGAGTTTGTCGGACCATTCATTTATATGTGAACTCTGTAAGCGAACTTTGGTTAAAGTGTAAAGATACGGTTTACATCATGCAGAAATACCGACCACTGAATGGCAAACACGGCCCACCCATAGATAGTTATTATGAAGGTAAATT
>Ga0102587_1002222_pt1 | contig 11788 bp, 12 predicted proteins | sample AraplaF_Col_mTSA_FD_76853 | JGI IMG/M metagenome (GOLD analysis project Ga0102587, IMG submission 76853) | Arabidopsis root microbial communities from the University of North Carolina, USA - plate scrape MF_Col_mTSA (SPADES assembly) (version 2) | ecosystem: Host-associated > Plants > Roots >... | reverse complement strand
GCCTTAGCCTGTTCTACGGTGGCTGGGGTGGCGGCCACTGGGGCGGTGGGGTGGGCATCAGCTCGCCCGGCTGGGGCGGCTATGGCTGGGGGGGATATCCGTACGGATGGTGGGGATGCAACGCGCGGCGGCGCGCCTGCCTTGGTGACAGCGGAAATCAGTGGCCGCCGCGTCCGGCGACGGAGTTGGGCGGCGGCGGCAGCGGCGGCGTGGCGCTGACTTTCGGCGCGGGCGCGACGAACTGCACAAACACCTCGCCTTCCTTGACCATTCCCAACTCGTACCGCGCACGTTCCTCGATGGCGCCTGTGCCGTCCTGCAGATCCTTCACTTCACCTTCGAGTTTGGCATTGCGCAGCTTCAGCGCCTGATTGTGCGCGGTCTGTTCGTTGACCTGGCGATTCAGGTCCCAGACACGCAGCCAGCCGCCCTTGCCCAGCCATAGCGGGTACTGAATGGCAAGCAGAAGAGCGAACAGCAGCAGGGAAATCAGGCGCATCGGGGCAAAAGGCGCAAAGAAAATTGGCGGTCGGCCGTTTATGACCGCCATCAATGATCCACCAAGCGATCAAAGATTGCAAAACAAAAGAAGATACAAGGCGCAACTTGCCCACACCCGAAACGATACCGCTGCATTCGCCCCACATCCCAACAAAGAAAAACGCCGCCCTGGAGACCAGTGGCGGCGTTTTTATCACCGGGACAATGAACCGCCCCGGGGTCAGGCATCAACGCAGGTTGTAGAACGCGCTCTTGCCCGGATACGTGGCGATGTCGCCAAGATCTTCCTCGATGCGCAGCAGTTGGTTGTACTTCGAGATCCGGTCCGAACGCGACAGCGAACCGGTCTTGATCTGGCCGGCATTAGTGCCAACGGCGATGTCGGCGATCGTGCTGTCTTCGGTTTCGCCCGAACGGTGCGAGATCACGGCGGTGTAGCCGGCGCGCTTGGCCATTTCGATCGCGGCGAACGTCTCGGTCAGCGTGCCGATCTGGTTAATCTTGATCAGGATCGAGTTGCCGATGCCCTTCTCGATGCCTTCCTTCAGGATCTTGGTGTTGGTCACGAACAGGTCGTCGCCCACCAGCTGCACGCGGTTGCCCAGCTTTTCGGTCAGCGTCTTCCAGCCTTCCCAGTCGCCTTCGGCCATGCCGTCCTCGATCGAAACGATCGGGAACTTGTCGCACAGGTTGGCGAGGTAATCGGCGAACTGCGTCGACGACAGCTTCAGGCCTTCGCCGTCCAGCTGGTACACGTCCTCGGCCTCGTGGTAGAACTCGCTGGCCGCGCAATCGAGCGCCAGCAGCACGTCCTCGCCCACCTTGTAGCCGGCCTTCTCGACCGCCTGCACGATCGTGTTCAGGCATTCCTCGTTCGACGAGAAGTTCGGCGCGAAACCGCCTTCATCGCCCACCGCGGTCGACATGCCCTTGTCGGACAGGATCTTCTTGAGCGCGTGGAACACTTCGGCGCCGCAACGCAGCGCTTCACGGAAGCTGGTCTGCGACACGGGCATGATCATGAATTCCTGGATATCCAGGCTGTTGTTGGCGTGTGCGCCACCGTTGACGATATTCATCATCGGCACCGGCATCTGCATCGCGCCCGAACCGCCAAAGTAGCGGTACAGCGGCAGGCCGGCTTCCTCGGCGGCAGCCTTGGCCACGGCCATCGACACGGCCAGCATCGCATTGGCGCCCAGACGGCCCTTGTTGTCGGTGCCGTCCAGTTCGATCAGCGTGCGGTCCAGGAACGCCTGTTCGGACGCATCCAGGCCCATGATCGCTTCGGAGATTTCGGTGTTGATGTGCTCGACGGCCTTCAGCACGCCTTTGCCCAGGTAACGCGACTTGTCGCCGTCACGCAGTTCGATGGCTTCGCGCGAGCCCGTCGACGCGCCCGACGGCACAGCCGCGCGGCCCATCACGCCGGATTCCAGCAGCACGTCGCATTCGACGGTGGGGTTGCCGCGCGAGTCAAGAACCTCGCGACCGATGATATCTACGATTGCACTCATATTTCCTCTCAGGACGTTGAATCTTCAATCTGCTGCGCAATGGCCGCTTCCGGCACGATGCCCGACAAATGTGTCAGACGCCTTCCACGACGATCATGTTCATCCGAGCCGCATGCTCGCGAGACTTGCGGGCGGCCAGATATTCCTCGCTATCGTAGAAGGCCCTGGCGGCCGCGTAGCTCGGAAATTTCAGCATCACCACCCGGGTGGGCGCCCATTGCCCTTCGAGCGGCTCGGTCTTGCCGCCGCGCACCAGCACTTCGGCACCATGGGCCTGCATGGCGCGGGTGGAGAGCACCTTGTACTGCTCGTACTGCTGGGGGTCCGTCACGTCGACGTACGCGATGATATAGCCGGGGGCCATGCGATATCTCCGAATCTTTTGTATTGTCTTTCGATACTGTTCCGTCGGCGTGAACGGATCCAGAAGCGACACCGCCCGCGACGGAACGCGGGCGGCGGATACTGCTAGCGGCTTCAGGCGCAGGCCGGCCAGCCGAAGTTGTCTTCCAGGAAACCGGCACGCTTGACCAGCGTGTCAAGATCCTTGAGCACGGCCAGCAGTTCCTTCATGCGCGACAGCGGCACCGCGTTCGGGCCGTCGGACATGGCCTGGCTCGGGTCCGGATGGGTTTCCATGAACAGACCTGCCACGCCAGTGGCCACCGCGGCGCGCGACAGCACCGGGACGAATTCGCGCTGACCGCCGGAACTCGTGCCCTGCCCGCCCGGGAGTTGCACCGAGTGCGTGGCGTCGAACACCACCGGTGCGCCGGTTTCGCGCATGATCGCCAGCGAGCGCATGTCGGACACGAGATTGTTATATCCGAAGGACACCCCGCGTTCGCAAGCCATGAACACGTCGTCTGGCAGGCCCGCTTCGCGTGCCGCGTCGCGCGCCTTGTCGATCACGTTCTTCATGTCGTGCGGCGCCAGAAACTGACCCTTCTTGATATTCACCGGCTTGCCGCTCTGCGCGCAGGCACGGATGAAATCAGTCTGGCGGCACAGGAATGCCGGGGTCTGCAACACGTCCACCACGGCGGCGACGGGCTTGATCTCGCCGATCTCGTGGATATCCGTGAGCACCGGCACGCCGATCTCGCGCTTGACCGTGGCGAGGATCTCAAGCCCCTTCTCCATGCCCAGCCCGCGGAACGACTTGCCCGAGGACCGGTTGGCCTTGTCGAAGGACGACTTGTAGATGAATGGAATGCCCAGTTCGGCCGTGATCGCCTTAAGCTCACCGGCCGTATCGAGCGCCATCTGCTGGGACTCGATCACGCACGGACCGGCGATCAGGAAGAACGGCTTGTCGAGGCCGACGTCGAATCCCCACAGTTTCATGGCTGACTCCTTCGTCGCGACGCGTCAGGCGCCCTTGCGCTGTTGCGAGGCCAACGCGGCTTCCACGTAGGCCTTGAACAGCGGATGGCCGTCACGCGGCGTCGAGGTGAATTCCGGGTGGAACTGCACGCCCACGAACCACGGGTGCATGGATTCCGGCAGTTCCATCATTTCCGGCAGGTTTTCCGTCGGCGTACGGGCCGAAATCACCATGCCGGCCTTCTCAAGCTCTGGCACGTAGTGATTGTTGACTTCGTAGCGGTGACGGTGACGCTCGTTGACTTCGGCGCCGTAGATCTGGGCCGCCTTGGTGCCGGCCTTGACGGGCACGCGCTGCGCACCGAGGCGCATCGTGCCACCGAGATCGGAATCGGCCGAGCGCTGCTCGACCTTGCCATCGCGATCGACCCATTCGGTGATCAATGCCACCACCGGATGTTCGGTCTCGAGATTGAATTCGGTCGAATTGGCGTCCTTCATGCCGGCGACATCGCGCGCGAATTCGATCACGGCCAGCTGCATGCCCAGGCAAATGCCCAGATACGGCACCTTGTTCTCGCGGGCGTACTGAATCGCGCGAATCTTGCCTTCAGTGCCGCGCTTGCCGAAACCGCCGGGCACGAGAATCGCGTCGAGCGGTTGCAACACTTCGAGATGGCCCGATTCGAGTTCTTCCGAATCGATGTATTCGATATTCACGCGCGTGGCGGTGTGCATGCCGGCGTGACGCAGCGCCTCGATCAGCGACTTGTACGATTCGGTCAGATCGACATACTTGCCGACCATGCCGATGGTGATTTCGTGCTCGGGATTTTCCTGCGCGTTGACCAGCTTCTGCCACATCGACAGATCGGCCGGCTTCGGATCCAGGCGCAGTTCCTCGCAGATCAGGCGATCGAGGCCCTGCTCGTTGAGCATCTGCGGGATCTTGTAGATGCTGTCGGCATCCCACACCGAAATCACGGCTTCCTGCGGAATGTTGGCAAACAGCGAAATCTTCGCGCGTTCGTCGTCCGGAATCGGGCGGTCGGCACGGCACAGCAGCGCCGTCGGCGAAATGCCGATTTCGCGCAGTTTCTGCACCGAGTGCTGGGTCGGCTTGGTCTTCAGCTCGCCGGCGCTGGCGATAAACGGCACCAGCGTCAGATGCACGAAGGCGCAATGGTTGCGGCCCATGCGCAGGCTCATCTGGCGTGCGGCTTCCAGGAACGGCAGCGATTCGATGTCGCCCACCGTGCCGCCGATTTCCACAAGCGCCACGTCGGCCTTGCCATCGTGCGAAGCGGCCGCGCCGCGTTCGACGAAAGCCTGGATTTCATTGGTGATATGGGGAATGACCTGCACGGTCTTGCCCAGGTATTCACCACGACGCTCCTTGCGGATCACCGATTCGTAGATCTGGCCAGTCGTGAAATTGTTCGACTTGCGCATCTTGGCCGACACGAAGCGCTCGTAGTGACCGAGGTCGAGATCGGTTTCCGCGCCATCTTCGGTCACGAACACCTCGCCATGCTGGAAGGGGCTCATCGTGCCGGGATCGACGTTGATGTAGGGATCGAGCTTGAGGAGGGTGACTTTGAGGCCGCGCGACTCGAGAATGGCCGCGAGCGAAGCAGCAGCGATGCCCTTGCCGAGAGAAGAGACGACGCCACCGGTGACGAAGACGAATTTGGTCATAAACCGAGCTTGCCGGGGAAATCGGGATTATACATGAGAGCCCGTCGCCCGCCGACCCGGAAATTGTGACAGCGCAGTGTCTGGCAGCGGTGCCGCCGCGCCTTTCCGCGTGGCTGCGGCGCATGCGCCGCACGACCCCGCGATGACGGGCGGAGGCTCCGCTAGCGCCCCTCCGCGCGCATCTGGTCGATCAGGCCGCGCACCACTTCGGCGGTCTCCAGCGGCCGCTCCATCGGATAGAGATGGCCGCCCTCGACGTAGCGCAGGCGATCGCCCACCAGCTTGCGCGTGGCGCCCAGGCCCACCTGCCGGACTTCGCGAGATCGGGTGCCCGCGACAAATCCCACCGGGACCGGCGCACCATGCGCCACGCGTCGCCCGAGGCTGGTCGGAAGGGTCCGGTAGATACGATATTCGACGTCCCGATCGAAGCGCAGCTTGCGCTCGGCGGCGCGGCCGGTCGGCTCGGTGCCATGCTCGGCGTAATCGCGCAGCACCTCGGGATCCCACACCTGGAAATTGCGTTTGGCCTGGAAATGCGTCCACACCGATTCGGTATCGGGCCAATGCGTGCGGCGGTTCTTGGTCACCGCGGCGGGGCTCGGCTTTTCATCGAGGCCCAGCACTTGCGAGGCGCGCAGCAGCGATGCCCGCCACCCGGCGATAATCGGCGAATCCAGCATGACGACGCCGCGCACGCGCTGTGGTTGGCGCAGCGCCGCCATCAGGGACAAAAACCCGCCCAGCGAATGCCCAACCAGCCAGATCTTGCGCGCATCATTGCCTTCGCGCCGGGCCCGCTCCATTTCGTGCAGCAGTTCCTCGACAAGATTCGGCCATTCACGCGTGACCGGAAATTTCGGATCGTGGCCATAACGCTCGACGGCACGGATCTCGAACGCGTCGTCCAGGGCACCAAACAGCTTGCGGTATGTGGTGACGGGAAACCCGTTGGCATGGGAAAACAGCAGGAGGTCGCGCATGGCGTGGGGCGTATGACGATTATCAGAACGTTTGCGAATTGACGCAAAGTGTACCGACTGTCCCGCCCTGCCGGGCCTTCGTCTTCAGAGAACCGCGTAGGTTTTTCCTTCTATGCCGGCGATCGGGAAACGCTGCCTGAGCGCACGGCCGTCCTGGAAAATCACTAAATGGATTTTATGTCTGCTCTGCGTGAGTTCCGCGAGGCAGACCGAAGCGAGTCGCAGCGCGACTTCACGCCCGAACTCCTCGGCAAATCGGAACATCGTGGCGGGCTCCGCCATACTCCTGATGGAGGGACTATTCACGTAACCGAATACGAGCCGCCCCGGCAAACGCGTCGACAACTGGGCGGCAAAACTGGACGTGTAGGCGTCGCTGGGCATCCCCAGCGACGAGCGGAGCGCCGGTCGTGCCGTCGAACAGGCGACGAGATGGACCGCCGTAATGTGCCGCTCGTCGGGCAAGGCGACGACTTGTGCGGCGACTTGCGCGGCATTGAGCAGTTGCCCGCCCATCTCCACGACACCTTCCCGACCATGGGCACAAATCACGAGACCGAATTCGCCCGGATGATTACGACGCGGCATCAGCGCCCAATAGGCATCGGGGAGAAGCAGAACAAGTTTCATCTCTAATTGCTGTCGAGACCGAATGGTCTACTGCAGAAACTGAAACAGCAATTGTGGAAGCACAACGGCGGCGCACCAAGCGTTTGCGCCGTTAAAGCGACGTGGCTTAACTTCGATCAACGCTCCCGGCGGGCGCGCACCGGCTGGCCCCAACGATCGGCCTCATCACGAGCCAACGGAAACTCGGCCGGCTCGCTTGCGTCCCACTCGGGATTGCAGATTTCGCCGAACACCTGGCGCAGACGATGTCCCCAGGTGTCGCGAATCATGCGGAAATAGGCGTTCTTCTCATCGATGTTGACGAAGCGGGTCACCCGCAGGGAATCGGCCTCATAAACGAGCAGATCCAGCGGCAGGCCCACCGAGATATTTGATTTCAACGTGGAGTCCATCGAAATCAACGCGCACTTGGCGGCCTCGCCCAGCGGCAGCGACGGCGACACCACGCGATCGATAATCGGCTTGCCGTATTTGGCTTCGCCAATCTGGAAATAGCAATTCTCCGGCGTCGCTTCGACAAAATTGCCGGCCGCATAGATATTGAACAGGCGCGTGCGTTCGCCGCGAATCTGCCCGCCAAAGATCATGCTGACGTTGAATTCGATACCAGCCTCGCGCAGCGCCTGCGCGTCGCGCTTGTGCACCGCACGCACCGCTTCGCCGACGATGGTGGCCGCCTCGAACATGTCCCGCGCGGTCCAGAGCGAGCGCTTTTCTTCCCGCGCCTCGGCCAGCAACTGCCGCACCGATTGACTGATGGCCAGGTTGCCGGCCGTCATCAGCACCATTACACGGTCGCCGGGCTCTTCGAAGACGGTCATTTTGCGGGCGGTGGAAATCGCATCCACGCCAGCGTTGGTTCGGGAATCGGACAGGAATACCAGGCCGGCATCGAGCCGCATGGCTACGCAATACGTCATAGAAAGTGTGATTTGGGGCGACGGCAAGCTTGCATTCTAGCCGGTCGCCAGACATGCACGCCGTTTGTTCGTGGCCGCGCCAACGCGCGGGCGCCGACGATGCAAACCATTGAGGTGCGGTTAGCCCAGCGGCGTGATATCGATGGCGACTTCCAGCGTCTCGCCGGCTCCGCCCTCCAGGATGCCCCGGATCGGTGCAGCCGATGCGTAGTCGCGCCCCACGGCGAGGCGCACATGGCGCGCGTCGGTCACGCAACCGTGCGTCACGTCGATGCTGCACCAGAGGCCGCGGCCGGCATCGAGACAAACGTCCGCCCAGGCGTGGCTGGCCATCTCGGTGGCGGCGGGATCGAAGAAGTAACCACTGACATACCGGGCCGGCACTCCGAGCGCGCGGCACGCGGCCACCATGACCTGTGCCTGATCCTGGCAAACGCCGCGGCCGAGCCGGAAAGCCTCGGCCGCGGACGTCCCCACGTGGGTGGAATTTGCCTGGTAGCGAACCCTTGCGGCGATGCCCTCGGCCAGCGCCAGCAGTGCGGGAACGTCATGGCCGGCCGCCAGGTACGGGGCCGCAAACGCCTGCATTTCTGCGGGCGCCTGCGTCAAGGGCGTGGCCGTCATGAAATAAAGCGGCGAAACACGCGCCTCGCCGGCATCGGGCGCATCGTGGAACGCGCCATGGCTCGCGTCGCCGATATTGTCGCCGCGCTGCGCCGCCATGACCTCCACCTCGCCGGTGGCCGAAATGGTGATAGTACGGGCCGGCCCCGTCATGGTGAAGTTATGGACGATATTGCCAAAGCCGTCGCGCGCCTCGGACAAATTGCCCGGCGCGGACAACGTCCACGCTTGCACCGCCTGCAGCGGGCCGGAACGTGGCGAAAGTCGCAATTCGTGCACACTGCGGCGCACCGGTTCGGTGTATTGGTAGACGGTCTTGTGGCGGATCTTGTATTTCACAATGCTTGTCGCGTCCAGCACGCATTACCGTCAGAGAGCGCCTTCAGCCTGGCGCGTGACGCACCAGGCCCTTGGAGGCGCCTCAGGCAGCCAGCAGCGGGACCAGGAAATCCCGGCTGATGCCATTGCCAAGATCGCCGATGCGCTCCAGAAAGCTGGTCAGGTAGGCGTGCAGTCCGACGGCGAAAATGTCGTCGATACGCGCGTATTTAAGGTCGGCGTGGAGTTTACCAGCCTGCCGCTCGGTCTCGGACGACTGCTGGTTGGCCACCAACGCAAGGATCGACACAACTTCGTCAAGACTCGACACGAGCGAACGCGGCATGTCGGGACGCAGGATCAGCAGCTCCGCCACGCGCTGCGGCGTGATCACGGCGCGATAGATTTTGCGATAGACCTCGAAGCCCGACACCGAGCGCAACACCGCCGCCCAGTGATAGAAGTCGTTCTGCTCGCGATTCGGATCGCCGTCGTCGCGGCCGGACGCCTGGAACTTGACGTCAAGGATCCGCGCGGTATTGTCGGCCCGCTCCAGGAATGTGCCCAGTCGCATGAAATGGAAGGCATCGTCCTTAAGCATCGTACCGAACTGCACGCCGCGCGCCAGGTGCGAGCGGAACTTGACCCATTCAAAGAACCGCGATGGATCGTCGCGCAGTTCGCCCTCGGAAATCATGCGCTGCACGTCCAGCCACGTGGTGTTGATCGTCTCCCATACTTCCGTGGTCAGCGATCCGCGCACCGCGCGCGCGTTTTCGCGCGCCGCGCGCAGGCAGCTCATGATCGACGACGGGTTGGTCATGTCGCGGACCATGAAGTCGATCACGTCGTCACGATGCAGCAGCCCGTACTTGTGGTCATAGGCCTGCGTCAGCTCGGAGATATCGAGCATGGCCCACCAGCCCTGCTCGGCCACTTCAGCCGATTGCGGCAGCAGCGAGGTCTGATAGTTGACGTCAAGCATCCGCGCGGTATTTTCCGCGCGCTCGGTGTAGCGGGCCATCCAGAACAGGTGGTCGGCGGTACGGCTCAGCATGATGGGTTCTCCCGGCGATCGACGTTCATGAATCAGCGCTCCAGCACCCACGTGTCCTTGGTGCCGCCGCCCTGGGACGAATTCACCACCAGCGATCCTTCGCGCAGCGCCACGCGCGTCAGGCCGCCGGGCACCATGCGCACCTCCTTGCCTGACAGCACGAATGGTCGCAGGTCGATATGGCGCGGCGCAATGCCCGATTCCACATATGTCGGACAGGTTGACAGCGCCAGCGTCGGCTGCGCGATGTACTGCTCGGGCCGCGCCTTGACCACCTCCCGGAACCGCTCGATCTCCGCGCGCGTCGCGGCCGGCCCGACCAGCATGCCGTAACCGCCCGCGCCATGCGTTTCCTTGACCACCAGTTCCTCCATATGGTCGAGCACATATTGCAGGTCATCGGGCCGCCGGCACATATAGGTCGGCACGTTCGACAGGATGGCTTCTTCGCCCAGATAGAACCGGATCATGTCCGGCACATAGGGATAGATCGACTTGTCGTCCGCCACACCGGTGCCGATCGCGTTGCTGATGGTCACGTTGCCGGCGCGATAGACCGATAACAGGCCCGCCGCGCCCAGCGTGGAATCGGGCCGGAACACCAGCGGATCGAGAAAATCGTCATCGACGCGGCGGTAAATCACGTCGATACGCTGCGGCCCCTGCGTGGTGCGCATGTACAGATGGTCGTCCTCGACAAACAAGTCGCTGCCTTCCACCAGTTCAATGCCCATCTGCTGAGCCAGGAAGGCGTGTTCGAAATACGCCGAGTTGTACATGCCCGGCGTCAGCACCACCACGGTAGGATCGGCGATGTTCTGCGGCGACACGCTGCGCAGCATGTCCAGCAGCAGGTCGGGATAGTGGGCCACGGGCGCCACGCGATTGCGCGCGAACAGGTCCGGGAATAACCGCATCATCATCTTGCGGTTTTCCAGCATGTACGACACCCCCGACGGCACCCGCAGGTTGTCTTCCAGCACATAGAACTCGCCCGCCCCGGCGCGCACCACGTCGATGCCGGCGATATGCGCATAAATGTCGCGCGGCACCTCGATGCCCAGCATCTCCGGCCGGTATTGGGCGTTGTTGTAGATCTGGTCTGGCGGGATCACGCCGGCGCGGATGATGTCCTGCCCGTGATAGATGTCATGGATGAACCGGTTCAACGCCGCTACGCGCTGGCGCAGTCCGCGTTCCAGCGTGGCCCATTCGCTCGCCGGGAAAATGCGCGGGATGACGTCGAACGGGATCGTCCGCTCGGTACCGCTGTTGGACTCGTCCTTGTCGCCATAGACGGCAAAGGTAATGCCCACGCGCCGGAATATCAGATCGGCTTCGGTCCGTTTGTTGTCCATCGTGGCAGCGGACTGCCTGCCCAGCCATTCGGTGAAGCTCCGGTAATGGGGCCGGACCGCCCCGGGCGGCAACGCCTGACCCGCCTCGATGGCAGTCAACGTCCCGTCCTCTCGCCCTTCCAGCATCTCGTCGAAAAACCGCGCCGCCATGATGGCCGCTCCTTCGTGGAAATGGGCGTTCTGCCGCCAACCGTCCCCCGCGTGCTGCTACGGCTACTGCCAGACAATGTCGCCGGCCACCCGTTTGTAGATGCCTTGTCGAGTCAACTCTTTCAGCATATCCGCCCCGGCGAATCGCGCAAGGAACTGCACGCGCGACGGGCGCCGGTACGCGATTCGGTTTAGCAAGATGCTTGCCAGGCAGGTCAGTGCACGGACTGGCCCGTGCACGAGACGGCGTCCGGCGGGCATTTGTCCAGGATGTCCTGGACCAGCGCCTCCGGCGTCTGGCGGATGTCCAGCACCAGGGCGTCGCCCGGCTCTTCGAGCGTATCAAACTGACTTTGCAGCAACGCCGGGTTGAAGAAGTGGTCCGAGCGCGCCGACAATCGGCCGCCGATCGTCGCCGCGTCGCCCTTCATAAACACAAAGGTCACACCGCCGCCAGGCGGCATCAGCCGGTCGCGATAAACCTGCCGCAATGCCGAACAGGTGAAGACATGGGTGCGCCCCTCGGCGCGGGCGGCGTCGATCGCCGCACGCATGGCGTCGAGCCACGGCCAGCGGTCTTCATCGGTCAATGGAGTACCGGCGTGCATCTTCGCCTTGTTGGCCTCGCTGTGGAAGCTGTCGGCGTCATGGAAGCCGCAGTGCAGGCGCTCCGCAAGCATCTGGCCCACGGTGGTCTTGCCGCTGC
>Ga0102587_1002207_pt1 | contig 11848 bp, 9 predicted proteins | sample AraplaF_Col_mTSA_FD_76853 | JGI IMG/M metagenome (GOLD analysis project Ga0102587, IMG submission 76853) | Arabidopsis root microbial communities from the University of North Carolina, USA - plate scrape MF_Col_mTSA (SPADES assembly) (version 2) | ecosystem: Host-associated > Plants > Roots >... | reverse complement strand
TCGACCGCGACGGCCTATACGGCGTCTTCTTCGGCGCAACCAAGGTCGCCAAAATCGACCTCGCGAACCCGCCGTGAGTGTCAGGCATGTCTCCGAACACCTGTCAGGGATGTCTCCGGGCTTTACACTTGTGCCGAGGATCTAAGCACGGTCCCTCTTGCTCGACTTGAATGGACACTTGGCGCCCTGCTTTCGACAGCTGGGTGACATTCGACGGCGGGCACCGCCCCGTCGCAAACCTCGGCACCGTTGATTTCGCGGAGACGTGCTTAGACCCTCGGCACAAGGCCGAGGGTGACGGTCGAGAGGGCAGATGCCTCCCGTCTCAAGGCAGAAAACCAATCTCCTCTACGTCCCGCGATGCGCCACGGGTGCAACGCCCCAACCACACCCCTCAAAAAACATTGATTTGCGCATCACACCTGCCCATGTTGAAGCAAGGGGCAGGATAACCGATTGGGCGGGAGAAGATGCTGCAACGGACCGAGGAAACAGATGCCGCGCTGGTCGACAGGCTGCAGCAGGCGGCGTTCAATTACTTCCTGAAACATTCCAACCCCGATAACGGGCTTGTCGCCGATACCTCGGTCGCAAACGTGCCCTGCAGCATCGCGGCCGTCGGCTTCGCGCTGTCGTCCTACACCGTCGCCGTCGAGCGCGGCTGGATGACGAGGGCGGACGCAATAGCCCGCACCACGACGACACTCTGCTTCTTCGCCAACGGTCACCAGGGCCGCGAGCGGCATGCGATCGGTTACAGGGGCTTCTTCTACCACTTCCTGCACATGGACACTGGCCACCGCGCCTGGAACAGCGAGCTCTCGACCATCGACACGACGCTGCTCGTCGCCGGCGTGCTGACGGCAGCCGCCTATTTCGATGGCGACGACGAAGCCGAGACCGAGATCCGTCGGCTCTCGACGCTGATCTACGAGCGCATCGACTGGCACTGGGCGCTGAACAAGGGCGAGACCATATGCATGGGCTGGAAGCCCTCAAGCGGCTTTCTGCGCTGGCGCTGGCAGGGCTATGACGAGGCGGTGCTGCTCTACACGCTGGCGCTCGCCTCGCCCACGCACCCGATCCCGCAATCGAGCTACGACGCCTTCACCTCGAGCTATTCGTGGATGCTCTTCGGCGAGAAGTGCTATCTCTATGCCGGGCCTTTCTTCATCCACCTCTTCTCGCATGCCTGGATCGATTTTCGCGGCATCCGCGACAGACCGATGGCGGCGCGCGACAGCGATTACTTCCGCAACACCCAAATCTGCATCGAAGTGCAACGCGACTACGCCGAGCGAAACCCCGGCCATTTCATCGGCTATGCCAGGGATGTCTGGGGCCTTTCCGCCTCCGACGGCCCGCCGCCATCACGCAGCCGCCATGGTGACCGGCGCCCGAGCGTGCTGGGCTACGCTGCCCGCGGCGCGCCGCTTGGCCCCGATGATGGAACGCTTGCGCCATGGTGCGCGCTCGCCGCCCTGCCCTATGACCGCGAGGCGGCGATCTCAGGCACACGGGCGCTGCTGCAGGCCTATCCGGACCTCTGCTACGAAGGCCGCTTCCCCGGCGGCTTCAACCCTTCAGTCAAGACGGCGGGACCGGAGGGGTGGGTGGACGATCGCTGCGTCGGCATCGACCAGGGGCTGCTTGTCATGTCGATCGAAAACGATCGCTCCGATTTCATCTGGAGCCTGATGCGCAAGTCCGACATCATCCGCACCGGCCTGGGACGCGCAGGCTTTACCGGCGGCTGGCTGGAAGACGAGGCGGAAGACGAAGAGCTCAAGATCGCCTGACGGCGTTTAGCGGATGGGCAAGCGCCGAGGGCGCCCCTCAGCGCACGAAAACATGCGCCTTGCCGGCGATCTCCAGCCGCACGCGGTCGCCGCGAGAGGGCAGCGCCACGCTGGAGGTCTTGATCAGGATCGGCGGCAATGCCACGCCGTCGAGCGAGACGGCAACCGTGCAGGTCGCGCCGCCGAAATCCACCTCGACCACGCGCCCGCCATAGGGCTTTTCGCTGCTGTCGGTGACGACGCGGATCTGTTCAGGCCGGAGCATGATCTCGACCTTGCCCTGATGCTCGCTGTCGACGGCGACATGACCGAGCGCGCAATCGGCGTGACCGTTACGGATGATCGCCGGCAGCATGACCGCGTCGCCCAGGAACAGCGCCGTCTCGCGGTCGCGCGGCGCGAGATAGAGCGATTGCGGCGATCCCGCCTGCACCAGCTTTCCATCGCGCAGAACGGCCACCTGATCGGCGTAGGAGAGCGCCTCGGCCTGGTCGTGGGTAACGAGAATGCTGGTGATGCCCGCCGCCTGCAGCACGCGGGCCACCGCCTTGCGCATGTTCTCGCGCAGGCCCGTGTCGAGCGCCGAGAAGGGCTCGTCGAGCAGCATAAGGCGCGGCTCGCGGCCGAGCGCGCGCGCCAGCGCCACGCGCTGCTGCTGGCCGCCGGAGAGCTGGTGTGGGCGGCGCGTGAGCATGCCGCGGTCGAGCTCGACCATGTCGAGCAGGTCCAGCACCCGCTTGTCTCGGTCGGTCGCGCCACGGGCGATGCCGAAGCCGATATTGCCGGCGACGTCGAGATGCGGAAACAGCGCGCCTTCCTGTGAGACAATGCCGATGCCGCGCTTGTGCGCCGGCACCGCCGCCGGCCCATCGGCCAGCAATTCGCCATTGAGCGTGACGCGGCCCTGATCGGGCTGCTCGAAGCCGGCGATGATGCGCAGGAGCGTGGTCTTGCCGGAGCCGGAAGGGCCGACCACGGCGGTACGGCTGCCCGCCGTCACCTCCAGCGAGATGTTATCGAGCGCCTGCACCTGACCGTAACGCTTGCTGGCACCTTCGATCGTAAGCAGCGTCATTGTCCGGCAGTCCGTTTTGATTGAGCATGAAGAAGAAGGGTCAGCGGCAGCGACAGCACGACCATCATGAAGGCGTAAGGCGCCGCGGCGACATAATCGATCTCGCTGGTCAGCGACCAGAATTTCGTCGCCAGCGTCTCGACGCCGTTGGGCGAGAGCATCAGCGTCGCCGTCAGCTCGTTGGTGATCCCGAGCGCCACCAGCGCGATGCTGGCCGCCGCACCCGGCGCTGCAAGCCGCATGGTGATCTGCCGCACCGCCTGGCCGGGCGTACGCCCAAGCGCCATCGCGGCGCGCTCCAATTCCACCGGCGCCTGCGCGATGCTGGCGCGAAGACCGACCATGGCGCGCGGCAGGAAGAGCAGGATATAGGCGAGCAGCAGCGTCGCGAATGTCTGGTAGAGCGGCAGCACCAAGCGCACGGTGATCGTCACCAGCGCCAGCGCCACGACCACACCCGGCAGCGAGCCGACATAATAGTGGCAGGCCTCGAGAATGCGCTGCACGCGGCCCGGCGCGCGCACCGACAACCACGCCATAGGAGCGGCGGCGATCGTCGCCAGGATACCGCCGGCGAACGCCAGCACGATCGACTGCACGAAGGCATTGCCGACTTCGACGCGCCAGATGCCGGCGCCGCCGAGATAGAGCCAGCGCACCAGCGTCACGAAGGGAACCCCGAGCGTCAGCGCCGCGACGATGACGGGCAGGAGCACGGCCGGCACCGCGAACCAGCCGAGACGGCGGCGATCGGCCGGGCGCGCCGAGCCGGAACCGACGCGGGCATAACGCTCGTTGCCGCGCACGAGCACCTCGATGGCAAGCAGAAGCAGGCAGCAGGCGACCAGCACCCCGCCGAGCATATTGGCGGCCGGGCTGTTATAGGCCGACTGGAACTGGTCGACGATCGCGGTCGCAAACGTGTCGAAGCGGATCATCACGAAGAGCCCGTATTCCGACAGCAGGTGCAGCGCGATCAAAAGCGAGCCGCCGCAGATGGCGAGCCGAAGCTGCGGCAGGATGGTGCGGAAGAACACCGCCCAGGGCCCAAGCCCGAGCGAGGCGGCCGCATCCTCGATAGCGGGATCGAGCCGGCGCAGGGCCGCTGCGACGGGAAGATAGAGGAACGGGTAGTATGCCAGCACCGAGACGAAGACGCCGCTCTGTAGTCCGCGCATCCCCGGCACAAGGCTGACCCAGGCGTAGGAATGCACGAAGGCCGGCACGGCGAGCGGCGCCACCGCAAGCCAGGCCCAGAGGCGTGCGAAGGGAACATCGGTGCGCTCGGCGATCCAGGCGAGCGTCACCGCCAGCACGATCGACAGCGGCACGGTGATGACTTCGAGAGCGACGGTATTGACGAGGAGATCGCCGACGCGCGGGCGAAACACCAGCTGCTTCACCGTTTCCCAGCCGACATCGATGGTGATCCAGCCGATGAAGCCGAGGGGAACGAGGCTGAACAGCGCGACGATTGCGGCGAAAAGCACGACGGGCGCATAAGGCATGCCCCGGCGCGGTCGCGCCAGTCCTGCCGCTGGCCGCGTCGCCGGCATATCGGAAGCAAGCAATCTGTTGTCCTGCAGCAAGGCCGCGCCTTTGACACGCTGAAAAAGGAAGGCAACCGTCTTTGACAGACGGTTGCCGTGTATCGTCATGGCCTAAAGTTTTCTTGAGGCAAAAGCAACAGTTTTGCCCTGGCTGCCCGCTGCAGCCGTTAGATCAGGCCAGCGGCGGTGATCATCTCGACCACCTTCTTGCTGTTGAGCTGCGAGGCATCGACCGCTGGCGCCTGCAGGTCGGCCATCGGCACCAGCTTGTCGTTGGAGGCAGCACCCTTGCCGACGGCGTACTCATAGGAGGTGCCGTTCTTCAGGATCGCCTGGCCAGCCTTGCCGGTGATGAACTTCAGGAAGGCCTGCGCCTCCTTCTGGTGCTGGCTCGACTTCAGGATGCCGCCGCCCGATAGGCTGACGAAGGCGCCCGGATCCTGGTTCTTGAAGTAGTGCAGTGCGACGTTCTTGCTGTTTTCAGCCGTCGCCGCCTGATCGCCGAACCAGTAGTAATGATAGATGATCGCGCCTTCGACCTCGCCCGCATTGACCGCCTTCATGGCAACCGTGTTGCTCTTGTAGGAGGTCGCGTTTTCCTTCAGCGCCTTCAGCCAGGCTGCCGTCGCCTCCTCGCCCTTCAGCTGCAGCAACGCGCTGACGATAGCCTGGAAATCGGCGCCGACAGGGGCAGCACCCCAGCGGCCTTTCCAGGCCGGATCAGCGAGATCCATCATCGACTTCGGCAGCTTGTCCTCGGTGAGCTTGGTCTTGTCATAGGCAAACACCGTGGAACGCGCCGCGATACCGGCCCACATGCCATCCTTCGGACGGAACTCTTCCGGCAGCTGGTCGAGCGTTGCCTTGTCGATCGGCGCAAACAGGCCGGCGGCATCGACCAAGGTCATTGCCGGCGAATTCTCGGTGAGGAACACGTCGGCGGGCGACGCCTCGTCTTCCTGGATGATCTGGTTGGCGAACTGCATGTCGCTGCCCTGGCGCATCGTCACCTTGATGCCGGTTTCCTTGGTGAAGGCGTCCACCCATTCCTGGCCGAGGCTCTGGTGCTGGGCGTTGTAGACGACGATCCCTTCGGACTCTTCCTCCTGCGCCTTGGCGCCCGAAGAGAGCGATGTCGCGGCAAGAAGCATGGCGCCGAACGCGGCGGCCTGCGAGAGGCGATTAAGGGAGACGGTCATGATGCCCTCCATGGCATGTCATCTGCGATATCCATGATATTGCAGCGGTATATTTTCCTTGGCAGTCGATTTCAAGTTTAGGCGACCCGTGGGCCATCACAAAGGCTTGAAATAATTGGAAAATACTTAGAATGATTCTAGCCGGCAGCAAAAAAGGGCGGCAACGCCATCGCGCTGCCGCCCCTAATCATCACAGCCGTCAGACGCTTATTCGACGTCGAACTTCACGCCCTGCGCCAGAGGCAGTGTCTTGCCGTAGTTGATCGTGTTGGTGGTGCGGCGCATGTAGGCGCGCCATGCGTCGGAGCCCGACTCGCGGCCGCCGCCGGTTTCCTTCTCGCCGCCAAACGCGCCGCCGATCTCGGCACCCGAAGGGCCGAGGTTGACGTTGGCGATACCGCAATCCGACCCGCGCGCCGAGACGAAGGTTTCGGCTTCGCGCATGTCATTGGTGAAGATCGACGACGACAGGCCCTGCGGCACGGCATTGTGATCTTCGAGAACCGCGTCGAAATCGCTGTACTTCATGACGTAGAGGATCGGCGCGAAGGTTTCGTTCTCGACCGGGCCTGTTTGTGCCGGCATCTCGACCAGCGCAGGGCGCACGTAGAAGGCATCGGAGGCACCGTTTTCGACACGCTCGCCGCCGGTGACCTTGCCGCCCGCCGCCTTTGCCTGCTCCAGCGCCGACTGCATGTTGCTGTAGGCCTGGCTGTCGATCAGCGGTCCCACAAGCGTGCCTGCTTCCAGCGGATTGCCGATGCTGACGGAGCCGTAGGCCTTCTGCAGGCGCGGAACCAGCGCGTCGTAGACGCTCTCATGCACGAACAGGCGGCGCAGCGTGGTGCAGCGCTGGCCGGCGGTGCCCATGGCCGAGAAGGCGACGCCGCGCAGCGTCAGGTCGAGATCGGCCGTCGGGCAGATGATCGCGGCGTTGTTGCCGCCGAGCTCGAGGATGGCGCGGGCAAAGCGCTGCGACAGGCGCGGACCGACGGCGCGGCCCATGGCAGTCGAGCCGGTGGCCGAAACCAGCGGCACCTTCGGATGATCGACCAGCGCTTCGCCGACATCGCGGCCGCCGATCAGCAGCGTCGAGAGATTGGCCGGCGCCGTGCCGCCTTCGGCGACGAAGCGCTTCAGCGCCTTTTCGAACAGCGCCTGCGTGGCAAGTGCGGTCAGCGGGGTCTTTTCCGACGGCTTCCAGACGGTGGAATTGCCGCAGACCAGCGCCAGCGCCGCATTCCAAGACCAGACGGCGACGGGGAAGTTGAAGGCCGAGATGATGCCGACGACGCCGAGCGGGTGCCAGCTTTCCATCATCCGGTGCTCGGAACGCTCGGTGGCGATCGTCAGGCCGTAGAGCTGGCGCGACAGGCCGACGGCGAAATCGCAGATGTCGATCATTTCCTGCACTTCGCCGAGGCCTTCGGAGGTGATCTTGCCGACCTCGATCGACACCAGCCGACCGAGCTCGGCCTTGGCCGCGCGCAGCTCCTCGCCGAGCAGGCGCACAAGCTCGCCACGCTTAGGCGCCGGAACGGCGCGCCATTCGAGAAACGCCTTGTGGGCGTTGTCGATCGCGGTCTTGGCATCGGCGACGGACACTTCCTTCAGCGCGCCGATTTCCTTGCCCGTCACGGGCGACGTCACCCGCAGCGTGCCGCCGGTGAAGCGGTCGGCGCTGACGCCGAGCTTGGCAAGCAGGGTCTTGGTTTCGGTGGCGAGATCGAGCGTTTCGATGGTCATTGTCGTGGTTCCAACCTTATTGTTCTTAAAAGCGGGCATCGGCGAAGTGGGCGACCTGAGCGCCGGCTTCGTACCATAGTTCCTTGGCGGCGCGGAAGCGCGGCTCGGCGGGCTCCGTCAGCGGCAGCGGCAACTCGGCCTCGCTGATCTCGCCCAGGATATGGCGGGCAAGCGTGCGGCCGAACACCGTTCCCGGCGCGATCCCCCGGCCATTATAGCCGGAAAAGCCGACGACATTATCGGCGAACTTGTGAAAGCGTGGCAGCGCATTGTCGGTCATGCCGATTTTGCCGTACCACTCGCATTCGAACTCGACATCCCCAAGCTGCGGGAACAGCTTCTTCAACGCGCGTCGCGCCCAGCCCTTGTGGACGGAAAGCCCGGTATTGCGCAGCGCACCCACGCTGCCGAACACCAGCCGGCCGGCCTGGTCCATGCGGTAGGAGGACAGGATTTCCTTGGTGTCCCAGACGCCCTCGCGGCCAGCAAGGATCGACTTGCGCAGATTGTCGCCGAGCGGCCGGGTCGCGAGGTTGAAGTAGGGCAGATGCACCTGCTCGTTGCGCACCTGCTCCCAGGGGCCGGTGCTGTAGGCGTCCGTCGCGACAATGATCCAGTCGGCGGTCACCGAACCCTTCGCCGTCTTCACCGTCCAGCGCTTGCCGTTTTTCTCGGTGGTGATGACGGGGCTCGACGTATGCAGCGCAACGCCGGCCTTGACGGCGGCATGCGCGAGCCCGCGCGCATAGGCGAGCGGCTGCAGCGTGCCGGCGCGCATGTCGAGCAGCGATCCGGTATAGGCGCTGCTACCCACGCGGCGCGCCGTCTCGGCGGCGTCGAGCAATCGGACATCGGCACCCCGCGCAGCCCACTGGCTGGCGCGATCGGTAATTTCCTTGAGGCCATCGGCGCCGACGGCGACATGCAACGTGCCGTTGCGTTCGAGCTCGCAAGCAATCTTGTGCTTGTCGATCAGCTCCATCACCAGCTTCGGCGCATTGCCGAGCAGGTCGAGCAGGCGCTCGCCATAGACGGGGCCGAGCACGCCAGGCAGATCATCGGGCATCACCCACATGCCGGCATTGATCAGCCCGACATTGCGCCCCGCGCCACCGAAGCCAACCTCGTTGGCCTCGAGCAGCACCACCGACTTGCCGGCTTCCGCCAGATGCAGGCTGGAAGACAGCCCGGTATAGCCGCCGCCGACCACGACGATATCGGCGGTCACCGAGCCCGAAAGCGGCACCGTTGCCGGCGGCTGCGGCGCGGTCTTTTCCCAGAGGCCGTGAGAGCGCGGATCATTCAGCATCGGAGAGCTCCGTTCGCGGATATCAGGCAACGTTGCTCAGGCGCAGGCCCGAAAGCCCGAGCAGATCGATCGCCGCCTCCAGCGAGCGTGCCTGACGTTCCGCGTAAAGGTCAAGCTCATCCGTGACGGTGGCGCCGAGCGCCTCCTCGAAGGCCGAGCGGTTGGAGCGGGTTGCGTAGTTCTGCTGCTGGTCCGTGCCGAGGTTCGACTGGAAGATCCCGGCCGCGCTGACGGGCAGGAAGTCCTCGTAGACGATGGGATCGAAGGTGAGATAACCCATCTCGATCAGCGCCTCGGCATCATCAGGCAGCGCGCCATCGACGGCGGCAGCAACGCCCTTGGGCGTCGCGGAATAGTGGAAGAAGGCCAGCTGTTCGGCCCGAAGCGCCGCCCAGCTGTCCGGCAGTTCGCGGAACCGCTCGGCAAGCTCGCTGTCGTAATCGCCGGCCTTGGCGCCGGCGGCACCGACCTGCACCTCGCCGCGAACGGACGCCAGTAGCCGGTCGTAGAGCGCCCGGCCTTTCGCCGTCAGCGCCACGCCGCGCTGCTCGATCTCGCCGAAGCGCGCCGTATGCGTGCCCTTGGCAGCACCCGTCTCGCCGGCAAAGGCGATCGCCTCTTCCAGCGCCTTGAAGCTCGTCTGGCGCAGCAGGATATCGCAATCGCGGCGCGGCGGCCCCTCAATGACGGCCTTCGGCGTGATGCCGCGCTCCGGCATGCGGGCCTGCACGGCGTCGATATCAAGCGTGCGCGGGGTCAGGTGATTGATGTGCGGCCCCTTGAAGGAGACGACGTCGGCAATCAGCCGGTGCGCGTCGTGCAGGCGCTTGTAGGTCTCGGCCGTGACGGTCGCCTCGCCGTGCCAGCGGAAGGTCTCCAGCGCCTCGGCGACGAACTCCTGCGCTTCCGCCTCCGTCAACCCGCCGGCCTCTTCATGACGCTCGATCAGCTGGATGGCGCGCTCAGTATAGATGCGGCGCTTCGCGAGAATATCGGCGGCCTCGGCACGCAGAGCTTCATCCTCGATAAGCTCGAGCCTGAGCAGCGAGGTGAAGACGCGGAACGGATTGACGCTGAGCGCCGCCTGGTCGACCGGGCGGAAGCAGGTGGAATGAACAGGAACGCCGGCCACCGAGAGATCGTAATAGCCGACCGACTGCATGCCCATGACGGCGAAGAGGCGGCGGATGGTGAAGAGCTCTTCGGGAGTGCCGAGACGAATGGCGCCATGGCGCTCGACATCGATGCGCTCCAGTTCGCCGGCCCGCGTCAGGCGCTCGCGCAGCGCGTTGTCCTTGGCAAGCACCTCGGCATTGACGTCGGCAACCAGCTCCAGCAGCGTTCCATATTGCGGCACCTCGGCGCGATACATCTGCGACATCGCTTCGGTAAACAGCGAGCGGATGCGGTCTGTGGAAACGAAGCCTGCCATGATAGAGATCCCCACGTTCATTCCGATTATGATTAGTGCAGCTATTTACAAGCGCCCGAAAGCCATAAATATCGACATTTCGGAAATAGCTCATTCTGAAATGGAATGACCCATGCTGACGTCAAGGCGTTTTCTACCCTCCACCGCGCTGCTCTCCGCCTTCGAGGCGGTATCGCGCACCGGCAGCGTCACGGCGGCCGCCAAGGAACTCGACCTGACGCAAAGCGCCGTCAGCCGCCAGATCAAGACGCTGGAGGAGCAGCTCGGTGTCGAGCTCTTCATCCGCGAACGCCAGACGGTGCGCCTGACGCTTGCCGGCGATGGCTACGCCCGCGAGATCCGCGAAGCGCTACGGCGCATCTCCAGCGCCTCGTTGAACCTGCGCGCCAATCCGCATGGCGGTACGCTCAACCTCGCGATCTTGCCGACCTTCGGCACCCGCTGGCTGGCGCCGCGCCTAGGCCGCTTCCTCGCCGCCAATCCCGGCGTCACCATCAACCTCGTCACCCGCCTCTCCTCCTTCGATTTCCGCCTCGATTCGATCGACGCCGCGATCCATTTCGGCCATCCGCTCTGGCCGGGCGCGGAGCTGACCTTCCTGATGTCGGAAAAGACCGTACCCGCCTGCAGCCCCGATTTCCGCGACCGGTACGGCATCAGCCAGCCATCCGATCTCGTCGACGTGCCGCTTCTGCATCTGACCACCCGCCCGAAGCTGTGGTCCGATTTCTCCCGCCTGCAGGAACTCGGCATCGAAAACGCCTATCACGGCCTGCGCTTCGACCAGTTCTCGATGATGGTCTCGGCCGCCATATCCGGCCTCGGCGCCGCCCTGCTGCCGACCTACCTGATCGAGGAAGAACTGCGCTCCGGCCTCCTCACCCCGCTGCTGCCGACGACGATGCGCACCGAAAACGCCTACTACGTCGTCCGCCCCGAGGAAAAGCAGAGCCATCCCGTGGCGGAGGAGTTCCAAAGCTGGCTTTTGTCGGAAGTGGGCGCGGATGAGCCGGTGGCCGCAAGCGTGGCCCGCGCGGAGTAGCGCTGTTTAACGACTAGCGCGTCTCGCGATCGATATCCCGGCGAAGCACGACCGCCGTGGTGATGTCGTCGACGGTCTCGTGGCTGGCGATCATATCGCGGATACGATTGAGATCGTCGATCGAGGCTGCTTCCAACTCTATTATAAGGTCGAGCTGACCGCTGACCGAGGAAACACGGCGAACCTGCGTATTGCGGGCAAGCAGATCGAGCAGACCGAGGGCGGGCGTCCGCTTCAGGCTGACCAGCAGGATCGCCCGGATGACATTGGCATCGATCTCGCCAATGTCGGCGCGATAGCCCCTGATAATGCCGCTGCGCTCGAGATTCGTCACACGCTCGCTCGTCGCGCTGCGCGACAGCCCGATTCTTCCGGCCAAAGTCTTCAGAGCGATACGCGCTTCCTTGGACAGGATCTGGAGTATCTCGCGATCTTTGACGTCGAGCTCACGCATGCCCATCCTCCTCAGGACCGGACATATGTCGGCCCATCCCGACAATATGCCGGTTTGATCCGACAGCTTACTTGATGCCTCAAAACACATTGCATGCCAAGTTGTTCGAATAAGAAATAGCTTGGAAAAACAACGACTATGACCGATCTTTCCCATCCGGCGCCACAGTTTTCCCCTGATGATGCGGAACGTCTCGCTAAGGATATATTCGGGGTTGAGGGAACCGCTTCGCCTCTTGATAG
>Ga0102587_1002204_pt1 | contig 11856 bp, 8 predicted proteins | sample AraplaF_Col_mTSA_FD_76853 | JGI IMG/M metagenome (GOLD analysis project Ga0102587, IMG submission 76853) | Arabidopsis root microbial communities from the University of North Carolina, USA - plate scrape MF_Col_mTSA (SPADES assembly) (version 2) | ecosystem: Host-associated > Plants > Roots >... | reverse complement strand
GCAAAGCGCAACTTCGGATATTTCAGGCTGAACTCGGCCAGCGCAGGCGCAAGCAGGTTGGCAACGGTCGCGCCGTTCGCGTAAATGTTGACACGGCCGCGCTGCAGGCCCTTCAGGTCCTCGATCAGTTGCTGCACATGGTCGAGCTCGCGCAGCGTGCGGCCTGCGCGGGCCGCCAAGAGCTCGCCGGCAGCCGTCAGTTTCACGCCGCGGGCGCTGCGTTCCACCAGGGGCGCGCCGAAATGGTATTCGAGGTTCTCGATCTGCCGGCTGATCGCGGTCGGCGCGACATTCAGGTTTTCGGCGGCCTGGCGCATGGAGTTGGTTCGTACCAGCTCGTCGAAATACATCAGCGCCCGAATCTGCATTTACCCGTTCTCCGCCGTCAGGCTGTTTTATCCAATTTAGGCAATCAGCGCCCGGCCGCATAGCGGTCACGCCATGCCGGCAGCGCGCCCGCCACCGGAAGCGTCGTTGCCTCGTAGACGCCGCGCGCGATCGCCCGCGCCATCACGATCCCGGCCAGATGGCACAATTCCATCAGGCTTGTCATGTCGTTGCGCTTGTGTCTGCCGGTGGAAGCCGCAAAAATCGTATCACCATCGAGCGGTAGGTGGGCGGGCAGCACCGCACGCGCCAGCCCGTCATGGGCGGCGATGGAGAGCCGATGTGCTTCCGCCTTGACGAGTGACGCGTCGGTGACAACAGCGCCAATAGTTGTCGCAGTCGTCTTCACGCCTTTCAGCCGCAGGCGATGATCCATCTGGTCGGGCATGCCGAGCCCGCCGAATTCTCCATCCTGCTCGAAAGGGGCCGCCCAGAAATGCGGGCCTTCGCCGATTGTCGCCGTGCCGACGGCATTGACGGCGACGATGGCCGCGATGCGGTGCCCGGAACTGCTGACGGCACTGGCCGAGCCGAGTCCACCCTTGAAGGTCGCGGTGGTAGCTCCTGTGCCGGCACCGACAGTACCAAGATCGAATGCGCCCTTGCGGGCGGCCCGCATAGCGTCATAGCCCATGTCGCGATAGGGCGAATGCAGACCCCAGTCCTTGTCGCCACCATTCAGCAGATCCATCAGGATCGCCTGTGGTACGATCGGAATACGCACCGAGCCGACCTGGAATCCGCGTCCCGTCTCCCGCAATCCCGCTTGCACGCCGCCCGCCGCGTCGAGACCGAAGGCCGATCCGCCCGACAGCACGAAGGCGTCGACCGCATCGACGATCATGGAAGGGTCGAGCAGCGCTGTATCGCGCCCGCCCGGCGCACCGCCGAGCACGCTGCCGGAAGCGACTGCCGGTTCATCGAAGACAATGGCCGTGACGCCGGAACCAAGCGAGAGGTCGGTTGCGTGGCCGACGGAGACGCCTTCAATATCGGTGAGGAGGTTGAAAAGATCGGACAAGCGCGGGCTCCTGTCTTGAAGGGAAGCGCGCCGATAGGAAGTCAAATGTGTTTAAAAGACAAGACTGGCAAAAAAACAAGACCGGCCCGTTTTGCCGGGCCGGTCGGAAATCCGCTGATAATATGAAGCCGCATTCCGCCTCAGGCATGGAGAGGCTTCGGATGACGACGTGTCATCAGGTCGTGAATGGCGAGTTTCACCTCGGCGGGCGAGCTGAAATGCTGCTCGTCGAGGTCATGGACATGGAATTTGACGGCGATGAACTTCAGCCGGTCTTCATCCGGAATGACGATCCCGACCGGGATGCCTGCATATTCGATAACTTCTTTTTTCATGCGTAGAACTCCTGCCGCGCGGATTGCGCAGGCTATGGCGAATTGACTTGTCTGGTACCGTTGAAAGGAAGGACGAACGTCACATTCGACAGTTCGGGCGGGAGAGGGCGCCCGGACGGTCATTGCCAAGCACAGATCGCCCCGGCAGTACGGCGAGAATTTCGAAATCAATCATGTCTCGTTCCTTGCGTTGGCGTTGCACTTGCGAGGTCCCGGAAGAGCCCGGGTCCGGTGAAAGACCATTTCTATAATCTACAAACTTGGTAGAGAATAGCTGGCGGTCTGTAAGAAACATATTCCGAAACGTGTCAAAATCTCGACGATCCGAAAAATTTCATTCCATCACATTTCGATTTACAGGAAGAATTCTATCACGCCTTCGTGCAATCAATGTGACGGTTCGAGAGGCCTCGTCATCGATGAGGCAGACATAGGAAGTCGAGTTGATTCCGGCAATGGGGGGTTTCGCTAAAAATCGGAAAGTCTCGAAAAGACCGAATTGGCTAACCGCGAAAGCCGCTCTCTACCAACCCTCGCGCAGCACCTTTTCCAGCATGTCGACGAAGAAATCGGCACTTTGTTCGCTCAGGCAGAGTGGCGGTTTGATCTTCAACACGTTCAGGTGATCACCCGTCGGCTGCATGATGACGCCGAGTTCCAGCAGCCGGTCGCAGATCGCTGCCGTTTCTTCAGTCGCCGGCTCCAGCGTCACTCTGTCGCGCACGAATTCGAGGCCGAGATAGAGGCCCATGCCGTGAACGGCGCCGACGATCGGGTAGCTGTCGATGAGTGCCGCCAGCCGCGCCTTCAGATGGTCGCCCACCTCCCGGGCATTATCCTGCAGGCGCTCCTCGGCCATGACATCGAGAACCGTCATGCCGGCAACGCAACTGACCGGGCTGCCGCCGGCCGAAGAGAAGAAATAGCCTTCCTTCTTCAGTGACGCGGCGATCTCTTTCGTCGTGATGACGGCGCCAAGCGGATGGCCATCACCCATACCCTTGGCGATGGTGATGATGTCGGGCACGACGCCTTGCTGCTCGAAACCCCAGAAATAATGGCCAAGCCGCCCGTAGCCCACCTGCACCTCGTCGGCGATGCAGAGGCCGCCGCGCTCCCGCACCTGCCGATAGACCTCGGTGAGATAGCCGTCGGGCAGTGGAATACCGCCGGCATTGCCATAGACCGATTCGGCAATGAAACCGGCCAGCCCCTCGCCCTTGGCATCGATGGCCTCCAGGACCGGGGTCACCGTCGCAAGGTAATCCATGGTCGACTCCGGCCCGCGGAACTGACCACGATAGGTATTGGGCGAAACGACGGCGTGAACCCAGTCCGGCCGTGTCGTCAATGCCTGCGGATTGTCGGCGATCGAGGTGGAGACCGCGTCGCTTGCCACCGACCAGCCGTGATAGCCCTCCAGCAGGCAGAGCATGTTGCGTCGGCCGCTATGGGTCCAGGCAAGCCGCAGCGCCAGATCGTTGGCTTCCGAGCCGCTGTTGACGAGGAACACGGCGTCCATGCCGTCAGGCGCCAGCGACGCAAGGCTCTCGGAGAATGCCGCGACGGCGGCATAGTGGAAGCGCGAATTGGTGTTCAGCATCAGCCATTGCTGGCCGATCGCCTCCGCCATGCGCGGATGACCATGGCCGAGGATCGTGACATTGTTGACCATATCGAGATAGGCGCGCCCCTGAACATCGAAAAGATGCTCCTTCCAGCCGCGCTCGATCTGCGGCGGCTGCGCGTAATAATTCTTCTGCGGACTGGCGAAATGCGCCTGCCGCAGCTCGAGAAGTGCCGCCGTTTCGGGTTTCGGCGCATCGGCGCCCGGTCCGAGCAGCGCAGAAGGCGAGGGGCACAGAGCGGACCACGCCCCCGCCTGTTGCGGTGTCGCAAAGAGTGGTGGCTCGAAGCCGGCGACGCTGCAGAGCTGCAGGCGTAGTCCGCCGAGTGAGGATGTTTCCCCGGAGACCGTACCGAGGCTCTGACCGGCGGCCACCTCACTGCCATCATCGACGGAGAGTTCGATGCCGTCGAGATGCAGCTTCAAATCGGCGCCGGTGAGGACCAGATGCTGGTCGTACCAGGTGATCCGGCCGGCAAAGGGCGCGGCGACGATGCTGCCCGCCGCAAGGCAGATATCCATATGCAGGGCATAGGTCGCCTGGGCTTTTGCATGGTGCAGGCCCGTGCGCGACAGGCGATATTCGCCGTAGCGCGTCGCCGCGGTCCCCGTTTCCGCCGCCGCGCGGGCAAGAAGCCGCCAATCCATGTCGGTCGCCAGCCAGTTGCCACCAGAAAAATGCGGGCTCTGCACGCCGAGATCGACATAGGCGACGGATGCGGGATCGATTTCCGGCAGGAGCGGCTGCCAGTCCGCCGTATGGGCACCGGCAATATCGAGGCCGGCCGCTTGCAGGATAGCCGCTTCCATCAGTTCGAACGGTACGGACATCGCCGTATCGAAGATGCGCCGTTCGCCCTCCAGATTTCCTCTGACATAGTCATTGTCAGGATCGATCGCGATCTGCTGCTCGTTGCTGGCGACGAGGATGACGGCGCGCGCCACGATGAGCGGCCAGAGTGCCTTCAGCTCGTCCTCCGTCAGCGGGTAAATCTCGTGATAGGCTTTCACTGCCGGCAGAATGTAGAAGGGATCGCCATCTGCCTGATGCAGCAGAGAGGCGCAGGTCACGGCAAGGTCGCCGACCAGCCAGCCGCGGATGATGTCGCCGAAATCGATCACGCCGTCGGGAACAGGCCGCCCATGCACATCGGGGCGGCTGACGACATTATCACCCGTCACGTCGTGATGAACCGCCTGAAGCCGCAGCGACGGCGCAAGCGGCTGGATGCGGCGCACAGCCATGACCATCGTCTTGGCGATCCTGTCGCGCGCGACGCTGTCGGTAATGGACGAAAGCAGTTGCACGGCCACGGGTCCGGCGCGGCGCAGGTCCCATTGCAGGCTGCGGTCGAGCCCGGGATGGGTAAAATCGGCAAGCGCCTCAGCCAGCCGTGCGCAGAGCGCACCGAGTGCTGCGACCGAGGCCGGCGCCAGATAGGCACGGTGCGTCAGGCCTTCGCCTTCGAGATATTCCAGCAAACGGACCTGATAATCCTGTTCCCGCACGCTGACGGAAACGATCTCCTGTCCCTCGGTGGACGCCATCAGGTTTGGAACACGCGGCGCACTCGCCCTGGCGCGCAAATGATGGATCGCCGCATTCTGCGCCTCGAGCTCTTCGGTCGCATAGGCGGCATGGCAGATCTTCAGCACATAGCGGCCGTCGTCCGTGTCGAGCCGGTAGTTGCGGTCCTGCTGGCTGCCGAGTTCGGACAGCGTGCCCGAAAGTCCGTAATGAGAAAGAAGGATATCCGCGGCTTCGGAGACGGTAACATCGGGGCGCGGGAGCGCCATGCGGTCAACAAGCGCTTCGTCGGTCATGGCACCCCTCCGCAGCATGATTCGATTACCTATTAAAACAGATAATCAAGCACTTGCCGACAAGCAACGGAAGATTGCGCCAGCCGCGGTTTGGGGGAAGTGGGTTGTCGGCTCAACCCATGCGTTCGGATGCATAGCTTCCGGGGCTTGCGGGGAAGACGATCGTGCGGTTGCCGTTGAGGAAGACGCGGCGGTGGATATGCGCATGGATGGCGCGCGCCAGCACTTGGCTTTCGACGTCGCGGCCGATGGAAACGTAGTCGTCCGCGCTCTGTGCATGGGTAATGCGCGCCGTATCCTGCTCGATGATCGGGCCTTCGTCGAGATCGGCCGTCACGTAATGCGCTGTCGCGCCGATCAGCTTCACGCCGCGTTCATAGGCCTGCTTGTAAGGATTGGCGCCCTTGAAGCTCGGCAGGAAGGAATGGTGGATGTTGATGATGCGGCCGGACATCTTCTTGCACATGGCATCGGAGAGAACCTGCATGTAGCGGGCAAGCACGATGAGTTCGGTGCCGGTCTGCTCGACGATGTCGAGGATCTGGGCTTCGGCCTGCAGCTTGTTTTCCTTCGTTACCTTGATGTGGTGGAAGGGAATGTCGTGGTTCACCACGACCTTCTGGTAATCGAAATGGTTGGAGACGACGCCGACGATATCGATCGGCAGGGCGCCGATCTTCCAGCGGTAGAGCAGGTCGTTGAGACAGTGGCCGAAGCGCGAGACCATCAGCAGCACCTTCAGGCGCTCGCTTCCGTCATGTACGTCAGCCTCCATGCCGAACTTCTCGTAGATCGGCTTGAAGCCTTCGCGGATCTCGGCAAGCGATACACCCTCTTCGGAGATGAAGCTGACGCGCATGAAGAACTTGCCGGTATCGAGGTCGTCGAACTGCGAACTGTCGATGATGTTGCAACCCTTTTCGGCGAGATAGGTCGAAATCGCCGCCACGACGCCGCGCGTCGACTTGCAGGTTACCGTCAATACATAGTCCGTCATGTCCTCTTCCCTCTCTTCAGCCGCCGGGCCGTGCTTAGATCAAAGCCGTGGCCTCGAACAGGCCGGCAAGCTTTCATTTCTGCAATAAATTGCAAGCCGAACTTTCATGCCTGCGGCATTTGCTTTCATGGCCGCAAGCTTATGACAGGCAATGCAGGATTCCGTTCTGCCTGCGCCGTTCGAAATCCCGTCTTCGCCTTCTGATAGTTTGAGGTCAGGTGGCTGGCCGGCTGGCGATCCGGACTTTTCTGCGCGGGGTGATGATTTCGTGAATGATCGCTCCCACGATGCAAGAGAGCACGAGGCAAAGGATCACGAAAATAACAGGCTGCTGGAGCGCGCCGATCGGGAAACGATTGGCGATGATCCGGAGGAAGGCCAGCGTGAAGGCATGCGTGATGTATATCTCGTAGGAGGCGTCGCCGAGATAGTTGAGCCAGCGGACGAAGGGAAGTTTCGAAAAGTCGATGGAAATAGCGCTATAGACGATGAAGACTGCCGGTATGCCCCAGCCATAATAACGGTCCTCGGGCCGCACCAGATCCTCGTTGATGAAGAGGAAGGCGAAGCCGACAGCGAGCAAAACCCAGGCCCAGCGCTGCGGCAGCAAGACCTTCTGGACATAGAGCCAGCCAAGCACCACGCCGGCCAGGAATTCCAGGATGATCGGCTCGCCGTAGAATTTCGTGGCCGTCGTTTCCGGCAGCAGGTCGCAGACGATCAGGATGGCTGCAAAGGCACCGAAGAGGGCCGGCAGGCGATAATCCTCGCGGATCGGCAACAGCAGCGCGAAGACGAAATAGAAGAACATCTCGTAATTCAGCGTCCAGCCGGGCACGATGACGGGCACGATCATTGTCGGATCGACCGGGTTGATCCACGGCAGGAAGAGCAGCGAGGCCATCAGATGCGGCAGGTCGAAGGCCGTCGATTTGAGAAGCGACGGTGCGACAAGCGCCACCGCCGCCGAAAACAGCGTCGCCAGCCAGTAGAGCGGCACGATCCTCTTGACACGCTTGCGGGCGAAATCGACCGGCGTCATGTTTCGTCCGCTCGTTGTCAGCCACATCACGAAGCCGCTGAGCACGAAGAAGATGTCGACACCGGTTTCGCCATAGATGAAGGAGGTCGCGTCAATAGCGGGATTGACCTTGGCAAGCTGCAGGATCGCATGGAAATAGACGACCATCAGCGCCGCGATGGCACGCAGATATTGCAGCTGGACAAGCATCTGGTGTCTTGCTCCCACAGGCTCCCGCGGATCGCCCGTCGGGCAGGCCGCTTCGTCAACTCTCTACATTTGCCGGACGACCCTGCCGGATGCGTGGCGTGTCGCGGAAACGCATGAACCCGATGACAAGCCAGAGGAGGCCGGCGATTTTCATCGAGAAGATTGCCGTTCCCCCGATCATCATATTCAGAAAAATGAAAAGAGAAAGTGAATGGGCGCAGCGCTTCTGCGCCGGACTTGTGCCTGCCGGAAACAGGCAGACGAAGAGCCAGAAGGCAATGACGCCGAAGACCGTCGCGCCATAGACGAGATAGACATAGCCGCTGTCGGCGAATTCGGCGACTTTATCGACCGAAAGTCCGAGGATCGCCAGCGGATCGAGATCCATCAGTTTCTTCATCGTCAGATTGATGCGCCCGGTGAAATTGTCGCCGATCGCATTGGGGTCCTTCATGTAGACAAGGAAGCCGGCGCAAACGATGAGCGGCATCAGCGCCAGATTGAAGGCCTTGGGAATTTTCGGAAAAACGAAATAGCCGCCGATACAGCAGATGCAGAAAATCAGCATCGTGCGGGTATCGTTTGTCGTGAGGATCAGCAGCGCTGTCGCAATGGCCAGCGCCCGGTCGGTCCGCGTCAGCCTATCCCACATCGAAATCAGGTAGATCGCGATCACGCCGCAGAAATTGGCAAGCGATACCTGTTCCAGGAAGATCGATGACGAACGATGATCGATAATGCCGAAGGAGAATCGGCCTGGAAAGCCAAGCGCATTCTGGAACAGGCCCGTCGTGTTGAAGCTGAGCGGCTTCAGCCCGCGTGTGTTGGCGAAATAGTCCGAGGGATGCACGATGCTGACATAGAAGGGCACGCTGATGATCTCGAAGATCAGGAAAAGCAGCACCATGAAGCAGGCCACCCGGAAGATCAGCTTCAGCGTCCGCTCGTTGCACCAGCCGCCAAGCCCCGTGAAGCAGAAGATGATCAGCACGTTGCGGAAATGGTCGATGAAGGCCATCCGGTTGAGCACGCTGACATAGATCGTCACGATCAGCGTGAAGAGCATGAACAGAAAGGCCGGAAGGTCTTCCTCATAGATGCCCTTGCGCAGGATGTAGATGATCGCGCTCGCCATGATCAGGCCTTCGCTGGCCGCCACCTGCGTCAACGAAAGCGGCATGACATTGTGGTTTATGAAGGCCAGGATGCCGTTGTAGAGAACCGAAAGCAGCCCGAGGGTCAGGATCGGGTAGTCGAGACGCGAAGCCGGGCTCGCCGCACCCGCGACCGTTTCGAATCTCGCGCTCGTCTCTGCGATTGCCGCCATGTCACTTCCCCACGGGCTTTACCGCGGCGCAGACGGGGGCATGTTTGGCCACCATCTGCTCAAGCAGACGCATTTGCGGGCGCTCGGGCGTGTCACGCGGCTGCACGTTGAAGGGTTCGGTGGCCGGCCACCATTCGCCTGCCGCCCAATAGGAGAAGCCGATCCACGCATCGCTGTTGTCGGCCATGGTGGCGAGCATCGTCTTCAGTCCATCGAGGCAATCCGCATTCGCCGAGGCGCCGAACTCGCCGAGAAAGCCGCGTTTGCCGTTCTTCTTCAGCCAGGCAGTCACGTTGGTGATGGCATCGGTCGCCGCCTTTGCACCCTCGCAAGTCTCGTGCGTGCCGGAGGAATCCGCATCGAGATACTGATGGAATTCATAGGCGTAGAAATCGAGCGGATCACGTACGCCGAGCATGACGGTTCCGTTCGCGCCGCCGATCACATCGGTTCCCCAGTTTGAAGCTCCGCTCCAGGCCGTGCCCGGCACGAGGATGAGATTGCGCGCGCCGACCGCCCGAATGCCGCGGATTGCGGCATTGGCGGCTTTCAGCCAATCGCTCGCTGGAATGTCGTGCGGCTCGTTCATCAGCCCGAAGAGCACGCCGTCCTGATTGGCGAATTCGACGGAAAGTCGCGCCCAGAAATCGGCAAAGGCTGCATTCGTTGCGGGCTGCTTGCCGACCTGATCCTTGTCGTAATAACCGAAATTGTGCGGATCGAGCAGCACGCTCATCTTGTGTTTGCGAACCAGCGAAACCGTATCCTTCAGCCGCTGCAGCTCGTCACCGTTGAGCCGCGCGCCAAGCGCCGGCTGCAGGCGCTCCCAGCGGAAGGGCAGGCGGATGATCGTCATCCCCCTTTTTGCAAAATAGCGGATCGTTTCTTCGGTCGGGTAGATGTAGTTGGTGCCGTAGACGCCGCCGCGCTCGCCATATTCGGCGCCTGAGAGATTGACACCGTAATAGCAGAGCGGCGCGTCGGCTGCCGTTGCGCAGATAGCGGGCGAGAAGGTCATGACGGCGGCAAGCAGCAGCCTCTGCAGCAGTCTTTTCCGTTTCATGGGTCATCCTCGCGGGGTCGCGGCAGGTCGCTACGTCGGCTTCGATACCGGCATCTTAACGGTCCGTTAGCTAAGAATTTCTAAAGTCGTTCCTGCCCGACCATGCTTTCTCGCCGGGCGGATGCGGTGTTTATGAATCAGTATGACGGGAACAGGGTGAGCCGCCTGCCTGCCTGGCGCAGTTATGAGTCGTCTCAGCCTGCGCCTGAAGGCACGCGTGCGCGCAGCCCGATCATTCGGCCGACCGATTTCGTTCCGCCTCCATCGCCTCCCGAACCAGATCCTCTTCCGGTTCGCCCGGCAGTGTCGGAAAGTCGCCCCGCCGAACCGCCACGCCGCGATATTCCTGCCGTCCGCGAACCCTCGTCAGCGCCTGACCCCCTGGTCGAGCAGGCACGTGATGTCGCCGGACCATTGCTGGATATCAGATCGGCGGTTGCTGCCGTCTGGAGCAGGCGCCTGATCATTGCCGGTCTTTGCCTCGTCGGTACCGCCGCCGGCGCGGTGATCGCGCCCCGTATCCCGCAGAAATTCACCGCCGTTGCCGCCCTCTATTTCGATCCGCGCCAGATCGGTCTTGCCGAAGGCGGCTCGCAGAACGCGACCGTCTCGCCGGAAATGGTCTCGACGCTGATCGACAGCCAGGTTCAGCTATTGACCTCGGGCAACGTATTGCGCCGCGTAGCCGAGGCCATGAAGCTCGATCAGGATCCGGAATTCACCGGCGGCAGGACGGATGGCGCCGCCATCATCGGCGCTCTTCAGAAGGCCCTGCTGATCACACGCGAGAATAACACCTATGTGGTCTCGCTTGCCGCAACGACACGCGATCCGGAAAAATCCGCAAAGCTCGCAAATCAGGTCGTCACCTCCTTCATGCAGGAGGAAAGCAGCGCGTCGACCGGCCTTTATGAGACGACCTCGTCGGCACTCGACGGTCGCCTCGACGATCTGCGCCAGAAGGTGCAGGAAGCAGAGCAGGCTGTAGAAACCTTCCGCGCCGACAACGACATGGCGGCGACCGAGGGCAATCTGATCTCCGACCAGCGCCTTTCATCCCTGAACACGCTGCTCGTCACCGCCCAGGAAAAAACCATTCAGGCCAAGGCCCGCGCCGACGCCGCTTCAAATCTCAGGGTCGAGGATGTCGTCGCCGGCAGCCAGACAGACGGAGCCACCGGCACATCGCCGCTCGTCAGCCTGCGGCAGCAATATTCCGCTCAGGCAGCTGTCGTCGGCAGCCTGCAGAGCCAGATGGGCTCGCGTCATCCGCGCCTTCAGGCTGCGCGCTCTTCGCTGGACAGCATCGGGGCGGAAATCAGGGGCGAGTTGCAGCGGGTCGCGACCTCGGCAAGAGCCGAATACGAACAGGCCAAGAAGGCCGAAGACGATATCGCCAAGGAACTGGCGGTGCAGAAAGCCCTCCAAGCCACGACCTCGGACAAGCAGGTGCAGCTGAACGAGCTGCAGCGCAAAGCGACTGCCGCCCGTGAGCTTTACGAAGCCGTGCTGAAACGCTCCGGCGAGACCAGCGAAGAGCAGAACCTCAACCAGAGCAATATCCGCGTCGTCTCGCCGGCCGAAGTTCCTGTCAAGGCAGATGGGCCGAGCAAGAAAATCGTCATGGTCGCAGGCATGATCGGTGGTCTGCTTGCCGGTTTTGCGGTCGGCGCGGGTTTCGCGATCCTCGCCGGCCTCTTTTCTCATCCGATTATCAGAAGCTATTTCCGCAAGCCCACCCGCGCTTCCGCTTGATGGCGACCTCCAGTCTCCCTACATCGTGAAAATGGGCACCGAGCGAAGGACGCCCATGAAAGAGGTTGTGATGCGGTTCGCTGCGCTTCTCCTGCTGTCGCTTGTTGCCGGTGCTTCGGCTGCGCCCGCCTCTGCCATCGACTGGCAGAGTTCGGGCAAGCAGGCCGTGCAGCCGCTCTATCCCTACAAGGATCTTCCGGGAGTGAAGGCGCAGCCGGACAAGAAGGTGGAGGAATCGTATGATTGCCACACCGAAACCGTGCAGATCCGCCGCAGGTCTGACGAGATC
>Ga0102587_1002196_pt1 | contig 11892 bp, 12 predicted proteins | sample AraplaF_Col_mTSA_FD_76853 | JGI IMG/M metagenome (GOLD analysis project Ga0102587, IMG submission 76853) | Arabidopsis root microbial communities from the University of North Carolina, USA - plate scrape MF_Col_mTSA (SPADES assembly) (version 2) | ecosystem: Host-associated > Plants > Roots >... | reverse complement strand
GTCGATGCGCACGTTGACAAGGGGCATGGTGATCTTGAAGGAACGCTGCATCGATGGTATCGAAGTCGGCGTGGATCGGACGCTGCTCGACCAATCCCTTGTTCTCGCCACGCCGTTGGCGTCGCTCGTCGGATACAGCAAAGCATCCAATCCTTCCAAAAAGGCGCTGGTGGAGAAGAGGAACTTCCGAGACGTCGTCGAAGAGGAAAATGTTCTGACTGAAGCTCACAATAAGCAGATTTTTGGAGACGCCGCCGAGTTTGCGAATGTCTCAAACAATGCGTGCGGTTGAGCGGAGGGGAAGATGGACGTTTTCACCGAAATATCCGACGAGGACCGAAACTCGATTGCCGCTGCCTACCGGATGACTTCGTTATCATCGGTGACTGGTATCGCCGACGGCGACAGGAGTGGCGTCGCCAACTTCCGGCTTCGGCACGATGACGTGCTGTTTTCCGAAATCGCCGGCGTTCTCGTCAGCTGGGCAAACCTTCCGAATGGTGAATTGCACGAACAGAAAGCCCGGGCCGTTCTGGCCGGGCATGAGCGTGTAGGGCACCTGACCGCTGCAGAATCAGTCGCAATTCCCGCGTTTGTCCTTGCATCGACCGCCAGACGCTATGCCGGTGAGAAGCACAAGACTCGCCTGCTTCAGGCTAAAGTTCGCGCCTTTGAATCAACGACATTTGCAGCAGCGGCGCGGCAGGCGGAGTGCCGTCCGGCATGAAATACCTTCTCGACCGCGTCGATGAACAAATCCTCTGCGCCCTTAAGGCCAACGCGCGGGCTTCTCACGCCGAACTGTCAGGTAAGGTCAATCTGTCGCGGAATGCTGTTCGGGTTCGGATAGAACGGCTTGAACGCGAAGGCTTCATCAAGGCCTACACAATCGTTACCGGCGACGGCGGCGACCCGGGTCAGCTTACCACCGCATTGATGTTCGTCTACCGCCATGATCGCATGAGGGGTGGCGAAGTCATTCAGGCTTTGCGGACAATCCCGGAGGTCGTTGCCTGTGACGTGATGACCGGCGATTTTGATCTACTGGTGCGGGTTGAATGTCGTCAAGCCGATCGCATTCGCCAGATTTGGCAATCGATATCGGAACTGCCCGGCGTGAGGGATACGCTCACCGCATTCGCGCTCTCCTCTGTTATTCGGAAGTGAGCGGTTCGAAACTCAGCCTGTTCAGACAGCAGCACTGTGGGAACGCGGCGTACCAATCGCCCACTTTCCGACGCAGTTCAGGCGGAGCGCCACCCCGGTCAAGCGATCAGACCCCGTCGCGCTGGGTGCGCAGATTGACGACAACACGCCGGTTCTGCACCTTGCACGAGCGATCTTCGCAGTCGCGGACTTCGCGGTCCATGCCGTAACCCTTAGCCCACATGCGCCCGGCATCTACGCCCTTCGACGCGAGATACACCATCGCCGCATCGGCGCGCTTCTGCGACAGCGTCTCCATCGTGGACGCAGAACCGGAATCGTCGGCAAACCCCTGCAGTTTGAGCAGCCAATTGGGGTTGCTGTTGAGCCAAGCGGCCTGGCTATCCAGCGTTGCTTTGGCGACGGAATCGAGCGCGGCCGAATCCTGCGCGAAGTAGATCCGCCGGCCGACATTGAGAATAAAGTCCTCTTCGCTGCCAACCTTGACGTTCTCGAAACCGGGCGCGGGATCGTTGGTCTGACCGGTCATCGGCACAGCAGCAGGTTCTTCCACGGAGGCGATATCGGGCGTGGTGCAGGCGGTGAGCGCCAAGAGCATGGCCGCGGCTACCAGGCGCGCCGCATATCCGATCGTGACAGGCATCAGGGCGATATTCCTCATTCGACCGGGCTTGCTTGGCTAACCTGAGTGGCTTTTTCAGCCTGGTCGGCAATATGCGGCAGGACCTGCACGGCGGTGCCGATAGGGCAACGCTGATAGAGATCGATGGCGTCTTCATTGAACATGCGGATACACCCGCTCGAGGCGTCCTTGCCGATACTGCCCGGCTCCAGCGTGCCGTGGAAGCGATAGCCGGTATCGACGCCGTCGCGATGCAGATACATGGCGCGCGGGCCAAGCGGATTCTTTGGTGATCCGCCGTCGACGAACTCAGGGAGTTCGGGATGGCGCTTGCGCATCTCCGGCGGCGGCGTCCAGCGCGGCCAAAGCGATTTAGCATCGATCGTGGCCCGGCCAAACCATTTGAAGCCCTCGCGGCCGACGCCGACGCCGTAGCGAATGGCGGTCTTGTTCTCCATGATGACGTAGAGAAAATGGTGCCGTGTATCGACGACGACGGTGCCGATCGGCTCGCTGCTGAAATATTTGACGACTTGGCGGTGCCACTTCCTGTCGATCTTGGCGAAGTTGGTCTTTTGGAAGGTCACGCCATTGTCGACGGCGGTGCCGGCAAAATTGGAAGACGCGACGGCAAAGGCGGGTTTCTGGATCGCACCCACGCCAAGTAACGCCAAACCACCAAGCAAAATATCCCTGCGGGTCCCCACCATCGGCAATATCCCCCTTAAAGCCAGCAGCGGAATATTAGTAAATCAGATTTTTCATTTGCGACAACAGAAAATTCTTCTCTTCCATAAAGACCGAGATCGCCTTTCCGGTTTCATGGGTCTGTATTGCTATGGTCGTTACCCCGGACGATCGTACGCCAGACAAACATACGGATCCCTCAAACGGACAGACAGTTGACAGTCGCCCAGGCCCCCCACTCCAGGCGCCCCGCACAACAGAACCGATTCCGATGGCAATTCACCTCTGCGCAGAGCGTGCTGGCCCGATATCTGCGTGCAACCTCTTCGGGAGTGTCGAAGGCGTAGATTTTATCGACTAAAAGGTGACTAAAATAATCATCTTATGTTGACAAGGTCTCTTTCGCTCCATAGTTTCCGCCCGCATCCGAGAGGTAGGGACCAAGCAATGGCGCGTGTTTTTTTGAATGTTTCTAATAACGTATCGAGAATTTATAGAGATTGCCTATTTGTCACGACAGCGATCGTCCTGATCGGCATTGCAGCATCGCCGGCCGCAGCCCAGAGCACTTCTGCCGATGCCAATGCGACAGCGCTGGATCCGATCGTCATTGAAGGCGGCGCATCCTCTGATAGCAAGACCGACCGGACCTCCGTTGCCGCCAAGAACAGCTCGGCTGCGACCAAAATCAATACGCCGCTCATCGAAACGCCGCGTTCGGTCTCGGTGACCACCGAGAAGGAAATCGAGCAGCGCGGCGCGCAGAGCATCATCGAGGCCGTGCGTTATTCGGCCGGCGTGACGACCGGACCGAACGGCTTCGATCCGCGCTTCGATCAGATCTTCATTCGCGGCTTCAACATCACGACGGTCGGTGACTATCGCGACAGCTTGCGCCAGCCTTATATCAATTACGGTATGTTCCGCACCGATCCATATCAACTGCAGCGCGTCGAGGTGATCAAGGGGCCGGTATCCGTTCTCTACGGATCGGGATCGCCGGGTGGTTTGGTGAACAAGATATCGAAGCTTCCAACCGAAGAGCCGATCCACGAAGTCGGTATCTCCTACAGCACCAAGGATCGGGCTCAGGCGATGTTCGATTTCGGTGGGCCGATCAGCGAAGGGAACGACGATTTTCTCTATCGCATCGTCGGCCTTGCACGCCACGGCGACAACAATTTCGATATTGCCGACGACCGCTATTTCCTGGCGCCGTCCTTCACCTGGAAGCCCGACGAAGGCACGTCCTTCACGCTGTACGGCCTGGCGCAGTCCGACGAGACCGATGCCAATGTCGGCGCGATCACGACCGTCGACGGCAAGATTCTCGACATAAGGCAGAGTGATCCCGATTACGACTACCAGAAGGTCAAGCAGCAGCAGGTCGGTTATCAGTTCGAGCACGAATTCGACAACGGCCTGACGTTCCGCCAGAACCTGCGCTATTCGCATCTCGATCTCAGGGCTCGTTACCTCGGCGTTTCCAGCTGGACCGGTACTGTCGCCCATCGTAACGCCAGTTCGATCCGGGACGAGATGAACGTCTTCCAGGTCGACAACCAGCTCGAGGCAAAGTTCGATACGGGTCCCCTTGCGCATACGATGCTGTTCGGGCTCGACTACACCAATCTCCAGTCGAACTGGGGCTACGGCATCGGGGCGGTGAACTCGGCATTCGATTTCGATATTGCCAACCCGACCTATGGTGTTTCGGGCGCTACACCGGACTATAACTTCATTGTTGCCGATGCCGATATGCGCCAAGTCGGCATTTACGCCCTGGACCAGATCGAGGCTGGAAACTGGCGCTTCAACCTCGGCGGTCGCCAGACCTGGGTGAACCAGACGCGCGACACGACCTACCCCTCCTTCGGCTTGAACGACTCCGAAGACGTCAACAAGAATGCCTTCTCCTGGCAGGCCGGTGCGCTTTACCTCTTCGACAACGGCATTGCACCCTTCGTCTCCTATGCGACCTCGTTCGACCCGGTCACCAACCGGTCGGCATCCGGCAAGATCCTGGAGCCGACCGAGGGCGAACAGTACGAGGTCGGCGTGAAGTACCAGCCGCCCGGCACCGACATCCTGCTGTCGGCGGTCGCCTATCACATCGTCGAAAAGAACAAGCCGGTGCTGGTCAATCCGCTGACCCTTGCCTATGATTCGCTCGGCGAAGTGACGGGAAAAGGCATCGAGCTTGAAGCCCGCGCGGCAGTTGCCGACGGCCTCGACATCATAGCCGCCTACACCTACAATCATTCCGAGGTGACCGGAGGCGACAATGAGGGCAACACGCCGGCCTTCACGCCCGCGCATGTCGCAAGCCTCTGGGCCAACTATACTTTCCAGGAAACCAATCCCTTCAACGGCCTCTCGCTCGGCGCAGGTGTCCGCTACATCAGCAACAACTGGACGGACACGGCCAACACCTCGAAGAACCCGTCGAGCTTCTATGTCGATGCATCCGCCGCCTATGATTTCGGAGCGGTCGACAAGAAATACGAGGGCCTGACGGCTGCCTTCAATATCCGCAACATTGCCGACCACCGCGACACGGTCTGCAACGAGGGCTTCTGCTATCTCGGCCAGGGCCGCAACATGACAGCCACCTTGAAGTATCGGTGGTAGGCGTGGCGGCAGCGACGAACGGGGCATCTCGGCGCCGGAATTCGATCGCCGATCATTCTGTCGCCCACCAGGCCGTCGACCTCGATGGCCTGGTGGGCGACAGTCCGTTCTCCTATTGCCGCGGTAAGTTGCTCAGCGCGCCACCGCAGACAGGCATCGTCGTTCCCTGCAGGGGTCTTTGCGACCGGGCGATCTTTGACGAGGTCATTGGCCGTTATGCGCAAAAGTTTCCCGGCAGCGACCGCCGCGCGATCGTCTCCATGTGGACGCTCTACTATTTCAGCATGCTGACGATCGCTCCCAGCGTCCACATGTTCGTGCATCGGATCGGGCTGCCGTTGGAGATCGATCGGCTTTCCCTCGTCTGCAACGAGCATACAGGCGAACCGGAAGCATTCGTGATGTCCGAAAGACCAGAGGCGACCACCGATCCCGCCGCTGAGCTTCACCGGCTGATGCGCGGCCACGCCGAGCCGGTAATCGCCGCGACCGCCGCCAATGCCGCCGTCGCTCCGAAGCTTCTCTGGAACAATGTTGCGGCGTATCTCTCCTGGATTCTCAAGGAGATCGCCCATCGCCACGAGCCCGGCCTCGTCGAAGGCGGGATGGCCCTGATGGAAGAGGCTACATGGCCGTGCGGTGGGCGCAATCCGATGTTCGGCATGATCCGCATCGCACGACAGCAATGCGGCCTCGAATTCGCCCGCCGGAAAGTCTGCTGCCTGCGCTATAACCTCCCGGGAGTCGGTGGCTGCGGTGAAGCCTGCCCGCTGCCGGACGGGCGCCATTAGAGCGCCGCGCGCACTTTTGGGCGCATAAAGGACGCTCTAACACTTTCAATCCTCCTATTGTGCTTGATCAGCCGCATCGGGGCTCCGACCAGGGCAGGCAGAAAAGCCTTTGCCTCCTTCGGCCGCCCTCGTCGTCTCGACTCATAGCCGCACCTTCCGGGACGTCGGCGAGCGGTTTGACCATGAACAGGCACGGATGGTCCTCGTGCCAGAGCTTTGCAAAGATCTCCGCGCGCACGAAGCCGTTCCGGTCATAGAAGCGCCGCGTCGCCTCGAATTGCGGCTCGTCGCCGCCGCGCGGGGCGAGCGTCTTGACCGTCAGCAGCCGGGCGCCCGATTCATGGCCGAAGCGTTCGGCCGCATCGATGAGATGTCGTCCGGCGCCGCGACCTTGGTGTTCGGGTCGTGTCGCAATCAGCGCGATCTCGACGGCGCCGGGCGGGTGCGGCTTAAGCGCCATCAACGCCGTCACGACATCTCCTTCGATATAGCCGAACACCGGCAGGTCTTCGACCGCCCGGGCGCTCGCTTCGATGACCTCCGGTTCTGAAAACCAGTCCGGCAAAGCCCCCATGATCGATCGGCAGAGCTCCGCCTTGCCCGTCAGGATCTCCACTGTCCTTCCCATTTTTTCTCGCTTTCATCAGGTCGATTTAAACTTGACTCTTGTTATCACCTTAAAATAGACACTGCAATCAAATCGTGTAGTTTCTCTCGAAGAGGCCCGCCAAGACCGCACCCAACCAGCAACGACAGAGCCTGATTTTCCATTTGTAAAAGGGTACAGGACAATGCAAGCATTGCATCGTGATGTGAACGGAAATGCCGTTGTCAACGCCATGATCGAAAACAAGGACAAGCTCCTTAAAACGATTGAAAGTGTTGTCAAATCAAAGTCATATTCGGAGGATATCTTTCAGGACGGAGTCATCAAAGCCTACGGGGTCAAGACCGACGGCATTCGCTGCCCGATCGGTTACGCCTTCCGGATGGTTTATAACCTTGCACTCGACGAGAGCCGCCGACGACGCCAGCAGATGAACAACTATAGGTCGATAGACCAGGTTCAGGAGATGACGGCTCCCATCCCCACTGTGCTCGACCAACTGGTCGCCGCCGAGACCTTGCGCTATGTGCTTGCCTCGCTCGAGGCGCTGCCGAAGCGAACCAATGACGCCTTCATTCGTCATCGCCTCAACGGCGTGCCGCAGAAGGACATCGCAGCCGAACTCGGCGTCTCAAGGACCCTCGTCAACTTCATGATCAAGGCGGCGGAGGAACATTGCCATCTGGCAATCATAGAACCTGCCTCCCGCCCTGATCATGCGAGCCGACAGGATCCTACCGTTTCGCTGCGTGCAGCGCCTGCTGCAAATCGCTCCACAGCAGTTCCGGCTCTTCCAGGCCAACGGCGAAACGAACCGTCTGCTCGCTCACGCCGAACCGGATAAAAGAAGTCATCCGGTCGGGGATCTGCAGCGCGACCTTGGCAGGGACCACCAGCGTTTCCGGTCCCCCCCAGCTGACGCCGAGGCGGATGTCGCGAAGGCTGTTTACGAAGCGTGCAACATCGATATCGGGATTGAGATCGAAGGCGAACAGCCCCGCATAACCCGTTAGCGTTGCCCGGCCGGGATGGTCCTGGAACACTGGATGACGAACGCGTGCGATCGCGGAATGCTCATTCAGCCGCCCGGCCAGCAAAAGCCCGCTGCGCTCGTGCTCTTTGAGACGCACGCGCAGCGTGCGCATGCCGCGCAGCAGCAGCCAGGCCTCGAACGGTGAAAGCTTGGCGCCGACATAGGGGTAGGACGTGGCATTGATCCTGGCGATGGCCTCCTTCGAGCCGACGACGACGCCGGCGACCGTATCGCTGTGACCGCCGAGATATTTCGAGGCGGCGTGAATGACGATGTCGACGCCATGCTGGATCGGTTTCTGAAACAGCGGCGTTGCCCAGGAATTGTCGATGACGGTGGTAACGCCGGCCTCCTTTGCCATGGCCGACAGCGCCGCAATGTCCTGAAGCTCGAAGACGAAGGATGTGGGGTTTTCGAGGTAGAGCAGCTTGGCGCCCGACAGGGCCTTGCGGACCTCGTCGTGGTCGGCGGGATCGACGAAATCCACCGCGACACCGAGCCTGCCGAGCAGCTTCACCAGAAGGCGGTAGACATCGTTGTAGAGATGGCGAACCGCAACGACCCGGTCTCCCGCCTCAACGAGACTGAGAATTGTCGAAGTAATGGCGGCCGTTCCGCTCGAGAAAGCGCGTCCATCCTCTGCGCCCTCGAGGCGGGCGACCAGGAGTTCGAATTCGCGGACCGTCGGATTGTCGCCGCGCGAATAGATGTAGTTGCGCGTGCGGCCGGCGAAGACATCCTCCATCGCCTCGTAACTGTCGTAGGTGAAGAGGGACGTCTGGAAGATCGGCGGAGACACGGCGTTGAATGCTGCCGGATCGACAGGCGTAAAGAGATCGTCGGCGGTCGCATGGGCGCCAAGGTCGTGCGGGTTGATCGACTGGTTCATGGTCATCCTCTCATGGACAAAAGCTGGGATATGGACGGATGGAGGTCAGATGGTCGTCGGAGCGCTGCCGCAGCGCGCGAAGTGCGCTCATCAGGCAGATGGCCGACAGCAAGCCGGTCAGGGCCGAGGCCAGGGACATGGCTGCCAGCAAACCCGAAAAGCCGAAAAAGGGCGGCAGGAGCGCCATCAGCGGAAAAAGCAGATACCCATTCTGCGCCAGACCAATCGCAACCGCCGCTTTCGGTCTGCCCTGAGCCTGGAAGAGGATCAGTACCGTTTGCCGCAGGCCGAACAGCAGAAGCGGGAGATGGGTTGCGATGATCGCTTGCCCCGCAATACCAATCACCGTGGGATCGTCGGTGAAGAAGGAGGCAAGCTGTTCGGAGAAGGCGAGTGCGGTGAGCCCATAGGCGCCACTCACTGCACTGGTGACCACTATCAGGATGCGGGTTGCCGACAGCACCCGGGCCATATCGCCTCGACCCCAGGCAAAGCTCAGGATCGACTGGGCCCCGAGCGAAATGCCGATGACGGGGAGTGTTCCCACAGCAAGCAGCCGCAAGGCAATGCCAACGCCGGCGATGCCGGCTTCTCCGTGATAGGTGCCGGCGAGCGACACCATTGCCGCAATCGCGCCTGCGGTTGCGAGACTCGTCAGCGTCGTCGGCGCGCCCACGGCAAGGACAGGCCTGAGAGAGCCGATATCCCTCCACCGCCAGCCAAATGTCAGCCGGATCGTCCCAAGCCGCCTGGCGTGGTAGGCGCCATAGATGCAAAGCGCGACGAGCTGGGACAGGATGGTTGCGATTGCAACGCCCTGCAGGCCGAGACCGAAGCCGAAGATCATGATCGGGTCGAGGATCATATTCAGCGCAAAGCAGGCGACCAGCGTCCACATGCTGAAGCGGGCATTACCTTCCGCGATCGCCAGGAAATCGAGAATGATCTGCGCCATCGTCAGCGGCACCGAGATCGCGATGATCATCAGATAATGCTGCGCGAGCGGCTGAAGGGCAGGCGTGGCGCCGACCAGCAGCAAATCCGGAAATGCGACGATCGCGATAGCGCTGGCCGCGCCGAAGGCAACACCGGCCGCAAGGCTGATCGAGGCGATGGCGCCGGCCCGGGATCGGTTGCCGGCGCCGAGCATCCGCCCGACCTCTGTTGCGACACCGACGCCGATCCCTTCGCCGAAGGCGGCGATGAGCATCAGGATCGGCAGGACGATCATGATCGCCGCGATCTGGTCTTCCCCGATCATTCCCACGAAGACCATGTTGATGGTGTGATGGGCGGCATTGATCGACAGGCCGAACATGGCCGGCAGTCCGAGCCGAAGCAGCAGCCTGAAAAGCTGGGGACTGGCAAGGTCCTCCGGTGCGAGGCGCCGCCGTCTCCGGAAGCTGCCGCTTGCGTCGCTCATGTCGTTCATGATGCAGGCACCCAGAGACGGTCACCGAAGAAACGCTCGCGGCCGAGCATCACGAGCAGCGCCCGCTTGTGCGGAAAATCGAAATGCTTGACCTTGGCAAAACCGGAGCGATCGAGGTTGCGGATCTGCTGCTCGTGACTGGCGCGCGGCTCGCCGACGATGCGCTTGGTGCGCGGATCGTCGAGGAAGATGAAATGCATCAGCGAAGGAAGCCATGCGCTGATCCATTTCTTGCCGCGATAATCGGGCTCGCCGATCGCGACATGCCAACCGCGATCATATTCGTCGGCATCGTAAAAGGGACCGAGCCGGTTCTCCTTGGCCCAGTAGACTTCGAAATAGCCGAAGGGGATATCTGCGAAACTGCCGATCAGCGGCAGGACATGCGGATCGGCGATCCTTTCCTCCAGGATCTCCCGATGTTTGTCGATCGAGCCGGCATCCTCCCAGATCGTGTTGACCTGTTCGTCGTTCATCCAGCGATGAAAGACGGCAAGATCGGTCTCGGGATCGGCCACCGTGAAGGTGATATCCCGCTCCAGCCAGGGGATGAACCGCCTGTAGATGGTGCCCTTCGGCTTTGCCGGCCGGCGCGGATGATAGCGGCCCGCAGTCATCTCCTGCACGGGCGGCAGGGGATAGGATAGCTGCGGCAGCCAGAGCGAGGGCCACTGCCACAGGATCGCCGAATCGAGCCCTCCGCCTGCGTCCGCAATGTGTCCGGGAAGGCTTGTCTGATGCCCTTCGAAGACGACTGAGGTGATCGAGCGATCTTCTGCCGTCACCGCTTCGGCCGCCGCCATCAGAAGCTCCGGCGATTGAACCGGATCCCCATGGTAGAAGGTCACCGACGCTACGCCGGCCTCCACCTCGAATGCGGCTTCGTGGTGGCCATAGGCGGTCTTGAGGTGAATGAGATTGGGCGCGAGACTGACGTAGCTGCGCCACTGCAGAGCGCGCCTTTGTTTGGCGGCGTCGAAATCCATGATGTTCTCCTTGCCGAGTCGGGCCTTTGGCGCTGTGAGCATGAAGCGAGCTCTTGCGCCGATTTGGTAGAATGACGATCCATCTCCCGCCGAATTTAGGGATAAGCGAAGAAAAAAATTCTCATCAATTTTCTAAACTGCGGCCTGCCGGATCCGTCATTTGCGCATGACCATCATCACCGCAGGAGCTGCGAATGAATAATCTTGAGCCCCACGACGATCTCTGGATCGCCGTCATCGACACCGAGCGTCGCTACTCGGTCTGGCCGCAGGACAAGCGGATTCCCATCGGCTGGGAGCCTGCGGGTTTTGCCGGTTCGCGCCAGCAATGCCTGGCGCATATCCGTGACGTCTGGGCGGACCCGCGCCCTCTCTCTTTGCGCTCGGCAATCGCCGGCGACGCGCGTCTCTGAAAACGGCTGGATGGCACGGATGAACAAGCAGATCACAAACTTCGCAGATGCCTACCCGACCGATGTCGCAACGGACGCGGTCTTCGAGAGCTTTCCGCTGACGATCGCGCAGAAGCGTATCTGGTCGCTGGAGCAGATCGGCAACTACACGGTCTTTCCCGACCAGGTCATTTCGCTGCGATTGAGCCCGGCGGTCGACGTCAAGACGATTGCCGGCGCCTGCCGGACGCTGGTGGCGCAACATCCCTCCCTTGCCACCCGATTCCGACGGCTGGCGGGCGGTCGCGTCGAACAGTACTGCGGCGTATTGAACTCAGTACCGATCGAGATTGTCGGTGAAGGTGCTGCTCTTGCCGAGCCGGATGCTTGGGCCGCACAGAAAGCCTTCCGCGACAGACGCTTCGATCTCCTCAGCGGTCCGCCGGCGCGTGTTCAGATTGTCTTGCTTGCCGACGGACAGTCGCTTCTGACGATCGTGCTTCATCCAATCATCTCAGACGATCGCGAGAAGTCCGTTCTCGCCGGCTCCCTAACGCGAATTCTCGATGGCGGACCCGCCGGCGACACGCAGCTGACAGATATCTTGGCCGGAACACGAGAGGCCGAGTGGCTGCAGACAGAGCAGGCGCAGCAA
>Ga0102587_1002191_pt1 | contig 11927 bp, 10 predicted proteins | sample AraplaF_Col_mTSA_FD_76853 | JGI IMG/M metagenome (GOLD analysis project Ga0102587, IMG submission 76853) | Arabidopsis root microbial communities from the University of North Carolina, USA - plate scrape MF_Col_mTSA (SPADES assembly) (version 2) | ecosystem: Host-associated > Plants > Roots >... | reverse complement strand
CAGAGCTAGGGTGTCCTTGTACGTCCGAATAGACACACGGCGCTCTACTGCATAATTCCTTAAATCGGAATCGATTTAAGGACAAAATTATGCAGAAACTCAAAGTGTTACAGCGTCCTTTGCGCGTCTTAAAAGACGCGCGGCGCTGTAAGCGTTTACGCAGTCTTCTTCACGCTCCAGAAGGCGAAGGCTGCGAGGATGAGGCTCGCGATCACATTCCAGCCCGCAAAGGACAGGCCGAGAACCCGCAGTGCTGCATCCGTGCAGGACGGGCCTTTGATCGTGTTCAGTTCGCCTAGGAGATCGCCGGCATTGGTGGTCATGCTGCTGGCCGTGGTCGAGCAGGTGGCGGGGCCGGGCCAGAAATGCCATTCCACGCCGGCGTGATAGACGCCCATGCCTGCGCCGACGAGCATCAGGATGCCGACTGCAAGAATGATGGCGCGCGTCATCCAGTTGGGCAGACCGATGAGGGCTGCGACAGCGCCGACGATCGCGATCGGAATGCCGTAGTAATAGGGCTGACGCTGCAGCAGGCAGAGTGCGCAGGGAATGTAACCGCCGATATACTGGAAGCCGAGGGCCGTTCCGACCACCACGGCCATGCCGATGGCAAGCAGCAGCGAGAGAGCGAAGCCCGGGCGGGCAAGCGGCGAGGTGGTGGCATTCATGGCGGAACTCCGCGAAGTTGGCTCAGTGGGCAAAGTATCGATAGGCTAGATATAGCACGATCACGACTGCCGCGCCGATGCTGACGATCTGGCCGAGGCGCTTCTCGATGAAGTGGCGGATCGGCTCACCGTATCGGCGCAGCAGCCAGGCGAGGAAGAGGAAGCGCGCGCCACGGGCGATGATCGCCGAAACGATGAAGAGCGGCAGGCTGACATGGATGACACCGGACAGGATCGTGACGATCTTGATCGGCGGCAAATGCGCCAGACCCGAGGTGACGAGCAGCAGTAGGATGGTCTCGTAGGTGACGTAGGATTTCATCTGCTCGAACTGATCGAGCTTTCCATAGAATTCCAGAACCGGCCGTGCCACGGTTTCATAGGCATAATAGCCGAGCGCCCAGCCGGCTATGCCGCCGAGTACCGAGGCGATGGTGGCGACGATCGCATAGCGATAGGAGCGCTCGGGCTTGGCGAGCGCCATCGGCAGGAAGAGCACGTCAGCGGGGACCAGAAAGATGGAGCTTTCGACGAAGGCGATGACGGCGAGCCAGACTTCGGCCGATTTTTTCGAGGCCAGAGACATGGTCCAGTCGTAAAGTCTGCGGAGCATCCGTTTCCTTTCCTTGTTGCAACGCACAAAGCATTAGGGGGCGATCATGACGCTGTAAATGCTCGGCTGGCGGCTTCCGGGCGTTCTCGTTGAAAAATTTTCGTGATCCGCCGTGGACATGTCTCCCAAGATTTCGCGAGATGGCAATCCGGCGAATCTGCGGCAAGCTTTATGCGAGTCGAAATATTGGGTGGCATTCCATGCGATTGAGGGTGATAGAGGGCGGGCTCGGCGCGGCCGAACAGCATGATCGCGAAGCCGAGAGTCGGAGGCCGGATCGTGAGGATGTTCGCCGCGAGGCTGCGCGGCGCCTTGGTGCCAGCGGCTATAACCGCTCACGGGTCATGGAATTTGCCGCTGGTGTGCCGATGCCGGCCGTGCTCAAATATCTTGCCATGCAGATCGATTTTGCCGCCGAGGCGATTTCCAGGCTCGATCCGATCCCGGCCGATTACCGTTCGGATCTCTACTGGCCGAAGATAGACGACATCGCGACAGCGTGATCAGGTCCGCCTGCCGATCGTGAGATGTGTGGCAACAGCGGCGCCTCGATGAGCGACGCTTGCCCGGACAACAAGTAATCCTACCTTGATGGAACCCGCCTTTTTATGACAAATCCATGGATTTTTCCCACTGCTGGCGCATCACGTTCATCTCGGTGCGCTTCTGTGCCATTTCGCTGACGATCGCACGCAGGTGCGGATGGCGTGACATGAACATGTTGAAGTCGCGCCGCTCCAGCACTTCGAACTGGCAGAAATCGACGGCGATGACATCGGCCGTGCGACGTCCGCCGCTGAGCAGCGCCATTTCGCCGAAGAAGGCGCCGGGCTCGAGCCGTACAGCGCCGCTTGCCAGCCGTACTTCGACCGCGCCGGAGGAGATGAAATACATGCTGTCGCCGCGATCCCCGCGGCGGATTACGCGTTCGCCGGGCGAGGCGAGTTTGGGGTTGAACAGCAGGAGCAGCTCCTCGAGCGCGTCCTCGCCGGCTTCGGAAAAGAGTGGGAACGTCTCGACCAACTGCTGGATCCGCAGATGATGCTGGCGCGCGCGTTCCTCGCCGAGCGCTCTGATCTTTTCCAGTTCCCGTGCCAGGGCATCCTGGTTCTTCCGCCCGTAGCTTTCGTAGAGACGTGGCCACTTCACCTTGATGTTGCGGTTCAGCTTCTCCGCTACGAAGATGACGATCGGGTTCAGCGTGATGGAGAGAATTGCCGCGGCGAGGATCAGGTCCTGTCCTTCATGCGGCAGCAGCCCGAGCGAAACACCGAGGCCGGCGAGAATGAAGGAGAACTCGCCGATCTGGGCAAGGCCGCCGGCTGCCGTCAGGCCCATGCCGATCGGATAGCGCAACAGGGCGACGATACCGAAAGAGATGATTGCCTTGCCGACGATGATCAGCGCCAAAGCACTGACCACAGCCAGAGGATGCTGCACAATGATCGACGGATCGAACAGCATGCCGACCGAGACGAAGAACAGCACCGAGAAGGCATTCTGCAGCGGTAGGGAATCGGCGGCGGCGCGATGGCTGAGGTGGGATTCGCTCATGATCACGCCGGCGAAGAAGGCACCGAGCGCGAAGGAAACGCCGAAGATTGCCGCCGAGCCGAAGGCGATGCCGAGCGCGATGGCGAGCACGGTGAGCGTGAAGAGTTCACGCGAGCCGGTGCGGGCGATCAAAGTCAGAAGCCAGGGCACGATGCGCGGCCCCAGGAAGATCGCCATGGCGGCAAAGGCTGCGACTTTCAGCAAGGTGAGTGCGATCGTGACCGAAAGCGGCAGGTCGAGGCCATGCGAGACGGCGTCGCCCGCGTGGCCGCCCAGAAGTTCGGCGAGGGCCGGCAGCAGCACGAGCGCCAGAACCATGGCGAGATCCTCGACGATCAACCAGCCGACAGCCACGCGCCCGCCGGCGGTATTGACGAGGTTGCGCTCCTCCAGTGCCTTCAGGAGCACCACCGTGCTGGCGACCGAAAGGCTGAGGCCAAAGACGATGCCGGCGCCGAGGCTCCAGCCCCAGAGCTCTCCGAGGCCGATGCCGAGCAGGGTCGCAAGCAGGATCTGGCCGATGGCACCGGGCACGGCAATGCCGCGGACGGCAAGAAGGTCGGATGCGGAAAAGTGCAGGCCGACGCCGAACATCAGCAGGATCACGCCCATTTCGGCAAGCTGGCTCGCAAGCTCGGTATCGGCGACGAAGCCCGGTGTGAACGGACCCATGACGATTCCAGCTACGAGATAGCCGACCAGCGGCGGCAGCCGCAGCCTGTCGGCGCCATAGCCAAGAATCGCCGCGAAGACGAAGCTTATGGCTACCGTCGCAATGAGTCCTGCTTCCTGATGCATCAGCCCTCTCAAAATGCCCCGCGGCCGGCACTTTAGGATGAAGCGCCGGCAAAGTTAAAGAGTTGATTTGGATAGATTAGGCCTAAATGGCCGGCTTTTTGGGCGGAAGCTCCCGTGTCGTTGCCTCTACATGAAGACAAGGAGAAGAGAGATGCGAAAGATCATTATCAACTGCGCAATCGCTGCCCTTGCCCTGGGCTCGGCTCCAGCGCCTGCAATGGCAGACAGCGTGACCGTTACCCGCGAGCGCTCCTATGACGGTTATGACGGTTATGATCGATATGACCGTGACCGGGTCCGTCCCGGCGTTACCATCAGTGATCGCGGCATTACGTTCGGCGCGGTGCGCGAACGGGATCGCTGGCGCGATCGGGACCGTGACCGTGACCGCTGCGTTACCCGCAGTATCACCCGTCAGACCGATGAAGGTACTGTCACGAAAACGGTCAGACGGTGTGATTAAACAGCAGGCCGAAGGCTTGAGCCTCCACTTCGCCGGGTCTTCGGCATCGTCCGCAAACATTCGTGCCCCGCCCTTCGGGGCGTGGGCGAATATAAAAATATATCCATTTCAGAGATATTTGGTGCCCCATGCCGGGGTCGAACCAGCACTTCTTTCGAAACTCGATTTTGAGTCGAGCGCGTCTACCAATTCCGCCAATGGGGCAGCGAAATACGAGGCGGCTGTCTAACATGCGTTCGCCCGCGCGTGCAAGACGGCGGGCGAAGTTTAGCTGTTTCGAATTCGGTGTTTAGTGGGCGACCGTTGCGCCCGGTCCGGTAAGGCCGGATTTCTTCAGCGTGATCGCCAGGACCGAGGCCAGCAGGCAGAAGGCGCCGGCGATGAAGAAGGCGGGCAGGTAGCTTTCCAGGGCCGTACGCGACAGGCCGGCGCCATAGGCAGCGGTTGCAGCGCCGAGCTGGTGGCCGGCGAAGACCCAGCCGAAGACGAGGCCGGCTTTTTCGCGGCCGAAGCGGTCGGCGGCGATCTTGACGGTCGGCGGCACGGTAGCGATCCAGTCGAGGCCATAGAAGACGGCGAAGATCGAGAGGCCGTAGAAGCTGAAATCGCTGAAGGGCAGGAAGAGCAGTGAGAGACCGCGCAGGCCGTAATACCAGAAGAGCAGCCAGCGATTGTCGAAGCGGTCGGAGAGCCAGCCGGAACCGATCGTGCCGAAGAAATCGAAGATGCCCATGACGGCGAGAACGCTGGCGGCCGCGACCGGCATGATACCGAAATCGCCGCAGAGTGTGACGAAATGCGTCTGGATGAGGCCGTTGGTGCTGAGCCCGCAGATGAAGAAGGTGGCGAATAGGATCCAGAAGGTCGAGGTCGTCGAAATATCCCTGAGAACAGTGATCGGCGTTGCCAGCGCTGCGCCGAGCGTGCCGCGGGCAGGGGCCGGCGTCACCTGGGTTTCGCCGACAGAGGGCAGGTTTACGTCCGAGGGGCGGTCACGCATGAAGAGCAGCACGAGAAGAGCGGCGACCATGATCATCGCGCAGACGAAGAAGACGGTGGCGCGCCAGCCGTAGCGTTCAGTCAGCTCCGCCATCAGCGGCAGGAAAACGAGCTGGCCGGTTGCCGAACTTGCCGAGAGCATGCCGACGACGAGGCCGCGATGCTTGACGAACCAGCGGGTGGAAACCGTGGCCGCTAGTACCATGGCCGTCAGGCCGGTGCCGAAGCCGACGACGATGCCCCAGAGCGCCAGCAGATGCCAAAGCTCGGTCATGAACAACGAGCCGATGAAGCCTGCCCCGATCAGCGCGAGCGCAAAGACGATGACCTTGCGGACGCCAAAATAGTTCATGAAGGCCGCCGCAAACGGACCCATCAGGCCGAAGAGGATCAGGCGGATGGCAAGGGCAGACGAGATCTGCGAAGTTTCCCAGCCGAATTCATCCTGCAGCGGCTTGATGAGGACGCCTGGCGCGCCCATTGCGCCGGCGGTTACCAGCATGGTCAGGAAGGTGGCGGCGACGACGACCCATCCATAGTGAATGTTTCGCCGGGCAAGGGATGATGCAAGGACTGCAGAGACCATGGGCAAATTCCGTTTGTGACGTGGGGACCATACAAGAGTGTTTTAGATGATGGCCATCATATTTGTTGCGTATTGATGATGGACATCATATAAATTGTCAAGCGACCATTTCCGGAGACGAAAAATGCGGGTCAGCCGCGAGAAATTTGCAGAAAACCGCGAGAAGATCCTGACGGCTGCCAGCGTGCTCTTCCGCGAAAACGGATTCGACGGCATCGGCGTTGCCGACATCATGAAGGCCGCGGGCCTGACGCATGGCGGGTTCTACGGCCATTTCGACTCGAAGGACGACCTTGCGCTGGAGGTCAGCCGCAAGCTGATCGAGCGCGTGGAAGAGCGCTGGCGCGAGCAGATTGCCGACCATCCCAACCGGCCACTGCAGGCGCTGCTCGATCACTACATCCACTGGCGTACGGTCGATGATCCCGGCGGAAGCTGCGTGTTCGCCTCGCTGATCCAGGAGGTCAGCCGCAGCGAAGGCGCGGTGCGCGCGACTTTCAGCGAGGGACTGTCGACGCTGGTCGATGTGCTGGAGGATATTATGCCTGGCGAAACTGCGGAGGCGCGCCGCGCCAATGCGACGACGACGCTTTCCTCGATGATGGGAGCCGTCATCCTTGCCCGGGCGGTCGAGGACAGGGCACTTGCCGAACAGTTTCTGGTCACGATGCGCCGCAAGCTCGACCCGGAGCAGCAACCTTAGGTGTGATCGCCGCCTGCGGGCCTCAACTACCCTTCGAGCGGCGGGACGGCGGCTTATTTGAAGCCGGCGACATCGTGCGGAATGTAGGGCGCTTCGAGTGCGGCTATATCCTCGGCACTCAGCTTCACCGTCAGCGCACCGACGGCATCCCTCAGGTGGTTCGGCTTGGATGCGCCGATGATCGGGGCGGTGACGGCGCTCTTCTGCAGGATCCAGGCGGTGGCGACCTGGGCGCGGGAAATGCCATGGGCATTGGCGATCTCGGCGACCTTCTCGACGATCTTGCGGTCGGCATCTTCGGCCTGCTTATAAAGCGTCTTGCCGAATTCGTCGGTCTCGCTGCGGTTGGTCGTCTCGTCCCAGTCGCGGGTCAGACGCCCACGGGCAAGTGGACTCCAGGGAATGACGGCGATCTTCTGATCCTCGCAGAAGGGCAGCATTTCCCGTTCTTCCTCGCGGTAGAGCAGGTTCAGGTGGTTCTGCATGCTGACGAATTCCGTCCAGCCGTTGAGGCGGGAAATGTAGAGCGCCTTGGCGAATTGCCAGGAATACATGGAGGAGGCGCCGATATAACGCGCCTTACCGGCTTTTACGACATCATGGAGGGCTTCCAGCGTTTCCTCGATCGGTGTCGTGTAGTCCCAGCGGTGGATCTGGTAGAGGTCGACATAGTCGGTGCCGAGGCGGCGCAGGCTGTTGTCGATCTCGTCGAAGATCGCCTTGCGCGACAGGCCGGCGCCGTTCGGGCCGGGGCGCATGCGGTTGAACACCTTGGTGGCTAGCACGATGTCCTCGCGCTTGGAGAAGTCCTTGATGGCGCGGCCGACGATCTCCTCGGAGGAGCCGTTGGAATAGGTGTTGGCCGTATCGAGGAAATTGATGCCGAGATCGATCGCCTGCTTGAGCAATGCGCGGCTTTCCTCTTCCGGCAGGCTCCAGGCGTGGTTTCCACGATCCGGATCGCCATAGGTCATGCAGCCGAGGCAGATCTTCGAGACTTCGAGACCGGTCTTCCCGAGTTTTACATATTCCATGAAAGTGCTCCGTAATGAACTTCAGCGACTCCCCCGGCGCATGCGTATGATGTAGCGCAGAAATCGTCGAAGTCTCAGCAAGCGTAGCGGAGAATGTGTTCTGCAGTCAGCGCAATAATACGTGATGAGCGGGCGGGATGGCGTCTCATCCTTGCGGATTACATCGCTTGCGCATTTGCACAGTGAGGTGTTAGCTGGTGCAGCATTCTACTGGATCATGCTTATGAAACTGCCGCCCGGCGATCGATACGACACGCTCTACCGCGATTTCTCCTGGCAGATATCAGAGGATTTCAATATCGGCCGCGCCGTCAGCGACGACTGGGCCGCGCACGATCCGTACCGCGTCTGCCTTGAGCATTTCAGCCCCGACGGCCATCATCTGTCGCTGACCTATGGCGAACTTGCTGCTCGCTCCTCGTCCCTCGCCAACGCGCTTGCTGCACTTGGCATCGGCAGGGGGGATCGTGTGGCGCTGCTCCTGCCGCAATCTTTCGAGACGGTCATTTCGCATGTGGCGATCTACAAGATGGGCGCGATCGCGTTGCCGCTTGCGCTGCTCTTTGGGGTCGAGGCGCTGGAATACCGGCTGAAGGCTGCGGGTGCGAAAGCTGTCGTCACCAACGGCTTCGGGCTTGCACGCATCAACCAGATCCGTGATCGTCTGCCCGACATCCAACATGTCGTCAGCATCGAGGGAGCCTCGGCTGGTACCCTCGGCTTTGCCGACCTGGTTTCGGCCTATCCGCCTGTCTTCGACATCGCGCAATCGGGACCGGATGAGCCGGCGCTGATGATTTTCACGTCGGGCACGACGGGGCCGGCAAAGGGCGCGCTGCACGGTCACCGGGTTCTCGCCGGCCACATTCCCGGCATGCAGTTCGCCCATGAAGGTTTCCCGCAGGCCGGAGACAAGGTCTGGACGCCGTCCGACTGGGCCTGGGCCGGCGGCTTGCTCAATGCGCTGTTGCCGAGCCTGCTTCTCGGCGTGCCTGTCGTCTCCTCGCCGGCTCAGAAGTTCGATGCCGACATGGCCTATCGCATCATGGCCGAAATGAAGGTGCGCAACGCCTTCATTCCGCCGACGGCGCTGCGCCTCCTGAAATCCGTCAAGGAACCGCGCTCGAAATATGATCTCGTGCTGCGCACCGTCGGCTCGGCGGGCGAGTCGCTGGGACGTGAAACCTATGAATGGGCGCGCCGCACGCTTGGCATCATCGTCAACGAATTCTACGGGCAGACAGAATGTAATTTCGTGCTGTCCTCGAGCGCTGCCTTCGGCGTGACGAAGGCCGGAGCGATCGGGCGTGCTTCACCCGGCCACAAAGTGGCGATCGTCAGCGATGAGGGTGATGAGCTGCCGGTCGGCGAGCAGGGGCAGATCGCCATTGCCAGTCCCGACCCGGTGATGTTCCTCGGCTACTGGAACGATCCTGACGCGACGGAGAGGAAATATGCCAAGGGTTGGTTGCTGACCGGCGATATCGGCCGGCAGGACAAGGAAGGTTATGTCACCTTCGCCGGCCGCGACGACGATGTGATCACCTCGTCAGGGTATCGCATCGGGCCGGCAGAGATCGAGGATTGTCTCATCGGCCATCCGGCCGTGCAGCTTGCAGCGGCCATCGGCAAGCCCGATCCGCTGCGTACGGAGATCGTCAAGGCCTATATCGTGCTTTCGCCGGGTTACAGCCCGAGTGCGGAACTGGCAGTGGAAATCCGGGACTGGGTGAAGACGCGGCTTTCGATGCACGAATATCCGCGCGAGGTCGAATTCGTCGATGCCCTGCCGCTGACGACCACGGGCAAAGTGATCCGCCGGCTGTTGCGGGAAAGGGCTGCGGCAGAAGATTAGCCGCGGCCGGCAAGCGACATGATCTTCTCGCGCAGCATCTTCGCCATGTTGCGGGTGCTGCGGTACATGTGAAGCTGGGCGGCGACATGGCGCATGTCGCGGTCGCCATTTTGCGTCAGGCCGATCACCAGCGTGCCCATCTCCTCGCGCTCCTGCCAGAAGCGGCTCATGATCGGATGATCGGAGACGGCGCATGAATCCGAGCGCACGACGTTGGCATCGTCGAGATGCCATTCAGTCAGTTCGCTCATCAACAGCTTGCCCGGCGAATAGCGGGAATAGCTTTCGTCATAAGCTGTCTTCCAAGTATAGGCCTCGCCGCCCATCATCAGCACGACGACCGAGGCAATTGCCTTGCCTTTGAGGTCGATCGTGTGGATGCGCACGGCGTCGACTTCCGCCAGGTTGGAGACGGCCTCGCGAGCGAAGGCGGTATGATAGCGGTCGGTCACCAGCGCGCTGCGGCGCTTGCCCTTCCAGCCGCCGGCCTCCAACGCCAGGAACTCCTCGAAACGCATGTGGATCTCGCGCGGCTGGCGGGCAACGGTGTGGACGACCGTGCCGAGCTCTTCAAGCAGCCGCCACTGACGGCGCATTTCGCGCAAATGAGAGGAGGATACGGTGCGGCCGAGATAGACCACGGCGTCGTCATCGCTCTGCAGCATCGGCCGCTCATAGGGGTTGGCGATGGTCAATGGCAGGTTGCGGCTGAGCGCCACCGCCTTTGCCATGCGCACGAAGATGCCGTTCAGCCGCACGTCCGGCAGTACCAGCATGCCCGGGAGGCCGAGGTCCGGCGTGATCAGGCCCTCGAAGAGATTGTCCAGCGTCTCGGCCGCGTCCTCGGCATCGACCAAGGGGGTGCCGAGCGGACCAAAGCTGTTTGCCCAGCCGCGGATGATTGACGGGCCAACGGCAAAGCCGGGCTTGTCGACCGAGAAGGGCATGAGCAGGCGCATGCGGCTGCGATGTTCATTCTGGTCGCGAATGATGGCGAAATTGACCTGCCGGTCTTCCAGACGCGGCATGGCAGGCGCCAGGAAACGGCCGCTGAAGAAGACGTTCGGTTCCATCGCGCGGTTAGAGAGGAAATCCAGTTCCTCCTGCAGATCGTAGCCGAGCTTGCCGGGGTAAAGGCAGAGTTCACGGCCCGGCCGGCCGATTTCGATCCGTGCTTCGGCCTGCGGCGCTTCGAATTTGAGCGCAGCAAGATCGTGAACCATGCGGTTCGCGATGCTGTCGGTGCTCTCGGTGATGGGTGGTACGCGTACCATCTATCGGGCTCTCATTTCTGGTGTTGCGGCGGAAGGGGTTGCGAAGGCGAAAAGCGTGAAGCCGAGCGCGCGGCGCACGAAGACATGCAGCAGGATTGCTTCCACGGCCATGGCGGAGGCCGTGGCGATCGCCGTGCCGACGATACCGTAGTGCGGGATCAGCAGGATATTGAGGCCGACATTGGCGGCGAGCGCTCCGGCATAGAGAGCGACGCAGAGGTTCTGCTTGCCCGCCATCATCAGAAGCGTCTCGGCGGGACCGACTAGCGCCTTGGCGAGGATGCCGGCAAGCAGGATTGCCATCAGCATGTAACCAGCCGTGAAGGCACCGCCGAAAAGCGACAGCAGCAGATGCCCGGCCGCCAGGACAGCGAGACCGACGCCGAGGGCAGGCCAGAACGTCCAGCGGGCGGCATCGACAGCGGCAACTGCAAGATCGGTCCGGTTGCCCTCGGCGATGATGGAGGAGAAGCGGGGACCGGCGGCGGCCTTCACCGAGAAATTGATGAAATGCACCAGCGCCATAGTCTTGGCGGCCGCGAAGTAGATCGCGACGTCATGCGGTTCGAGAAAGATACCGACAACGATGACGTCGGAATTGGTCAGCAGGAAGCTCACGCCTTCGATCAGGAAGATCGGAAAGGCAACGCCCAGCCATTCAAGGAAGTCTACCTTGCGGGGGCCGGCGTCATAGTGCCGGCGCATCCGATAGAGCGTAGCGGCGTATTGGCCGAGCGCTGTGACGAAGGTTGCCGCAAGTGCTGCCTGCATGGCGGTGACTGCCGTGTGCGGCGCGCCGAAGACGACGGCTATCAGCATGAAGAGTATGATGAGGATTGGCCTGACAATATAGACCGGACTGAGTGCCATGACCGGCCAATGGTTGGCCCGTGACGTACCCTCGAGAATATCGCCGAGCGCGATCATCGGCATGGCGATAAGGCCGAGGAAGATCGGCACAAGGTAGTAGCTTTCGATCCTGTCGCCGAAGAAATGCAGGCCGAGCATGCCGGCGATGAGAACGGTCGTGCCCGAGAGCATTGAAAAGATGCGGGCAGTACCCGTCAGGCCGCGGATTTCGGCAAAGGCACCGGCCGCGCGATATTGCGGCAGGAAGCGGACGATCGCAGTGTGGAAACCGAGGCACGAAAGATCGCCGCAGAGGACGACCAGCACCCAGACGAAAACGAAGATGCCGTATTCATATTCACCCATCAGTCGGGCGAGCACGATCTGCGACAGGAAGGCAAGTGTGGCGCTCAGGATGCGGATCGAGAAGGCGGTCAACGCCATGCGCTGCGCGGTCGCCTTGTCGCCCCGTTCGGTCAGCACCGCGGCAAGCATGCGCAACGCACGGCCGGCGATCGGCCGCAGCCC
>Ga0102587_1002188_pt1 | contig 11940 bp, 10 predicted proteins | sample AraplaF_Col_mTSA_FD_76853 | JGI IMG/M metagenome (GOLD analysis project Ga0102587, IMG submission 76853) | Arabidopsis root microbial communities from the University of North Carolina, USA - plate scrape MF_Col_mTSA (SPADES assembly) (version 2) | ecosystem: Host-associated > Plants > Roots >... | reverse complement strand
TCGGTGACGAAGTGCCGTCCGTGCGCGTCGTATTGGAGCATCCATGTCCGAGGAAAGCGATCTCGAAAAAACCGAACCCGCCTCACCCCGGCGCCTCGAAAAGGCGCGGGAGGAGGGGCAGGTGGTGCGTTCGCGCGAACTCGGCACGTTTGTCATGCTGATGACGGGCGTGCTGGGCCTGTGGGCCATGGGCGGCATGCTCGGCCGCAAGCTCAATGCCGTGATGCACGCCAGCCTGGCCTTCGAGCCCGCGACGGCGTTCGACACGCACCGCATGCTGTCGCAGTTCGGCGTGGCGATCTGGGAAAGCCTGCTGGCTTTCATGCCGCTGCTGCTGATGTTTGGCGTGGCGGCGCTGGTGGCGCCGCTGGCGCTGGGCGGTTGGGTTTTCTCGACGAAATCGTTCGCGCCCGACTTCAAGCGCATGTCGCCGCTGGCCGGCATCGGCAGGATGTTCTCGTCGAATTCGCTCGTGGAACTGGCCAAGGCCATCGCCAAGTCCTTGCTGGTGGGCGGCGTGGGCGCGTGGCTGCTGTGGCGCGAAATCCCCGAAGCCGTCGCGTTGATGAACGCGCCGATCGAGGAAGCGCTGCTGCACATGACCGACATGGTGCTGTACGTGTGCGCGATGGTGGCCGGATCGCTCTTGCTGGTGGCCGCGCTGGACGTGCCGTGGCAACTGTGGACGTTCTACAAGAAGCTGCGCATGACCAAGGAAGAGGTCAAGCAGGAGATGAAGGAAACCGATGGCGATCCGCACATCAAGGCCCGTATCCGCCAGCAGCAGCGGGCCATGGCGCGTCGCCGGATGATGACCGAGGTGCCGAAGGCGGACGTGGTGGTGACCAACCCCACCCACTTCGCCGTGGCACTGCGCTACGACGAAAAGGCGCGCTGGAATGCGCCGCGCGTCGTGGCAAAGGGCACTGACGAGGTGGCCGCCCGCATTCGCGAGCTGGCCGCCGAGCATCGCGTGCCGGTGTTGTCTGCTCCGCCGCTGGCGCGGGCGCTGCACCGTCACGTGGAACTGGGCCATGAAATCCCGGCGGGACTGTATACCGCCGTGGCTGAAATCCTGGCCTGGGTGTTTCAACTGAAGAACTGGCACTACAGCTATGGTCCGCAGCCCGACGCACCGTCGGATCTGGCTGTGCCCGATGAACTCGCCGTACCGGAAAGCCGCGCATGAACGCACTGACCAATCTTTTCAACCTGCCCGCGTTGATGCGCGGCGGCACCCAGATGAAGGCGATGGCAGGTCCGCTGCTGATCGTCATGATCCTCGGCATGATGATCCTGCCGCTGCCGCCGTTCATCCTGGACCTGCTGTTCACCTTCAACATCGCGCTGTCGATCATGGTGCTGCTGGTGGCAATGTTCACCCAGCGCACTCTCGAATTCGCCGCCTTCCCGACCATTCTGCTGTTCACCACGCTGTTGCGTCTGGCACTGAACGTCGCCTCCACCCGTATCATCCTGATGGAAGGGCATACCGGCGGCGCGGCGGCAGGTCGCGTGGTGGAAGCGTTCGGCCACTTCCTCGTTGGCGGTAACTTCGCCATCGGTATCGTGGTCTTTATCATCCTCGTGATCATCAACTTTATGGTTATCACCAAGGGTGCGGGGCGTATCGCTGAAGTAGGTGCGCGTTTCGTACTGGACGGGATGCCGGGTAAACAGATGGCGATCGACGCCGACCTTAACGCCGGGATTATCGGCGAAGAAGAGGCCAAGCGTCGTCGTAGCGAAGTGACCCAGGAGGCGGATTTCTACGGCTCCATGGACGGTGCGAGTAAATTCGTGCGTGGTGATGCCGTCGCCGGGATTTTGATCATGGTGATCAACGTCATCGGCGGCCTGATGGTCGGTGTGATCCAGCATGGTATGTCGATGGGCGATGCGGGCTCAACCTACACCTTGCTGACCATCGGTGATGGCCTGGTTGCGCAGATCCCGGCACTGGTGATCTCCACCGCTGCGGGCGTTATCGTGACCCGCGTCAGCACCGATCAGGACGTTGGCCAGCAGATGGTAGGCCAGCTCTTCAGCAACCCGCGCGTCATGATGCTGAGCGCCGGCGTACTCGGTCTGCTCGGCATGGTGCCGGGCATGCCAAACTTTGTTTTCCTTCTCTTTACCGCCGCGCTGCTGGGGCTTGCCTGGTGGCTGCGTGGCAAAGAGGAGAAAGCGCCGCTGGACGCCGCGCCGGTGAAATTGCCAGAGAATACCCAGGCGGTGGAAGCCACCTGGAGCGATGTGCAGCTGGAAGATAACCTCGGGATGGAAGTGGGCTACCGCCTGATCCCGATGGTCGATTTCCAGCAGGATGGCGAGCTGCTTGGGCGTATTCGCAGTATTCGTAAGAAATTTGCGCAGGATATGGGCTTCCTGCCGCCGGTGGTGCATATCCGTGACAATATGGATCTGCCGCCTGCGCGCTACCGTATTCTGATGAAAGGTGTAGAAATTGGCAGCGGCGAAGCCTATCCGGGGCGCTGGCTGGCGATTAACCCTGGCACGGCGGCAGGCTCGCTGCCGGGCGAAGCGACCGTCGATCCGGCCTTTGGCCTGGCGGCAATCTGGATTGAGAGCGCCCTGAAAGAGCAGGCGCAGATCCAGGGCTTTACCGTCGTGGAAGCGAGTACTGTGGTCGCGACCCACCTTAACCACCTGATTGGGCAGTACGCGCCTGAGCTGTTTGGCCGTCAGGAAGCGCAGCAGCTGCTTGACCGCGTCAGCCAGGAGATGCCGAAGCTGACTGAAGATCTGGTTCCGGGCGTGGTGACGCTGACGACGCTGCATAAAGTGCTGCAAAACCTGCTGGCAGAGCGCGTACCGATCCGTGATATGCGCACCATTCTGGAAACGCTGGCCGAGCATGCACCGCTGCAAAACGATCCGCACGAACTCACCGCCGTGGTGCGCGTGGCACTGGGCCGCGCCATTACCCAGCAGTGGTTCCCTGGCACTGGTGAAGTGCAGGTGATTGGTCTTGATACCCCGCTGGAGCGCCTGTTGTTACAAGCCCTGCAGGGCGGTGGCGGCCTCGAGCCGGGTCTGGCGGATCGTCTGCTGGAGCAGACTCAGGAAGCGCTCTCCCGCCAGGAGATGCTTGGCGCGCCGCCGGTGCTGCTGGTCAACCATGCTCTGCGTCCGCTGCTGGCCCGCTTCCTGCGCCGCAGCCTGCCACAGCTGGTGGTGCTGTCGAATATGGAGATGTCCGACAACCGCAGCATTCGCATGACCGCGACCATCGGAGGCAAATAATGCGCAAACTCGCTTTACTGCTTTTCACACTGCCGATGCTGGCGCACGCCATGGGTGAGGGAACCTGGCAGGCGAGCAGTATCGGCATCACGCTCGCCAACCGTGGCGTGGTTGCCTCCTCATCGCAGCTCGGTCCCACCGAGCCGGTTAGCGGGCTGATGACTGATGTCTCCTGGCGTTACGAGTTGAATGGCCCGACGCCTGCTGGTCTGATTGTGCGCCTCTGTTCACAGGCGCGCTGCGTTGCGCTGGATGGCCAGAGTGGCACTACCCGTGCGTTTAATGGTGTCCCGGCGCTTGAGCCGCTGCGCTATGTCTGGGAAGTGCCGGGCGGCGGGCGCTTATGGCCCGCGCTGACGGTGCGCAGCAACCAGGTTATCGTCAACTATCGCCGCCCTCCGGCGCAGCCCTGAGCTGTAAACTCAATCAGTTAGCTCAATTTTCTACCGACAATCCCGCCGTTCGCGCGGGATTTTGCTATCTGCCCCGCAATTTTGACCTCTCCTTTTGATGCAAAAGAAACGCTGTTTTATAAATCAGTGAAGCGAGTATTGGCACTCTTTGCATTTTTGCCAGATAGCGCATGTTGATGGCAGAAACAGAAAGGTTTCCCCTTGCGCATCCCCTTACTTTAGCCGTGTAAGAAATTCCTTTGACTCAGCCGGATCGTCAAAGGTCCCCCAAAATGAACAGGGTTGACGGCAATGAAAACACAAAAAATTGGACTGGCTAATTACCTTGCCTACGGGTCGGGCGATTTTCTGGGTGCAGGCACGACGGCGCTTACCGCCGCATGGTTACTCTACTTCTACACCACCTTTTGCGGCCTGACGCCGATTGAAGCGACCTTTATCTTCGCCGCCGCAAGGGTGCTGGATGCGGTGGTCAGCCCGCTGATGGGCTTCCTCACCGATAACTTTGGCTCGACGCGCTTAGGCAAGCGCTTTGGTCGACGTAAATTCTTTATTCTGCTCGGTATTCCCTGCGTATTTAGCTACTCAATCATGTGGGTAGGGGATATGAGCTTCTGGTATTACCTGCTTACCTATCTGCTGTTTGACGTGGTCTACACCATGATCCTGGTGCCGTATGAGACGCTGGTGCCGGAGATGACCGATGATTTCAAACAGAAAACCAAATTCTCCGGTGCGCGCATCTCTATGGCGCAAATGTCGGCGATCCTCGCCTCGTTCCTGCCTGGCGTGCTGCTGACGCACTTTGGTAAAGACAACGCCGTCTCCTTCTTCTATGCCAGCCTGGTCTTCTCGGTGCTGTGCGCCATTATGCTGACCTTTGTCTGGATCTTTACCTGGGAGCGCCCGCGTGAAGAGTGGACAGAAGCGGCGCTGCGTGCTGAAGAGGAGAAGAAGAGTTTGACCCTCGGGCAGAGCCTGCGCCGGCTGGTGGTGGAACTGAGCTCGACGCTGCGCATTAAGATTTTCCGCCAGCATCTTGGCATGTATCTCGGCGGCTATATCGCCCAGGATGTGTTTAACGCCGTCTTCACCTACTACGTGGTGTTTGTGCTGATGCAGGAGGCGTCATTAGCCTCGAACCTGCTCGGCACGATGGCGATTTTCCAGTTTATCGCGGTGATCGCCATGATCCCGCTCTGCATCCGCTTCGGACCGGCTCCCTCCTACCGCATGGTGGTGGTGCTGTTTGGCCTCAGTGCCATCTCCTACGCGGTGCTCTACTACGCGGGCTTAAGCGATGTCTACTCGCTGCTACTGCTGATCTCTGCCGTGGCGGGTCTAGGACGCGGGGGCATCAACTATGTGCCATGGAATACCTACACCTATATTGCCGATATTGATGAAGTCGTGACCGGCCAGCGCCGCGAGGGGATCTTCGCCGGGATCATGACCCTGACCCGTAAAGCCTCGCAGGCGGGGGCAGTGATGCTGGTGGGCATTGTGATGCAGGCCTCCGGTTTTGTCTCCGGGCAGAAAACCCAGCTGCCGGAAGTGAGCCACACCATTTTGATGGTTATGTGTTTCGGCACTGTCGCCGTGCTCTGCTGCGGTTTCCTCGTCTCCCTGCGCTTTAAGCTCAACCTGAAAACCCACAGCGTGCTGCGTGCAGAGACGGCAAAAATGCGCCAGAACGGCCGCGCAATGCCGGAGAACATCACGCCAGAGGCGCGTGAAACGGTCGAGATGCTGGCGGGGATGCCGTATGAATCCCTGTGGGGCAATAACAACATTGGTTTTCTGAATCGCAATAAACCGGCTGCGCCCACGCTGGAAGAGGCGCATCTGAAATCGACTTATAACTGAGGTTAATACTATGAAGGTTTGGCCTGTCAAACAGAGCCCGTTACTGCGTCAGCCAGAGCGTTTTATCGCCCGTGATGAACTGAAAGCGTTGATCCGCAAGGTGACGCACAATCTCGTCAACATTCACGATGATAGCGGCGAATTTTTACTCCGTCTCGACGATGGTCGTGTGATTGACACTAAAGGCTGGGCCGGATGGGAGTGGACGCACGGCGTCGGGCTGTATGGGATGTATCAGTATTATCGCCAGACCGGCGATGAAGATATTCTTGGCGTGATTGATAGCTGGTTTGCCGATCGCTTTGCCGAGGGGGCAACCACCAAAAACGTCAATACCATGGCGCCGTTCCTGACGCTGGCGTACCGCTATGAAGAGACGCGCAACCCGGCGTTTCTACCCTGGCTGGAGAGTTGGGCAGAGTGGGCGATGAGTGAGATGCCGCGCACCGATCACGGCGGCATGCAGCACATCACGCTGGCGGAAGAGAACCACCAGCAGATGTGGGACGACACTCTGATGATGACGGTGCTGCCGCTGGCGAAGATCGGCAAATTGCTCAACAAACCGGAGTATGTGGAAGAGGCGGTCTATCAGTTCCTGCTGCATGTGCAGAATCTGATGGATCGCGAAACGGGGCTGTGGTTCCACGGCTGGAACTACGAGGGGATGCACAACTTCGCAAAAGCGCGCTGGGCGCGTGGCAACAGCTGGCTGACAATCGTCATCCCTGATTTTCTCGAGCTGGTGGATCTGCCGGAAAACAACGCCGTGCGCCGTTATCTGGTGCAGGTGTTGAATGCGCAGGTTGCGGCGCTGGCAAAATGCCAGCATCAGAGCGGGCTGTGGCATACGCTGCTGGACGATCCCGACTCCTATCTGGAAGCCTCCGCCACCGCCGGGTTTGCCTATGGCATGCTGAAGGCGTTGCGCAAGCGTTATATCAGCGCCGATTACGCGCCGGTTGCGGAGCGGGCGGTGAAGGCGATCGTCGAAAATATCTCACCAGAAGGGGAGTTGTTGCAGGTCTCATTCGGCACAGGAATGGGCAGCGATCTCGAGTTTTATCGCCAGATCCCGTTAACCTCCATGCCCTATGGTCAGGCGATGGCGATGCTCTGTTTGACCGAGTATCTGCGCAAATATTTTTGAGTGCGATGAAAAAGAAAACCCCGGCAAGCCGGGGTTTTTTATTGGGGAGGTATTCCGGGCATCATTGCCTGATGGCGCTTCGCTTATCAGGCCTACGGATTACGCGGCCTGAATGATGGCGTAGGCCGGATAAGGCGCAGCCGCCATCCGGCAATTACATACGCTCGACGGTTTCGATGCCCAGCGTCTCCAGACCCAGCTTCAGGGTTTTCGACGTCAGCAGCGCCAGCTTCAGGCGGCTGAGGCGAATCTCATCGCTTTCGGCGGTGAGGATCGGGCAGTGCTCGTAAAAGCCGGAGAAGAGACCAGCGACATCGTAGAGATAAGCGCACATCACGTGCGGCGTGCCTTCACGGGCAACCACGCTCAGGGTCTCTTCAAACTGCAGCAGACGCGCGGCCAGCTGCGCTTCACGCTCTTCGCGGATCGCGACCTGCGCGTTTTCCAGCACCTGCTCTTCAATGCCCGCTTTGCGAAACACCGACAGCACGCGGGTGTAGGCGTACTGCATATACGGCGCGGTGTTACCCTCAAACGCTAGCATATTGTCCCAGTCGAAGACGTAATCGGTGGTGCGGTTTTTCGACAGATCGGCATATTTCACCGCGCCAATACCGACCGCATTCGCCAGCTTCTCCAGCTCGTCCGCCGGCATCTCCGGGTTCTTCTCCGCCACCAGGCGACGGGCGCGCTCCAGCGCTTCGTCCAGCAGATCGGAGAGTTTCACCGTCCCGCCCGCGCGGGTTTTGAACGGCTTGCCATCTTTGCCCAGCATCATGCCGAACATGTGGTGCTCCAGCGGCACCGACTCCGGCACATAGCCCGCTTTACGCACGATGGTCCACGCCTGCATCAGATGCTGGTGCTGACGGGAGTCGATGTAGTAAAGCACGCGATCGGCATGCAGGGTTTCATAACGGTACTTGGCGCAGGCGATATCCGTGGTGTTGTAGAGGTAGCCGCCATCCTTCTTCTGGATGATGACGCCCATCGGCTCGCCCTCTTTATTTTTGTATTCGTCGAGGAAGACCACGGTGGCGCCTTCGCTCTCGACCGCCAGCCCTTTGGCTTTCAGATCGGCGACGATGCCCGGCAGCATCGGGTTGTAGAGGCTTTCACCCATCACATCTTTACGTGTCAGGGTAACGTTCAGGCGCTCATAGGCCTGCTGGTTCTGGCTCATGGTGATATCGACCAGCTTGCGCCACATTTCGCGGCAATACTCATCGCCACCCTGCAGCTTAACCACGTAGCTGCGCGCGCGCTCAGCAAAGGCGGCATCTTCGTCGTAGTGTTTTTTCGCTTCGCGGTAGAACCCTTCCAGGTCCGCCAGCGCCATTTCGCCCGCGTTCTCCTGCTGCTTGAGTTCGAGGAAGGCGATCAGCATGCCGAACTGGGTGCCCCAGTCGCCGACATGGTTCGCGCGAATCACATTGTGACCGAGGAACTCAAGGGTGCGCACGGCAGCGTCACCGATGATGGTGGAGCGCAGGTGGCCAACGTGCATCTCTTTCGCCACGTTCGGCGCGGAGTAATCCACCACGATGGTTTGCGGCTGCGGAACAGAGACCCCAAGGCGATCGGATTTCAGGGCCCGATCAACGTTTTCAGCGAGAAACTCCGGCGCGAGGAAGATATTGATAAAACCAGGACCGGCAATCTCCACTTTGTGGGCGATGCCATCGAGGGAGAGGTGAGTCAGAACTTGCTCAGCGAGTTGTCGCGGGGCCATACCCAGTTTTTTGGCAACTGCCATCACGCCGTTAGCCTGATAGTCGCCGAACTGAACTTTTGCTGACTGCCGGACCTGCGCTTCGCACTCTGCGGGGGCGCCTGCCGCAATCATGGCCTGACTGACTTTTTCTGAGAGAAGTGCCTGAATATTCACCGGGATACCTTACATTTGCGACGCCGCGAAAGAGGGCGGCGTCCGGGTGTTTATGAAAGGCGGGAGTATACTGCAAATGCCCGGTGGCGTCAGCACCGCATAACACGGTAGATTATGCGCTTTGTTATGAGTTGCGAGCACTGTTATGCGCCATTGGCAAACTATCGAAGAGTTGCAGGATATCGTGGAAGATCTGCCGCGTTTTACCACGGATCTGCAAAATTTCACTTCCCGTCTTGGGCTGTCTATCGCACCCTTAGATGCCGACCATATCTCCCTGCGTTGCCATCAGAACGCCACGGCGGAGCGCTGGCGGCGCGGGTTTGAGCAGTGCGGCGAACTGCTGTCGGAAAATATCATTAATGGCCGCCCCATCTGCCTGTTTAAGCTGCATGAGCCGGTCTGCGTCGCTCACTGGCAGTTCAGCGTGGTGGAGCTGCCCTGGCCGGGTGAGAAGCGCTATCCCCATGAAGGGTGGGAGCACATTGAGATCGTCCTGCCGGGCGAGGTGGAAACGCTGAATGCCCGGGCGCTGGCGCTGCTGGGCGATGAAGGGCTGAGCCAGCCGGGGATCGCGGTAAAAACCAGCGCGCCAAAAGGCGAGCGCGAGCGGCTGCCCAACCCGACGCTGGCGGTGACAGATGGCAAAGTAACGGTGAAGTTTCACCCGTGGAGCATTGAAGCTATCGTTGCCAGCGAGCAGTAAAGGCACGCGTGAGGCCACTCTGCGCGGGCGATAAGAGGAAAAGGAGACGTGATGACATTACTGGAGATCTGCTGTTACAGCGTTGAGGATGCGCTTATCGCCGAGCAGCACGGCGCCGACCGTATTGAGTTTTGCGCCGCACCGAAAGAGGGCGGGCTGACGCCATCGTTTGGCGCGTTGCAGGCTGTGCGTGAGGCGGTGACCATTCCCGTGCATCCCATTGTGCGCCCGCGCGGCGGCGATTTTTGCTATCGCGATGATGAGTTTCGCGTGCTGCTGGCAGATATCGAGCGGGTGCGCGAGCTTGGCTTTCCGGGCGTGGTGACCGGCGTGCTAAATGAGGACGGTGAAGTCGATGTGGCGAGAATGGCGCAGATAATGGGTGCCGCGCAGGGGATGGCGGTGACATTTCATCGCGCCTTCGATATGTGCGCCAATCCCCATCAGGCCATTGAAATATTGGCACAATCAGGCGTGGCGCGCATCCTGACGTCCGGGCAGCAGGCGACGGCGGAAAAAGGAGTTTCACTTATTACGGAACTAAATGCACTTCCCGGTGTTCCAATCATTATGGCTGGCGCAGGCGTGCGTCCTGACAACCTTGAACTGTTTCTTCGCGCCGGATTGAAAGAGGTGCATAGCTCGGCAGGACGCTGGACGGCGTCGCCGATGCGCTATCGCAATAGCGGATTATCGATGTCATCCGATGCGAGCGCTGATGAATATGCCCGCTACGGTGTCGACCAAGAGGCCGTCGCAGAGATGAAAGCGCTGATTGTTCACTACCGCCAGTAACCGTTTTTACCGCCGCATCATGTCGCCCAATGTGATGCTTGCTTGTACCAGGCCCCTGCCATTAACAGGGGCCTTTTTTTGTCTACGGTTTACGGGCAATGAGCACCGCGCGCAGCGGCGCGGGGTAGCCTTCCACCGTTTTTGTGCGATCGTTGGGGTCAAGGAAGTCGGCCAGCGATTCGGTCACCATCCACGACGTGCGGCGCTGCTCGTCGCAGCTTGTCACGTTGGCATCAACGATACGCACATCGACAAAGCCACACTTCTCCAGCCAGTTTTTTAACGCCAGCGCGGAGGGGATAAAGTAGACGTTGCGCATCTGCGCGTAGCGATCGCCCGGCACCAGCACGGTATTTTCGTCGCCTTCCACCACCAGTGTTTCCAGCACCAGCTCACCCTCTTTAACCAGCTGATCTTTCAACTGCCAGAGATGCTCCAGCGGTGAGCGGCGATGGTAGAGCACGCCCATGGAAAAGACCGTGTCAAAGGCGTTCAGCGCAGGCAGCTGCTCAATGCCGAGCGGCAGCAGATGCGCGCGTCGATCGTCACCTAACAACTTGCGCACCGCTTCAAACTGGCAGAGGAAAAGCTGGGTGGGGTCGATACCAACCGCCAGCTGCGCGCCGGCGCCAATCATGCGCCACAGGTGATACCCGCTGCCGCAGCCGACATCCAGAATAGTGCGTCCGCGCAGGTCAGAAAGATGCGGCAGAACGCGATCCCACTTCCAGTCCGAGCGCCATTCGGTGTCGATATCAAGACCGTAGAGTGAAAACGGCCCTTTACGCCACGGCATCAGGTTACGCAGCAGCGTCTCCATCCCCTTTAACTGCCCGGCGCTTAACGGTTCGGCGCTACGCGCGGTGACGCCATTGACGAAGTCGATCGAGTCCGGCGTCAGGCTGGGCAGGAATTCTACGGCGTTGTTCCACTGCTTGAACTGCCCGTGCAGGGTTTCGCGCTGCCAGGCGGCGATTTGCGCCGGTAAGGTCTCCAGCCAGTGGGCGAGGGGACCGGTGGCGATCTGCTGATAAAAACGGCCAAACTCGATCATGACTGCACCGCCTTCAGTGCCACCAGCGAACCGAAGTTAAAGCACTGGAACCACAATTCGCTGTGCTCAAAACCCGCGGTGCGCAGGCGCGCTTTGTGGGCCTCGACGGAGTCCGTCAGCATCACATTCTCCAGCATGCTGCGCTTCTGGCTAATCTCCAGCTCACTGTAACCGTTGGCGCGTTTGAAGTCATGGTGCATGTTGAACAGCAATTCGCCGACGGTGTGATCTTCAAAACTGAATTTCTCTGACAACACCAGTGCGCCGCCCGGGTTCAGCCCCTGGTAAACTTTTTGCAGCAGCTTCAGACGGTCGTCGGGTTCGAGAAATTGCAGGGTGAAGTTAAGCACCACCAGCGAGGCGTTGTTAATCTCGATATCGCGAATATCGCCCTCAATCACCTCAACCGGCGTCGGCGCTTTATAGGCGTCAATATGACGGCGGCAGCGTTCAACCATCGCAGGCGAGTTGTCGACGGCAATAATTTTGCAATTTTCATGATGAATATTGCGGCGCACCGAGAGCGTGGCGGCGCCCAGCGAGCAGCCAAGATCGTAAACCTGCGTGCCGGGCTGCACAAAGCGCTCCGCCAGCATGCCGATCATCGAAATAATATTGGAGTAACCCGGAACGGAACGCTGGATCATATCCGGGAAGACTTCAGCTACCCGTTCATCGAAGGTCCAGTCGCCGAGGCGGGCGATAGGCGCGGAAAAAAGCGTGTCGCGGTGAGGCATAGTGTAAATATCCGGGAAAACAAAGGGGCGTATTGTGCGCTAACGCAGGGAGAAAACCAACTCC
>Ga0102587_1002185_pt1 | contig 11944 bp, 10 predicted proteins | sample AraplaF_Col_mTSA_FD_76853 | JGI IMG/M metagenome (GOLD analysis project Ga0102587, IMG submission 76853) | Arabidopsis root microbial communities from the University of North Carolina, USA - plate scrape MF_Col_mTSA (SPADES assembly) (version 2) | ecosystem: Host-associated > Plants > Roots >... | reverse complement strand
CAGGTGCCGATTGAACTCGTCATGCTCGAACCAGGGTTCGTTCTCGCCGAATACCAGGCGCAACGACACCATGCCATGCAAGCCTTCCCAGAAAATCTGGGCGATCGCCTCCGCCTGGTCTGGCGGAATCTGCCCCGTGCCGGCCAGGTCGACAAAGAGCTGGCAGGCAAAGGCATACGGGTCTTGCGCCTGGTTGCCGTGTTCAACGCGAGAGCTTTCCACCGGCGCGTGCGGCCGGCGTTCCATGAAGACCAGCGCGTACTGGTCGGGATGGCGCATGCCAAAGGTCACGTACGCCCGGCCAACGCGGCGAATGTTTTCGAGTAAAGGCAGCTTCGCGTCCACTGCGTTACGCATGGCCTTGACCAGGTCGAGCAAGTCGCTGTCCATCGCCTGGGTAATCAGCGTAGCTTTGTTCTGGAACAGGTTGTAGACCACGGTCGTCGAAAATCCGGCCTTCTCCGCCACCTTGCGGAGCGTGATCTCGCGCGCGCCGCCAGCCTTGATCAAGGCACGTACGGCCTTGATGATGTCTTTGCGGCGCTGTTCGGATTCACGCAGTTTGCGAAGTTCTACGCTGTTGGACTTGTTCATTCGGTGTTCTCAAGTTCGCTTTACGCGACCGAGACTAGCATGCGGCCTTATGTTGGGCAACCGGCCTATTGCAAGCGAATGGCAGTGTCGAACACCCATGTCCGGCGGATTTCGATAACGTCGTATTGACGCGCAAGGGCGGGTGGAAAGGCGCCATAAGGCGCGAAGCTGGAGATGACCGTGCGAATTGCCTCGTCGATCGCGGTTACTCCGCTGGAGACAACGAAAGTCACCTTTTCCACGGAGCCGTCGGCCCGGATGGCGACGGTCACCATCGGCGAAACATGGCGCTGCTTAACCACCTCGCGCAGCATGTCGAAAGCCATGTTCAGCTCAAACTTCTTGCTCATCGCTTCCGCGTATTGAACCAGGTCGACGTTGGGATCGGCACGGCCGAAAAGCCAGCCGCGGCGGAGGCCACTCACCGTGGGAAGCAGCGAGCGCGAAGGATTCTTCGCCGCTGCGTCGCGTTGGGCCGCCTCTTCGTTGAGCTGCCGGCCAATTGCACGCAAGCGCTCCTCACGTTCTTCCTCTTGCTTGGCCTTCTCACGTTGCGCCAATTCGCGCTTTGCCTGTTCCTGCCGTGCAGCCTCTTGTTTGGCCGCTTCCTGCCGCGCCGCCTCTTGCCTGATAGCGTCCTGGCGGGCAGCTTCCAGTTGTTGCGCCTGACGGGCTGCTTCGAGTTGCGCTTGCTTGGCTTGTTCTTGCCGCGCGGCCTCCTTGCGTGCCGCTTCCAGGCGCGCAGTTTCGGCGCGTTGTTGCTCCTGGCGGGCCAGTTCATCTTGTTTTGCGCGTTCCCGGCGGATGTCTTCCTGGCGGGCGAGCTCCTGGCGTTCAGCGTCTTTGCGTGCAGCCTCCGCTTTCGCCGCCTGTTCTGCGCGCGCGGCATCCAGGCGAAGCTGCTCTTGCCGGGCTGCTTCGAGCTGCGCTTGTTTAATCTGCTCCTGGCGCATTGCTTCCTTGCGGGCGGCCTCGGCGCGCTCGGTTTCGGCGCGTGCAAGCTCTTGTCGAGCGAGTTCCTGGCGTTCGGTTTCCAGGCGGGCGGCTTCGATACGGGCCGCCTGTTCGACGCGCGCGGTTTCCTGGCGGAGCTGTTCCTGGCGCGTTGCTTCGCGCTCGGCTTCGGCGGTCAGTTCGGACTGACGCAGCTTTTCTGCAGCTTGCCGTTCCTGCTCGAGCTTGGCCTGTTCATGTGAGCGTTCCCGAGTTTCCTGCTCGGGTTGTTTTTGCGGGACTTCGCTTGTTTTAGGCGTAACGATTGGCGGTGCAGCGGGCGCGGTTGGCAAGGGAACGTCGGGGCGCTTCGATGCCACGGTGGGCTCTGGCGCAGGCGCGGGAGCCGGAGTTGGGGCAACTGTCGGTGTGGGCGGCACTAGGGGCGGTGACACGGGCATTGATGCCGCCGGGTTCGCAAGAGCAGTTTTTTCGGTTGCTGGCGGTGTCGGCACGGGGGCTGTTGGCCGGGCAGGTTCCGCCGGTAGTTGAAGCGGCGCCGCTATGGGCGCTGCTGGCTGCTGCGCCGGCAGCAGCAAGACCTGCAAATCGTTGGCCCCCAGGCGGCGTTCCTGCCACGGGAACTTGAGGGCGGGTAGCCCGAAAGTCTGGCCACCCAGGGTAATACTCAATAGCAGCGCATGAACGAATGCTGAGATTACGAGCGCAGTGCTCAGTCGCCACTGTTCGCGCTGAAAGCTGTTGAATCGGCCGAGTGTGATTGCTGAGGACATCAGCACAGACTATCACAAAGGCAGGTGGTTCTTAATCAACTGGCAACTGGCGAGTGAAAAACGCAACACACATCAGTGTACATCACTGATCGCCAACCTCACTGGTCTCTGCCAGTAGAGCCCTCGTGTCAGAATTTGGTTCAGCGTCCAAGGCCTGTTGCAGCATCTCGCGTGTTCCGCTTGGCCAGTTTGATACGCCCCAGCTTTTCAGGGCTCGTGCTGCCAGGTTGCGATTTCGAATGACCGGGCTACGCAATCCCGCTTGTATCAATGGGAATCCCATCCCAGGGAAGCGCCCCAAGTCCTGAAGCACGGCACCAAGCGCCGAATGATTTTCGTTTCCTGGCCCAAGACCCATTTCTTCGGCAGGGCCGGTTGCAATGGCTGCCAGGTCGAATTGATCCATCAGCAGGTCGATAACCGACTGAACGCGAGCCGGGTCATCTGTTCGCATGAGGAAGTACCATTGCTCCGAAAGCTTTAGCCTCTGGCGTTCGAATCGCTTCGCCCACACTTCCAGGCCGAGTATTTCGCCAGCCCGTGCAGCGATCCAAAAATTCTGGTCATCGCGTGAAGACCAGCTGTCTTCGACTACGCGCGGCCAGTATTCGAGAGCGATAAAGCGTTCGCAGGCAGCAACCAGTTGCGCTCGCACTTCCTCCGTCCAACCCAATTCCGCCAAGCGTTCCCAGTCGGCGTCGCCATCGGTAGCAAAGCTCTGGATCCGGGCCACGGCGATAAGCGCTTTCAGGTCCCGGATATTGGCCCTCTCAGCCACCTGCAGGTACAAAGGCACGGCCTTGGCACCGTCAGCGTAAAAATAGATATCCTCGGCTGGGCCACCATTGATCAATGCTTCGATGATTTCGCCGGCGCCGACAAGCAAGGCATCATCAATCTTCCCTGACTGAAGCGCACCCAGTAAATTGCCGCCTACGGCGCAGCTATAGGCGAGATACTCGTACATGACAGAGTTCTTGTAGCCCTCCCGCAGAAGCCAGTGACGAATTTCCTCGTCTTGCGTCTCGACGAGTCTCTCCACAATATGGATTCTGCCCCAGCCATGTAACCGTTTTGCGAGGCTCCACCAAGCCGCGTGGACTTGGCTGTCGTCCAAGGTGCAGCCAAGCGCCACAACGGAGTAGAGCGTGAATTCTTCGTGTAATCCAAGCGTCACCAAGGTGTCGGTATCCTCGGCGGGAAGAAGCAGGCCCAGTAAGGCAATACCAATTTTTACGGCGCCGCGATCGGGGCTTTCCGTGGCAAGCCAGCGTGCTAATGCTCGAAGCTGGCCAATCGGAACATCAGGCGTGCTGCGAATGCTTCGCAGGAGAGGGTCAATTGACCCCAGGGCGCTGTCCTCTACCAGCATGTTGTAAAGCGACTTGATATTGCCGGCGCTCGGCTCCTTCGCTGCCGTGAGAAGCGCGATATGCAGCTCAGTGCCATTGGCGTCGCTGCTACCGCCTGCATGGTGTCCGAGCGCGCCATCCATCGCGCCGGGCGCCCAGCGAAGTTGGCTGCCGCTTCGTTTGTTGACAGCTTCTTCGTCAGGCAGTGTTTGCGCCGCTTCCGGTAGCGCTTGCGATGGTGGTGTTTCAAACTCAGCCAGGAAGCGATAGATCGACTTGCGGCCCGTTTCCCAAGGAATCGGAAATTCACCCGGACACGCCGTCGACGATTGCGTTCCGCCCAATATGTTCTGTAGCCAGCGTTTAATCATTGTGTATCAATCTTTCCGTTCACGCCAAAAGCAATGGCATCCACCACGGCTCGGTTATCATGCCAATTCCAATGACCAGCATCACAGCCGCCAGCATGCCCATAAAGAATATGGCGCGGTTTTGCGATCGCTGCGCGGCTCTGTTGTAATCCATCAGGGCTCGCTGGCCTTTTATTTGCTCCTCCCGCAGTCGAATGTCGTTGGCGAACCAATCGATTTCAGACTTCGTGCGCTCACGCTGGCTGTCCAGCATTTGAGCAAGGGTCAGTTCAATCTTGCCGAGAAGCTCGGCCGTCTGCTTGGTTTCCAAATCTGTCATAGCTGCCCAACTAACTCCTATCTTACGGGCTCCCCCCTCCACACGACCGTGGGGTAAGGCTTCAAGCGACCCGATTACGTTTTCCGCCAATGTGCGCGCGATGGCTTCGTGCATTCGTGGAGTGCCGGGCGCTCATCGTCATCCTGGACAGAGCTTCACTGCCGGCGCGCCCCCTGCAATTCGCCTCCAGCGCCGCCATGTAGTCGCTCAAGCGTAAACCTTCCCCAATATGGTTGCGAGCGTTGGCAAATTGCGCGGCTGTGAACCGCATCCCGCAAGAAAGCGGCCACAAATTATAACCAGTCCATCCGTTAGTCTGGCAAATTTGGCAACTAGGTTGACCTGGCTTATGGCTAGTACGGCTTGGCGACGATCAGGTTGATCGGGACTTCAATTGCCGTCAGATCGCGTTAGGAAGAGACTTCCAGTTTGCCGGCGCAGATTGGGCCGCTGAAGCGCCGTTCACTGCAAGCCAATAGTCAAACGTCGACCGAGTGCCCTGGCAGTCTGCTCAACGAAGTCCAGTTTGGATGAGTGGCGCAAGTCAAACAGGCGATCCACCTGTGGCTGGTGCACATTCAGCATTCGCGCCAAGTCCGCTTTGCGTAACTGCTGTCGCTGCATTTCATTCCATAGGAGTACCTTGGCAGTTTCCAGCGCGGGAAGAGCGACCGTATGTTGGCCCTTGGTCGGAGCAGAAGGCAGCGGTACCGGGCGGCGCACATCGAAGTAAATTTCCAACGCAGTAATCAAGGCGTCGACTGCTTCATGCAGTGCTTCCTCGACAGTGTCTCCCACTGAATTAGCTTCAGGAAAATCCGGAAACCCAACGAGAAAGGAGCCGTTACTGTCGCGGGTCAAAGTGACGGGGTAGTTCAACATGGATTTGGTCCCTCAAGTCCGAGGGTCATTCTTGATCATCTTGACCAATCCCATACCGATCTCCTCCCCTCCATGGTCAGGAAATACGCTTGTTCGACCCTTCAGTTCTACTTTGTGATGGCTGCCACGGCCGGGTGAGAAGATAGCGCCTTGCCGCTCCAGCCAACGTCGGACCTGGCTGTATTTCATGGCCCTTACCTCGAATAGTACAACACTTCTGTTGTAAATCTCGGCGCATGTCAGCTTGGTTATCGTTCGATATTGCCAACCAATAGAACGATGCATTTCAAGAAACTGTTGTAGGATGCTCACGTTACAAAATAAACAATTTTATAAGAGCAACACAATTTGCGAGAAATGCAGATGAATCTCAAGGAGCTGACCGACGCATTCGGCGACTTATCCGAGTCGAACCGTCCCATCCGTTTGCGCTTGTCGCAAGAGAGACAGGTGCTTGACGATGTACTGATGGTGAAGCATGTCAGCGGCAAGGAAACGCTGTGCGGCGGCATTGAGTACCAGCTGTTGTGCATTTCAACCCGCGCCGACCTTCCACTCAAGGAATTCATCGCCTTGCCCGTCGAACTCCAGTTTGTAACTGATCGCGGGGAACTGCGTGCAGTGTGCGGCATTGTGGCCCACGCTTCAGCCGGGCATGGCGACGGTGGCCTGGCAACCTACCAGCTGCTCGTGCGCGATGCGCTAGCCCTGATGGAGTACCGCACCAATACCAGGGTATTCCGCAATTGTGATGAACTGGCGATCACCAAGGTCATTCTCGATGAATGGCGCCACAATAACCCTGTGCTGGCCAAGGCATTCGACGTCGACTGGTCATATGTGAAAGGAAGATACCCCGAACGGGAATTCACAATGCAGCATAACGAGTCGGACGCAGATTTCCTGCGCCGGCTGTGGAAACGGCGTGGAATTGCGTGGTACATACGGCCGGGTGCCGCCAGCCAGATGCAAAACCAGGAAACACCTGCTCACGCACTGGTATTGTTCGATGACGCAACGGCGCTGCCGCAGAACCCCGCGGGAACGGTGCGCTATCACCGGGACAGCGCCACGGAAATGAACGACACGATTACGGCTTGGAGTCCGGTACGAACATTAAGGCCCGGCAGCGTAATGCGCCAGAGCTGGGACTACTCCCTTGCACGGTTCGCGAGCAGTGAAGCAATTTCCCGCGTTGACCAAGGCTCGTTGGGGAACCAATTTGCAGTAAGCCTGAACGACTACCTTGTGGACGTTCCTCATGCAGGAGACGACGGCGAGGACTACCGCAGGCTGGGCGAGATACGTATGCTGCGCCATGAGTACGAATCAAAGTGCTTTTATGGCGAGGGCAGCGTGCGTACGTTATGTGTGGGGCAGTGGATCTGCCTATCAGGGCATCCGGAAATAGACTCGCATCCTCAGCAAGAGCGCGAATTCACCATCACAGGATTGGAAATCGATGCGGAGAACAACCTGCCCAAAGCGATCGACGACCAAGTCAACCGACTGTTCGCGTTGAACCGATGGGCCGACAGCGCAGCCGACAATGCGCTGCAACGCGCCAGCCAATCGCGCAATGCGCGCTATACCAACCGCTTCTCATGCGTGCGCCGGGATATTCCGATAGTGCCGGCCTACGATCCGCGCATCGACTTGCCAAATCCGCGCTTGCAAAGTGTGCTGGTGGTCGGTCCCTCCGGCGAAGAAGTTCATTGTGATGAACATGGCCGGGTCAAAGTGCGTTTTCCAGCCACCAGGGCGCAAGACCACCGTCATGCGCAGGATGCCGGCGCCAGTGACACTGAACGTGATTCGGCGTGGGTGCGCGTCGCCAGCACATGGGCCAGCAATCAGTGGGGCGCAATCTCGCTTCCGCGTATAGGGGATGAGGTGATTGTCGACTTCTTGGGCGGCGACCCGGACAAGCCGATCATCGTAGCCCAAGTCTATGGTGGTATGGCTCCGCCACCTGCTTTCAGCCACGTGGGTGCGCTACCAGGCAATAGATACCTGGCTGGCATCAAAAGCAAAGAAGTACACGGCAGTCGGTACAACCAATTACGGTTGGACGATACGCCGGGCGAGATCAACACGCAGTTGTCCTCCCAGCATGGGCAGAGCGAGTTGAACCTTGGATGGCTGACCCACCCCCGCAATGACGGCAAGGGCGAAGCTCGCGGCGAAGGAGCAGAGTTGCGAAGCGATCAAGCGACAGCAATTCGTGGCGCGCGTGGTGTGCTGATCAGCGCTGCCGCCAGCCAAAAGGCAAGCGGCAGCCAACTAGACCGCGCTGAACTGCTAGGTTTGATGGATGCCTTGCAAGGCATCCAAAAGCAATTGTCTGAACTATCGACCAAGCACCAAGCCGGCAGCACCGATGATAAGGAACTCCAGCAATTGGCCGGTCACCTCCGCCAATGGGAAGCGGGCAGCAATACCGAAATCGGCAGCGCCGCAATCGGAGGCAAGCCAGTCGTGGCACTCACGGCACCTGCCGGCATCGCGGCGACCAGCCAGGACAATATTGTTATCGGCGCACAAACGCATATCGATATGGTCAGTATCGGCAACACACAGCTCTCGGTAGGCAAGCGACTGTTAGCTCGTGTTTCAGACAGCATCAGTTTATTTGCTCACCGGCTAGGCATTAAGCTGGTCGCGGCTAGCGGAAAAATCGACATGCAAACTCACGACGGCGATATCGAACTAACGTCCGCCAAACGAATTGTCCTCACGGCTGCCGATGAAATAGTTCTCCAGGCGCCCAAGCTTCGTTTTGTTGCGCAAGGAGCGCAGGTGGACTTAGGCAGTGGCGCAATTACGCAGCAAAGCAGCGGCGTGCATACAATCAAGTCATCCAAATTTGCGCAGGTCGGACCAGGTGGCGGCGAAGTGCCAGGCTTGAACTTGCCTGCCGGTGATATGACGCATGACCAGCAAACCGTGTTGCGCTGGACCGGCACCGATGAACCAATCAGGAATCAACGCTATCGCATTACCACCGAGGACGGCCGCATCATAGAAGGCCGCACCGATAGCGGCGGCTTGACTGAACGATTCAAGAGCGACATCCCGTTCGGGCGCTACACCATTGAAGCGCTTGATGATTAATACCTGAGTAAGGCAATGACTACTGCAGAATACAATTTACCGGCGCAGCAGAACAGTGACGCAAGCCGCAAGGCTGAAGGCTTTGCAACGCCACAGGAAGATAGTAAGCCCCAATGTGCCAGATTTCTCCCGAAGCGCGTGCTGCCGATCATTTTCCTGCCAGGGATCATGGGATCAAACTTGCGCATGAGTGAAAGGCGCCAAGCGGAGATGGAACGCAGCGACAATATTGCATGGCGCCCCGATACGCTGGGCGTATCGAATATCCACGGCGCCGCAACGGACACACCGCGCGACCGCCAACTGCGGCTGGATCCCAAGCAAACAACGGTGGACATCTATGACCCAATGGGGCCGAGCGACGTAACTGGCGATAAACGCCATGCGAATGTTGACCTGGACAGCGACTTTCCGTCGCCACTGCTTGCTGATGATCCACCGACCGCCAAGAATCGGCGCACTGCAGTCCAGAAAGCACGTGCGCGTGGATGGGGCGAGGTCTTCTTCAAGAGTTATGGTGGGCTGTTGCAGCTAATCGAGTCCCGCCTCAACAATACATTTTCGGATGGGAAACTGCGCAAGGAATGGCGCGATGTCGTGGGCGTCGATCCACAACGATGGCGGCCGGTGTCGAATTTGCCGCAAGCTTCCCTGACCGAAGATGAACTAAAGAAGACGGCGACCGGCTGCTGGTTCGCGGTGTATGCATTCGGCTATAACTGGCTGCAAGCTAATGGCCGCAGCGCGAAATTGATTGCAGCCCGTATCGAAGCGGTAATGAATGAGTTTAAAACAGCAGGCTTTGATTGCAACCAGGTGGTCATTGTGACGCACTCGATGGGGGGACTGGTTGGGCGGGCGTTGGTCCATCCCAAATATGGGAATCTTCAAGATAAGGTGCTTGGCGTTGTGCATGGCGTGATGCCGGCAATAGGTGCGCCTGCCGCCTACAAGCGCATCCGCGCAGGCTTTGAAGATCCAGGCATGATGAGTAGTCCTTCTGAAAGCCTTGCAGCCAAGGTAGCGGGGAACTATGGCAACGAGGTCACTGCGGTCCTGGCCAACGCCCCTGGTGGGCTGGAACTGCTGCCGACTGAAGCCTATGGCAACGGCTGGATGCGGGTCTCGCATAACGGCAAGGAGCTCGATGCGTGGCCCAAAAATGGCGATCCATACGCAGAAATCTATAAGACGAAGGGCAAGTGGTATTCACTCCTGCGGGAGGAATGGATTAACCCTTCCCAGCGTGCTCCCGATCAAGGAGGGGGAACATTCCAGCGGACATGCGATTATCTCGACCAAGCGCAAAGGTTTCACCGCGCGGTTGTCAACACGTACCACACAAATAGTTACGGGCACTACGGTGTTGATAAAGAACGGCTCAGTTTTGGCGAGGTTGTATGGGACATTAGCAAGAACTGCGCTGACCCGACCGGCTGGCAGGACTGGCCCATTGTCAGCGATGACATGCAAGGGCGGCTGGAACTGATACGCTGGACGGAGGCCAACACGCACAAGGCCTTCGCTCCCCGTGTTGGCGCCTCGAAGAACAACTCGATCTATGCGACTTTGCAGCCGCCCAATTCACCTGGAGACCAAACAGTACCTGCCAGGTCCGCGGATCACCAGTTAGAAAGTGGCAAGTTTAAGGGCGTATTCCGCCAAGTCGGGTACGAACACCAGAATAGCTATAAGGACCCCGCGGCACTGGCTTCAACCCTGTACAGCATTGTGCGTATCGCCCAACAAGCACGATGGACTTGCTGAAAGATGAACATGAGAAGACCCGCCATTAGGAATTTTGGGCTTATTTGCCTTGCAGCCTCGATATTGAATCTGACAGCCTGCGAGGGTTCTGCAAAAGATTGGAGCAAACCGAACATGACTGCACTCACGCCGCGTATACAACAGATTTTCGAACGAACGAAAAGCGTTTGCTTCGGTCGCTTTATAGTTGATGTGCCAGAAACAGCTAGCGTTGCGTGGGGACTTTCGTCGGTTGCCCTTGACATCGCCGTCTACCCGGAAGGGCTGAACAAGGTCCAGAAAATGGAAGCCGATTTTGTAAGTGAACTGAAGAATACAAAGGCCATTTACCACGATGATGTACCGCTGCTGTTGTCGCAGGAAGCGCTCACCCAGCCCGTCGGAAATATTGTCGTCGGTTACGAGGACTTCGACGCTGTAAATGGGCTGAAGATCAACGGTTACTTCAAGAATGGCACGGATGGATTTGTGGTCGAATCCCGCCCCCTGCGGGAAGACGCTCCCCGCGCGATTGCCCAGATAAAAAGTATTGCGAAGCGTCTCCAGTTACGCAAACACGAGGAGATTCCTAGCGAACCAGGAAATTGTCTTCAGTTCGCTTTTTTGCCGGATGCCGCACAAGGAAGCCCTGATCCGTCTGCCGAACATATCCGGATCGGTTTTCGCCTGAAGGAGTTTCCGGACACGCATCTATCGATATTGATCGGACCATCAAATCCCCATTACTCCGAGAGCGATTCGCTGGAATGGCAGTTGCAAAAAATCGAGAAACGACAGCGTGCCGAAAATTCCAATCACCCGCTACTAAAAACCAAGTATTTCCGCCGGGGGCCTCGCGAGATCGCCGGTTGGCCCAATGGTTGGGAGGGACTGTCGCGATCACCGGACAGTGCGGAAGCGCACGGCATCCACGACTTTGCGCTGGCCGTGAAAGGCGTGCCGGCGGACCCATTCCAGCCATTTGTCGACATTCGCATGCAGACTGGCGTGGGAGGAAATGCGGCCGGTGCAGTGAAACCCAGCCTGACCGACGCAGAGGCCGTTGCTGTCTGGGACAAGATCACCAGCACCATTCGTGTGCGCCCAACCGGCACTGCGCCTGTCAAGACGAGTTCAATTGCTCCCGCGCCCCGTCTTCCCTTGGGCGAGCTCGCCGCAACCGGACGCGCCTGCCCGCAATCAGGCTGGTGGCAGGCAGCGGAAACTGGCGCTGTCGACGGCGAACGACGCAGACATTTCAACGCTGGCGAACCGATGCCAGATATTGTGCTGGTAAGGGGGGCATCGCTCTGGGAAAAGCTTAAGGGAATGCAGAACTCCTACCGCACCGCGACCGTATGGAAGCTCGTCGACTACGGCGACATGTCTGTTGCATCGGGCAGCACGGTGAAGGACGCCTAGCCGATGCCCAACGTGATCCGTCTCGGCGACTCCACCTCCCACGGTGGCCAAGTTGTCACCGTGGCAGCAACGCACTTCACCGTCGATGGGATTGCTGTCGCTCGCGTTGGTGACTTGTGCAGCTGCCCTCTGCCAGGTCATGACGACTGCACCATTGCCGAAGGCAGTCCCCAACATGTTATTGACGGTATCCCGGTTGCTTATGAGGGGCACAAAACAACCTGCGGCGCGAGTCTGATCGCCTCTTGCCAACACTTTTCCACTTAGGAGTCGTTTCAAAATGACCAGAGGGTGTTCGTTTGCTCGCAGGATTGACCCTCTCAGTTTGACCCTCCCGCCAGGTCCTCGCGAACGCCGCGACCCTGTCGTAAGACCCCTCGAACCCTAATTCCTTTAGGTCCTCATGGATTTGTTTGA
>Ga0102587_1002181_pt1 | contig 11983 bp, 15 predicted proteins | sample AraplaF_Col_mTSA_FD_76853 | JGI IMG/M metagenome (GOLD analysis project Ga0102587, IMG submission 76853) | Arabidopsis root microbial communities from the University of North Carolina, USA - plate scrape MF_Col_mTSA (SPADES assembly) (version 2) | ecosystem: Host-associated > Plants > Roots >... | reverse complement strand
CCGCTTTATGCCCGGGCGATGGGCGCGCGCTTCGGCCTGCTGCCGCGGGCCGTTCGCGCGATGCACGAGGTGCATGGCGATGGTGGTGCGGCGGGCGAGGGACGTGTGGCGCGCGGCGGCCATCCGCTTGCGCGATTGATCGGCAGCATCATGCGTTTCCCGCCGAGCGGCGACTATCCGGTCCATGTCGGCTTTGCGGAGCGCGGCGGCAAGGAACGCTGGACCCGCGACTTCGGCGGGCACCGCTTCGCGAGCGAGCTTGCGCAGGCCGGAGAAGGTGTCGCCGAACGCTTCGGTCCGCTGCGCTTCGTGTTCGATCTGCCGTCCGATGAAACCGGGCTGCAAATGGTGCTGCGGGATTGGACCTTGTTCGGGCTGCCGATGCCGCGCGCACTCGGGCCGCGCATCACTGCGCGCGAATGGCAGGAAGACGGACGCTTCCGCTTCGAAGTCGCGGTCCGCCTACCGTTGATCGGTCCCGTCATTCACTATCAGGGCTGGCTGGAGCAGATATCATGATTGATCTCGAAGCTGCGTCATCCACACGTTATATGGGCCGCGCCTTTATACTGGCGCCTCTGGCGTCCGGGCTTCTCGGCTCCCTGGTAATCGGGGCGGCGTTCACGGGCGGAGCATCGACTTGGCCAATCGATCCCGCGGCATTCCTGCTGGTCGCCGCGTTCGCTCTTCCGATCGCGTTCGCCCATATGCTCTTTCTGGGCGTGCCCTTGTATCGGGCTCTGGCGCCTCACTGGCACATCCGGTGGTGGAGCGCGGCCGGTTGGGGGGCCTTTGTGGGAGCGACACCGTTCGCGCTGGTGTTCGGTGGCTTCGCGATCGCCACTGCCGAGAACGCTGACGATATCCGGGAGATCGCCCGGCTCGTCGGTTATGCCGGTAGCTACGGTGCCGTAGCCGGTCTGGTTTTCTATGCAGTTCTCGCTCTCGGCGAGCGCGCAAAGAGAAAGGGCGGCCCGTTGCCGGACCGCCCCTTCGTTTTGCCTGAGCCTGAAGCTTAGCGCTTCGAGAACTGGAAGCTGCGGCGTGCCTTGGCGCGGCCGTACTTCTTGCGCTCGACGGTACGGCTGTCGCGGGTCAGGAAGCCTGCCGCCTTGACCGGCGCGCGGAGCACCGGCTCGAAGCGGGTCAACGCCTGGCTGATGCCGTGCTTGACTGCGCCGGCCTGGCCCGAAAGCCCGCCGCCCTTGACGGTGCAGACCACGTCATACTGGCCCTCGCGCTCGGCGACACCGAACGGCTGGTTGATGACGAGACGCAGCGTCGGACGCGCGAAATAGACTTCCTGATCGCGGCCGTTGATCGTGATCTTGCCGGTGCCCGGCTTGATCCACACGCGGGCGACGGCATCCTTGCGGCGGCCGGTAGCGTAGGCGCGACCGAGGCTGTCGACGATCTTCTCGCGCAGCGGCGTGGTCGGGGCAGCCGGAGCGGCCGGTGCGTTCAGATAGTCGTCGGCGCTGGCCGGAACGCCCGCGGGCGCTTCACCGGCGGCGATGGCGCCGAGATCGGAAAGGGACTGGCGGTTGTCGGACATTATGCGCCCACCTTGTTCTTGCGGTTCATCGACGCGATGTCGAGGATCTCGGGGTTCTGCGCGGCGTGCGGATGCTCGGTGCCGGCGAAGATGCGCAGGTTGCGCATCTGCTGGCGGCCGAGCGGGCCGCGCGGGATCATGCGCTCAACGGCCTTTTCGAGCACGCGCTCCGGGAAACGACCCTCGAGCACCTTGCCCGCGGTGATTTCCTTGATGCCGCCGGCATAGCCGGTGTGCTTGTAATAGACCTTGTTCGCCAGCTTCTTGCCGGTGAAACGGATCTTGTCCGCGTTGATGACGACGACATTGTCGCCGCAATCGATGTGCGGAGTGAAGCTCGTCTTGTGCTTGCCGCGCAGCACATTGGCGATGATCGTCGCAGCGCGACCGACCACCAGGCCCTCGGCATCGACGAGATGCCACTTCTTCTCCACTTCGGTCGGCTTTACCGACTTGGTGGTCTTCATCAGCGCCTTCATGGCCTGTGACCTTTCGAGGTTTAAACGCAAGCGCGCCAGCCTTCCGGCCAGCGCGGTTGAGCGGGCGTTTGGCTGAGGCGGCCCCGAAAGTCAAGCAAATCGGGGCGTTTGCTGACGGGTATTATAATACCTGTACCTATTCTGGCCAGGCGGCAGGGCTCGCATTCTCGATACGGATGCGCGTGACGAGCACCGTCTCGCGCGCTGCGGCACCGGTTCCGCTGACGTTGCGGACGGTGTCGGTGGCGGTGCTGAGCATCCCGGTTCGGGGATCGAACGCCCGCTGCCGGTCGAGCGATACCGAACCGGTACGCGCGGGGGCGCCGGCTTGCGCGGGCAAGTCGATGGTCGCCGATGCGGTGGTGGAGGCTCGCAGCAGGCCCCCATCGGCGGCGGCTACGCGGCGCGTGCCTTCCAGCGTGACGGGGTTGCCGAAGGGAGAAGCGCCGGGAAGCCGGACCGGCGTGGCGGTGCCAGCAGCCTCCCATGGGTCGGTCATGATCGCGGCGGTGACGAGCGTGGCGAGGAGCACGCGCTGCCGCTCGGGCGGGAGGGCGCGAAGCGGTGCGACGAGCCTGGCCGAGGCGGCGTCGGAGGGAAGGCCGCGCCGCGAGGCGGCGGCTTCGGCGATGCGCTGACAGACTTGCTCCCACAGCGTCGCCATGTCGTCGACCGTCACAACCTGTCCGCGTTCGTCGAGGTGGAGGACGATTGCGCGGCCGGCGAGCGCGGAGAGACCGCGCTCGACCAGGTTGCCCAAGGCTTCGGGCGCGGCGCTGCTATTGGCGAGCAATACCGCCTCGGCGCGATAGCCCGCGCCCTCCCTGCTGAAGCGAACCAGCCGCTCGAGCCGGTAGCGCCGCTCGGCCGGCGAGGTCTCGATCCGTTCGGTGACGATGCGCAGCGGCGTGCCGAGCGGCGGCGCGAAGGCGGGCGCGGTGATGCTCGCCTGGAGCAGGACGGCCGCAAGCAGCACTCAGCTGGTCTCCGCGGCGACCCAGTCGCTCACCGCAGCGGCGGCGCTCACCGGCCACGCCTCGACGGTCGGAAGGTCGTAGGGATGAAGCGCCCCGATCCGGTCACGCAGCTGCTCGGCGAGCTGCGGGGTCGTCTTGAACAATGCGGGGACTTCCTCGCCACGCTCGACGGCGCCCTGCCAGCGGTAGATCGAAAGGCAGGGCGCCAGGACGTTCACGCAGGCGGCGAGGCGCTCGGCGAGCACGATTTCGGCGATGCGCTCCGCCTCGACCCGGCTGGGAAAGGTCGAGAACAGGAGCGCGATGTCGCTCATCCGCGCCGGCCGACGGCGTGCACGCCCCAGGTGGTGGCAATGACGAGCAGCGCGCCGGTGAGCTGGTGGAGCGCGGCGAGCGTGATGTTCATCCCCGACATCACCGTCGCGATGCCGAGCAGGATCTGCAGCCCGAAGGCGGTGTGGATCGCGATCGAGGCGCGGCGATCCACGCCTCGGGTGGCGCGGGCGAGCACGATCAGGGCGGCGACCGTCACCCACGCCCACCAGCGATGGACGAAATGGACGATCGCCGGATCGTTGAACAAGGCGTCGAGGAAGGGGCGTCCGGCAGTCGTCGCGCCGGGGAAGAAGCGGCCGTTCATCAGGGGCCATTGGTCGGTGACCAGACCCGCATTGAGCCCCGCGACCAGCGCGCCGAACAGCAATTGGACGAACAGGACCGCGCCGGTGAAGGCGCCGAGCCCGGTCAGCCGTGCCGGGCGGGCCTGCGGGTTCCGCACCAGCGTGCGCAGATCGAGCGCGGTCCAGACGATCCCGGCCAGCGTGAACAGCGCCACGAGCAGATGCACGGCGAGGCGGACATGGCTGACATCGGTGCGGACGCTCAGTCCCGATTTGACCATCCACCAGCCGATCGCGCCCTGCAGCCCGCCGAGCGCGAGCAACGCCACCAGCCGCCAGCCATAGCCGCGCGGAATCTGCCGGCGGATCGCGAACCAGATGAGCGGCACCGCGAAGGCGATGCCGATCAGCCGGCCGAGCAGCCGGTGGAAATATTCCCAGAAGAAGATCGCCTTGAACCCGGCGAGCGTCATGCCCTGGTTGAGCTGCTGATATTCGGGGATGCGCTTGTAGTTGGCGAACTCGGCTTGCCACTGTGCATCGTTGAGCGGCGGCACGATCCCCGTGATCGGCTTCCACTGGGTGATCGACAGCCCGGATTCGGTAAGCCGGGTGATGCCGCCGATCACGACCATGAGGACGATGAGCGCGGCGACGGAATAGAGCCAGGTAGCGAGGGAACGGGGGCGGGCGGTGGACGTCATCTGAAGCACGCGGGAGGTTTAGCGGCGCGTGGGCCGGAAAGCTATTCACGAAACGGATTGGTCACGCGCAATTGGCCTTCCACGAGGAGGCCGTGATGCAAATCCTCGGAATAGAGCGTGTCACAGCCCGCAATTCTCGCTGCCGCCACGATCATTCCGTCATGGACGCCGAGCCGGTATTTCTCCGCCAGGCCGAGGCCCATTGCGTGCAGGGTCGCATCCAGCGGTATGATCGGTGCGCACAGCGCACAGATCAAGTCGATCGCCTCGCGAATCTCAGGCCAGGGCATATTCAGTTTGCGCAGCGCTACGTTCGCAAACTCGTTAAGGCACTGTACGCTTATCGCGCCTCCCTCGCTGATGAGCTTTTGCGCGCTTCCCATGCGCATATCGTTCGACGAATACGCATAGACGAGAATATTCGTATCCAGGAACGAACGCGTCACCGCGCGTTGGCTTCCTCGCGATCGAACTTATAACCGGCCGGCAGAGGGCGGGCCAATTCGCCCATTCGCGCGACGATCGCCGCCCTTCGCTGTTGTTCGGTGACGACTGCCACTGCGCCGCTGTCCAGCGCGCATAACTCGATCTCATCACCTTCTTTCAGGCCCAGAGACCTGACCACATCAGCGGGAATGCGAACGGCGAGACTGTTACCCCATTTTGCGATCTGCATGAACGATCTCTAGCTGATATACATTGGCGCCAATGTATATCGTTCAAGAGTGACCTGCAATCATCAGGCGCGCGCGTCGGTGACCGCGGCTTCGTTGTAGCGCAGCGCCTTCAGCACCGTATCGACGATGTTCTCGCCGTTCAGCCCAGCCTCGGCATATTGGAGCTCGGGCTTGTCCTGGTCCTGAAAGATATCCGGCAGGCGCATCGTGCGGAGCTTGAGGCCGGCGTCGATCAGGCCCTGATCGCTCGCCATAGTGAGCACGTGTGCGCCCAGTCCGCCGACCGCACCTTCCTCCACCGTCACTGCCACTTCGTGGCTGGTGAGCAGCTTGCGGATCAGCGCCTCGTCGAGCGGCTTGGCGAAGCGCAGGTCGGCGACGGTCGTCGAAAGTCCCTTGGCCTCCAGAGCGTCGGCCGCCTTGAGCGCTTCTGCCAGCCTCGTTCCCAGCGACAGGATCGCCACCGTCTTGCCCTCGCGCACCATACGGCCCTTGCCAATCTCCAGCCGTTCGGGAACCGCGGGGAGCTCGACGCCCACCCCGTTGCCGCGCGGATAGCGCACCGCGATCGGGCCGTCGTCATGAAGTGCCGCAGTGTGCGTCATATGCACCAGCTCGGCTTCGTCGGCCGCTGCCATCACGACAAAATTGGGGAGCGTCGCCAGATAGGTGACGTCGAAGCTGCCGGCATGCGTCGCCCCGTCGGCGCCGACCAGCCCCGCGCGGTCGATCGCGAAGCGGACGGGCAGGTTCTGGATCGCCACGTCGTGGACGACCTGGTCGTAGGCGCGCTGGAGGAAGGTCGAGTAGATCGCGCAGAATGGCCGCATGCCCTGGGCGGCGAGGCCGGCGGCGAAGGTGACCGCATGCTGTTCGGCGATGCCGACGTCGAAGGTGCGGTCCGGATGCGCCTTGCCGAAGCGATCGAGCCCGGTGCCCGAAGGCATCGCCGCAGTGATCGCGACGATTCGCGGGTCGGCGTCGGCTTCCCTGATCAGCTGGTCGGCGAAGACATTCTGATAGGCCGGCGGCCCCGGAGGCGCCTTGTCCTGCGTGCCGGTGATCACGTCGAACTTCTGGACGCCGTGATATTTGTCCGCCGACGCCTCGGCCGGGGCATAGCCCTTGCCCTTCTTGGTGACGACGTGGACGAGAATCGGGCCCTGCTCGCTGTCGCGGACATTCTCGAGCACCGGGATCAGATGGTCGAGATTATGCCCGTCGATCGGCCCGACATAATAGAAACCGAGCTCCTCGAAGAGCGTGCCGCCGGTCGCCATGCCGCGCGCGAACTCCTCGGCCTTCTCGGCGGCGTTGTGGACACGCTTCGAGATGCGCCGGATCGCGCGCTTGGCGAAGCTGCGCAGCCCGAGATATTCGTTCGAGCTCACCATCCGCGCCAGATATGCCGAAAGCCCCCCCACCGGCGGCGCGATCGACATGTCGTTGTCGTTGAGAATCACGACGAGGCGGTTGCCCGCGGCCTCGGCATTGTTCATCGCCTCATAGGCCATGCCGGCGCTCATCGCGCCGTCGCCGATCACGGCGATCGCCTTGCCGGGCTGGCCGTTGAGCTTGTTGGCGATCGCGAAGCCCAATGCCGCCGAGATCGAAGTCGACGAGTGCGCCGCGCCGAACGGATCATATTCGCTCTCGCTGCGCTTGGTGAAGCCGGAGAGCCCGCCGCCCATGCGCAGTGTGCGGATCCGGTCGCGGCGGCCGGTGAGGATCTTGTGCGGATAGCATTGGTGCCCGACGTCCCAGATCAGCCGGTCGCGCGGGGTATCGAACACATAATGGATCGCAGTGGTCAGCTCGACGACGCCGAGCCCCGAACCGAGATGGCCCCCGGTAGTGCCCACAGCCGAGATCGTCTCGGCGCGCAGCTCGTCGACAAGCTGGCGGAGATCGGCGGGCTTGAGCTTGCGGAGATCGGCGGGCGTGTCGACAGTGTCGAGCAGCGGCGTGCTTGGTAGGTCGGCCATCGACAGTCCCTTACGCGAGTGCTTCGCCTAAGTCGAACGCTCGAATCGCTGAAAAGTCGTGCAGTTTCCGTGCAGAGCTATTCGCAGTCGGAACATTTCCCGCGAACTTCGATCACCGGGCGCACTGGCGAAAAGCCGGTATCCTTGGCCGCGGCGCGCACGGTCTTCGTGATCGTGTCGTCGTCGATATGCGTGGTCTGCCCGCAATTGTCGCAAACCAGAAAGATGCAGTCGTGCAGGCAGTCGGGATGGGTATTCGCCATATAGGCGTTCGCGCTCTCGACTCGCCGGGCGAGGTTCGAACCGACGAACAAATCGAGGATGCGATAGACGCTGTTCGCGGCGACGCGGCGGCCCTCGGCCTTCGAGACCGCCTCGGCGATGTCATAGGCCGAAGCGGGCTTGTCGAAGCCGGCCAGCGCCTCGAACACGCGCTCGCGCATCGCCGTCCATTGCTCGCCCGATTTCTCGAGCGTGGTCTGCGCGACTCGGGTCAGGTCGCTGCCGTGATGCTCATGATGATCGTGCGCGGGCATTGCCTGGATTTAGGGATGCGGATGCCCCGCGGCAAGCTGACTCAGTAGGTTGCGCGGCGGTTGAGGTCGTGGCCGAGCGCGACGAGGCTCACGCCGATCAGTGTCCAGAAGATCTCGAACCCGCCATGCGGGAGCGACAGCGCGCCCGCCATGATGCCGATCCCGAAAGCGCCGACCAGGGCCGGGGCCATATAGCCGTGCGAGAGAATGCCCTTGCCCAGCGCGATGATGCCGAAGCCGATCGCGAGGGTGAGGCCGATTTCGTGGATTGCCGGATGGACCAGCGCGCCGGCGGAGGAAAGAAGCGTCAGCAGGACGGTGGTCGCGACGCAGTGCACCAGGCACAGACCACTGATCCCCATCGCGATTCGATCGAGACGCGCATCGATACCGCCCCAATAGCGGGATAGCGGGAGACTCACCGGCATGGCCGTCATATAGGCCCGAACAGGTAAAGGTACAACATATCATGCGGCAGGCCGTTGCGCGCGGCAAAGAGTGGTCGGCGGGGTGTGGGAAGATGGCTTGCGCGGTGCGGGTAGGCCGGGTGACGCTCTAGGGCACGTCACCCGGCCACGCCCGCTATCACCCTATGTAGGACGATACGGCGCGTTTTCCACCCCGGCATCCGCCGGTACGGAAAATTGTCGGGCCGGCTGGCCGGTTCATGCGCGCTGCCCGTAATAATGCGCCTGTGCCGCATCGGTGGCGCTCACCGCCAGCAGCGAACGGGCTTCGTTGGCCGAACGCACCTTGCCCGTGCGATCCGACGCGGCGTCGAGCACGCGATCGAGCAAGCTCTGCCCCTCTTCCCACCAGCCGATGCCGCTGGCGGCGTTGAGGTGTCCCTGCGGACCCGCGTCGACGAAGTGGCTACCCCAGCCCCCGGCGAGCTCGCGGGCCTTTTCGGGCGCGATCCACGGATCATCGCTGCTCGCCACTACGATCGAGGGGAAGGGAAGGGGTTTGGAAGGCGTCGGGTGGAAGGCGGCGAGTTCGGGCCGCACATTATCCCGATCGACATCGGCCGGGGCGACCAGCAGCGCACCCGCGACGGGCCAGCCGAACGGCTGACCGGCCAGTTCGGCCCACCATGCGACCGCCAGGCAGCCGAGGCTGTGCGCGGCGAGCACCACCGGCGCCTGGGCTTGACGGATCGCCTGGTCGAGCTTGGTCACCCAGGTGTTGCGATGGGGCGTATCCCACATGCCGAGCTCGACCCGGTGTGTGTCGGGGCGCGATTGCTCCCACAGGGTCTGCCAGTGCGAGGGGCCCGAGCCGCCGAGCCCGGGGACGGTGAGGATGATCGGCGAAGTTTCGTCGAGAGGCGAAAAGATGGACATATATTCCACTCCATAGGGAGGGAGGCCGGATCGCCGATATATATCCCATCAAATTAGTAGGCAATAGTGTGTGCGCCAGGTTGTCGCCGGTTTGCGGCGATCCGAAACCTGCGCAAATTACTCCGTCACCCCGGACTTGTTCCGGGGTCCACGGTGCCGCGAGCGGGAACCTGCGAAGCTCTAGCTATTCGATCGGATGCGCGGTGGACCCCGGAACAAGTCCGGGGTGACGTCCTGAGGAGAGGCGGGCGCAGCCTCCATCAGGCCACACTCGCGCTTCGAATCAAATATGCAGCACGCGCCCATAGGCGGCGAGCACGCTCTCGTGCATCATTTCGCTCAGCGTCGGGTGCGGGAAGACCGTCTCCATCAGCTCGGCCTCGGTGGTCTCGAGCGTCTTGCCGATGGTGTAGCCCTGGATCAGCTCGGTAACCTCGGCGCCGATCATGTGCGCGCCGAGCAGCTCGCCGGTCTTCGCGTCGAACACCGTCTTCACAAAGCCTTCGGCCTCGCCCAGCGCGATCGCCTTGCCGTTGCCGATGAAGGGGAAATTGCCGACCTTGACCTCGTAACCCGCCTCCTTCGCCTTGGCCTCGGTGAGGCCGACGCTGGCGATCTGCGGGTGGCAATAAGTGCAGCCCGGGATGTTGCGCGGGTCCATCGCGTGCGGATGCTTGCCGGCGATCGCCTCGGCGGCGATCACGCCCTCATGGCTCGCCTTGTGCGCGAGCCAGGGCGGCGCGGTGATGTCGCCGATCGCGTAGAGGCCGTCGACATTGGTCTTGCAGGCCGGATCGGTCTTGAGGAAGCCGCGATCGTCCATCGCGACGCCCAGTTCCTTCAGGCCGATATTCTCGGTGTTCGGGACGATGCCGATCGCGACGATGACATGGCTGTATTCGCCGTTGATCGCCTTGCCGTCCTTGCCGGTGATCGTCGCCTTCACGCCATTCGTATCAGCTTCGATCTTATCGATCTTTGCGCTTGTGAGGATGTTCATGCCCTGCTTCCTGAGGGCTTTCTCCAGGAAGGTCGAGACGTCGGCGTCTTCGACGGGGACGATGCGGTCGAGCATCTCGACCACGGTCACTTCGGCGCCCATGTCGTTGTAAAAGCTAGCGAATTCGATGCCGATCGCGCCCGAGCCGATGACCAGCAGCTTGCTCGGCATCTCGGGCGGCGTCATCGCGTGGCGATAGGTCCAGACGCGCTTGCCGTCGGCGGGAAGATTGGGGAGATCCCGCGCGCGCGCGCCGGTGGCGAGGATGATGTTCTTCGCCTCGAGATCGGTCTTCTTGCCGTCCTTGTCGGTGACCGAGAGCTTGCCCTTGCCGGTCAGCTTGCCCTCGCCGAAATGCACGGCGATCTTGTTCTTCTTCATCAGGTGCGTGACACCCTGATTGAGCTGCTTCGCCACGCCGCGCGAGCGCTTGACCACCGCCTCGATGTCCGCGCTGATCTTCTCCGCGGCAAGGCCGTAATCCTTGGCGTGCTGCATATAGTGGAAGATCTCGGCCGAGCGGAGCAGGGCCTTGGTGGGGATGCAGCCCCAGTTGAGGCAGATGCCGCCGAGCAATTCGCGCTCGACGATCGCGGTCTTCAAGCCCAGCTGCGCCGCGCGGATCGCGGCGACATAGCCGCCGGGTCCCGAGCCGAGGACGATGAGGTCGTAGGATTCAGCCATGTGCGTGCGCCTTGTTCTGTCGTTGGCGAGATAGGGTGTTCAGGAAATGGTTCCAGCCGCCTCGATCGGGCGCGGCCGCTTGTGCTCATCGACCGCGACGAACACGAACTGGGCCTGAGTGACGAGGCAGCTTTCCTCGGAATGGCGGGCGCGGCGCCAGGACTGGACGTCGATCGTCATCGACGTGCGGCCCACCCTGACGATGTCGGCGAACACCGAGACTTCGTCGCCCACTGCAACCGGCGCGTGGAACTTCATGCCCTCCACCGCGACGGTGACGGCGCGCCCGCGCGCATGGCGCGCCGCGACCAGGCCGGCGGCGAGATCCATCTGGCCCATCAGCCAGCCGCCGAAAATGTCGCCATAGGCATTGGCGTCCGCCGGCATCGTGCTGACGCGGATCGCCGGTTGCTGCTGCGGCGGGCCGTCAGCCATTCACGGTTTCCTCCGGCTTGCGGTCCAGCTTGGCACGATCGATCGCGTAGGCGCGGCGGATCGGGCCGATCCCCATCAGCACCACCAATGCCATCGCGACGAAGGTGACCAGCCAGATGTCGCCGGTGGCGCGCGGATAGGACCATGCCGAGGCCCAGGCGATCAGCGCCGCCGCGATCAGGCCGATCGCGATATGGACCACTTCGATGAGGACGCGCACCGCGGCCGCCTCAGGCGATCATGCCCAGCGGCGATTCGACGAGCGCCTTGAACGTCTTCATCAGCTCGGCGCCGTCGGCCCCGTCGATCGCGCGGTGATCGAAGCTGCCGGTCGCGCTCATCACCGTGGCGATGCCGAGCGCATCATCGATGATGTACGGGCGCTTCTCGCCCGCGCCGATCGCCATGATCATGCCCTGCGGCGGATTGATCACTGCGTCGAACTGCGTGATCCCGAACATGCCCATGTTGGAGATCGAGGCGGTGCCGCCCTGATATTCCTCGGGCTTGAGCTTGCCTTCCTTGGCGCGGCTCGCGAGGTCCTTCATCTGGGTCGAGATCGCCGAAACGCTGATTCCCGCCGCGTCGCGGATGATCGGCGTGATCAGGCCGGTCGGGGTCGAGACCGCGACCGAGACGTCGGCGCGGCTGTACTTGATCAATTTGTCGCCGGTGTAGGTGACGTTGCACTTGGGCGTCTGGATGAGCGCGACGCCCAGCGCCTTGATCAGCAGATCGTTGACCGAGAGCTTCACGCCGCGCGGCTCGAGCGACTTGTTGAGATCGGCGCGCAGCTTGAGCAGCGCATCGAGGCGGATGTCGACGGTGAGATAGATGTGCGGGACGGTCTGTTTCGACTCGGTGAGGCGGCGCGCGATCGTCTTGCGGATGTTTGAGAGCTTCTCTTCCTCGTGCGGAATGCTCTCGTCGTACCAGACCGGCTTGTGCTCGGCGGGCGCAGCGGCGGCCGGCGCGGGCGAGGTTGCGG
>Ga0102587_1002180_pt1 | contig 11989 bp, 6 predicted proteins | sample AraplaF_Col_mTSA_FD_76853 | JGI IMG/M metagenome (GOLD analysis project Ga0102587, IMG submission 76853) | Arabidopsis root microbial communities from the University of North Carolina, USA - plate scrape MF_Col_mTSA (SPADES assembly) (version 2) | ecosystem: Host-associated > Plants > Roots >... | reverse complement strand
GAGACCTTGTAGTGCGCCTCGTGACCCCAGGAACCCTCCTGTATCCAGTACCCTAGACCCAACATGATCACACCGCCCAGCAGATTGCCGATCGTGACGTAGAGCAAATTATAGGCAGCACCCAGGACGCCAACTTCGGCAGGTCCATCGCCAAACAGCGCCAGCGCGAACGTGAACATGTTCGCCACGGAATGCTCAAAACCTGCGGCGACGAAGATCGTTATCGGCCAGAATATTAGAAGTAATTTGGCGGCGTCGTTTTCCGTTCTGCCGCACATCCAGATGGCGAGACAGACCAACCAGTTTGCCAGGAAACCTCTCGCCATCAAAGCCTCTGGCGACGCCGCCATCTTCGCAGCCACCGAGGCGTAGAAAACCGAGCGACCGTCTCCCAATAGGGTCCCACCGCCTGCGGCGAAAAAGATGGACGCGAGTAATGCGGCACCCACAAGGTTTCCGACCCAGCATGCAGTCCAGACCTTGATCACATCCGAAATGGAAACCTGACGCCGAAAAAGAGCGAAGGTCATGTACATAGCTGTCCCGGTGAAAAGCTCCGAGCCAGCGAATACAACGATTGTCAGCGCTGAAGCGAACACGGCCCCCATGACCAGATGCGACCACTCCGGGCCAAGATGCGCGCCTGCTGTGAACATCAAGATGTCGCCGAATCCAATATAGGCACCCGCCAGCATCGCGCCTACGAAGAAGCGTGGGAATTGACTGGTGACCAGATCGGCCTTGTGCGCGCCAGCATCTGCGAACTTCGTTATTGTCTCGATATACATCGACAGGTCCCTCATTTAGCGCCGCCCGCGCTGGAGACATAGTCTGGGCGGTAGCTGCAGATTCAGTCGGCCAAGATATTTTGGCGTCTCCGTCCGCCGCTACGCATACTTGAGTATGTCTGACGCCATCACGTGTTGCCGTGGTCTTTTCGGCTCGAATGCGATGGAGGCGGCAATGGCAGAGAAACGTCCAGACGGTATCGAGGATTACGCGGGGCCCGCGGGCGGATGGGATGCCCTTCGCGCGACCGCGGAGGCGCTTGTTCACGAGAAGATCGTGATCCAAGGGTCGTTGGCGTTGCTGAAATCGAACCAGCCCGACGGCTTCGATTGTCCCGGATGTGCGTGGCCGGATCCCAAACACACGTCGTCGTTCGAATTCTGCGAAAACGGCGCAAAGGCTGTTACCTGGGAGTCCACGGCCAAACGAGTGGGGCCGGAATTCTTCGAGGAGCATACGGTCAGCGAACTTTGGACTTGGTCAGACTATCAACTTGAGGGCAAGGGTCGTTTGACCCACCCGATGATTTACGACAGGTCCACCGACAAGTACGCCCCCATAACCTGGGACGAGGCTTTTGCTGTCGTCGGGAAAAAGCTCAACGAACTCCCAGACCCAAATATGGCGGAATTCTACACCTCCGGTCGTGCCTCCAACGAAGCCGCTTTCCTGTATCAGCTATTTGTTCGGGCGTACGGTACAAACAACTTTCCGGACTGCTCCAACCTTTGCCATGAAGCGACAAGTGTCGGCCTGCCCGCCTCGATCGGCGTCGGAAAGGCCACCGTGGTCTTGGAGGACTTCGATCATTGCGACGCCATTTTCAGCTTCGGGCACAACCCGGGGACAAATCACCCTCGTATGATGACGACCTTGTACGACGCGTCGCGGCGGGGCGTCCCGATCATAGTGTTCAATCCCCTCAAGGAGCGCTCTCTCGAAAAGTTCGCCGCACCGCAGAACCCAGTCGAAATGGTGACGCTATCGTCGACACCCATCGCTTCCGCTTACCATCAAGTGAGGAGTGGTGGTGATGTCGCGGCGCTCAAGGGCATCATGAAACGCGTCGCCGAGCTCGATAGGGAGAACCTCGAAGGTGGCGGAGACGGTCTTCTGGACCGAAGCTTCATCGACACCCATACCGAGGGGTTCGCTGCGCTTTTGGAAGATCTCGCGAAGACGGACTGGGAAAGCATCACAAAGAAGTCCGGGCTGACGAGGGAAGCTATCGACAGCGCCGCCTTGGTTTACGTGCGCTCGGAACGGGTCATAGTCTGTTACGGTATGGGTATCACGCAACATCGTAACGGTACCTCGAACGTTCAGCAATTGGCAAACCTCCTTATGATGCGTGGGAACATGGGAAAGCCTGGCGCAGGCATCTGCCCGCTGCGGGGGCACTCAAACGTTCAGGGTGACCGCACAGTCGGCATCACGGAGGTTCCGAACAAGGCCCTGCTTGATGGGATGGAGAAGGCATTCGGTTTCCGCCCTCCTGCGGAAAAGGGGCATAATGCCGTTGAGGCCATAGACGCGATCATCGCCGGAAGATCGAAAGCGCTGATATGCCTTGGCGGCAACCTGGCGGTCGCGATGTCCGATCCCGGGAAGGTGTTCGAAGGGATGCGACGGCTCGAATTGGCAGTTCATTTGTCAACCAAGCTGAACCGCTCGCATCTGTTGATCGCGGAGCAATCCCTGATTTTACCTGTCCTCGGACGTACCGACCTCGACATACAGGAAAGCGGACGTCAGTCGGTGACTGTCGAGGACTCAACCTGCATGGTTCATGCTTCACGAGGTTTTCTCAATCCGCCGAGCGAACACTTGCGATCGGAACCGGCGATCATCGCCGGGTTGGCGAAGGCCACGCTCGGAGACAGGTACGGCATCGATTGGAATGGAATGGTGTCCGATTACGATCGCGTGCGCGACAAGATCGAGATCGTCTTCCCGGATTTCTGGGACTTCAATCAGCGCATACGCCAACCGGGCGGCTTTCACCTCGACATTCCGGCTTCGCGTCGAGAATGGCGGACGGCCAACGGCAAGGCAAATTTTCTGATCGCGTCAGGGCTCGAGGAGGACCCGCGCCTGTATCAGCCGGATATCATCACCCTCACCACTGTTCGAAGCCATGACCAGTACAACACGACGGTGTATGGCCTCAACGACCGCTATCGCGGTGTCTTCGGTCGACGAGATGTGGTATTCATGCATGCAGACGACCTTGCGGAGCGGGGTCTCTCCGACGGCTCAAAGGTGGACATTGTAGCGGCCCCTGACGAGGGTGAGGACGAGAGCACGACGCGCGTGGTAGCGGGCTTCACAGCGGTGGAATACAACATCGCTCGCGGATCGGCTGCTGGGTACTTTCCAGAAATGAACGGGTTGGTGGCTTTGACCCACTTCGATAGGAAGTCTGGGACACCGTCGTACAAGGCGACGCCGGTTCGAATAAGGGCCGCATCTTAGATCCCCGAGCGCAGATTTGGCTTGCAAAGTTCGTAAGCAATCGGGTGCAGAGACTTTGCGTCCGCCTCTGCGCATAGGCAAAATCTTCGAGCCTGGCCACTTCATGCAGCGCGGTTTCACTTAAGCAATGTCAACTAAGGTTAAACACGTGAAGACAGTTTCGTTAACGATCGCGATTTCCGCATTGATCGCCCTTTCAACATACGCTCAAGATACAGTGAAGCAGCCAAGCATCACCACATCGTTGGCGGTCGAGATCGCTCAATCTGCCTTGTCGGAATGCTCAGCCGATGGCTACAATGTCTCAGCGGCCGTAACCGATCGCGCAGGAATTTTGCTGGCTTTCGTCCGTGCGGAGAATGCCGGTCCCCACACCGTTGAAGCGTCGCGTGCCAAGGCGTTTACAGCTGCGTCTTCTCGTAACGCCACGAGCGCGATCGCGAACAATGTGGCGAACAATCCGAGCGCAGCCGGCTTGGCAGATATTCCTGGCTTTCTGGTTCTAGCCGGTGGTGTCCCGATCAGGGTAGGAAACGATATTATTGCCGCCATAGGCGTCGCGGGTGCACCAGGAGGGAATCTCGACGAGGCTTGCGCCAATAAGGCACTAGAAGGGCTATCCGCCCACCTGAAGTAGGTTACAGCTGTTCGCGGCCCGCAGGCCTACTGGTCTCGGGCTCCCTCGCCCCGATCACCAACAGAGCTCGGGATATCGCAAGCGGCGGCCCGCGCTTTTGGTGGCACGAGGATCCATGTCAGGAAGCTCATCACCGAATTAACTGATAGCTCCATGTCCGCCGTCTTCCTTGTAGGAGCAGCTGAAGCGTGCAGTTCGTTTTGTAAACGAGCTCGGATGGGCTGGAGGCGAACCGACGGTTATCAAAACTAAGCCCGCAGCCAAACGCGCTCGATAGCTGCTTGTCAGCAGCAGGCTTGAAATAGGTTACATCGTTGGCATCATCAGCTTTCGATGCCGCGACAAAACCGACTGCGACAATCAAATCTCCGTTATTTCGGCGGAACGGTCATCTCTTGTTGATACGATTTTTGCGGCGACAGCTCAGTCGATCAGACTTTCTAACGCTTGTTCCCTGCCAGTGGTCTGGTGAAACATCCTCAGCAGTTCCGCTAAAATGAGGCAGAGAGGACGAGCGTAGCTATCGGGATAATCGAACATCTCGCTGTAAGCTGGATCGAAGGATAACTCGGTTTCGATGTCGAGGAGGCGTCGGTAAGCGATGTGGGACAAGCTCCAGCCGTTTGTTGACATCGGCGCTACATAGGCAGGCCAAGAGCGGTCGAACATAGCCGGAGCCGCATGCTCGTTGATGAACAACGCAACGCAGTCTCGGAAGCGGTAGAGTTCGCCAATCGGCGGCGCTGAGCCAAGTACGATCATCACCCGTTTAGCGTCCAATTCGGGGTCGATGAGCGCTGTGTCCGTGCTGGACCAAACATGCCCAGGCCCGCTTTCAGCGAAGCATTTGATTATCTCAACAGGCTTTCCCGTATGGTGATGAAAAATCAGTTGGAGCGTGTCCAACTCCGCTGCGCGTGCGTGCCCGGCGACCAATGTCACAACCGAACATTTTTCCAGCGCTCCGGCAAGGTTTCCCAATACCTCGGCCCAAAGCCTTACCTCGAAATGATCTTGGGAGCTTCTGGACCACATCGGGAACGGCAGCGCTCCTAGCTGTCTTAAACGCTCGGGATGCCATGCCTTGAGTTCTGAAATAGTATGGGTGGCGAAGAACGCCGGCCCTGCCCTGTCGTCGGCGCGACTGATCTCAGAAGGTAGTCGCAGGCTTCGAGTGGCGGCATACTTTTCAGCGAGCATGGACGTCATCATTGGCTCCCGTGTAGTTGGAATGCTTCCACACTACGACTTATCAAGCCATGCAGGCAGTATACGTTGGTATTCGTCACGATCGATTGGAATCGTATTTTTGATCGTTTCCTACAGGTGCACTTGCAGCCGACGGTTTGCCCTGACCAATGATCCATAGCCGGCTTAGGCGCGGGCAAGAAGTTGAATCGGGTTGTCGAGCAAACCGGTTCTGCGCCACATACCGCCGGCACCGGTTCACCCAAGCAACGCGCTCGTTCTGCCTACTGTTGTCGACGTCAGGCTAGCCCGAGCTTCTTACGAAGATCAGCGTTCTCGGCTCTCAGTTTCTCGGCGAGAGATCTACGCAGTTTCTGGTTTTCTGCCTCCAGCGCGATCAGGTCGGCGAATTCGTCCATCGCAAGAGTTACCTTGGCAGCTTTTTGTTGGGCAGACTTCGCGCTAGTTCGATCTGCAGGCACTTTGTTGGCGGCCTTCAACGTGTCGCCCGCACTCGTGTCTCTTGGCTTCCGTGCGGTCTTCGATTTCTTTGCAGCTAGCGCTGCGGCAATCGCCTCCTTACTACGGCGAGGCGCTCGCTGCCTCTTTGGCTCAGCGAGTGGGATAACCTCTGTTTCGGTGTTTGGACTATCGGAAAATTCGTCGGCCATGTCTTCTCTCCTTAAACGCTTGGCAGAAAAGTCATAGACGTACTAAAGCGCGTGTCAATTCGCTGACTATTTTGACGTCTTCGAAGGACGTAGCCTGTCGAACGGCCTCAGACATCTTAAAAGCCTCATTCAGCTACGCCGGCGCGGCGGCATGGTAGAGCTGCCTATCACCCATCACCAATTGAGGTTGAGATCGATTAAAACGATCATTGTCAAAGATGACATCTTTGTTGCTGGCCGACTATGCCGCAACCCGATTTCGGCCGGTTCGTTTCGCTCGATAAAGTGCCTCATCAGCTCGTGCTATTACGTCATCGACACTCTCAGGTACGCAGGATACGGCAATGCCTATGCTTGTTGTCAGGCCCATCGACATGCCGTTCCACTCGACCGGTTGCCTAGCTATGACATCCCTAATCTGTTCGGCGCGTTCGTTGGCATCATTCAGGTTGGTGGATGCCAAAAGAATACCGAACTCCTCACCGCCAAGCCGCGCAATGACTTCGTTTTTGCCAAGAACCCCGCCAACCCGAACAACGAATTCCTTCAATGCGGCATCGCCGCCTGAGTGACCATGAGTGTCGTTGATGCGTTTAAAGTGGTCCAGATCCGCCAGAAGGATCGTCCGAGCATCCGTGATATTGCCGCTTGGAAACTTGGCGAGTAGGCCCGCCCTGTTCAGGGCCCCGGTTAGTTGATCTGTCACAGCGAGCTGTCGAAGTTGCTCGCGAGCCTTCTCTTCCATGATGGCGAAAAGGCCGACGACGAAGGCGTTGTTCAGTACGAAGTCGCCTGCGAGTATCAGGATAGAAGATAAACGGCTCCCGGGGAATGCCACGTCCAGCACTATGGAAGCAACGTATACTGGAGCGTATGCAATCAGCACCCAGCCAACAGCCTTCCTAGCAAAACCGCTACCATGCCTCATGAAATACGCGCCTGCGGCTGTGACAGTCACCGCGAGAACGCCAGTCGAGAATGAATTCGCGAGTATCTTGAGGCCAGCCGACGCTAAAAATAGATGCCCAAAGAACGTTGCGGTCGGACCCATCAGGAGTAGCCAATGGAATGGGGGACGTCCGTCGAAGGCTCTCGCACCCGCCCATGTAAGGGATATATTAGCTGCGACGGCTGCGACAAGCGCAGGGATCACAAAACTGTTTCTCGTAAGGGTAAACCCGTACACCGCAGCCGAGACGAGCAGAAGGCTGCTCGCCCAGTACAATAAGTGCACTTCCCGGCGCTTGAACCACAGGGCGAGCAACATACCGCCGTAGCTCAAATTGAGTAGCGCGTTGCAGAGGTGTATCGTTGCGTAATCGAGGGTCATTTTCTAAAGTCGCTAGGTTCGATCCCTTGTAGCGGCTTCGAGTTAATGATTTGGGCTGCCCGCGAACTGAACGCGGTTCCTACGCTGAATCACCCGTCCGTGTTTTTCTGTGAAGCTGTGGTCGTTGCGCGTCGACAGGTCTGCTATATTCATTGTCTGCTGCCGCGCTGGGCTTCACTCATAAATGGCGCGCATTGCCGCCGCAGGCGTCGGAAAAGATTTTCAAACTCGCACTTTGATCCCAGCGGTACCCGAAGCGGATCCCCAAGATATCAGACAACTGTCGCAGAAATCGCAGGCTGCTGAGACATGAGCTCAGCGAGGATTTCCAGACTACGTCGCAGTTCCTCGACGCTTGCAGGAGCGCCCAGACCGATCCTGATCGCCTCGGGAGCAGCGGCCAGCGCGAAGGAGTCACTCGCTACGACGCCGATACCGATCGAACGCAATCTAGAAACAAGCTCACCTCGGGTCCATGGTTCCTGCACGCTCAGCCATACATGGAAACCTTCAGATGAGGTCTCGGCGCATCCGGGCAGTGTCCTATGGAATTCCTCTAGCCTAGTAACGGTTTCCCGCATGATCTCGTCGCGCACCGCATCTGCCAGCCCAGTCTCGATCCATCGCGAAGCAGTTGCACTTGTCAGCGGTGAGACGATGGAAGCAGATGCGCGTATTGCGTTGGCGACCCGAAGGGAGCGGCCTTCTGGCGCAGCCACGTATGCGACGCGCAACGCGGGAGACAAACATTTTGACAGGCTTGCCACGTGATAGACGATGCCAGCTGCATAGGCCGCAGCAGCGTCGCCGGAATACCAGCCGCGGGAAGCCGCTTCTGCCAGCAACAGGTTCACTTCTGCAGCGCTCATTACAATGTAAGGGGCCGACTTCTGCAAAATTGTGGCCGGGTTAGGTTCTGAGTACCGGTAAAATGAATCCGGCTTGCCCAGGATGCCATTGGGCATACCTCTTTGTATGGCCGTAGTGGTATCTGCCTTCTTATTCACATATACGATGGATAATACCGGCAGGCGCGGGTCATTATTAGTGCGCATGAAATCAATGAACGTTCTGGCGTACTTACCGCCTTCGGTATTCAGGTTGCCATCAGCAGCGGCAAAATTATTGGCCAGCATATCAAAGGAAGCCGGGTTCTGGTTGTAGTTTTGGGGCCCATCTGCATACTTCATATATGCCCGGTCAGCATCGGTAGTGATCACACCACCGGCTATGGCTTTCTGCACCCAGGTTTGAGCCATGCCGGCATCCCTTTTTGTTAAGCGCATGCCTAAACGCAGCATTAAAGAGTAGCCGAATTTTTTCCATTTCCCAACATTGCCGTTGTAGATGAAATCACCGGCGCCAAAGCTGGCGCTGCCTTCTACCATTGCAGCAGTGGCTTCATCCAGCTCCTTCAGCATGTCTGTGTAAATAGCTGACTGCTGATCATATACCGGTGTAAAATCATTGTCGGTATATCCCTTCACTGCGGCGGAGTAAGGCACATCGCCAAACAGATCTGTCATGCGGTGCATAATATATACGCGCCAGATGCGGGAAATAGACAGCTTGTTCACATTGGCAGCAGCATCCTTATTCAGTGTATTGATCACCGTTGCAATTTCATTCACTGCGCCGGGGTAAGTGTTCTCAAAAAAAGTATAAGGATAGCTACCCTGCTGCCAGTAATACTTATCTCCCAGCCCCGGCACATCCTTATAGGTAGCAAAGTGCTGCATGGCGCCGCCGGCGCACACTACACTGGTGGAATAATAGGTGGTAGTAGTGGTGCCGTAGCCGCCGCTGATACCATCCATCAAAGCCTTGCTGAACATATATTCAGGCAGCGCGGTGGGGGAGGCATCCGGATTCACGTTCATTTCCTCAAATCCTTTATCACAGGCCTGTAATGCAAACACACCCATTACAGCAGCATAGATCAGTTTATTTATTCTCCTTAACATATCTCTTGGTGTAAAGTGTGAAGAATTAGAATTTCACCATCAGGTTAAAACCATAGCTCCGGGTCCTGGGTACTGCAAAGGCTTCAAAGCCCTGTGCATTACCACTGGTATAGCTGGATTCAGGATCAAAGTTGTCTGTTTTCTTATAGATGGTCCATAGGTTACGTGCTACGAAGGACACATCTACAGACTGCATTTTCAGCTTCCAGATATGATCCAGCGGCACCTGGTAGCTTAATATTACCTGGCGCAGCTTTACAAAGCTGCCATCCTGAATAAAGTGATCGGTGAAATTCTTCCAGTTATCATAGTACTGGCGCAGGTTAGCTACCGGTATGGTATGCGGGTAAGGATTGCCGTTCTGGTCTACCCCATCCAGCTGTAAACCTTCATCCCTGCCGGGCAGTGTTTGCTTGTGCAGGCCAAAACGGGTGCCATATACATCCATGGTAGAAAACACCTTGTTACCGAACTTACCATCCACCAAAAATTCCAGCGACATACGTTTGTAGTTGAAGGTATTGGTAATACCCATGGTCAGCGGCGGTACGCCTTTACCCAGCTCCATCAGGTCGCTCTTTACCTCGTACCCGTTAGAGCCGTAGATCTTTTGTCCTTTTTCATTCACTGCCATTTTGTAACCCTTGATAATACCGTAAGGGCTGCCTACCGTGTTATGTACAAAAGCCCATCCACCTACGCTGCTGGCCATTTGTATGGTGTTTAAACCTTCGGCCAGCTTCACCACCTCACTTTTATTATAGGCCACGTTGTAGCTTACATTCCAGGAAAAATCCTTGCCTTTTACCGGAGTGCCGGTCAGCAACAGCTCAACGCCTTTGTTATCCAGCTCGCCCACATTCAGCAGCGCATCATTATAACCGGATGCGCGGGAGATAGCGGTACGTACAATATCATTTGTTGTTTTACGGTCGTAGAAAGTAAGGTCAATGCCTAAACGGTTGTTCAGGAACTGCGCTTCTAAACCTGCCTCATAGGTAGTAGAGGTGAGTGGTTTCAGCGATGAATTGGTTACCAGGTTTACGTTGTTGGAAGTGGTAACCTGCTGTACCGGCTGGCCCAGGTGGCCGCCCTGTACACTGGTATAGGTTTGGTTCAGGATGTAAGGGTCCGGTGTGGCGCCACCTACCTGTGCCCAGGAAGCGCGGATCTTGGCAAAGTTTACGAAAGAAGGCAGGTGCACAGCATCAGACAATATAAAGCTGGTACCAATGGCCGGGTAAAAAATGCTGTTGTTGGCAGGGCTTAAGGTAGAGAACCAGTCGTTACGGCCGGTAAGGGTCAGGAAGATGATGGATTTATAATCCAGGTCTACTGATCCGAACACGGAGTTGGTAGCGGTACGGTTACGTATAGGCTTTGTAGTTACGGTTGACAGGTTGGTGTAGCTGTAAAAGAACGGTATTACAAACTGCGCACCGTCAATATCTGTTTCATCGCTGCTGTATTTACGCTTGTTACCACCTGCGAGCACATTCAACCCAAAGTTGCGGATCTTGGCATTGTAGTTTAAGGTAAGCATGGCATTGGTTTCAGCTACAGATACCCTTTTGCCGCTGTAAATACCGCTTCCGGCTGTTCCCTGGGAGTATACGGTACCGGTAGGAATAATACCTACGAAATCATAGTTAAAGAAATCGCGGCTTACATTTCCCTTCACGAACAGGTTGGGCAAAATGTCGTAGCGGATGCTGGCCTGGCCTATGAAACGGTTCTTGGTATCATTATTCTTAAACCGGTTAATTACAAAGTAAGAGTTGGAAGCATAGGGTGTTTCATTCCACTGTGTTTCACGGCCGGTTGAATCATAGCCGGGGGCCAGGGAGCGGATGTCTACCGTATTAGCAACCATATACACGGCCCAGTTAGGATTACCGGGTGCATCACCGGCGCTGGGCCTGTTCTTTGCGTTTTCCACGTTATACTGCGCTACGGCTTCAATGCTGATCTTTTTACCCAGGAAGGCATTCACATTCAGGTTAGCGATCTTCTTGTTAATGGAAGAATTAGGTAAAATGCTTTTGCTGTCGGTATTGGATAAAGAGAAACGGTAGTTGATAGCCTCTGTGCCGCCGTTAAACGCCAGTGTATTAATGAAGGTAGTACCGGTGTTATAGAAGTTCTTAATATTATTCTTTTGCGGTGAATAAGGATGCTGCTTACCATCAAACGCGGTATATAGCTGGCCATCCATGGGAGCACCAAATGAATGGCGCCCCCAGTCAATGGCTTGCTGCTGCGTCGCCGGTTTCATTCTTCCATTTCCCTGGCCATATTCATATTGCCAGTCCGGAACAACGGAAGGGGTTTCCAGTGTCAGTGTGGTGTTATAGTCAACCCCTATACCTTTTCTTGCGCGACCTTTCTTTGTAGTAATCAGGATAACACCGTTGGCTGCACGGGAACCGTATAGCGCAGCGGCTGGTCCCCCTTTCAATACGCTCATGGTTTCTATATCATCCGGGTTAATGCCGCCAATACCATCGCCCCTGTCCACGTTCAAACCACCGTCGCCGGTAGTTGGGCTGCCGCCGGGTGTGGTATTGTCTATAGGCATACCGTTGACCACATATAATGGTTGGTTATCGCCATTCAGTGAGCCGTTGCCGCGTATGATCACGCGGCTGGAGCTACCCGGGCCGCTGGCCAGGCTGGTAGCGTTCACCCCTGCTACCTTACCGCTCAAAGCATTGGCTACGTTAATTTCCCGCGCGCGGGTAAATTCACTGCCGTTCACTTCTGTTACGGCAAAAGGGATGGCTTTCTTCTCTTTTCGTATACCCAATGCCGTTACCACCACTTCTGAAAGTGATTTATTGGAATCCTGCATAGCTACCGTGATAGTGGCGGTAGGGTCAGATACGGTCACCTCCTGCTGTGCAAATCCTATGGAAGATATAATGAGCACCAGGGT
>Ga0102587_1002160_pt1 | contig 12082 bp, 8 predicted proteins | sample AraplaF_Col_mTSA_FD_76853 | JGI IMG/M metagenome (GOLD analysis project Ga0102587, IMG submission 76853) | Arabidopsis root microbial communities from the University of North Carolina, USA - plate scrape MF_Col_mTSA (SPADES assembly) (version 2) | ecosystem: Host-associated > Plants > Roots >... | reverse complement strand
GAACAACTTCCTCCAGCATTACGGCGCGTTCGTCACCATCGGCCCGGCGCTCGCCAAGCGCTTCCGCCGCCGGCAACGGTGACGCCGGCGCCGATGGTGATGTCCGATCCGCTGTAGTAGATTCCAGCACCACCGCCGCCGCCGCCCGGGCCGAAATTCAGGCCGGTGAGCCCCGGATCGCCGGCCGTCCCCGCGATGTTCCCATTGATGAAAACTCCGGTTGCCACCACGGACGCACCTGTCGCTCCACCGGCAGCCGTGGCGACATCGCCGGCTGCGCTCGCGCCGCCGGTGCCGTTCGTGCTCGGGCTTCCTGCATCCTGGACCGTGACACCGCCGCCGTCGATGTGACTCGAGCCGCCGCCTTGCCCATTGCCCGCGCCGCCATTGCCGCCACGTCCCGCTGCGCCGCTTCCTCCGGTCGCGCTGCAAGTCGTGGTGTCAGCGGCCGTGCAGGCCGCCCATGCCGGCGAGGTGATGCTTGCCAGCGCCATCGCGAGCAGGGTCGACTTCGGAAGCGAGGTCGCGCAAAGCAAAGCGCGTCGGAACAATGCCGGTTGAGCGCGGCGGGCTTCTGCAAGGCGAATGCCATGGCGACCAGTTGACTGATCGCAGGGATCCCTCGGCGGACACCCGACAGCGATCCCTTGCATTCCCAACTTCATGGCATTCCCAACAACGACGCGCCCGGAGGCGCGTCGCACCTTATCTCCGCAGGTAGCATTTCTGCAGATTGCTATTCTGTGTCAACCCGACCGTCAAAAGCGTGCCAACTTCACGACGGCTTGTGGCATTTGGGGTACGCGGCTGTTGCGTGATTGTGTTTGACGAGCGCACGACCATATGTCGCAGCTCGCATGCAAGACAAAGCCCGCTCGCGCCTTACGAAGTTTCGCCCTGGCTCGCCGCCAATCCCGTCCTGCGCCTGAGATCCGTGATCGCGCGCAGAAAGCTGTCGGCCGGCGTCGTTTCGGGGTCAATCAACCGATGCAGGCGAAAGCCGTCTTCGAGCGCGAGCACGATTGAAGCCATCCAGGGCGGGTTTAGCTTCTCGTTCTTGCCGTTGCTCTGCAACGTCGCCTCGACGATGTCGGCAACCAGCTTGCGCCGCGCGCGCAGACGCTTGGCGAGCTCGGGGCGGCGCTTCTCGGCGCGCGCGACGAACAGGATCATCTCCATGTGCAGCAGCGGCGAGCGGCCGAGCGGATCCTGCTTGCTGCGATCCATCGCCTTCAACGCCGCGATGAAGTCGTCGAGATTGTCGTGCTCGGCGAGGATGTCGAGGTTGCGGCGGATCGACTGCTCGACATGGTCCTCGAGCATAGCGATGATCAACTCATCCTTGCTTTTGAAATTCGAATAGAACGCGCCGCGGGTGAAGCCCGCCGCCGCCGCGATCGCCTCGATGCTGGCGCCGCCGATGCCGTCATCCTCGAACACCCGCGCGGCCGCCTCGAACAATTTGTCGCGCGTGTCGTCCCTGGTCGGTCTGGTTCTCGCCCTTGACATCGGACGAGGCTAGGGCAGAATGCAACTCGATACAACAATGTATCGAGTTGATAAATTCAGGGATGGTTACGCCGGGCAGTGGGGCTGCGCTCGTCGTATTCGTGTCATGCGGCAACCGATTTGAGGTCACCATGAACGAGCACGTGCAAGGCGCCGGCGGCGCGCCGCTGTTCAACCCGCTCGCGCCGGACTTCATCCGCGATCCCTATCCGCACTATGACCGGCTGCGCACGATGGACCCGATCCACGTGACGCCGTTCGGCCAGTTCGTCGCCAGCCGCCATGCCGACGTCAGCCTCGTGATGCGCGACAAGCGCTTCGGCAAGGATTTCGTCGAGCGCTCCAAGCGCCGCTACAGCGACAAGATCATGGACGAGCCGGTGTTCCGCAGCATGAGCCATTGGATGCTGCAGGCCGATCCGCCCGATCACACCCGCCTGCGCGGCCTCGTCGTGAAGGCCTTCACCGCGCGCCGGGTCGAGGACATGCGACCGCGCATCCAGGAGATCGTCGACCAGGCGATCGATGCCGTGATCGAGCGCGGCCACATGGACCTGATCGAGGATTTCGCCTTCCGCCTGCCAGTCACCATCATCTGCGAGATGCTCGGCATCCCCGAGGATCATCGCGAGGTCTTCTACAAGAGCTCGCGCGACGGCGGGCGGCTGCTCGACCCCGTGCCCCTCACGCCCGAGGAGATCAAGAAGGGTAACGAGGGCAATCTGATGGCGCAGATGTATTTCCAGCAGCTGTTCGAGCTCCGCCGCAAGAATCCCGCCGACGATCTCACCACCCAGCTGGTGCAGGCCGAGGAGGACGGCAACAAGCTCACCAACGAGGAGCTGACCGCCAACATCATCCTGTTGTTCGGCGCCGGCCACGAGACCACGGTCAATCTGATCGGCAACGGCCTGCTCGCGCTTCACCGCAATCCGGACCAGCTGGCGCTGCTCAAGGCGCGGCCCGAACTGATGGAAGGCGCGATCGAGGAATTCCTGCGCTACGATTCCTCGGTGCAGATGACCGGACGCGTCGCGCTGGAGGAGATCGAGGACCTCGGCGGCAAGCGGATCCCCAAGGGCGAGACCGTGCTGTGCCTGCTCGGCTCGGCCAACCGCGATCCCGCGGTCTATCCTGACCGGCCGGACCGGCTCGATGTCACCCGGGCGAACGTCAAGCCGCTGTCGTTCGGCGGCGGCATCCATTTCTGCCTGGGCGCCCAATTGGCGCGCATCGAGGCCGAGATCGCCATTGCCACGCTGCTGCGGCGGCTGCCGGACTTGCGTATCGACGACGTCGAAAACCCGGAATGGCGGCCGACCTTCGTGCTGCGCGGCCTGAAGCGGCTGCCGGCGAGCTGGTGAGGCGCCCCCGGGCATTAACCTCCGCGCGCAACAGTCGCTGTGACTTCGCCACACTTCCCCCTATATAAGGGACTGTTCCGGCACGCCTGAAGTCCGCTAAGGCCAGGGTTTGGTCCGGTTGCCGGTTTGGCCGAGGGGAGACCCGTGCAGACGACGCTGCTCGGATTGGCGATTGCCTTCATCATTGCGCTGCTGGCCGCGCTGATCGGGCCTTACTACGTCGACTGGAACCAGTTCAGGCCCCAGTTCGAGGCGGAGGCTGGCAAGATCATCGGCGTGCCGGTGCGGGTCGCGGGGGAGCTCGACGCGCGGCTGTTGCCGGCGCCGACGCTGCGGCTGCGCCAGGTCACCTTCGGCGGCAACAACGATCTCGGCCGCCTGCGCGCCGACAAGCTCGACGTCGAGTTCAGCCTCAGCTCCCTGATGCGCGGGGAATGGCGCGCCACCGAGCTTTCGGTGGGCGGCATGGCGGTCGATCTCGGCCTCGATGCGAGGGGACGGGTCGATCTGCCCTCCACCGCGAGCGGCACCTTCAATCTGGCCTCGCTCGCCATCGAGCGGCTCAATCTCACCGGCCGCATTGCGCTCCACGATGCCGCCAGCCGCTCGACTCTGGAGCTGAACGACATCGCCTTCTCCGGCGACGTTCGCTCGCTGGCGGGCTCGGTGCGCGGCGACGGCCGCTTCACCGCCAACGGGGTGCGCTATCCGTTTCGCGTCTCCTCCGGCCCGAGCGCCGACGGCAACGCCACCCGTCTTCATCTCAACATCGATCCCGGCGCGCGCGCCATCCTCGCCGATCTCGAAGGCGTGCTCGCCTTCGACAACCGCCTGCCGAAATTCGAGGGCGCGCTGACGCTGGCCGTGCCGGCTGCGAAGAAGCCCGGCGAGGCGGGGCCGACGCCGTGGAAGCTCACGACCAAGCTGAGGGCGGACCCGGCCGGTGCCAAGTTCGAGCAGATCGACGCGAGCTTCGGCCCTGAAGACAGCGCGCTGAAGCTCGGCGGTGTCGGCGATCTCAGGTTCGGCGCCTCGCCGCTGCTGCGCGCGGTGCTGTCGGCGCGCCAGGTCGATGCCGACAAGCTCGCGGCCAAGAATACGGACAAGGACGATGCCGAGCCGCTGCGCATCCTGCCGGCGCTGCGGGCGGGGTTAGCTGCCATTCCGCAGGCGCCGATCCCGGCGCAGATCGAGTTCAACTCCGATCAGATCATGCTCGGCGGCCGTCCACTGCAGAACATCACGGCCGAGCTCCAGACCGACGGGCGATCCTGGACCTTCCAGCGGCTCGAGCTGCGCGCGCCCGGCATGACGCAGCTCTCGCTCAATGGTGCAACACCGGGCGCCGACAGCTTCAGCGGCCGTCTCAGCGTCGAATCCTCCGATCCCGATACGCTGATGGCCTGGCTCCAGGGCCGCAGCGAGATCAACCGGCGCAGCACGCGGCCGCTGCGCCTGGCCGGCGACGTCACCGTCGCCGCCAATCATCTCGCCGTCGACAAGCTCAAGGCCGACATCGAAGGTGGCACCGTCGAAGGCCGCATAGCCTTCGTGCAAACGGGCGCGAGCAAGGGCTCGCGGATCGACGCCGACCTCAAGGCCGACCGGCTCGACCTCGACGCCGCCGCAAGCTTCGTGCGCGCGCTCGCGGGACCGCAGGGCGAGTGGCCGGAAGAAGCAAAACTCTCGCTCGACATCGGCCGCGCGATTTCCGCCGGCCAGGAGCTGCGGCCGTTCGCGGCCAAGCTTGCCTACGGCCCCGCATCGCTGTCGCTGGAGCACCTGCGCTTCGGTCAGGCCGGCGGCGTCACCACCGAGGCGAGCGGCAGCTTCGACCGTGCCAAGGTCACCGGCAAGCTCGCGCTGAAATCCTCGGCCAATTCGCTGCGCGAGCTCACCGCTTTGATCGAGCCGTTTGCGCCCGCGGTGCGGGCCCGCTTCGATGCCATGCCGTCATTGCCGGGCGCGACCCGCCTCAAGCTCGATCTCAGCCTCGACAAGAACGCCGAGCATGCCGATCGCAGCAACGCCCGCGCCGCACTCGAGCTCGACGCGCCGCAGCTCAAGGCGACCGCGACGCTGGCCGCGCAGACGCCATCGGCGGCCGTCGGCGGCATCGACCTCGACCGCCTGCGCAGCAGCGACTTCACGCTGGAGACGAAAGTCGCGACGCCGCAGGCGAGTGCGCTGCTGGCGCTGCTCGGGCTCGATCGCGTGGTCGCCGCAGGCGAGGGCGCCTCGCAATTCGAGGGCAAGCTGACCGGCGCCTGGCGGCGGCCGCTGCAACTGAACGCGAAGCTCAGCGGCGGCGGGCTGGATGCCGACGCGCAGGGCAGCGTCGAATTGTCGGAGCCGAAGGGCAGCGTGAACTTGCGCGTGCGCAACGTCAATCTGGCGCCGCTGCTCGGGACCAGCCGGACCGACAAATCGGCGCAGAATATCAGCCTGTCCTCCCGCATCACGCTGACGGGCAACCGGCTGACCTTCGACGATCTCGATGGCAATGCGGCCGGCGCGCATCTGCGCGGCCATCTGGCCGTGATGCTGGACCCCGACAAGAGCGTCGACGGCGAAGTCGGTCTCGATACGCTCGATCTCGCGCCGGCGCTCGCGCTGGCGATCGGGGCTGCCGGGCACGACACGGGCGAACCGCTGGGCGCAGGGCTCGTCACGGGCTGGCGCGGCCGCATCGCCTTCCAGGCGTTGCGCGGGACGTTGCCCGGCGGCATCGAGCTGCGCCCGTTCGGCGGCACGATCCGCAGCGACGGCCAGTCGCTCGCGCTCGATGCGCTGAAGGGCGGGCTCGGCGGCGGCGAGATGTCGGCGAGCCTCGACGCCCGCAACGGTCCGGGCGGCCTTGCGCTGAATGCGCGGATCGAGCTCGGCAATGTCGATGCGACCGTGCTGCGCTACCGCGACCTCGCGCTGCCCAAGGGACGCGCCTCGGTGCAGATGGCGCTGACCAGCCAGGGCCGCAGCGTCGCGGCGCTCACCGGCGCGCTCGCCGGCAACGGCACGGTGACGCTGGACTCCGCGGAAATCAGCGGCCTCAATCCGCGCGCCTTCGAGATCGCGATCCGCGCCAGCGACGGCGGCCAGGTCGCCGACGACAACCGCTTGCGGCAGTTGGTCGAGCCCGCGCTTGCCGCTGCGCCGATCGCAGTGGCCTCGGCGCAGATCCCGTTCACGATCCGCGACGGACGCTTGCGCGTCGGCGCGACGCCACTGGAAGCCAGGAACGCCCGCGCCATCGTCTCCGGCGGCTACGACATTCCCGCCGACCAGGCCGACATCCGCGCCAGCCTGACACCGATCATGACCGGCCTCTCCGGCGCCCCGCCGGAAATCCAGCTGTTCGCGGCGGGTCCGCCCGACAAGCTCAATCGCACGATCGATCTTGCGCCGCTGTCCTCCTGGCTTGCGGTGCGCACGATCGACCGCGAGACGCGCCGGCTCGACGCGATCGAGCGCGGCGAGCCGCCGCCGGCGACCGCGGCGCTGCCGACGCTGGTCGCTCCGGAGACCGCGCCCGAGCAGGCGCCCGCCAACGTGCCGCTGCCGGGCCAGGATCCGCGCCGCGTGCCGCCGAAGCCCAAGGCCGCGCCGACCCCGAAGGCTCCGCAGGCCGCTCCCGCTGCGCCGAGCCCGCCGCTCGCGAGCCAGCAACTTGCGCCGCTGCCCCCGGCCATCGACGTCAAGCCGGCGCCAGGTCCGCCGCCCGCAAAGCCGAAGCCAAAGCCGCCGCTGGTGCTGACGCCGCAGAATCCGTGAGGCGGATTGGGTGCTCACCTCTCCTGCTTGCGGGAGAGGTCGGCGCGAAGCGCCGGGTGAGGGCTTTCTCGATTTAGGGATTCCTTCCGTTGAGATAGCCCTGTCCCCGACCCTCTCCCGCAAGCGGGAGAGGGGGCGCACCGTCTTCCTCATCTTTGAGTAAACCCATTCCCGCGCATTTGAATGAATTTTGCCCGGCAAAACTGATTTGCCGATTTTACCGAATTCTCGCGTTTGGTCTCTAACGTCAGTTCCCAGAGGAATCCGAAAGTCCCGCCACGAGCGGCGGGATGACTCGCCAAGAACTGGGGTAATCGAGATGAACGGGGCGAAATCGCTTCTGCAGGATCTGGACGACGCGATCGCGCGCGGCACCGAGGAAAGCCGGGCGAAGGCGTTGTGGCATGCGACCGACATTCTGATTACCGGCCGCTACAGCGACGACGAGATCAGCATGTTCGGCGAAGTCATCGGCCGGCTCGCCGAGGAGATCGAGGTCGCCGCGCGGGCGCAGCTCTCGGATGTGATGTCGGCGTGCGATCACGCCCCGCTCAACGTCATCGAGAAGCTCGCGCTTGACGACGCGATCGAAGTCGCCGGTCCCGTGCTGCGCAACTCCAGCCGCATCGACGAGAAGATGCTGGTCGAGAGCGCCCTGACCAAGGGCCAGTCGCATCTGCTCGCGATTTCCCAGCGCTCGTCGATCGGCGAGGCCGTGACCGACGTGCTGGTCAAGCGCGGCAACCAGGAGGTCGTGACGTCGGTTGCGAAGAACGAGGGCGCGCGCTTCTCCGGCTCGGGCCTGTTGCACATGGTCCGCCGCGCCGAGGGAGATTCGATCCTCGCCGAGCAGATCGGCCTGCGCAAGGACGTGCCGCGCCACGTCTTCCAGCAGCTGATCTCGAAGGCCTCGGAAGACGTCCGCCGCCGCCTCGAGACCGAGCGGCCCGAGATGATGGCGCAGATCCAGAGCTCGGTGACCGAGGTCACCGGCGATCTTCAGTCCAAGTTCGGCCCGTCCTCGCGCAGCTATTTCGTCGCCAAGCGCGTGGTGACGACGCAGTACCGCCAGGGCAATCTCAACCAGGATTCGATCTCGAACTATGCGCGCCAGCACCGCTTCGACGAGGTGCAGATCGGCCTGTCGCTGCTGTCGGCGCTGCCGGTCGACGTGATCGAGCGCGCGCTGATGGACCGCAACCGCGAGATGCTGCTGGTGCTGTGCAAGGCGCTCGACTTCTCCTGGGACACGACGATGTCGCTGCTGTTCCTCGGCGCCAAGGATCATCTGATCACGGCGCGCGAGCTCCAGGACAATGAGCGCGAGTATGGCCGGCTCAAGATCGAGACCTCGCGCAGCATCCTGAAGTTCTACCAGTCGCGCAAGAACAGCGTGGGTGCCGATGCGGGCCGTCAGCCCGAACTTCAAGTCCACTGACAGGTCCACTGAAGAGGGGAGTGTCTGCCATGTTGCCTCAATTCGGCACCGCGGTTCGCAAGAAGGTCAACAAGGTGGCCGCCGCCGATCTCGGTGGCGGTGCGCCGGACAAGGCGTCGGTCGACGCCGCCTGGCTCGTGCTGGAAGCCGCCAACGATCTCGGCGACCACGCCGCGATCGAGGCCTGCCGCCGCGTCATCGACGCCGAGCTGACCGGCGCGGTGGCCCGCAGCGCGGACGTCGATCTCGTGATGGGCTATTTCAGGTAAGCGCTCTCAGCAGGAACTGGAGCGTTTGGATCCTGCATCGGGCCGAAAGCCTGATCTTGCCGCGCTCAGAGCTGCCGCCAGCTCTTCGATGTGGTAGGGCTTCGCCAGGATCTGGATGCCCGCTGCGTCGGCGTCGTGGGCCGACGCTTCGGAATAGCCGCTGGTCAACAAGACCGGGATGTCGCTTCGCCGTTTTCTGATCTCGCGTGCGAGCTCGACGCCGTTCATGCCTCCCGGCATCATGATGTCCGAAAACACAATGTCGACCGAGCGGCCATCGGCGAGAGCGCCGAGTGCCGCGGCAGCGCTGGCGGCGCGCGTGACTTCGAAACCGAGCTGGCCGAGCATCTCGCTGACGAGCGCGGCAACTTCGTCGTCGTCCTCCACCAGCAGGACCTGGCCCTGGTTGCTTCGCTTCGGCCGCACCCGGGTGAGGTCGATCAGGTGTCGCTCGCTGGAAGGAAGATCGAAGGATCGCGGCAGGTACAGCTCGATGCTGGTGCCTCGGTCGACCTCCGATTGAATTCGTACGGTGCCCCGGGACTGGGTCGCAAATCCGTGGACCTGCGCGAGCCCGAGCCCCGAGCCCTTTCCCACGTCCTTGGTCGTGAAGAACGGCTCGAACACGCGCGTCAAAATCTCCGGAGACATGCCCACGCCGGTGTCGACGACGGACAGCCGGACGTAGTCGCCGGCGATCTGCCCGTCGTTGATATCCGGCAGGTTCTCCCCGCGCACGACGATCGTGCCGCCATTGGGCATGGCGTCGCGGGCATTGACGGCCAGGTTGAGAATGACCAGCTCGGGCTCTCCGGGATCGACCTCCACCGGCCACAGCGAATCCGGAAAGTCGAACTCGACGTGAACGTCGCCCCGCAAGCTGCGGTCCAGCAGTTCACGCATTCCGCCGATCTGCGCGGCGACGTCGACGGGCTGCGGCCGAAGCGTCTGCCGGCGGGAGAACGCCAGCAGCTGCTTGGTCAGGCTGGCGCCGCGCTGTGCCGCCTGGATCATCCCGTCCATCAGACGCCGGCGCCGGTTTGGATCGGTCTGGCGGTCGAGCATGTCGAGGCCGCCGGAAATCACCATCAGCAGATTGTTGAAGTCGTGCGCGACACCGCCGGTGAGCTGGCCGATCGCCTCGATCTTCTGCGCTTGGCGGAGCGTCTCCTCGACACGGGCACGCTCGCTCATTTCGAGACGTAACTGCTCGTTGGCCTCTTTCAGCTCGCGTGTTCGCTCGACCACCAGCTTCTCCAGCTCTTGCGCCGTCTGCTCACGGGCCTGGAGCAGGGCCCGGATTTCATACTGGCGCCGCCGCGCCCGCATCGCGGATTGAACCGCGCTGGTCAGTGTGATCGGCTGAACCGGACGTTCGAGCAGCGAAACGTTGCGGAGAAGCTCGACGATGCTGCGTCGCCACGCAACGACAGACGGCTGCTCTCGATGGCTGGTGAGGACCACAAAGGGCAGGTCGGACCATGGCGGTTGCGCCGCGATCCATTGTGCCAGCGGTGCCGTGTCCTTCCCGAACAATCCTTCCTCGGCGAGAAAGACTGCGCCCACGCCTTCACTCATCGCGTTGACGAGTTCGGGCAGGCTTCGGCAGTTCACCGCGTCTAGATGGGAGCTGCGGAAGAGCTCGGCTGATGCCGGTCCGTCGCGTCCGATCGGGGCGAATATGAGAACGCGGCTATCGCGGTCCGCATTCATTCGATCGGTCCTTCCGGGAGTGCCGTGCCGGTATAATGCGGGTTACCGGAGAAGATGCCGCTGAACTCCTTGAGGGGCGGGCCGAGCTTGATCCCGGCGTTGCCGAGCCGAAACTCGCGGATGGTATGCTCGTGATTGCCGCTGCGCTTCTTCACGACCGACAAGGCGCGGCGCACCGTTCCGCCGAACTCGAAATAGCGCAGCATCACCACCGCATCGCTCAAATAGCTGATGTCGAGCGGCGTATCCATCGGGCCGACGAGCCCATGCTGGGCGAGGATCAGGATCGTGAGCACGCCCTGCTGGGCCAGATAGCTGAGCAGCTCGTGCATCTGCAGGATGAGGAAGCGTTCGTCCGGCATCGCGTTCAAATAGCCGTTCAGGCTGTCGATGATGACAAGGCGGGAATTGTCGATCTCGACACTCCGGCGCAGCGTCGCCGCGAACTCGCCGGGCGACAATTCAGCCGGGTCAACCTGTTGAAACCGGATGGCCCCGGTGGCGAGATGTTTCTCCAGCGGCAGACCGAGTGTCCGGGCACGTGCTTCCACCGTTCCGCGGCCTTCATCGAAAGCGAAGAACACTGCGTGCTCGCCGCGCTCGGCAGCCGCGATGGCGTAGGTCAGCGCAACCGACGACTTGCCGACACCGGCGGATCCGAGCAGAAGCGCGTTGGTGCCGCGCTCGAGCCCGCCTCCCAGCAGCTGATCGAGCTGGGAGTTGCCGCTGGACACGAATTCGCCGGGAAAGGTCTTGTGATGTTCGGCCGCGACGAGCCGGGGAAAGATCCGCAAGCCGCCTTGCGCGATCGTGAAGTCGTGATACCCGCCGCGAAACCGGATGCCGCGCATCTTGATCACGCGCAGCCGGCGCCGCTCCGCGCCGTAGTCGATGGCGAGTTGCTCGAGCATGACGACGCCGTGCGCGATCGAATGCAGCTGCAGATCGTCCTGCGACGAGGATAGATCGTCGAGCAGCACGACAGTGCAGTTGCGGTTGGTGAAGAAGTGCTTCAAGGCCAGAACCTGGCGCCGGTAGCGCAGCGGGTTCTGGGCGAGCAGACGCAGTTCGGACAGGCTGTCGAGCACGACGCGGGTGGGATTGATCCGCTCGACCTCCTTGAAGATCAAACCGGTCGTTTCGCTGAGCTCCATCTCGGCCGGGTGGAAGACCGTGAGCTCGCGATCGGGATCGAGCGTCGTTTCCGGCGGAACCAGCTCGAAAATGTCGACGCCTTGCAGAGACCAGCCGTGCCGACGCGCGACGAGCTCGAGCTCCCGCCTCGTCTCGGACAGGGAGATATAGAGCACGCGCTCGCCGCCCCTCACGCCTTCGAGAAGAAATTGCAGCGAAATCGTGGTCTTGCCGGTGCCCGGCCGTCCTTCATAGAGATACATCCGGTTGGCGTCCAAGCCGCCGCCGAGGATGTCATCCAAACCCTCGCTGCCGGTCGAAACTCTTGGCAAATCTTTGGGACTGTTGTCGGAAGCACCCGTCGACGTACCGGTCATTGCACCCCCTTAACGCATTCCAAAAAGAAGGCTGGCTGAGCGGCCCCTTGGACCGAACGAAGTCCGTCTATGGAACTCACACACTCGGATTGAGTTCCCGCGGCGAGGTCGGCCCGGGCAGGTTGAACGAAGGCGACCGTCGGGCCGGGAGCGGCGACCGTTTACCGCACTGGTTCCTGTGGATTGCCCGGCTCGGGCCCAATGCCTGAGGATGCGACGTCGGTCGAGCCGTGTCGGTCCAAAATTGGACGAAGCATGTGGGATCGTTGACCTGCAAATCCGGCGTGTTGCGCGGCCGGATGCGGCCAATCAGGTCAGATCGCGGGGCACGGGCTTGTTCACAGCGATGGCCGAGAGGATCCTGACAAAGGTCGTCACCGCTGGAGCCGGCGTGCGGTGTCGTTGGGTAATGAGGCCGAATTCGATGTCGATCGGTGCGGGCTTCATCACCAGATGGGCGAGTTCGCGCCTGCGCCAGTATGGCTCCAGAAGTGGAATCGGCGCCCA
>Ga0102587_1002148_pt1 | contig 12167 bp, 7 predicted proteins | sample AraplaF_Col_mTSA_FD_76853 | JGI IMG/M metagenome (GOLD analysis project Ga0102587, IMG submission 76853) | Arabidopsis root microbial communities from the University of North Carolina, USA - plate scrape MF_Col_mTSA (SPADES assembly) (version 2) | ecosystem: Host-associated > Plants > Roots >... | reverse complement strand
GGCCGCAGCATGCCGGCATCGGCAAGCTCCTTGCGGAAGGCCGGCCATGTGTTGATCAGCACGTCGACGACTTCACCGCCCATCAGCGCGGTGCGGATACCGCCACGCATATCACCTTGGCCGGTGACGACGACTTCGCGGATCGTGACATTTGGATATTTCGCCAGAAAGGCCTTCTGGATCGAATGCATCATGTCGAGTTCGGAGCCGCCGAGCCAGTTGAGAACGACGAGTTCACCACTCACTGCGTCCTGTGCCCGTGTCGCACCGGTCATGGCCAATAAGGCGGTGCTTCCTGCTCCCGCGAGCAGGGTGCGGCGACGAATTTCGGGATTATATTTACTGCTGCTGGTCATGCCACGTCCTCCCAAACGTTGACTGTTGCCGTCATGCATTCAATTTAGTTGAAACGTTATCATCTATATTGTGTGCTGCAAGTGTTTTTATCGATAATAAACAACTATGGATCTAACATATTGGGAACAAACAATAAAACCGGGAGTTGATGATTATTTTCTGCGGCATTGCCTGGTTTTGTCGGGTCGGAACATCCAATAACAAGCTCGTTCTGCCACGGTTGCAGACGAGGATCTGCGCTTGTCGCTGGCGGCACATCGCTGATTGTGTGGCTGTGATGTATCTCGGCAGGATCGTGGAGATCGGCGACAAGCGGAAGGTCTATTCCGCCCCGCAGCACCCCTATACGCAAGCGCTGCTATCAGCCGCACCCGAACCCGATCCTGATCGCAAAGTCGCCGCATCGTGCTCGAGGGCGATGTGCCGAGCCCATCGCGCATTCCATCTGGCTGCAGCTTCCATACGCGCTGCTCGATCGCCCAGGATATCTGCAAGGTCGAGCGGCCGGCATTGCGAGAAGTCGCGAGCGGCCAAATGGCCGCCTGCCATTTCGCCACTCCCAATCCGATCCCGCTACAGGTGCGGGAAGCCCTCTCCTAGCCCTTTTGCTTCGGCGCCTTTGACGGAGCCTTCTGCCGGCGCCAGGGTGCATGATCTGTCTTGATCGTGATCGGTGCGGAAGACGGCAGCAGCGGTGCACGCTTGCGGCGTCCGAAGTAGCGTTTGAAGCCGAGGATGTTTTCGACGAAGCTCCGGGTAAAGAGGCCCGGGCCGCTGGAATAGATGCGCCAGCCGCCATCAACGTCGATCTTGCCCTTCTTGACCTGATCCCAGTCGCTCATCGCCTGATAACGATCAGGGAAAGCGGCGTCGCTGCTGCTGAAATAGGCGTTGCGCTGGCGCAGTGACGCATGCGCCAGGACGTCCGTGACAGCGATCGGGTTGACGAGGCCGATCGTCTTCCAGACGGCCTTTGCATCCCCGGCGATGGCAAGCGTTTCACAGTAGCGCAGATGCGCATGCACATACATGAGGCCGATCTCGCGGCCGAAGAAGGACGAGGATTCCGCGCGCCGGAACAGCGTTTCCGGGCCGCCGGCATAGGTCGCAGGCTTCTCCATCAGGCGTACGCCGTCGGGGAAGAGCAGGTGTTTCTCGATCAGCTTCATGTGCTGTTGCCGCTGCTCCGGTGTGAAGAGCTTGCCGAGCATCGCCTGCGTCATCGAGATCAGCGAGTAGTGCAGCCCCGTGCGTTGGTCGTTAGGATGCAGCAACAGTTCGACGCCATCGTGGGCGGGATCGAAGATGCCGTAGCCGGCAACAACGCCATCGCGGATCAGGTACTTATTGAAGTCGCGCCGCACGGCGGTAGCGATCTTGCGCAAGGCGGTTGCGTTCGCGCCCTGGCCGATGCGGCGCAGGATGGCGGAGTAGCGCACGAGCTGCTCATAGAGCAAGGAAACGGTCCAGCTGCTCACCATCCAGTCGCGCAGATGCGGATCGGCCGGCTGCAGGGAATCATTCCAGTCGCCCTCGCCATAACGGATCAGATGCGTGCCGGGGATGAAGCGCTCGCGCACGGTAGCGAGAAGCTTGTCGACATGGACGCTGATCGTATCGGCCGGTGCGCTGCCCATGGTCTTGTCATCGCGCCAGGCCACCTTTTCATCGAGGATGGTAAGGTCTCCAGTCGCTTCGATATAGTCACAAAGCGCCTTCAGCGGCCAGACGACGATATCGCCATGGCTGTCTCCGGAGCGGATGTTGGAATAGGGCTCCAGCATGAACCATTGCGGCCAGTCTCCCTTTTCGAGATACTGCTCGCTGAAGACCGTCTTCACCACTTCCTTGGCTTCGCTATCGTGCTCATAGGCAAGCAGGAATTCAATCGGTCCCTGGCAGGCGTCACGCGTCCCCCAGGCGGCACCCGTATATTGTTCGAGCCCATGCGGCACACTCAGATGCACGATCGCATCATGCGCCAGCCATGGCAGCATCGCCGCATGCGCCTGAGCCTCGGCTTTGGGCTTGTCCAGCGTCAGGCCGCGGATGGTGTGCTGCCAGAAGTGCGCCGCCGGTGTCAGCATCGCTTCCTGCGTTACGCCGCTTGCGTAGCGTTCGGCCAGACGCTCAGCCTCCGCCTTATCTGTCATCGAGCCGACGACAGCGAAGGAAAACGATTGTGTTTCCTTCGACCGCAGGGCGATGAAAGCGCCGTTGCGGGCAATGCCATCCTCATAGAGAAGCTCGTCTCCGCCGATTGCCTCCAGGACATCGGGTGTCGGGCTCACCAGCCAGTAGCTGGCATCGGGATAGCGTTCGCCCCAGAGCCAGTGCGGATCGGGACGGAAGAGGATGCGTTTGGCATCATTGTCGAATTCGACATGGCCGCTCGTATCATATTCCCGCTCTCCGAGAACAAGATGGCCAAAGACGAGGAACCGGCAGGGCTTGCCCTCGACGGAGACTGCCCATTGCATCGCGGCATCTTCGCCGGCCGCCGCGGCTGTCACGGTGATAGTGCGATCGGCAAGACGATAGATCCAGCGGCAGTCGCTGAGGCCTATCTCGAAGACGGAGGGAACACCGAGAAGCTGCCAGCCCTGGCCTGCGTCGGTCAGGATGCGCAATCCGGTGGTCCGCGTCAGGTTATAGGGATCGCGGGAGACGGAAAACAGCTTATGGAAGGACGTGTTGCCGATCGTCAGCTGTGCGGCAAAAATACCCTGCATCCAGCAGGTCGAGGCCAGTGTCACGTCGTCGAGCAGCATATTCTGGCCGCTGCGCACGATTGCGCCGTGGCGGCGTGCGACCCGCAGCTCCTTCTCCAGCAACACGACGTGGCGGTTGAGTGCACCTTCGGGCACGAAGAAGGAGAGGAGCTTTCCATCCACACGCTCTTCGAGCATGCGCTCGGGATAGAGGCGGGCGATCGCCTTGTCGTCGAGTGCGTCGACATCAAGAAGTGCTGCATCCTGCAGGATGCTGCGCGGCGGCATTCGCTCTGCCGGTCCGGAACCGTTCTTTTTGATCGTGGTCAGATGGTCGAGGCGGGAAAGATCGGCATCATCAGATGCCGCCTGATGATCATTAAGGAACAAGCCGAAGAAAGTCGCCGTCACGCCCTCGGCAGATACGGAGAGCGGCTTTGATTGAAGTGCAGGGCAGGCCATTTCATGCTGACGGCGCTGGCTCGGCAGGTCCGTGCCGAAGGGGCCAACCAGCAGATCGTCGCTCCGGGCGGCCGATTGCACGAGCTGGATTGCGTCGGTGGCATAGGCGGTGACGCCTTCGAGACAGCCCTGCGCGAGCCATGGATTGCGCCCGCCGCCCTGCTTGAGGTTCTGCCTGTTCATCACAACAAAACCGAATGCCGGATGCTCGGCAATATGGTGGTCGATATATTGCGAGGCATAGGCTTCGCTGTTCATCAGGAAGCCACGATCGCCAAGGCCGATATCCTGAACCAGCACGAGATCGGCCGGCAGCGTCTCCTTGCCGGTATGCGTCAGCGTAACCTGCCAGAACCAGGTCGTCTCGGAGGGGGTAAGCACGAGGCTCACCTGATAGTGGACATCTCCGACATCGCCGCTCCAGGAAAAGCCCGTCTCACCGTGGCCGAAGCGACCTCGCGCCCGAGGCCCGACGATCTCTGCAACGGCAGGCTTCATGCCACCGATCCGCAGATATAGGCGCCCCACGCCACCGGAAAGCGGCGATCCCTGGATCTGGTTGATCTGCACCGATCCGAGGCTATCGACATAGTCGATGGAAAAGAGCGCGCCAGTCGGCAGTGCCGATATGGAGAGGCCGGAATCATTGGCGATTGTCAGAAGGCCAAGGTCATCGCGGCGGGGCATTTGCAATTTGCGATTCAGTCTCGAAGACATGTGAGATCTCGTGTCGCCTAACAGGGAATCGGAGAATGACGCAAAATGTTTGAGCCAAATAATATCCGTTGTCACTGAGTTAGATCAGTGACGTGCTGCCGAACTCGCATTAGAGCGCAATAAACATTGGCTCAAAATCGAGGACAGCAGAACCAATCCGCCTTGGCGCCTCGACGACGCGAGTATTGAAGCGAATCACCTTCCGAACGTCGAGGAACAAGATTTTCTCGGGGAGGGCAGATGCATCGAAGACATCCGAGGCCGGTCCGGCGTAACACCGAACCGGCCTGGCTGACTAGATATTCTGACCGCCAGACACTTCAATGCGCTGTGCCGTGACCCAGCCGTTGTCAGGGCCAATCAGGCTGGCGATCATCGGGCCGATATCGTCGGGCAATCCGACGCGGCCGAGGGCGATCATGTTTGCGAAGGCCTCGTTATAGGCCGGCGTATCGCGAACCGCGCCGCCCAGGAAATCTGTCGCAATCGCACCTGGAGCGACCGTATTCGCTGTAATACCGCGACTTCCGAGCTCTCTCGCCAGGTAGAGCGTGAGGATTTCGACCGCTCCCTTGGCTGCGGAATAGGCGGAAAATCCCGGATAGGAAACGCGGGTGAGGCCGGACGAGAAATTGACGATACGGCCGCCATCGACAAGGAGCGGGAGCAGGGTCTGAGTCAGGAAGAAGACGCCCTTGACGTGGACATTGAAGAGATTGTCGAACTGCGCTTCGGTGGTCTCCGCGAAACCCGCCATCTCACCATGACCGGCATTGTTGATGAGGTGATCGAAATTGGTGCGCGACCAGGTAACCGTCAGAGCGGATCGAACGGCTTCCGCGAAGGCCGGGAACGCCGACGTGGTACCGACGTCGAGCTGCAGCGCCACTGCCTTGCGGCCGAGAGCTTCTATTTCGGCCACGACAGCCTTGGCTTCTTCCGCGCCATTTCGATAGGTCAAAATCACATCGCCACCATGCTTGGCGATGCTGATTGCAGTATTGCGTCCAAGGCCGCGGCTGCCGCCGGTTACGATTGAGATCGTCGTCATAGGTCAACTCCTTTTGTGCTCATTGCTGATCAACACTATGCCCAGAGGCCGATGGGAACTGCTGCCTATTTCTCCAAGCGAATTGCCTATTTGTCCAAAAGTGAAGAGTGACATCGTCTCGCATGCTTGCGATATGGCTCGAAGTCTTGCTAACCTGGCGTTGCTGAAGGCCGGCGACCAATATCGACTTGCCTTTTTCTCCATTGCTATAGGAGTTCTGATGAGTTTGCTGGAGATCGTCCGCCGTCATGCAGACATCAAGGTCGATCGCTTCGGAGCGGCACCAACTTCGATCCCCGGTCTGACGGCTATCCGCGCCCTGAACCCAAGCGAAATCCAGTTTGCGATCAACAGGCCTCTGGTTGCGCTGGTTCTCCAAGGCCGAAAGAGAGTGAGCATCGGGCCGGAAACGTTCGACTTCGGCGCAGGCGATAGCCTCCTGATCACCGCTGACGTCCCCACGGTGAGCCAGATCACAACGGCAAGCCGCATTGCTCCCTATTATTCTCTCGTTCTCGAACTTGACCTCGCCATGATCCGTGAACTGGGTTCGGAGATTGGTCCGGTGACAGCTTCGACTTCGAAACCCGTTAAGGTAGACCCGACGGAAACTGAGGTCGCGGACATCGCCGCCAGGCTCATGAGCCTCGTTGATCGGCCCTCAGTCATGCCGATCCTGGCGAGACAGCATCTAAGGGAGATGCATTTCTGGCTGATGACCGGCAAACACGGAGCCTCGATCCGGGCGCTCGGTCAGACAGATGGCCACGCGGAGAGAATTGGTCGTGCCGTTGCCATCATCCGCGAAGGCTTCGCTCGTCCCCTAAGAGTGAATGAGCTTGCAGAGACGGCGGGCATGAGCCTTTCGTCATTTCACCAGCATTTCCGCGCAGTGACCACATTGTCACCACTTCAGTTCCAGAAGCAGTTGCGCCTGATCGAGGCGCGAAGGCAGATGATCTCGGAAGGCGTTCCGGCCAGTTCGGCTGCGTATTCCGTCGGCTATGAGAGCGTCACGCAGTTCACGAGGGAATATGCCCGACAGTTTGGGGCACCGCCCGTTCGTGATCTCAAGGCGCTGCTGGAAAATGGCGTAACCGTTGCGTGAGTTTGACAAGACGGGTTTTTGTTGAGCGCTCCGGCGCTTCAGTAAGCCTGGGCAAAGAACGGCAGATTGGCTTCAGCCATCAGGTCGCAGGCGGCAAAAACCTCCCCGACGCCAATCAGTACTGGCCGGTCGAGGCCGATTTCGGCCATGGCCGAAGAAAGGCCCTCCAGACTGCCGGCCCAGCGGCGCTCGTCGGTATTGGCAACAGAGCTGACGATCACAACAGGCGTTCGTGCATCGAGACCAGCCTCGATCAGCCTGTTCTGGATTGCTCCGGCTGTCCGTCCACCCATGTAGAAGATCGTCGTTTTTCTTGTGTCTGCGATAGCCTGCCAGTCGATCGCCTCGGGCAGGTCGCCATGGCGCGAATGGCCGGTGACGAACTGTACGGCTTGCGCGTGATCGCGATGGGTGAGCGAAACGCCGAGCCGTGACGCCATCGCGCTTGCGGTCGTGATACCGGGTATGACTTCGACCGGGATGTTATGCTGCTTCAGATAGGCGATTTCCTCGCCGGCGCGACCGAAGATCATCGGGTCACCGGATTTCAGCCGGGCGACATTCTTGCCGGCCTTGGCGAAGGTCAGCATCATTTCGTTGATATCCTCCTGCCGACAGCTTGTTCGGCCGCCGCGCTTGCCGACGAGCAGACGTTTTGCCTCGCGCCGCGCAAGTTCAAGAACCTCGTCCGACACGAGATCGTCGAACAGGATGACATCAGCGGCCTGCAATGCTCGCACTGCCTTCAGCGTCAGATATTCCGCATCGCCGGGGCCGGCGCCGACGAGCGTTACTCGTCCAACGGGGCGTGTCGGAGCTGGCCGTTCCATATCGACAAGCAGGTCGCGTACGCACGCCTCAGTCGGCGCAGTTGCAAAGGCACGATCGACGAAGTGCTCCCAGAAGGCACGACGCTCTGCTCCGGGCTTCAAACGAAGGGCAATCTCCTCACGCAGCGACTGGGCGAGGGCCGCCCAGGATTTGAGCGATGCCGGCAACAGTGTTTCGATGCGGCGGCGAATGGCCTGCGCAAGGATGGGGGCTGCGCCATCCGTCGAGATCGATACCACGACGGGCGAGCGGTTGACGATGGAGCCGAACTGGAACTGGCAGAAAGCCGGCTTGTCGATCACGTTGACCGGAACCCCGGCCCGCTGTGCGGCCTCGAAAAATAGCCTGGCCTCGGTCTCGTCATCGCAGTCGGCCACGGCAATGGCTGCCCTCGCAAATGCATCCTCGTGCCATGCCGCGGGGCGATGGATGAGTGCGCCTTTCGGATGCGTGGATCCTTGTTCGACGAGAGTTGTACAGGCCTCGCCGAGCTGTTCGGCATAGATCTCGACCGTCGCGCCGCAGGCCGCGAGCAGTTCCGCTTTCCAGGCGCAGGCATCCGAGCCGCCGGCGACAATCACCCGCTGTCCGGCGAGCGACCAGAAAACCGGCAGTTTGGCGAGCGGTGCCATGCGGGCGGGCGTCCGCTCGGCAATCTCATTCGGCAGCGTCTGCAACACAGGCATTGATGATCCCCCTGATTTCGGCGCGGCAGGAACCGCAATTGGTACCGGCCTTGATTTCGCTGCCGATTGCCTCGACGCTGCGGCAGCCGGAACGCACGGCCGCAACGATCTGGTTGACGCCGACGCTGAAGCAGGAACAGACCGTCGCGCCCGGATCCGGCATGTCAGCACCCGGGCGGCCGGCGATGATGGCAAAGCGGCGGCGCAGGTTGCGGTGGTCGGCGGTCAACTGCGACACCGCCCAATTGCGGGCGACGGCAACCGGCTCTCGTGCAAGGAAGAGTGCGGAAAGCAGTTTCTCTCCATCGAAGAAGGCAAGGCGCCGGTCACCGGATTGACGGTCGGCATAACCTAATGGTTCGACATGGTCAGGGATGGCGAAGGTCTGCCGGCACCATGCCGTCCAATCTTCGAGGTTATTGTTGAACGCGAGTTCCAGCCGCCAGCCACCATCCGCCTTTGCAAGTGCCCAATAGTCCGCATCGGGAGCCTCGGGCCTCGCCGCGCTGACGGCAAAGCCATAATAGTCTGCACGATAACGGCTGACGGCGACGGCGACATTCTTGGAGGCGGGCTGCCCCGAAACGGGATCGGTCGCCGGTTTTACGACAGCGCCGATGCGTCCCTGTGCGGAATTCTGGTCACTCCAGTGCATCGGCACGAAGACGCTGCCGCGTGCCTGCCGGTCAGTTACAAGTGCGCGGATGACGGCCTTTCCGTAGGCGCTTTCGACCTGGGCCAAGGCGGCATCGGCTATGCCGAGTTCCATCGCATCGCGCGGATGGATTTCCGCGAAGGGCTCGGCAATGTGGGATGATAGCCGCGCGCTCTTCCCGGTGCGCGTCATTGTGTGCCACTGGTCGCGGATGCGGCCGGTGTTCAGCGTAAAGGGATAGGCGCCATCTGTGTTGTCGGTTGCCGGCGCCTCGACGGCTATGAAGCGCGCCTTGTGATCGGGATGGAAAAAACCACCTTCGGCGAAGAACCGCGTTTCTTGCTTGTCCGTCCCGGAAGGCTGAGGCCACTGGAACGGTTTCAACGCGTCATATGCCGAAGTACGCGTTTCGGCGTAGGCGCCGATATCGAAGTCGCGGCTGCCGTCATTCTCGAAGGCGGAAAGGGCTGCGTGTTCGGCAAAGATGTCAGCCGGCGATGGATAATCGAAGGCGGCGGCAAAGCCCATTCTGCGTCCGACTTCTGCCAACTGCCACCAGTCGGCACGTGTCTCTCCCGGTAAATCGAGAAAGGGGCGCTGCCTGGATATGCGACGCTCCGAATTGGTGACCGTACCATCCTTCTCGCCCCAGCCGAGCGATGGCAGGAGCACATGTGCGTGCCGTGTCGTGTCCGTCTCGTGCAAGATGTCGGACACGACGACGAAGGGGCAGGCAGCAATCGCCGCCTCGACCCTGGTGGTATCGGGCAGGGAAACGACGGGATTGGTCGCCATGATCCAGAGTGCCTTGACACGCCCCTCCTCGACGGCGCGGAACAAGTCGACGGCTTTCAGACCGGGCCTAGCGGCAATATTGGGCGCATTCCAGAAGCGCTGCACCCGGTCGCGATCATCAGCACTTTCGATCGCCATATGAGCGGCGAGCATATTCGCGAGCCCGCCGGCCTCGCGCCCGCCCATGGCATTCGGCTGGCCCGTCAGCGAAAACGGCCCCATGCCGGGTCGGCCGATGCGCCCCGTCGCCAGATGGCAATTGATGATGGCATTGACCTTGTCGGTGCCGGACGCAGACTGGTTGACGCCCTGGCTGTAGCAGGTGACGACCTTCTCGGTCGTCTCGAACAGCCGGAAGAATTCCCTCACCTGCATGGCCGGCAGGCCGGTGCGCTCAAGCAGGTCGTCTACCGTCAGTGCGGCGGCAGCGGCGAAGGCTGCACCAAAACCTTCCGTATGGGCGCCGATATAGTTCTGGTCGATGGCGGGGCTCGCCGCGAGATGGGCGAGCAGTCCCATGAAGAGCGCCACGTCGCCGTCAGGCCGGATGGCGAGATGCAGGTCGGCGATATCGCATGTCATCGTCCGGCGCGGATCGATGACGACGATCTTCAGGCCCGGCCGGGCAGCCTTGGCGGCAGCGAGCCGCTGGTAGATGACGGGATGGCACCAGGCAAGGTTGGAGCCGGTCAGTATGACGAGATCGGCAAGTTCCAGATCTCCATAGAGGCCTGGCACCGTATCCGAACCGAAGGCGCGGCGATGGCCGGCGACTGACGAAGACATGCAGAGGCGCGAATTGGTGTCGATATTGGCCGATCCGATGAAGCCCTTCATCAGCTTGTTGGCGACGTAATAATCCTCGGTCAGCAACTGGCCCGAGACATAGAAGGCGACAGAGTCCGGCCCGTGTTCGGCAATGGCCTCGGAAAAGCGCCGCGCGACGAGATCGAGTGCCTCATCCCATTCCACCTGCCTGCCGTCGATTTCGGGATGGAGGAGGCGGCCATCGAGATCGATCGTTTCGGCAAGCGCCGAACCCTTGGAGCAGAGCCGGCCGAAATTGGCCGGATGCTCAGGGTCGCCTTTCACGGTCACGGCGCCGGCCTCGTCCACCTTGGCGATCACGCCGCAGCCGACGCCGCAATAGGGACAGGTGGTCTTGACCTCCCTTTCCATCATTCGGCCGCCATCATCAGGCTTTCAAGTGCGATATAGAGCGTGCCGCCCTCGTTCTTGAGGGGAATCGTGCGCACCGCGCCGTCATCGGCACCGAGCGCTTTGCCGGTCTCCAGCGAAATCACCCAGTTGTGCAGCGGGCAGGTGACGGCATTGCCGTGTACGATGCCTTCCGAAAGCGGCCCGCCCTTGTGCGGGCAGCGGTTTTCGATTGCATAGACTTCTTCCTCGCTGGTGCGGAAGACGGCAATGTTCATGTGTGGCGTCTTCACGCAGCGCGAGCCGCGTAACGGAATATCGGAGATGTCGCCGATCGGGTGCCAGTTCATGGTGGTTCTCCTCACTCGGCTGCCTGATTGAAGCCGATGGTCGCCATCGGCCGGAACTCATGCTTGTCCTTGCCGGAGACACGCTCCGACCAGGGATCGACCTGTGCGAATTTCTGGGAAAAGACAAAGCGCTCGTAATAGGCCTTGCGCTTGTCGTGATCCTCCATGATCTGCCGACGGATCTCATCGAGGCCTATGCGCTTGGCCCATTTGTAGATGCGCTCAAGATAGCGGGCCTGTTCGCGGTACATCTGGGTCAGCGCCACGATATGTTCGAGCGCTTCGTCCTCGGTCCTCACGAGGCCGAGCACCTCCGTGCCCTTGATGTCGAGACCTGCAGCACCAGCGAAATGTATTTCGAAACCGGAATCAACACAGATGACGCCGACATCCTTGCAGGTCGCCTCCGCACAGTTTCGCGGACATCCGGAGACCGCCATCTTCACCTTGGCCGGCGTCCAGGAGCCCCACATGAATTTCTCGATGCGGATGCCGAGACCGGTGGAATCCTGCGTGCCGAAACGGCACCAGTCGGAGCCGACACAGGTCTTCACCGTGCGCAGCCCCTTGGCATAGGCCTGGCCGGAGACGAAGCCGGCCTTGCCGAGATCGGCCCAGACGGCCGGCAGGTCTTCCTTCTCGACGCCGAGTAGGTCGATGCGCTGTCCGCCAGTGACCTTGACCATCGGAATGGCGAACTTGTCGACCACGTCGGCGATGGCGCGCAGTTCGCCGGAATTGGTCACTCCGCCCCACATGCGCGGCACGACGGAATAGGTGCCATCCTTCTGGATATTGGCGTGGACGCGTTCGTTGATGAAGCGCGACTGGTAGTCGTCGGCATACTCATCCGGCCAGTCGCAGACGAGGTAATAGTTGAGCGCGGGGCGACATTTAGCGCAGCCACAGGAAGTCTTCCATTCGAGCTCCTGCATGATGGCGGGGATGTTCTTCAGCCCCTTCGCTTTGATCAGCCGGCGGACATCGTCATGGCCGAGTTCGGTGCAGGTGCACATCGGCTGAACGGCTGCCGGATTGTAGACGTCGCCGAGCGTCAGCGCCATGAGTTGCTCGACAAGCCCGGTACAGGAGCCGCACGAGGCGGATGCCTTGGTGTGGGCGCGCACGTCGTCGAGCGACGTCAGTCCCTTGGCGGTGATCGTCGAGGTGATCTTGCCTTTGCATACGCCGTTGCAGCCACAGATCTCCGCGTCATCCGGCAAGGCTGCAACGGCCGCCATAGGGTCCAGCGGCGACCCTCCCTGATAGGCCTGTCCGAAGATCAG
>Ga0102587_1002140_pt1 | contig 12203 bp, 14 predicted proteins | sample AraplaF_Col_mTSA_FD_76853 | JGI IMG/M metagenome (GOLD analysis project Ga0102587, IMG submission 76853) | Arabidopsis root microbial communities from the University of North Carolina, USA - plate scrape MF_Col_mTSA (SPADES assembly) (version 2) | ecosystem: Host-associated > Plants > Roots >... | reverse complement strand
CGATGTCGCTGATCCCGCGAACTCCGCCGCCGCCGCTTCTCCTTTGCATGTCCATGACAGGCGCGGCCGAACGAGGGGCGTGTCACTCGCACCCGAAGATGACGCCGCCGGCGGGAAATAGAGTTCCCGCCTTGCGGGAACCTGAACGATTCCACAATCGAACACGCTTTATTAAGAATCTCGCCCCTTATTAGCGCAAACACTTCGGCACAACCTCCACGATTTCCGTCAAAGTCCACGGACGGAGACGCGGACGAGTCGTGCCTGCTAAAGGGCGCCATCTCATGAACCTGCGAGCATCCATCGTCGCGACGTGCGTCGGCGCAGCATTCTTCGGGGCTGGCTACATGTGGAACTACCAGCCCGACATCGTCAATCCCGATGAAATATGGAGCATGTTTCAATCTGAGCACCGCAAGGCCCGTGCGGCGGTCTCTCGCGTGCTGATCGAGCCGCATTCAGCTCACTTCAGAGGCCTGCGAACGGTCGAGGCAGACGCTGCGAGATACGTATGCGGCGTTGTGAACGCGAAGAACAGGGCCGGCCACGCGATTGATGCCGCGTTCGTCTACACCGTGGCCAGCGACCTCGCCCGGGTCGACGACGACGGCCGGATCACCTCCCAACACTTTGCATATAAATCGTGCCCAACGGCGACCGAGGTCAGGACTGCCGAACAACAAATGCCGGTAACACCGGGCGCGCTGGCGGTGGCCAAGGCCGTCGGGAAGGTCATTCCCCCGTCCAGTGGCGGCACGATGGAGCAACAGCTTGGCCAGCTCGCCGCGCGGACAGCAGCAGTCGCACCGGGAGTGGCGGTCTTGAGCACGGCATCGCCCGCGGCGGCCGCGGCATCGGCGCCGGTGCGGCCGGGGCCGTAGCCCAGGGTTTGCTGCAGCGCTTCGCGCTGGCGGCTGATGGCGCTGATCTGCCCGGCCAGCTGGGACTTGCGTTCGGCCAGGCCGGGCAGTTCGTTGAACAGCCCTTCGGTCATGGCTTGGGCTTCCAGGCCCAGCAGTTCCAGGAACAAGCCTGTCGCCGCATGTTCGCGGTGCAGCAGTCCGGCCAGCGCGCTGCTCATTTTGTGGGCTCTTCGCCGCCCAGCAGGTCGCGCACCGTGGCCAGCAGGCCGTCGGCGATCTTCGTGGTATTGACCTGGTAGCGGCCCGCGCTGATCTCTTCGCGGATACGGGCCACGCGCGCGGCGTCGAAGTCTGACTGGCTGGACAGCAGCGGCGCGGGCGTGACCGGGCGCGCCAGGGCGCTGGGCGCAGGCGCTGCCGACGCGGGCCGGCCTTCGCGGGTGGAACTGGGGGCCACGCTGTCGGCCACATTCTTGAGGAATGTGAAGGTTTTCTGGATATTCATGGAGGGATTCCTCTGAGGGATATCACCGCTCTAACGGCGGACCGGATGAAAACTTTAGGGTTCATTCAAAAAATTCAGTGAACCCGCTCCACCGTGCCGTCCGCCAGGGCGATGCCGCTGAGCAGCTGGCCGCCGGCCGTCCTGACCTGGACCAGGGCGCCCACCGCGGCGCTGCTCATGGCCTTGCCTTCGGTGCTGACGGTAAAACCGGGGCCGCGTGTGCGCAGGCGTATGGCCTGGCCCTGTTGCACCGCGATGGCGGCGCGCAGCGATTCGCGCCGCAGCGGCGCGCCCGAGGCAATGGTGTTCAGGGCCGTCACGCCGTCAAACTGCGCCGGGTCCGTGACCACGCCGCGCGGCAGGGCCGCGAGGTCGCCTTCACGCACAGTGGCATCGGCCGCGGTGAGCACCTGGCCGGCGCTGATGGGCCTGGCCGCGACGTAGTAATTACCGCGCACAGCCACATAGGCCGGCACATAACGTGTCCAGGGCTGGGCCGAGTTGCAGCGCACGCCGACAGACACGCGGCCCCAGAGCCGCGCGCCGCCCGGTAAAAAAGGCTCAAGCGCGTCGCAGGGCGGCAGCGCGCCCGACAGGGGCGTGTCTATGCTGATCAGCACCTGGCCGGGCAGGCCCGCGGCCTGTTCCTGCAAAAAGCGCTCTATCACGGGGCGTGCGCTGCCGGCCAGCGGCGCGGCCTGCGGGCCCGCGGCATGCGCCGGCAGGCTCAAAACGGCCAGGCCCGCGAGCAGCAGGGCGAGGCTGCGTGCAAACCGTGAGCGCTGGGTTCCGGGTGCGGTCATCGTGAGGTACTTGTTCAATGCGCAGGCCTTGGGGATGGCTTGAATTCTAGGCAGCCCCCCGCGCAGCCAAGGCCTGAACTACGCGGCAATCGGCCTGCTGTTTATCCGATTGAAAAACATCCACTGGTAGTGCAATCCATGGAGTCGGAATGTGTGGCCCGGCGTTGCGGAAAGGCCTGAATTGGCCGGCTAAACACCGTCTGTTCCGCTGATTAAAAAAGCCGGCAATTCCTACAATTTTTCAAAGGCGGCACTGCGCGGGTGCGGTGCCCAAGCATGGAGAAAAGGCAATGATCGACAAGCTGGATTCAGCGCTGCGCTTCCACCAGGAGGCGCTCAGCCTCAGGGCGCGGCGGCAGGAAGTGCTGTCGGCCAATATCGCAAACGCGGACACGCCGCACTACAAGGCGCGCGACTTCGATTTCAGCGGCAAGCTCCAGGAAGCGCTGGAGCGCGGCCGCCAGTCCGGCGCCATGAGCATGTCGACCACGTCGGCGCGCCACCTGCCCGGCGAGGCGCGTGCCTCGGGCGCGGACGAGCTGCTCTACCGCACGCCCGCGCAGTCCAGCATAGACGGCAACACGGTGGAGATGGACATGGAGCGCGTCAACTTTGCCGACAACGCCATGCGCTACGAAGCCAACCTCACCTTGCTGGGCGCCAAGATCAAGTCGCTGCTGGCGGCGGCCCAGTAATCCACTTCACCCACACAACAAGGTTGCAGCCCATGGCGGATTTCAACAGTTCCAGCGGCATCTTCGCGATTGCCGGTTCCGCCCTGACGGCGCAGTCCCAGCGCATGAACGTGGCGGCCAGCAATATGGCCAATGCCGACAGCGTGGCCGGCCCCGACGGCCAGCCCTATCGCGCGCGCCAGGTGGTGTTTGAAACCGCGCCCGTGCCCGGTGATGCCATAGGCGGCGTGCGCGTCTCGCGCGTGGTTGAAGACGCTTCCCCCTTTCGCCTGGTGCACGACCCCAAGAACCCGGCCGCCAATGCCGAGGGTTATGTGGCCATGCCCAATGTCAACCCGGTGGAGGAGATGGTCAACATGATCTCGGCCTCGCGCTCCTACCAGGCCAACGTCGAGGTGCTCAACACCGCCAAGACGCTGATGCTCAAGACCCTGACCGTCGGCCAGTAAGCGCCGCGCCTTCGTTTCTTCCACGATCCCCCAACAGGAAAAATCTCATGGCCGTGAACGCCCCCGCCGCATCCGACCCCGCGAGCACGCTGAACGCCCTGGCCTCCAAGCAGGGTTCCGCCGCCGATAGCGAGCAGCGCTTCCTCAAGCTGCTGGTTACGCAGCTGAATAACCAGGACCCGCTGAACCCGCTGGACAACGCGCAGCTGACCTCGCAGCTTGCGCAGATGAGCACCGTGAGCGGCATTGAAAAACTCAACGGCGCGGTGCAGTCGCTGCTGGCCCAGAGCGGCGCCAGCCAGGTGCTGCAGTCGGCCGCGCTGATAGGCCGTACCGTGCTGGTGCCGGGCAAAGAGGCGGCCGTCAAGGGCGGCGTGCCGGACAAATTCGGCATAGACATCGCCGGCGCCGCCGACGCGGTGAAGGTCAGCGTGAAGAACGCGGCCGGCGAGGTGGTGCGCACTTTTGACCTGGGTGCGCTGCCGGCCGGCGTGAAGATGGTCGACTGGGACGGCAAGAGCGACACCGGCGCCGCCCTGCCCGACGGCAACTACAGCCTCAGCGTGACGGCCAAGGCCGGCAAGGAAGACGTGTTGTCCCTGGCGCTGACCTATGCCAAGGTCGCCAGCGTGGCGCAGGTCTATGGTGGCGCTTCGCTGGACCTGGGCGGCGGCCGCAAGGCCGGGCTTGACGAAGTCCGGCAGGTGCTCTGATTTTTTTGTGAGGTAGCGGCCTGACGGCCCCGGGGCAGCCGCCCCATTTCCCTTTAACCGCAAGCAATCCAGCAATCAACTGAATAAAAAGGAAACACCATGGGTTTCGCACAAGGGGTGAGTGGCCTGAATGCCTCCGCCAGCAATCTCGACGTCATCGGCAACAACATCGCCAACTCTGGCACGGTGGGTTTCAAGTCGGGCAACACGCTGTTCTCCGACGTCTATGCGGGCTCGCGCGTCGGCCTGGGCACGCGGGTCGCGGCCGTGGTGCAGAACTTCAGCGCCGGCGCGGTGCAAAGCAGCACACGCGGGCTGGACGTGGCCATCGTCAACGGTGACGGCTTTTTCCGCATGGCCAGCCCCAGCGGCGAGATCATGTATTCGCGCAACGGCCAGTTCGACCAGGACGCCGACGGTTTTATCGTCAATGCGGGCGGCCTGCGCCTGACCGGCTACCAGCGCTCGGCCAACGGCACGGTGGCCGGCGGCACGCCCGGCCCGCTGCAGCTGCCCACCGCGGCCATGGCGCCCAAGGCCACCCAAAGCATCGTCTCGCAGTACAACCTCGATTCGCGCAGCACGGTGCCCACCGCCACGCCGTTTGACGCCAACAACTCGGCCACCTACAGCTATTCGAACCCGGTCAAGGTCTACGACTCGCTGGGCAATTCGCACGAGATCAACACCTTCTTCGTGAAGACCGGCCCCAACGCCTGGAGTGTGTACGCCACGGCCGACGGCTACCCGCTCAACGCGACCGGCGGCATGATCGCCGCGCCCACGCCGGCCGGCCCGCCCGTGGTCGCCAACAGCGCGCCGCTGGCCACCGGCACCCTGGGTTTTGACGGCAACGGCAACCTGGTCGCCGGCGCGCCCACCACGCTGGTGGGCGGCAAGATCAACTTCGCGGGCCTGAACTTTGCCAACGGCGCGAACGCGATGAGCTTCACCATGGACCTGACCAGCTCCACCCAGTTCGGCAACGTCAACGACCCGAAAAAGCTCACGCAGGACGGTTTCACCTCGGGCCAGCTCACGGCCTTCGCGATCAACGAGGACGGCACCATCACCGGCAAGTATTCCAACGAGCAGACCCAGACCCTGGGCCAGGTCGTGCTGTCGTCCTTCGTGAACCCCAACGGCCTGCAGCCCAAGGGCGACAACGTCTGGGCCGAAACCGCTGAGTCGGGCCAGCCGCTGACCGGCTCGCCGGGCAGCGGCACCAAGCTGGGCGCGCTGGCCTCGGGCGCGGTCGAGGCTTCCAACGTGGACCTGACCGGCGAGCTCGTCAACCTGATCATCGCGCAGCGCACCTACCAGGCCAATGCGCAGACCGTCAAGACGCAGGACCAGGTGATGCAGACCCTGGTGAATATGCGCTGAGGCGCGTGAGACTGTGCGCCAGGCATAAGAACCAAGGAACAGCATGGACCGGATGATTTACATAGGCCTGGGCGGCGCCAAACAGGCGCTGGAGCAGCAGGCTTCGGTGGCCCACAACATGGCCAATGTGTCCACGCCGGGCTTTCGCGCGCAGATCAACAGCTTTCGCGCCGTGCCCGTGGTCGGCGAGGAAATGGGCACGCGCGCGCTGGTGGTGGCGACCACACCCGGCGCCGACATGAGCGCCGGCCCGCTGATGCAGACCGGCCGGCCGCTGGACGTCGCGGTGCGCGGCGAGGGCTGGCTCACGGTGCAGATGCCCGACGGCAGCGAAGCCTACACGCGCCTGGGCAACCTGCAGGTGGACGCCGAGGGCCAGGTCAGCACGCAGGGCGGCCGCCCCCTGATGGGTGACGCCGGCCCGCTGGTGGTGCCGCCGGGCTCCGCGCTGGTGGTGGGCGGCGACGGTGTGCTCACCGCCATTGGCGCGGGTGACCCGGTAGTGGGCGCGGCTGAAGTCGGCCGCTTGAAGCTGGTCAACCCGGCCGCGGCCGACCTGGTGCGCGGCGACGACGGCCTGTTCCGCATGCAGGCCGGCCGGCCCGCGCCGCAGGCCGACCCGGATGTGCGCCTGCAGACCGGCGCGCTGGAGGGCAGCAACGTCAATCCGGTCGAGGCCATGGTGCAGATGATTTCCAATGCGCGGCGTTTCGAGATGCAGATGAAGACCCTGCAGACCGCCGAGAGCAACGAGCAGCAGGCCAACAAGCTGCTGTCGAGCTGAGCCTTTATTGAAATGTTTTCCCCCGCAGGAGTTTTCCCATGATTCGTTCCCTCTGGATCGCCAAGACCGGCCTGGATGCGCAGCAGACCCAGCTCGACGTGGTCTCCAACAACCTGGCCAACGTGGGCACCACGGGCTTCAAGCGCAGCCGCGCGGTGTTCGAGGACCTGCTGTACCAGAACCTGCGCCAGAGCGGCGGCCAGACCTCGGACCAGACCCGCATGCCCTCGGGCCTGCAAATCGGCACAGGCGCGCGCGTGGTGGCGACCGAGCGCATACACACCCAGGGCAACCCGACCAAGACCGACAACCCGCGCGACGTGTCCATCAACGGCAGCGGTTTTTTCCAGGTGCTGATGCCCGACGGCACCAATGCCTACACGCGCGACGGCTCCTTCCAGCCCGACCAGAACGGCCAGCTGGTGACGGCCAACGGCTACCCGCTGCAGCCGGCCATCACGCTGCCGCAGGACACCACGGGCCTGACCATAGGCCGCGACGGCACGGTTTCCATCACCCAGGGCGGCTCCAGCGCCAGCGTGCAGATAGGCCAGATCCAGCTCGCGACCTTCATGAACCCCGCGGGCCTGGAGAGCAAGGGCGAGAACCTGTATGTGGAAACCGACGCCTCGGGCGGCGCCAACCAGACCGCGCCCGGCCAGAACGGCGCGGGTGTGCTGAACCAGGGTTACGTGGAATCGTCGAACGTGAACGTGGTGGAGGAACTGGTCAACATGATCCAGACCCAGCGCGCCTACGAGATCAACAGCAAAGCGGTGCAGACATCCGACCAGATGCTCGCGCGCCTGGCGCAGCTGTGATGCGTGGCAGTGTGCTGGCCGCCGCCGGGCTGCTGCTGGGTGGTTGTGCCCAGCTGCCGCGCGAGCCCATCGTGCACCAGCCCATGACGGCGCGCTACGACGCGCAGCCGCGGCCGGCCGTGCCGGCCCACGGCTCGATTTACCGCACCAGCTTTGGCGCACAGGCGCTGTTTGAGGACAGGCGGCCGCGCCAGGTGGGCGACATCCTGACCATCGTCATCAACGAGAACATCAACGCCAGCAAAAATTCAGCCGCCGACGCCAGCCGAACCAGCAGCGCCACATCGGCCCTGGGCCTGGTGCCCAAGCTGCTCAGCGGCCTGGTCTCCAGCGACCAGGATGCCGATGCCAGCGGCAAGAACGTCATGAGTGCCAAGGGCGGTGCCAATTCCAAGAACACCTTTAACGGCGTGATCACGGTCACGGTGGTGGAGCTGCTGGCCAACGGCAACCTGCTGGTCAGCGGCGAAAAACAGATGCTGATCAACCAGGGCACGGAATACATACGTTTTTCCGGCGTGGTCAACCCGCGTACCGTGGGCGCCAACAACGCCGTGCCCTCGACCCAGGTGGCCGACGCGCGCATCGAGTACAGCGCCAAGGGTTATATCGACGAAGCGCAGACCATGGGCTGGCTGCAGCGCGTCTTCCTCAACGTCTTGCCGTTCTGACCATGCTGCGCTCCCTGTCTCATTTCACTTTTGCCGGTGCGCGGGCGCTCAGGCTGTGCCTGCTGCTGCCGGCCTTGATCGCCTTGCCGGTGCTGCCGGTGCAAGCCGAGCGCATCAAGGACCTGGCCAGCATCCAGGGCGTGCGCGACAACCCGCTGATTGGTTACGGCCTCATGGTGGGCCTGGACGGCAGCGGCGACCAGACCATGCAGACGCCCTTCACCACACAAAGCCTGAACAACATGCTGGGCCAGCTCGGCGTGACGGTGCCGCCCGGCACCAATATGCAGCTCAAGAACGTGGCGGCCGTGATGGTGACCGCCGTGCTGCCGCCGTTTGCGCGTCCCGGCCAGGCCATAGACGTCACCGTCTCGTCGCTGGGCAATGCCAAAAGCCTGCGCGGCGGCACCTTGCTGATGACGCCGCTCAAGGGCGCCGACGGCCAGGTCTACGCGCTGGCCCAGGGCAATATGGTGGTGGGCGGCGCGGGCGCCTCGGCCAGCGGCACCCAGGTCAAGGTCAACCAGCTCAGTTCGGGCCGCATCCCGGCCGGCGCGATTGTCGAGCGCGCGGTGGAGTCCCCGCTGGGCGGCGACGGCAGCTTGATGATTGAGCTCAACAAGACCGATTTCGGTACCGCGCAAAAAGCCGTGGACGCCATCAACCGCAGCTTCGGCCCCGGCACGGCGCAGGCACTGGACGCGCGCGTGATTCAGGTCAATGCGCCGGCCCGGCCCGAGGAGCGTGTCGGCTTCCTGGCCCGTATCGAGGACATCGACGTGAACCCCGCGCAGGCCGTGGCCAGGGTGGTCATCAATGCGCGCACCGGCTCGGTGGTGATGAACCAGGCGGTGCGCATCAACGATTGCGCGGTGGCGCACGGCAGCCTGTCGGTGGTGATCAACACCGACCCGGTGATCAGCCAGCCCGGCGCGTTTTCCGGCGGCAACACGGTGGCCACCCAGCGTTCGCAGATCGAGCTGAACCAGGGCGGCGGCGCGCTGCAGGTTGTCAAGGGTGGGGCTTCGCTGGCCGAGGTGATCAAAGGCCTCAATGCCCTGGGCGCCAACCCGCAGGACCTGGTGTCCATCCTGCAGGCCATGAAGGCCGTGGGCGCGCTGCGCGCCGAACTTGAAATCATCTAGGCCACATGAACAATACCTCCGTCTCCGGCGCCAGCGGTTTCAACACGCCGGCCACCAGCGTGCTGGACCAGCGCCTGTCGCTGGACGTGCAGGGTGTGGACGAGCTGCGGCGCACGGCGCGCAGCTCGCCGCAGGAAGGCATGAAGCAGGCGTCCAAGCAGTTTGAAGTGATGTTCATGGGCATGGTGCTCAAGAGCATGCGCGAGGCCACGCCCTCGGAGGGCCTGTTCGGCAGCCAGTCCGAAAAAATGTACACGGCCATGCTGGACCAGCAGCTGGCGCAAAACCTCTCAGGCCGCGGCCTGGGCCTGGCCGATGCCATGTATGCGCAGTTGAGTCGCATGGCGGGCGGCGAGGCCGGCGCGGCGGCGCCCAAAGCCGTGCCGCTGCCGGCACCGGCTGTTTCCCAAAGCCGCGCGCCCGACCTGTCGCTGTACGAAGAAGCCACGGCGCAGGCCACGCTGAGCCGCAGCGCGCTGCCGCAGGCCCATGTCGAGGCCTTTGTCTCGCGCCTGCTGCCGGCCGCGCAGCGCGCCAGCGAAGCCAGCGGTGTGCCCGCGCAGCTGATCATGGCGCAGGCGGCGCTGGAGTCCGGCTGGGGCAAGCGCGAAATCCGCAAGGAAGACGGCAGCAGCAGCTTTAACGTTTTCGGCATCAAGGCCGATAAAAGCTGGAAGGGCCCCGTGGCCGAAAGCGCCACCACTGAATACGCCAACGGCGTGCCGCAAAAGACACGCGCCGCTTTCCGCGCCTACGGCTCCTATGACGAGGCTTTCGCCGACTACGCGAAATTCCTCGCCGCCAACCCGCGCTATTCCGGTGTGGTCGCCACACGCGACCCGGCCGAGGCCGCGCACGGCCTGCAGCGCGCCGGTTATGCAACCGATCCCGAGTACGGCGGAAAACTGGTGCGCATCATGCGGCAGATGAGCACATAGGCGTTGGCCGCCGGCCGGCGGCAACCGGGAGAGTTTGGTTTAGTTATCTGGGTCCAAGGCCTGCATCCGCGGCCATACAAGGAAATAAAAATATGCAATGGTTTCATCAACTCCGTGTCATGACCAAACTGGTCGGCAGTTTCCTCATCGTGGCGGCCATAGGTGCCATCATCGGTGGGCTGGGCATTTTCCACATGGGCCGCATCAGCGCCGCCACCGAAAGCCTCTACAACCAGGAGGTGCTCGCGCTCAAGGGCGTGCAGGAGGCGAATATCCACCTGGTTTACGCCAGCCGGGCGCAGCTGGGCTTGCAGTCGGCCTCGTCCATAGGCGAGCGCAACACCGGCAAAAAAGACATCGCAGCGGCCCTGCAAGGCATTGAGGACCGCATGGCCGAGGTCAAGCCGCTGCTCGAAGACGAGGCCAAGGGCCAGGCGCTGTACCAGCAGTACGCCGCCAAAATGCCGCAGCTCAAGCAGCGCATGAACGACTTTGTGGCCCTGCTGATGAAGCAGTCGCTGGACTCTTCGCAGTACGACGGCAAGGTGGCCGAGGACAGCGCCGTGCTGCTCAAGGAATCGCGTGCGGTCGAGGAAATCCTGCAGCAGATGGTGGCTTACAGCGACGGGCAGGCCAAGGCCAGCATGGAGAACGTGGCGGCCACCTACCGCAACTCGCGCCTGGCCATGGTGGTGCTGGTGCTGGGCGGCATCGCGGCCAGCGTGGGCCTGGGCGTGGTGATGTCGCGCATGCTGGGCCGGCAGATAGGCGGCGAGCCGGCCTATGCCGCGGCCATTGTGGACCGCGTGGCCCAGGGCGACCTGACGGTGCATGTGGCGCTGCGCAAGGGCGACAGCCAGAGCCTTTTGTATGCCATCCACAAGATGCAGCAGGAACTGGCGCGTGTCATCAGCCAGATCCGCCAGGCCAGCGGCACCATCGCGACCGCGTCGAGTGAGATCGCGGCTGGCAACCATGACTTGTCATCGCGCACCGAGCAGCAGGCGAGTTCGCTCGAAGAGACGGCCGCCTCCATGGAAGAGCTCACGGGCACCGTCAAACAAAATGCCGACAATGCGCGCCAGGCCAACCAGCTGGCGGTGTCCGCGTCCAGTGTTGCCGTCAAGGGCGGCACGGTGGTCGCCGAAGTGGTGGGCACCATGGGCGCGATCAATGCGTCCTCGCGCAAGATTGTGGACATCATTGGCGTGATCGACGGCATTGCCTTCCAGACCAATATCCTCGCGCTCAATGCCGCTGTTGAAGCAGCCCGTGCCGGTGAGCAGGGCCGGGGTTTTGCCGTGGTCGCGGCCGAGGTGCGCAACCTGGCCCAGCGCAGCGCGGCGGCGGCCAAAGAGATCAAGACCCTGATCGATGATTCGGTCAGCAAGGTCGAGGAGGGCAGCAGCCAGGTGGCCGAAGCCGGCAAGACCATGGACGAGATTGTCGACAGCGTCAAACGCGTGACCGACATCATGGCCGAGATCACGGCCGCCAGCCAGGAACAGACCTCCGGCATAGAGCAGATCAACCAGGCCATTACCCAGATGGACCAGGTCACGCAGCAGAATGCGGCACTCGTTGAACAGGCCGCCGCCGCGGCGTCTTCGCTGCAGGAGCAGGCCAGCGGCCTGTCGGACGCGGTCAGCGTGTTCAAGCTGCAAGGGGGCGATCTGCCACAGCAGCAGCCCACGCCGCGCCGCCCGGCCAACCCGCTCCGCACGGTGGCGACACCGAAACAGCCGCCCCAGGCCCGCCAGGCCATCGCGCCGCCGCTGGCGGCCGGCGCGGGCGGCGGCAGCTGGGAGACTTTCTAAAAAAATCCGGCGCGGCGTGGCAAATTGCTCAAGTTTTGCCGCAGCCGGCCGATAAGCAGGGGCGAGGCGTGCCGCGGGCATGGCCTTGCACGCCGACATCATTGATTTTCAAGGAGTGCGCATGCACACGACCACCAGCCATCCTGTATCGACTATTGAAGAAAAATCGCCGGCCCCCACGCTGGGCTACCCCGGTGTGGCCGCCGGCCCGCTGCCGGCCGAAAAAGTCGCCGACATCATAGGCATGATCGACGGCATCGCGCTGCGCACCCGCAGCCTGGCCCACGCCGCGGCTGAAGCGGCCCATGCCGGCGAGCAGGCCCGGGGTTTTGCCCTGATGGCCGCCGAAGTCAAAAGCCTGGCCCAGCGCAGCGCCGCGGCGGTCCGGGAAATCAAGGGCCTGATTGGCGACTCCGTCCACAAGGCCGGCCAGGCCGAGGAAGAGCGCCGGCAGCGGTTTGAGGAACGCGCCAAACGGTGGCAGCGCTCGCTGACGGCTTGAGCCGGAGCCGTTCAAAAACCCTCCTGGCGTTGTTGCGCCGCCTTGCCGTGCTGGTGCACTGTCTGCGGCGGCGCGCCTAGCCAGGACCGCTTCGCTGGGGTTTGTGTACAG
>Ga0102587_1002130_pt1 | contig 12267 bp, 13 predicted proteins | sample AraplaF_Col_mTSA_FD_76853 | JGI IMG/M metagenome (GOLD analysis project Ga0102587, IMG submission 76853) | Arabidopsis root microbial communities from the University of North Carolina, USA - plate scrape MF_Col_mTSA (SPADES assembly) (version 2) | ecosystem: Host-associated > Plants > Roots >... | reverse complement strand
CGAGACTCTTTTCCCGCTCCAGAATTCTTAGAAAGAACCAGGCCTCGCCGGTTGTTTCTTCCAGCCTTACGGCGGGGTAGCAAAGTGGTTATGCAGCGGCCTGCAAAGCCGTCTATGCCGGTTCGATTCCGGCCCTCGCCTCCAAAAGATGAAAAATCCTCGCTTCGGCGGGGATTTTTCATTTCCGGCTTCGATTTTTGCGAAATTCGCACCGTTGGTGAAATAGTCATGGAAAAGCCAGTCAAGACTCCCCAGGAAGCGCTCAAACTGCTCATCGTCACCTGGCGCCGTGCCGCTCCCTTTTTCGCGAGCATTGAAGTCTGGCTGATGGTGTTGGTGGCCGCGTCCACCGTTGGCGGCATCTTCCTCGCCGCGATGGGCGATGCGCGCTGCCTGCTGGCGATCGGCTTTGCCGTGGGCTACCTGGTGGTGCGCCCAGTGCTACATGCCAAAGGCATTCTTAGTTGGCCCTTCATATAACAAGCCCGCCAACTGCGGGCTTTTTACTGCTTGATTTAAGTGATGAGGTGGTGCCCTCGCGGGCAAGCCTTTGAACTGTGCATGGCCAGGTTGAGATTAACGCTATCGTCAAGGCTATGCGCTATTTCGGGGAGTAGGCGATGCCCAACAATGCATTGAAAAAGAGGTCGCCACTGTTGGCATTGGCGGTGGCGTTCGGGATTTGTTTTGCTGCAGCGGGGATAGGAGCGCTTGCAACGGGCCATGCACCCGAATACTACCGCGCGCTGACGCGGCCTGGCTGGGCGCCACCGTCATGGGTATTTGGTCCGGTATGGACCGCGCTGTATTCCTTTATGGCGCTTGCTGCATTTCTGGTGTGGCGTGCAGATGGATTCCGAAGACGGCCTGTGCTGACCACGGTATTTTGTTTGCAGCTCCTGTCAAATTCCCTCTGGAGTTGGCTCTTCTTTTCTTGGCAGAATACCAGTCTCGCACTGCTCGACATCATCGTTCTCGGCTGCCTGGTCGCGTTCATGCTGTCCAAGTATTGGTCTTTTAGCCGAGCTGCGACGTATCTGACGGTTCCCTACCTGGCGTGGATTTTCTTTGCTACCGCTTTGAACTGCCAGATCTGGAGACTCAATCCGTCCGCCTAGAATCAGGCCCTGGGCGGTGCCGAGAATTTCTTGCGCAGAAAATGGACCAGTCTTCCAATAAACGGCAGCTTTTCGAACAGTTCTTCAGCCGCATCCCAATAGTCCCGATGTACCGTAACTAGACCGTTCGGACTGAACCAGATGTGTGACGACCCTTCGACTGAGAAGTGTTTGCCGCGCAGGTCAAACTCAAAGATCCACGTGGCGAATCCTTGATTGTCCTGGAGCATCCGGTCTTTGATAATGAACTTCGGATTGTCGGTGACCTCGAACATGTGATTGAAAATGCGCTCAATTGCCGGCGCGCCCCGCACATCGTTGAATGGGTCGCGAAAGTGCGCGTCCGGACCGTAAAACTCCGCGACTCGCCGAACGGTTTCCGGTGTAAGGGTTGTGTACCAGTCCAGGAGTTTGTCGAGATTCGTGGTCATGTTTTAACGAGTTGGCCGATCAGGGCGAAGCGTAACCTGTAGGGGAGCATGCGTATCAGCTTTAGCAGCATGGTAAACCGCCACGGGAAGTGTATCTCGAAACGCCCCGACGAAATTCCTTTGAAAATGCACCTGGCAGCTCCTTCAGCAGTCTGCAAGGCCGGCATATGGAAGTCGTTGCGTGCGGTCAGTTGGGTTTGGACGAAGCCTGGATTGATCAGGTAAACATCCACACCCTTCGGATGAAGATCGCTGTACAGAATTTCAGCCAGGTTGATCAGCGCCGCCTTGCTCGGGCCGTAGACAGTAGCCTTGGGCAAGCCGATGTAGCCGGCGACGCTCGCAACCAGTGCGATGCCTCCGCTGCCGCGCATGATCATTTCGGGGAGTACGTTGGCGAGGCCAGAATAGATGCTCCCAACATTGACGCTTAAGGTCCGTTTTGCTCCGCTTGGGATCACTTCCCAACTGCGCTCCGGCCTGTAGTCGGCAGCGCAGAAAATGACCAGGTCAACGCCACCGAAGCGATCCCGAATTTCTTGATACGCCCTCGTCCAGGCCGAATCTTCCAGGACGTCAAGTTGGACTGCCAACGCGTTCCGGTGCGCGTTGGCGATTTCTTCCAGTACCTCTACGCGGCGCGCGGAAAGGGCCACGACGGCTCCTGCACGCAGCGCTTCTTGAGCTAACGCCGCGCCGATTCCGCTGGAGGCCCCGACAATCCAGACCCTCTTGTTGTGCCAATTATGGATGGGACGATTCAATGGGAACATGAGCGCTTCCTGAACATAAAGGTCACCTGTCCCAGCTCGATTCCGAACTTTCGCATGCTCGCACGATTAAGCATCGTGCACTCGTCGATCAAATACATCCAGTCGTCGAACTGCATTTCAACTGTCCGTCCGTCGACAGGCAGCAGCAGGGTGTATTGCCAACGGAATGCGTTGCCGGCGACTTCGCCATAAGCTAGTCCCTTGACGTCGCCCGCTGTGCCTTGCCATCGGCCGTCAGGCAGCCTGACTAATTTCCAGATGCGGCGGTCGTTGCTGCCATCGCTATTGTGAAACTTCTCGTCCAGCTGCAAAGTCCCAGGCTCGACTTTCCCTTCGATTTCGACCTTGAAACGTTTAACGACTTCGCCGTTACGGCGCTGGAACATTCCCCATGCATCTGTCGTCCCATTGAAGAACTCAGCGACTTCCAGCTTGGGCTGCTCCTTCGCGTACATCTGTACGTCTTGGCCCGCGCATCCGCTAAGGGAAAGCAGGATCAGGCTATTCAAAATCTTTTTCATCGAACCTCCACATCAGGCTGATCACGAGCAGTTTTATGACGCATGGCAAGCCGGCGTAAAGAGCTACCAGCGGCGTGCTTGGTCCCGCGCCCGGTTGGTATCCTGCATAAGTCAGTAAGGGCAGGGCGAGACCGGTACATGCCAGTGCTAGTTTCGACAACAGGGTGTAAATGCCGAAATACGCAGCGGATCCTTCTCCGTCCTGCAACGTTCGTGCGAAAAGTACCGACGGCATTGCCAGATCGGCACCCAGGGAAAATCCGGCTGCAATGCAGACTGCAAAATAGGGCCACCTGTCGCCAGCGCCAAGCTGGGCCGCGCCGCAGAAGGACAGCACTGCCATTGACATACCCAGGCACCAACACCGCGCTGGGCCTGTTTGCGATGCTAGCTTTGTCCAAAACGGCAGGCCGCATACTGCAGAAGCGAAATAGCTCAGCAAAAAGGCCGACGCCCACGCAGGCGAATTGAGTTGATCGCGGATGTAAAACAATGCAAGCGTTGCTGGCAGCGACATCGCAACCGCATTGAGAAAATACGGCATTAGCAAGCTCACAAAGCGGCGGTTCTTCGCCAATGCTTTAGCCGACTCGAAAAACCGTGGTGTGGCAAGCTCGCCATTTCGCCACGCTGGAGCGAATTGAAGTAGCGCATAGAGTGCTCCGGCAAGCAGCAACGCAAAAAACAGATTGTAGATACCCATGCCGGGTGCAATCGCGTCGACTCCGTTCGCCATAACTGCTGCGGGAACGGCGCTTGCCAACATGATCCCGGCGAGGCTTGCCCCTTCGCGCCACGCTGTGGCGCTTAGTAATGCCTGCGTATTGCCGCTCAGGCTTGCCCCCCACGCCAGATAGCAAATGTTGATAAAACTATGGGCGCTATAAGTAAGGGCCAGCATTACCGCTAACCACGCAACTGGCGACCCCAGCGCAGCGGGCGGCGACCATAATCCCGCGAAAGCGAGGGCGAAGATCATCGCGGCGCCAATGAGTAACGGCATGACCTTGTTGTCCAGACGGTCGATCCACCACCCCCAGAACGGGTCTTGTGCAGTATCGAATAGCCGCGCTGAGAACAATACCCATCCTAAGGTGGCAAGTCCCACGTCCAGATTCATCGCGTAATACGCTGGAATATGAACATAGACCGGAAGCGTTGCCATGGCTAATGGCATGCCGAGCAAGCCATATGCCATGTACTGCAAGCGATTCGATGAAGCGGTCATGGTGTCCGCCCCAGCAACTGGCTACGCAACTCTGGATCACGGCTTTTCTCGTTCAACCAGATATCGAAGAATGCTTTGGCCAACACGGGGTCGCCAATGTCGGCAACGTGCTTTTCGCCATAGTAAAAGCGCATGCCGTACCCGGGAATGTTCACGCCCGTCAGCTGGTCACCAGGCTGGACGTCGACAAAAGCTCTTTGCAGGAGAGATTTCCAGCGACTCTGTTCGGCTTCGTCGATTGGGGCACTTCCGAGCCGACGCATTTCATCCATGCTTGTGCTGACCAGTCTGTCGCGGCTGATGCTTCGATAGTAGGTAAGCTGCAGCGCAAATTTCGATCCAGGATCGAATGGCTGCCGGTCACCCCATAAGACGGCCCGGTATATGCGAAAGCCGAGCCAACGCATCTCTCCTTTGCCGACAACGAGTGCATCGGGGACCTCATTGCGCCATGTCGAAGAGGCCATCGCGTTGCCAAGCACTGCAATGGCCAGGAGGAAGGCCGCTGTCCGCTTAAACCACAGGCGGCTTGGCGAGGATGAATTGAACGACATTGGTCCGTCCCTCATCAAACGCGGCTTCGCAATAGGCAAAGTACATGTGCCAGATGCGCAGGAAGCGGTCATCAAATCCCTGCGCAGTGATTTGCTGGCGCATCGCCGTACATTGTTTATCCCAGCGGCGCAGTGTTTCGGCGTAGTCCTGCCCAAACGGGAAGACATCCTGGGTCGCCAGGTTCGCGTGGGCGGCATGTTGAATGAAACGCTCAACGCTGGGGAGCATCCCTCCAGGGAAGATGTATTGTTGGATGAAGTCAGTGCTGCTGCGATATCGCGGGAAGTAGCGTTCGCCAATCGTGATCGACTGCACCAGTGCTTTGCCACCAGGGCGCAAGCGGCGCGAGACCGCCTTGAAATAGTCGGGCCAGTATTTTTCACCGACGGCTTCGAACATTTCGATGGAAACGACCGCGTCGTATTCACCGGTGATGTCGCGGTAATCGCGCAGTTCCAGGTTGACCAGCCCAGCAAGGCCCTGGCGTTCGATTCGCTCGATGGCGTGCGCCAGCTGGGCGCTGGAAATGGTCAGGCCGTGTACCTGGATCCCTTGCCGGGCCGCGTGTTCGGCGAAACCACCCCAGCCACAGCCGATCTCCAGCACCCGGTCGCCTGGGCGCAAGCCAAGGGAATCGATAATGCGCTGGTACTTCCTGCTCTGGGCTTCCTGCAATGGAAGGCTGTAGTCGCCATCGAACAATGCGCTGGAGTAGGTCCAGCTTGGATCCAGCCAGAGTCCGTAGAAGGCGTTACCCAGGTCGTAATGTGCGTGGATATTGCGTTTGCTTCCCTCGCGCGTGTTGGGGCGAAGGAGGTGCCGCAGCCTGTACCAGCACTGTGCGATCGCCCCGCCGAACAGTGCTGGTTCGAGCGCTTCCTCGTTGCGTATCGCCAGGCGAAGAAGCGCTGTCAGGTCGGGCGACTCTATCCAGCGCGCCGCATAGGCTTCGGCGAAGCCGATGTCCCCCGCGCGCATGATGCGGCTGCAGGCCTGCCAATCATGAATCTTCAGCGTAGCGCCGAAGGGCATATGCGCATCGCCAAACACCATGTGCGTTTCGTCTGGCGTGACCAGTGTCAGGTGGCCGATGCGGATTCGGCTGAGAAGCGACAGGAATAGCTTGGCGCCGGTCGGTGCGGCAAGTTGGCGGATTGTCAGGGCGTGGTTCATCACAGGAGGTCCTCTGTTAAGGTCTGTTTGCTTTCTGGAGGATTTTTGCCGTGGAAAGGGACGCCTTTGAGCCAAAGCCGCAGAGCCTGCCAATGGATGCGGGCAATAATTCCGATGCACTGCAATGGCTGGCGGGCCAGGGCGCGGAGCAGTTCTGTGTCATTCAATGGGGCCGTTTTTCCGGCAACAGCTGTTTTCAGCACCAGTCCATCGATGTCGAAGTAGTCAATGCGTGTCTGCTGGGAGTTGGAATCGATGTGGAAGCGAAAACTGTACTCGCCTTCGATTTTGCAGAATGGCGAAACGTGCAGTTCTTTAGAACACGCAGCCTTCCCCGTATCGGCATCGATTCGAAGCAGGTAGGATTGGCGGCCGCCGAAGGTGTTGTTCACTTCTGCCAGCACCGCCTGCAAATTACCCTGGGCATCGTGGCAATGGAAGAAGCTGATCGGATTGAAAACGTAGCCTAAGATACGCGGAAAAGTTTGCAGCCAGATGTCGCCATCGACTTCTATACCGTGCATGCGGAGCAGGGCGCGCATCCAGTCTTCCAGATTGGATGCGTCACGCGGTCCGTAGTCGCCAGTGCGCACGGATACCAGGCGCCTGCGGTTGACGCCAAACCAGCGCGTGTTGGCTTCTTCAAGCCGCGCAAGGTTCAGGCGGACGAAAAACACCGGGTAGGTGAATTTGTTTCGCCTTGGCCGGAGGCGCTCATGCATCACATGGCCACGAATAAGTTGGGCGTTCATGGCAGCACAGCCCAGGAAGGCGCGGCATCAAAAGTACTGGCCACTCTCAATGCTGACTTGAGGCCGTCTTCGTGGAATCCGTAACCAGTCCAGGCGCCTGCGTGCCATGCCCGGCCATGGCCCTGGATTTCCGGCAGACGCTCCTGGGCATTGATTGTTGCCTGGTCCATGATGGGATGTTCGTATTCGAACGTAGCCAGGACTTTGCTTGCTTCCGGTGGATGGTGTGGATTGAGCGTCACTACGACGGGAGTCTCGAACGGCAAGCTTTGTAGTAAGTTGAGCCAGTAGCTCACACAAACGGGACGTTGGCCGTCGACTTTTGCGCCCGACAGGTAGTTCCAGGCGGACCACAGCTTGCGCTGACGCGGCATCAATGCGGCATCGGTATGTAGCCAGGCTGTGTTGGGTTGATATCGAACTCCGCCCAGGATTTCGCGTTCAAGCGGACTCGCGTCTTTCAACAACGCGAGAGAAGTGGGCGCATGCGTTGCGAGGACGACTGCGTCAAACTTTTCCTCGCCGCCGGCGGTAGTTACGGCCGCATGGTTGGCGTGGCGGGTGACCGCATGGACTCGTGTGTTAAGCCTATAGTCTGATAACGAGCTTGCGATGCGTTTGACGTATTCTCGTGCACCGCCTTGTACCGTTCGCCATTGAGGACGGTCGTTGATTTGCAACAGCGCGTGGTTCAGGCAAAAACGCAGGAAGGTCGCAGCCGGAAACTTCAGTATGTCAGCAGGTGTGCTGGACCAGATCGCAGCGGCCATCGGCAAGAGATAGGCATCGCGGAACAGCGGGCCGTAGCTGTTTTCCTGCAGTAGCTCTCCCAAGGTGACGGGATTGCCGTGCACCTCGCCAAGGAATCGGTGGGAGTTACGATTGAAATGCAGGATATTGAGCACCATGCGAATGAAGGACGGGGACAGCATTCTCATTCGTTGGGCAAACAAGGTGTCCAAGCTGGTGCCGGCCCATTCCAGCGTCCCGTCGTCCATGGACACGGCAAACGACATGTCGCTTGCGATATTGCTGACGCCAAGTTCGTTCAAAAGGTGAATGAAGTTGGGGTAAGTGCGTTCGTTATAGACCAGGAATCCGGTGTCGACGCCACATGTCTTTCCTTCGAGCGTTACGTCCACTGTGTTCGTGTGGCCACCCAAATAGCGTCCGGCCTCGTAAAGTACGACTTCATGGCGTCGGCTCAGGAAATAAGCGGAAGCCAGGCCGGAAATTCCGGCACCGATTACAGCGATGCGTTGTCGTGTTGGGTTCATGGTCGTGCCGAGGTTAGGGTGCTGGTCTCTACTGGTATGCTAATATTACTACCAACAAATAACAAAAGCTACTGATTAGTAGCGAAAATTTACTCATGAGTATCATTTCGAAATTTAGCTTTAAAGATCAAGCGTTTAAGCTTCGCGAGAATGCAATCCTGGACGCTGCCACGGCCGTCCTCGGCAGCAAGGGCTACGACTTGATGACGATGGATGATGTCGCCGGAGCGGTGGGAATTTCCAAGCCGAGCCTTTATAAGCACTTCAAGTCCAAAGAAGAGCTTGTCGGTGAGGCGATGGTTCGCTTGCTGGATGGTGCCATTGAACAGATCGCCGGCCTTGACCCGGCGCTCAATCCGCGCGAGAAATTGATGGCACTTCTTGAGTGGGCGCTGCGAGTGCGCTTGGGAGGGGGACTGCCGTTCCTGCCTTCGACCAGTCCACATGTGCGCGATATGCTGATGCGCAATTTCAAGTATATGACGCGTGTGTTGAAACTGAACCGCCAGTTGGAAGGCTTGGTAAAGCAGGCTCAAAAAGAAGGACTTCTTAACGCCGATTTGCCAACCGACGTTATCTTGTTCAGCTATTACGCGCGTACTTGCGATCCATCGGTAGAGTACCTTCAGAAGTTCAGCAAGATGAGCGACGACGCGATCGTTAACAGCATGTTGCGGGTTGCATTCGATGGATTCAAATAATCAGTCTTTTATGTATTGCAGCTGACGGCGCTCCAACGTCCCGGCTGGCTCGCTGGTCAGCCGGGACGCTTTCCTCCGTTAATGTCAGCGCAAATCCTGTGGAGCTTTACTAGTCATAATTCAGCTCCCAGACGAGATGGGCGCCTACCAGTAGCCTGTATTGCGCTTTCAGGGCCACCACTTGCGCCTGCAGGGCTCCTGAGCGGGCCGTTGTGGCCTGGCGCCGCGACAGCAGCAGGGTTTGCAGGTCCGCTTCACCCAGGCGATAGGCCTTTTGCGTCAGATCGTAGCTGGCCTGAGCGGCGGCGGCGCCATCCTGTGCGATCTGCAGCGCCTCCAGGCTGCCGGTGGCGAGAGCGATGTTGGCAGCAACGTCGGCGGCCACTTCCAGTTGCTTCAATGCGGCGTCCTGCTCTGCCGCCTGCAAGGCTGCCAAGGTGCGGTCGCTGCGCGCGCCGCGTGCGCCCCCAGGCAAGGGAATGCTCAAGCTGATGCCGGTGATACGTTCGCGTCCCATTGCCTCGGAAGCGCGGTAGATTCCCACCGTTGGATCGGGTACCCGGTCGGCGCGCGCACGTTCGGCCTGGGCTTTCGCGGATTGCAATTGAGCCTGCGCCAGCTTCAGCTCGTCGCTTTCAGCCAGGATGCGTTCGCGCCAGATGGCGATTTCCTCCGTTGTAGCAGGGGCTGGCATCGGCACGCCTTGCGGCACCATGCCTGGGAAGCGGGTCGAAAGGCGCGCCGCTGCCGCGCTGGCGTCGGTCCTGGCGCTGCTATCGAGCAGGCGCTGCTCCGCCAGCTCGGCGCGCGCGAGGTTGGCATCGAGCCTGGCCGCATCGCCCGCTTTGACGCGCTTTTCCACGGCGGCGAGATTTTCCTCGGATGCGCGCAGGCTGGCGGCGGCCAGGGTGCGCGCCTGTTCGGCGGCGCGCCTGGAAAGATCGGCCGAGATGTCCTCAGCGCGGGCAAAGAGGTCCGCTCGCGTCGCGCTACGGTTGGTCGCGAAGACGACATTGGACTGGCTCATGGAATGAAACTCCGGTTTCTAGAAATGGGGCCGGCGGGGGCCGCACAACCCCCGCCGGAAGATCGAGGCAGGCAGCTTAGAAAAGCTTGTCCGGGATCCAGCTCGCGGTTGCCGCGTCGCTTGTGCTGAAGGCCGGGATTTTCTGCGCCAAATCCTCGATCGTCTTGACGCCGGCGGCACGCAGGCTTTCCTGCGTCAGGAGCGTCGGCTTCACTGTGATCTGATGCGGGATTTCCTGCCCGGCGATCTGAAGAGCGGCGGCACGAACGGAGACGGCACCGACAACAGCCGGATTGGTGGCGACGGTTGCAACCCAGGGGCTGCCCTCTTCGGTGATCTCCTGAATGTCGGCAGTGGAGACATCTGCCGAATAGATCTTCACCTTGCTCGCGATGCCAAGGTCGTTGGCTGCAAGCTTCACGCCACGAGCAAACTCGTCATAGGGGGCGAAGACGACACTGATATCGGGGTTGGCGGTCAGCGCGGCCTTCGCCTGATCGGCCGTCGAGGTCGCCGTCGTATCGCTCACATTGCCGAAACGGGCCTTCTCGACGACGCCGGAATTCTCCGATTTGAACTTCTCCCAGACCTCGTTACGGCGGTCGAGCGGCGCGAAGCCTGCGACATAGACATAACCGGCCTTGAAGCTCTTGCCATTGTCCTTGACGACCTGGTCGAGGCCGAGCCGAGCGAGTTCATGGTCGCTCTGCTCCACCTGCGGCACCTTGGGATTGTTGAGGTTGACGTCGAAAGCGACAACCTTGATGCCCTTGTCCAGCGCCTGCTGGACGACATCGCCGAGCGATTCTGGCAGGCCGTGATCGACGACGATACCGGCTACGCCGAGATTGATCGCCTGCAGGATCTGCTCACGCTGCTCGGCGGCATCCTGCCGGCCGGGAAACACACGCAGATCGATATCGAGCGCCTTGGCCTGGGCTTCCGCACCGGCCTGATAGGCCTGAAAGAAGTCACCCGCCGAGATGTAGCTGATCAGCGCCACCTTGACGCCGCCCTTGTCGAAGGGGGCCGGTGCGCCGTTGAGACCGGCGGCAAAGGAGGTCTGATAGAGAGTGAAAGAAATTGCGGCTGCAGAGAGCGCCAGCCGTGCGAGGGATTTCATCGTCGCGATCCTCTAGTCAATCGAGAGCGTCGTCTGACAGGTTGGCAGCTCCCCGCGACGCATGAATTATTAGATATAAACTCTATGTTTTTAGTAGATTTAATGATCCGATTTTTGGCGGTTCAGGAGAATCTTTGTTCCCGTCGCTGCGTGACCGCGGCAAAGGCTTGCCTCGCAGTTCAGGCATTCGTCGGGCCAATATTGCGGCTCGAAAGCAGACCCGGATATGCCCGATGCCGCTCCTTCACGTTGACAATATCACCCGCAGTTTCGGGTCCACCCGCGCGCTTTCCGGCGCCCACTTCTCTATCGAGCGGGGCGAAATCGTCGCGCTGATGGGCGCCAATGGCGCCGGCAAATCGACGCTGGTGAAAATTGTTTCGGGCGTGCTTGCGGCTGACGGCGGCACAATCAGTCTGAATGGCCGGACCTTTTCACCCAAAACGCCATCCGAGGCGGCAAAGGCCGGCGTCGTCACCGTGCACCAGTCGACTGATCTTGTCGGAGCAGCAGGGCTGACGGTTGCCGACGCTCTGCTGCTGCATCGCTTTGCGGAGGGCAGCACACCCTTTTTTCTTTCCCGGGCAAGCGTGCGCCGTGAAGCGCTTGCCATGCTCGACGCGGCCGGCTTCTCGCTGCCGCTCGACCGGGATTTCGGCGATCTGACCGCCGCCGACCGTCAGCTCGTCGCGATCGCCCGCGCGCTTGCCGACAAGGCCGAGGTACTGATCCTCGACGAACCGACCGCAAGCCTTTCGACGGACGAGAGCAGGCGACTGTTCGACATCCTGCTCACCTTGCGGGCGCAAGGCCTTGCCATCCTCTATATATCCCATCGGACCGCCGATCTCGAGGCCATTGCCGACCGGGCGCTTGTCATGCGTGGCGGCCGCATCGTCGGCAGCTTCAACCGGCCGATCGACTTTTCCAGCGCCATCGAAACGATGATCGGTCGCAGGCTTGAAGCAGCGCGGCCAGACGCCCGCCCGGCCACGGGCTCAGCCATTTTCGAAATGCATGGCATTCGCCTTCTGCCGTCAAGCAAGCCCTTCGACCTGACCCTGCATGAAGGCGAGGTCGTTGCCATCACAGGCGTGCTGGGGGCCGGCAAAAGCCGCCTGTTGTCGTCGATCTTCGGCATTCGAGACATGGCTGACGGCGCGATGCAACTCGATGGCAAGCCCTATCGGCCGAAATCGCCGGCCGAGGCGATTGCTGCAGGCGTCGCTATGGCAGCCGAGGATCGCCATCGCTCCTCGCTGATGCCGGCGGCGTGGCCCGGCAATTCGCTCGCAGCCACCATCAGCCTTCCGCATCTTGCCAAATGGTATCCGAGCGGCCTGCTTTTCGGCGGCCGCGAGCGGCGCGAGGCGGAACAGGCCATTTCCCGGCTCGGCATCAAGGCCGCCGGTCCGCTCGCTTCGATCTGGTCACTGTCGGGCGGCAATCAGCAGAAGACTGTCATCGCCCGCTGGGAGGCGGAGCCAAGTCGGCTGCTGCTGCTCGACGAGCCGTTCCAGGGCGTCGATGTCGGCGCCCGCCACGACATCATCCAGGCAATCCGGGCGCGCACCGACCGCGCGACGCT
>Ga0102587_1002123_pt1 | contig 12307 bp, 8 predicted proteins | sample AraplaF_Col_mTSA_FD_76853 | JGI IMG/M metagenome (GOLD analysis project Ga0102587, IMG submission 76853) | Arabidopsis root microbial communities from the University of North Carolina, USA - plate scrape MF_Col_mTSA (SPADES assembly) (version 2) | ecosystem: Host-associated > Plants > Roots >... | reverse complement strand
TGGCAGTGCCAGCAGGGCTTCCACGTCGGCCGGGTTGTTCTTGACGATGCCTTCGACCACGCCCTTGGTGAAAGCCAGGAAGCTGTCGTTCTTGGTCACGAAGTCGGTTTCGCAGTTGACTTCAACCAGCGCGCCCACATCGCCTTCGCGGTGCGCAGCCACCACGCCTTCGGCGGTGACGCGGGAAGCGGCCTTGCCGGCCTTGCTGCCGAGCTTGACGCGCAGGATTTCTTCCGCTTTTTCGAAATTGCCTTCCGCCTCGGTCAGTGCCTTCTTGCACTCCATCATCGGGGCGTCGGTCTTGGCGCGCAGTTCAGCGACCATGCTTGCAGTAATTGCCATTTTGATTCTCCGTTTATCGTGTTCACAGGGATGGACCGACAGGGCCCGCCCCTTCTTGATGCTTGAGTTGTGAAAAAGGGGCTACGCGAGCCCCTTTTTCGCGTCTGGCGCAGAGCCGAAAACTATCAGGCTGCGTTGTCCACTTCCACGAACTCGTCCGCGCTCTCGGTGGAAACTGCCTTGACAACGTCGTTCACGGCGTTGGCACGGCCTTCCAGGATCGCGTCGGCGATGCCGCGGGCATACAGCGCCACGGCCTTGGAGGAGTCATCGTTGCCGGGGATCACGTAATCGATGCCGATGGGCGAGTGGTTGGAGTCAACCACGCCGATCAGGGGAATGCCGAGCTTCTTGGCTTCCAGGATCGCAATTTTGTGGAAGCCCACGTCGATCACAAAGATGGCGTCCGGCAGGGCGTTCATGTCCTGAATGCCGCCGATGTCCTTCTCGAGCTTTTCGATTTCGCGCTTGAAGGTCAGTTGTTCTTTTTTGCTGATAGATTCGAGGCCGGCTTCCTGCTGGGCCTTCATCTCTTTCAGGCGCTTGATCGAGGTCTTGACCGTCTTGAAGTTGGTCAGCATGCCGCCCAGCCAGCGCTGGTCAACGTAAGGAACGCCAGCGCGCTTGGCTTCGGTGGCAACGATTTCGCGGGCCTGGCGCTTGGTGCCCACCATCAGGATGGTGCCGCGGTTGGCGGACAGCTGCTTGGCGAACTTCATCGCCTCCTGGTACATCGGCAGCGATTTTTCCAGGTTGATGATGTGAATACGGTTGCGATGGCCAAAGATGTAGGGGGCCATCTTGGGGTCCCAGAAGCGGGTTTGGTGTCCGAAATGAACGCCTGCTTCCAGCATTTCGCGCATAGTGGTCGACATAAAAATACTCCAAAAGGTTGTGTCTAAAATCAGCGCTTATCGCCCTTGTCGGGACAACACCTTGGGTGGCTGATTTGCGATTTGCATTGCAAATAACAAAATCGTCATTTGCAAAGCCTGTCGAGTATAACATCCCTCAGCCCTCCTCTCCTGAGCCCCCTCCCATCCCATGAGCCAGCCCTCCCTTCCCGGCGACCTCCATGCCGTCCGCCAGGCACTCCAGGCCGGCCATCTGCAAGCCCCGGACATCCTGGCGCAAGCTGCCCTGGCCGCCCAAAGCGAGGCCTGCCGCCATGTTTTCATGCCCGGTTCGCCGGCAGACCCGGCTGAAACGCCGAAAAACACGCCCTCCGGCGATGCCGGTCAGGCGCTTGCCGGGATTCCGGTGTCCGTCAAGGACTTGTTCGACGTGGCCGGCCAGGTCACCGCCGCCGGCTCCAAAGTGCTGGCGCATGCCGCCCCGGCCCAGGCCGACTGCCCCGCGGTGGCCCGGCTCCGGGCCGCCGGCGCGGCACTGGTGGGCCGGACCAATATGGTCGAATTCGCCTTCTCGGGCGTGGGCATCAACCCGCATTACGGAACGCCGGCCAACCCGGCCGATCCGGCCACGGCGCGCATCCCGGGCGGTTCGTCCTCAGGTGCGGCGGTGTCAGTGGCTACAGGCGCGGCCCTGGTGGGCCTGGGCTCGGACACGGGCGGCTCCATCCGCATCCCCGCCGCACTGTGCGGCATCGTCGGCTTCAAAAGCACGGCCCGCCTGGTGCCGACCGCGGGCGCCCTGCCGCTGTCCACCAGCCTGGACACCGTAAGCGCCCTGACGCGTTCGGTGCGCGACGCGGTCACCGTGCATGAGGTGCTGGCGGCGCGCCAGGTCGGGCTGACCGGCAAGCCCCTGTCCGGCTACCACCTGGCCGTGGCCGGCACGCTGATGCAGGACGCCTTGAGCCGCACGGTGGCCCAGGCCTTTGAACGCAGCCTGCAGGTCTTGCGCGAGGCCGGCGCGAAGATCGTGGAGATCCCGCTCGGGGAAATCACCGAGCTGGCGGCTATCAACGCCACCGGCGGCCTGTCGGCGGCCGAAAGCTACGCCTGGCACCGCAAGCTGATCGCCGAGCACCAGGCCGGCTACGACCCGCGTGTCGCGCTGCGCATACTGCGCGGCGCCGCGATGAGCGCGGCCGACTACATTGACCTGCTGGCGGCGCGCAAGGACTGGATAGCCCGCATGGAAGCACGCCTGGACGGCTTTGACGCCGTGCTGTCGCCCACCGTGCCCCTGGTCGCGCCGCCCATCGCCGGTTTGCTGGGCGACGACACCGAATTTTTTAGAGTCAACGGCCTTTTGCTGCGCAATACCTCCGTGGTTAACATGCTCGACGGTTGCGCGATTTCCCTGCCCTGCCACACACCTGGCCAGTTGCCCGTGGGCCTGATGCTGTGGCACGCGGCCCTGCATGACGACGCGGTGCTGGACCTGGCCCTGCAAGTGGAAGCTGCCCTGGCACGGTCGCTACAACAATAACCGCCGCAACCCCTCCTGTCCGGGCTCGCGGCCTGCTCACCCATAAAAAAAACAATGCACCACAAGATTTCCCGTCCCAAACGCCCGGCACCCACGCCACGCCGCCGCGGAGCCTTCGCATGAGGATCGCCGTCATTGGCGCCGGCATCATCGGCATCACCACCGCCTACGAACTGGCACTGGATGGTCACGAGGTCACGGTGTTCGAACGCCGCGGCGCGGCGGCCGAAGAAACCAGCTTTGCCAACGCCGGCCTCGTCGCGCCCGGCTACGTCACGCCCTGGGCCGCGCCCGGCATGCCGCGCAAGGTCCTCAGCCACCTGTTCAGCCGCCACGCCCCGGTCAAGCTCGGCTTGCCGCTGTCGGCCAGCGAACTCGCGTGGATGTGGCAATGGTTTCGCGCCTGCAAGCTGGACACCTACCTGGCCAACCGCGCGCGCATGCAGCGCCTGGCTTTTTACAGCCGCGAAAGGCTGCACCACCTGACGGCCGAACTGCAGCTCGAATACGACGGCAGTCCCGGCTACATGGTGCTGCTGCGTTCCGAAAAAGACAGCAAGCTGGTGCAGCCCGGCCTGGCGGTGCTGCGCGACGCGGGCGTGGCCTTCAAGGAAATCGGCCCCGAGGAGGTCCTCAAGATCGAGCCGGCGCTGAACCCCGACACGCCCTTCCTGGGCGCCGTGCACCTGCCCAACGACGAGGTGGCCAATTGCCGGCAGTTTGCGCTGCTGCTGAAGAACGAGGCCCAGCGCCTGGGTGTGAATTTTGAGTTCAACACCACCGTGGCCCGGCTGGAGCAGGCGCAACCCGCCAGCCTGGTCATCGCCGGTGAAAGCACGCCGCGCGGCTTCGACCGGGTGGTCATGTGCGCGGGCCTGGCTTCGGCGCAGCTTTTGCGGCCGCTGGGCCTGAAGATTCCGATGGCCGCGGTCTACGGCTATTCCATCAGCGCGCCAATTCGCGAACCCCTGAACGCGCCGCGCAGCGCGCTGATGGATGAACGCTACAAGGTGGCAATTTCGCGCATGGGCAACCGCGTGCGTGTGGCCGGCAGCGCCGAAATCGGCGGATCGCTGGACAACAAGCGCGCAGCCTCGCTGCAAACCCTTTACAAGGTTCTGCACGACTGGTTTCCCGGCGCGGCCCAGCTCTCCAACACCGGCTCCAGCGTGCAGGAATGGAAAGGCGCCAGGCCCATGCTGCCCGACGGGCCGCCCATCATCGGCGACAGCGGCATCCCCGGGCTCTGGCTCAACCTGGGCCATGGCTCCAGCGGCTGGGCGCTCAGCTGCGGCAGCGCGCGGGCGCTGGCCGACCTCATGGCCGGCAAAAACACCGACATCGACATGGAAGGCCTGGGCGTCGCGCGCCTGGCTTGAGCCCGGCCCGCCGGCCTTTTTTGCGCCCGCGGCCGCACAATCGGGCCATGCGAAAAATTTCCAGCGCCCACAGCGAGCCGCTTCACGGCGTGGCGGCCACCCGCGAACTTGAACGGCTGGCCGCAGCCGGCCTCCCGCCGCATGCGCTGATGCAGCGGGCCGGCCTGGCGGTCGCGCGCCTGGCGCTGGCCCTGGCGCCGCACGCGCGGCGCATCTGGGTCGCCTGCGGCCCCGGCAACAACGGCGGCGACGGCTTCGAGGCCGCCATGCACCTGCACCACTGGGGGAAAAGCGTGACCCTGACCTGGACCGGCCTGCCGCCTGGGAAAGCCGGCCAGCCGCCCGACGCCCAGGCCTCGCGCGAACGGGCCTTGGCCGCCGGCGTGCCCATGGCCGCGCAGCCACCCGAGGACTTCGATTTCTGCATAGACGCCCTGCTGGGCATAGGCAGTGCGCTGGATCCGGCCCGGCCGGGCACGACCTTGATGCTGGACTGGCTGGCGCGCATGCAGGCCGGAACCGCCCCACGGCTGGCGGTGGATGTACCCACCGGCCTGGATGCAGACACAGGAACTTTCAACGCCGGGCCTGCCACAGCCTCAGGTGTCTTTACCCTCAGCCTTTTGACCCTGAAGCCGGGCCTCTTCACCGCAAACGGCCGCGACTGCGCGGGCCAGGTATGGTTTGACGACCTTGGCACGGCGACCGCCGGCGCGCCGGCGCCCGATGCCTGGCTGCTGGGCGCCGACCGGGCCCTGCACACGTCCAGGCATGCCAACCCGCATGCCAGCCACAAGGGCAGCTTCGGCGACGTGGCGGTGCTGGGCGGGGAATCCAGCGCCCGCAGCCACATGGCGGGCGCCGCGCTGCTGGCCGCGCGGGCCGCGCTGCATGCGGGCGCCGGCCGGGTGTATGTGGCGCTGCTCGGCAGCCCGGTGCTCAGCACGGATCCCCAACAACCCGAATTGATGTTTCGCGCCCCGGAGGCGCTGGACCTGGCAAGGCAGGTGGTGGTGTGCGGCTGCGGCGGCGGCGATGCCGTGCGCGCCGTGCTGCCCAAGGTGCTGTCGGCGGTGCCCCGGCTGGTGCTGGACGCGGACGCGCTCAACGCCATCGCCGGGGACACGCAGCTGCAGGCCCAGCTCGCGGCCCGCCGCCACCGCGGCTACGCGACGGTGCTCACGCCCCATCCGCTCGAAGCCGCCCGGCTGGCCGGGACCAGCGCCCAAGAGGTGCAAGCCGGCCGCCTGGTTCACGCCCGCCAGTTGGCTGAGCGCTTTCAGTGCGTCGTGGTCCTCAAGGGTTCGGGAACCGTGATCGCCGCGCCTGGACAAGTCAGCGCCATCAACAGTAGCGGCAATGCCCTGCTGGCCACGGCGGGCACGGGCGATGTGCTGGCCGGCATGCTGGGGGCGCGTATGGCCGGAGGATTGGAAGCTTTTGAAGCGGCGTGCGGCGCCGTGTTCGCCCACGGCCGCATAGCGGACGAATGGGCCGCAGGCGGCAAGGCGCTGACGGCGTCGGGGCTGGCCAATGCCTAGATCGCTAGGCCACTAAACCAGGACCATCAAGGCGATCTGCAGCAGCACGATCAGCACCAGCGCCGAGATGTCGACCCCGCCCACGACGGGGATCACCCGGCGCAGCGGCGCCAGCACAGGCTCGGTCAGGCGGCCCAGCAAGGCATAGGCCGGTGAGCCGGGCTGCACCCACGAAAGAATGGCAAAACCCAGCACCAGGATGAACAGGGTTTGCAGCGCCACGCGCACCAGCATCTTGAGCGCGAACGACAGCAGCGTCAGCAGGATGACGGGCGCCCACTCAAGCGCACCCAGCAGCAGGCCGAACAGCAGCGCCCACAGCAAGGCATAGGCCAGCGCCAGCACGGCGGCGGCGATCACGCTGGCCCAGTCCACCCGCGACTGCGCCAGCGACCTGGGCAATGCCCTGCGCAGCGGCTTGACCAGCCAGTCGGTCAGGGCCATGACAAAGCTGCCCGGTTGGGCGCTCATGTTGACCCGGACCCAGTTCATCCAGGCGCGCAGCAGCGCCGCGGCAATCAGCAGGAAAAAAATGGTTTCCAGAAGAAACGACAGGATGCGGATCAGCATGCGCGGCTTGCCCTGTGCGAGAGAAGATAGGAAAAACAATCCATGGCTCTTTCCTGGACGCCTAGCGGCGGGGCTTCTTGCCCTGCTTGCGCCCGGCGCTGCCGGCGGCCTTCTTGACGGCGGCCTTCAGCGCCTGGATGGGTGACTTGGGCGTGCGCTCGCTGCCGGCGCTGCGGCCCGAACTGCCGCCACGGCTGCCCGAGCGGGCCTCCGTGCGCTTGCCCGCCGTCTTTTTGCCGACCTTGCCGGTGCGGGGTTCGGCGACATGGCGCGCGGCGCCGCGCTCCTGGGCCGGCAGCTCGGTGGCATGGCCGCCGGTCTTGTCCTTCATGGCGCGACCGACCAGGTCCTGGCCTTCGTTCACCAGCCGGAAGTCGATCTTGCGGCCGTCCAGGTCAACCCGGCTGACCTGCACCCTCACCCGCGTGCCGATGGCGTAACGGATGCCGGTGCGCTCGCCGCGCAGTTCCTGGCGGGCTTCATCGAAACGGAAGTATTCGCCGCCCAGCTCGGTGATGTGCACCAAGCCCTCGACGTACATCGCGTCCAGCGTGACGAAGATGCCGAAGCCGGTGGCCGCCGTGACGACACCGCCGAACTCCTCGCCCAGGTGCTCGCGCATGTATTTGCACTTGAGCCAGGCCTCGACGTCGCGGCTGGCTTCGTCGGCGCGGCGCTCGTTGGCGCTGCAATGCAGGCCGGCGGCCTGCCAGGCGAGTTCGTCGGCGCTGGCTTTTTTGGGCTTCTGCGTGGGTTCCTTGACGCGCGAGGCCAGCCGCTTGGACAGCTTGGCCTCGGCCTCGCCCGGCGTGGGCAGTGTCGGCAACTGGTATTTGGCCTTGTTGAGCACCGCCTTGATGACCCGGTGCACCAGCAGGTCGGGATAGCGCCGGATCGGGCTGGTGAAGTGCGTGTAGGCCTCGTAAGCCAGGCCGAAGTGGCCGCTGTTCATGGGCGTGTAGATGGCCTGCTGCATGGAGCGCAGCAGCATGGAGTGGATTTGCTGCGCGTCCGGCCTGTCCTTGGTGGCCAGCGCGATGCGCTGGAACTCGCCGGGCTCCGGGTCGTCGGTGATGGTCATGCCGACGCCGGCGGCCTTCAGGTAGTTGCGCAGCATCTCCTTCTTCTCGGGCGTCGGCCCCTCGTGCACGCGGTACAGGCCCACATGCTTGCTCTGCGAGATGAAGTCGGCCGAGCAGACGTTGGCGGCCAGCATGGCCTCCTCGATCAGGCGGTGGGCCACGTTGCGGGTACGGGGCACGATTTTTTCAATGCGCCCCGCTTCATCGCAGACGATTTGCGTTTCGGTGGTTTCAAAGTCCACCGCGCCGCGTACACCGCGCTCCTTGAGCAAGGCCTGGTAAACGTCGTGCAGATCCAGCAGGTGCGGCACCAGTGCCTTGCGCTGCGCGGCTTCGGGGCCGCGCGTGTTGGCCAGGATGGCGGCGACCTCGGTGTAGGTGAAGCGCGCATGGCTGAACATCACCGCCGGGTAGAACTGGTAGGCGTGGACCTCGCCCTTGGCATTGACCAGCATGTCGCAGACCATGCACAGGCGCTCGACGTTGGGGTTGAGCGAGCACAGGCCGTTGGAGAGTTTCTCCGGCAGCATGGGAATCACGCGGCGCGGAAAGTACACGCTGGTGGCGCGGTCATAGGCGTCGATGTCGATGGCGCTGCCGGTTTCCACATAGTGGCTCACGTCGGCAATCGCCACCAGCAAGCGCCAGCCCTTGCCGCGGCCGACCTTGGCCGGTTCGCAATACACGGCATCGTCAAAGTCGCGGGCGTCTTCGCCGTCTATGGTGACCAGCGGCACGTCGGTCAGGTCGATGCGGTGCTTTTTGTCGGCGGGCCGCACGGCATCCGGCAAGGCGCGGGCCAGGGCCAGCGCCTCGTCGCTGAATTCATGCGGCACACCGTATTTGCGCACCGCGATTTCGATTTCCATTCCGGGGTCGTCGATCTCGCCCAGCACTTCCTTGACGCGGCCCACGGGCTGGCCGAATAGCGCCGGCGGCTCGGTGAGCTGCACCACCACCACCTGGCCGGCCTTGGCCGTGCCGGTGGCGCCCTTGGGGATCAGCACGTCCTGGCCGTAGCGCTTGTCTTCGGGCGCGACCAGCCAGACGCCGCTTTCCTGCAACAGGCGGCCGATGATGGGATTGGAAGAGCGCTCGATGATCTCGGTCACCCGGCCTTCGGGCCGGTTTTTGCGGTCATGCCGCACGATGCGCGCCTTGACGCGGTCCTTGTGCAGCACCGCGCGCATTTCATTGGGCGGCAGGTAAATATCGGCCTCGCCGTCGTCGCGCAATACGAAACCATGGCCGTCGCGGTGGCCGGAAACGGTGCCTTCGAATTCAGCGAGCAGACCGGAGGAATGGGCGGACGATCCGCCCGCATGGGAATGAGTTGTTTTGATAAAAAGTCTCTTTTTGTTGGGGCTGCTGGTTTTGAGTATGCAGCCGAAATATTTCAGGAAAATTTGTGGGCCGGGGCCTCAGAATGCGTTCAAGTAATGGTACACTGCTAGCTGTGCCCGGGTGGCGGAATTGGTAGACGCGCACGGTTCAGGTCCGTGTATCGCAAGATGTGGAGATTCGAGTTCTCTCCCGGGCACCAGATACACCAAACAGCTTTGCCAGACTCTGAAACGAGCTCTGGAAGAAAGCAAGATTAAAGCCACTGTGACCCAGTGGCTTTTTTTGTTTCCGGGCCCCGCCTTGCGGCCCGGTTTTTCGTGCGCCGGCTTGATCAAACAGGCACGGCCACCAGGTCGTGGCCCTGGGTTCCGACGATGCGGGCCCGGGTGAATTCGCCTACTTTCAGCGTCTTGCTGATTTTTTCGGGCGGCAGCAACTTGACCACGCCGTCGATCTCGGGCGCATCGGCATAAGAACGCCCGATACCGCCCTTGCGGCCCATCGCGGGCGCCGAATCCACCAGCACCTGCATGGTCGCGCCTATACGCTGCTGCAGCTTCTGGCTGGAAACCGCCTCCGCCACGGCCATGAAACGGGCGCGCCGCTCTTCACGCAATTCCATCGGCAGCATGCCCGGGATGTCGTTGGCAGTGGCACCCTCCACCGCGCTGTAGGCAAAGCAGCCCGCGCGGTCGATCCTGGCTTCGCGCATGAAATCGAGCAGGTGCTCGAACTCGGCCTCGGTCTCACCGGGAAAACCGGCGATAAAAGTGCTGCGGATCACGATCTCGGGGCAGATTTCGCGCCAGCGCGCAATGCGCTCGAGGTTTTTCTCGCCGCTGGCCGGCCGCTTCATGCGCTTGAGCACATCCGGATGGCTGTGCTGCAGCGGAACGTCCAGGTAAGGCAGCACCTTGCCGGTGGCCATCAGCGGCAACACTTCATCCACGCTTGGATATGGATAGACGTAATGCAAGCGCACCCAGGCACCATAGGGCTCGGCGATCTCGCCCAGCGCCTGCACCAGCTCCAGCATGCGCGTCTTGACGGGCTTGCCGTCCCAGAAGCCGGTGCGGTACTTCACGTCCACGCCGTAGGCCGAGGTGTCCTGGCTGATCACCAGCAGTTCCTTGACGCCGCCCTCAAACAGTGCACGCGCCTCGTTAAGCACATCGCCTATGGGCCGCGACACCAGGTCGCCGCGCATCGAAGGGATGATGCAAAAGGTGCAGCGGTGGTTGCAGCCTTCGCTGATTTTCAGGTAGGCGTAGTGCCGGGGCGTGAGCTTGATGCCCGCAACGCCGAAAGCGTTGGGAACCAGGTCCACAAAAGGATCGTGCGGTTTGGGCAAATTCAGGTGCACCGCGTCCATGACTTCCTGCGTGGCATGCGGGCCGGTCACGGCCAGCACGCTGGGGTGCATCTGGCGCACCAGGTTGCCGCCGTCCTCGCCGGCCTTGGCGCCCAGGCAGCCGGTGACGATGACCCGGCCGTTTTCGGCCAGCGCCTCGCCAATGGTGTCCAGGCTTTCCTTGACCGCGTCGTCGATAAAGCCGCAGGTGTTGACGATGACCAGGTCCGCGCCCTCGAAGGTTTTGGAGGTCTGGTAGCCCTCGGCGCTCAGCTGCGTGAGGATCAGCTCGGAGTCGGTCAGGGCTTTGGGGCAACCCAGCGATACCATGCCTATACGAGGTATGTAGTTTTCATTTGCTTCATTCATAGAGGTAGATTGTCGCAGGCCTGTAAAAAGGGAGTTAATTCGATGAAAAAATCATTTAGCACAGTCATCAACCTAGTTGGCGAATATCCGATCTACAAACGAGAAGGCGGAAAATTAATCCGTCTGACAGCTGGAGACTCCAGCCGTCGATACGGTCTCACCACCAATGCCGAGACCAATGAAACCTACTACCTGCAATACACCGACGAAGAAGAGGCTTTGGCGGATCGACAAAAGGCCGAGTGGGAAGCAGGTGCCCCTGCAAGAGAGGCTGAGGCCAAACGACAAGCTGAAGAGGCCCAAAAATTCGAAGATGCGCTGCAATACAAAAGGCGAATCGTCGCATTCCTCGACATATTGGGCTGGTCGGAAGCCATCTTGGCGAAAAAGGAAGACGAGGGTCAAGCCACAAAGATCCTCGGAAAAACCTTAGCCCAACTAAAAGGAATTGCAACTCATTTCAATTCATTAAACCAGTTGATGCCGAAAGATATGAACTGGCCCGGAAATCCGGTCATGACTCAATTTTCGGATTCTCTGGTCATCAGCACCGACGATGATCAGCAGGGGAAAGAAGTTCTTCAGAATGTGCTTCTTGTTCTCACATCTAATCTGATCCCTTTTGGCTTCCTGCTCCGCGGCGGCGTTACACGAGGCGATTTATTTCACAGTGACGGCCTTGTGTTTGGCCCGGCACTAATCGACGCCTACAAACTGGAAAGTGCCGTTGCATCCACTCCACGGGTGATTCTCTCCAAAGATCTCTCTGCAGAATGGGGTGAAAAGGGACCAACAGGTGACCATCCTTGGATTCCAAGCCCAGATGGCTACTTGTTTTTCAACTTCTTGCCGCCCTTCATGGGAAATCCCTTTTTCACCGACCAACAGCTATGGCGAAGCCGCTTGCTACCAATCCGTGACCAAATCCTCAACAAAGCGCGAGACCCGGCCTGTCCTGAACCAGTATTTGCCAAATACGTTTGGCTGGCTGGCTACTTCGATAGGGTGTGCGACGAGCAGCCCAACTGCGGAGTGGAGAAAGTGCTGCAAGCGGCAATGCAAATTAGGTGGTATCCACGCTAGCCGCATCTGCCACACCGAATGAAGGCCTTCCCAGTACGGCAAATCCCTGATTCTTAGACTGGAGAATCTCAAGCCTTAGTTCGTTAGGTCTATAGGTTCGGACAGCCCAGGCTGACAAAACCGACGCGGGGCGCGGCCTTGGCGTTGGCAGGGGCGGATGGGGAAATTACGTCGCTCATGGGGTCTATTGTCTCAGGGTAAGCGTCAGGGCGAACCGTGAACCCCGGATGGCCTTCAACGGCCTACATGCGCACGGGCACAAGGCCCGGCGTTCAGTTCACTTTTTCAAGCCGAAAGCCTGCAGCATCTGCTCGCTCTGCTTTTGCATCTGCTCTTGCATCTGCGTGAAAACGTTCTTGGATTGCTCCACATAGGTGCCCATCATCCCCTGCATCATGGGCGACTGCGCATTCATGAACTGCGCCCACATTTCAGGTGTCAGCCCCTTGGACTGCTCGGCCATCTTGACCTGCAGGTCCATGAAACTCTGGACATTTTTCTCCAGGTAGGCGCCCATGAAGCCCTGCATCGCATTGCCGTAAAAACGGATGATGTTGGCCAGCACGGCCTCGGTGAACATGGGCGCGCCGCCGGTCTCTTCCTCGAGAATGATCTGCAGCAGGATGCTGCGCGTCAGGTCTTCGTTGGTCTTGGCATCGCGCACCACAAAATCGGCGCTCTCCATTACCAGCTGCCGCACCTCGGTGAGCGTGATGTAGGTCGAGGTCTCGGTGTCGTAGAGCCGCCGGTTCGGGTACTTCTTGATCACGCGGGACGCCGCAGCCTTGCCGGCAGCCCGGCCGCTTTTGGCGCCGGAATTACCGTCGGCAGCCGTATCGCCCTGTGAAG
>Ga0102587_1002117_pt1 | contig 12345 bp, 11 predicted proteins | sample AraplaF_Col_mTSA_FD_76853 | JGI IMG/M metagenome (GOLD analysis project Ga0102587, IMG submission 76853) | Arabidopsis root microbial communities from the University of North Carolina, USA - plate scrape MF_Col_mTSA (SPADES assembly) (version 2) | ecosystem: Host-associated > Plants > Roots >... | reverse complement strand
TCGCTTAATAGATCTGACTGGATAAATCAGTGGCAACCAACTCGGCTCAAATTGCGAAAACCGGCAAGTACGGTGATCTGCGCAACAGGCTTGTGTTTTTGCTGCTGGCCCTGGTGGTGTACCGCATCGGTGCGCACATCCCGGTGCCGGGGATTGACCCTGGCCAGCTGAAAGAGCTTTTCAAGGGCCAGCAAGGCGGTATATTGAACCTGTTCAATATGTTCTCCGGTGGTGCCCTGTCGCGGTTCACCGTCTTTGCCTTGGGCATCATGCCTTACATCTCGGCCTCGATCATCATGCAACTGATGACCTACGTCGTTCCGACGTTCGAGCAGATGAAAAAAGAGGGTGAGGCCGGTCGCCGCAAGATTACGCAGTACACGCGCTACGGCACCTTGGCCCTGGCGTTGTTCCAGTCCATGGGCATTGCCGTGGCACTGGAAAGCTCGCCGGGCCTGGTCCTGGCGCCTGGCTTCGGTTTCCGCATGACGGCAGTTTTCAGTCTGACGGCCGGCACCATGTTCCTCATGTGGCTGGGCGAGCAGATCACCGAGCGCGGCCTGGGTAACGGCATTTCGATCCTGATCTTTGCGGGTATCGCGGCTGGTTTGCCCAATGCGATGGGCGGCCTGCTGGAGCTGGTGCGAACCGGTGCCATGAGCATAGTGGTGGCCATTGTGATTGTCGCGGTGGTTGTGCTGGTGACCTACTTCGTAGTGTTTGTGGAACGCGGACAGCGCAAGATTCTTGTGAATTATGCGCGGCGGCAGGTGGGCAACAAGGTGTATGGCGGCCAGTCGTCGCATTTGCCGCTGAAGCTGAACATGGCGGGCGTGATCCCCCCGATCTTCGCTTCCTCGATCATCCTGCTGCCCGCGACTGTTGTGGGCTGGTTCAGCGCCGGCGACAGCATGCGTTGGCTGAAAGACATCGCCAGCACGCTGACACCCGGCCAGCCGATCTACGTGATGCTGTACGCCAGCGCGATTGTGTTCTTCTGCTTTTTCTACACGGCCCTGGTGTTCAACAGCCGTGAAACGGCGGACAACCTGAAGAAGAGCGGTGCTTTCATCCCCGGCATCCGGCCAGGTGACCAGACCGCCCGTTACATTGACAAAATCCTGGTGCGCTTGACGCTGGCAGGTGCGGTGTACATCACGTTTGTGTGTCTGCTGCCGGAGTTCCTGATTTTGAAATACAACGTGCCGTTCTATTTCGGCGGTACGTCGTTGATGATTATTGTCGTGGTGACCATGGACTTCATGGCCCAGGTGCAGAACTACATGATGTCGCAACAGTACGAGTCCTTGCTTAAAAAGGCGAACTTCAAGACCTCATTGGGCGGTTAACCGGATATTGAATGGGATATGTCTAAAGACGATGTGATCCAGATGCAAGGCGAGGTTGTAGAAAACCTCCCCAATGCAACTTTCAGGGTGAAGCTTGAAAATGGACATGTTGTACTGGGGCACATTTCGGGAAAGATGCGCATGCACTACATCCGCATTCTCCCCGGTGACAAGGTAACCGTTGAATTGACGCCTTACGATTTATCGCGGGCACGCATTGTTTTCCGTGCCAAGTAAGCACAGAGTGAAAGTTTAGGAGTAATAGAAATGAGAGTTTCAGCTTCGGTCAAGAAGATTTGCCGCAATTGCAAGGTTATCCGTCGCAAGGGCGTTGTCCGTGTGATCTGCACGGACCCGCGCCACAAACAGCGTCAAGGCTGATTTCAAGAGTTTTAGAGGACGAACATGGCTCGTATCGCTGGTATCAATATTCCGCCGCATCAGCACGCCGAAATCGGCTTGACTGCTATCTTTGGCATCGGTCGCACGCGCGCTCGCAAGATCTGCGAAGCATGCGACATCGCCTACGCCAAGAAGGTCAAGGACCTGACCGACGGCGACCTGGAAAAAATCCGTGAGCAGATCGCCCTGTTCACCATCGAAGGTGACTTGCGTCGTGAAACCACGATGAACATCAAGCGCCTGATGGACATCGGCTGCTACCGCGGCTTCCGCCACCGTCGTGGCCTGCCCATGCGCGGCCAGCGCACCCGGACCAACGCCCGCACCCGCAAGGGTCCGCGCAAGGCCGCTGCAGCTTTGAAGAAATAATTGAGAGGTCGTCATGGCAAAATCACCAAGCAATAACGCCGCACAGCGCGTTCGCAAGAAAGTTCGCAAGAACGTGGCCGATGGCATCGCCCACGTGCACGCTTCTTTCAACAACACGATCATCACCATCACGGATCGCCAGGGCAACGCCTTGTCCTGGGCTTCCTCCGGTGGCCAGGGCTTCAAGGGCTCGCGCAAATCCACGCCTTTCGCAGCGCAGGTCGCTTCGGAAGTCGCAGGCCGCGCCGCCATTGAGCAGGGCATCAAGAACCTTGACGTCGAAATCAAGGGTCCTGGTCCCGGCCGTGAATCGTCTGTTCGCGCATTGGGCGCACTCGGCATCCGGATCAATTCCATTGCCGACGTGACCCCGGTTCCGCACAACGGCTGCCGCCCGCAAAAGCGCCGCCGCATTTAATCCCCCGTGCCTGGCTGTCCGGCGGGCGTTTTAGCCCGTCAGACACCAGGCATTTTTACCAAGCCCACCGCCGGCAGGTCACGACCTCCGGCTCCTGCATGTAAATGCAGCAGATGAAAAAAGGACACTCAAGTGGCACGTTACCTCGGCCCCAAGGCCAAACTATCCCGCCGTGAAGGCACCGACCTGTTCCTGAAGAGCGCCCGCCGCGCCATCAGCGACAAGGCCAAATTCGACTCCAAGCCGGGCCAGCACGGCCGTACCTCCGGTACCCGTACTTCCGACTTCGGCCTGCAGCTGCGCGAAAAGCAAAAAGTCAAGCGCATGTACGGCGTGCTCGAAAAGCAATTCCGCCGCTACTTCGAAGAAGCCGATCGCCGCAAGGGCAACACCGGCGCCAACCTGTTGTTCATCCTGGAATGCCGCCTGGACAACGTGGTGTACCGCATGGGCTTCGGCTCGACCCGCGCTGAAGCACGCCAGCTGGTGTCGCACAAGGCCATCACGGTCAACGGCGGCACGGTCAACATCCCTTCGTACATGGTCAAGACCGGCGACGTCATCGCCGTGCGCGAAAAGTCGAAGAAGCAGACCCGCATCACCGAAGCCCTCGAGCTCGCAAAACAGGTCGGCCTGCCCGCCTGGGTCGATGTGAACGCCGACAAGGGCGAAGGCACCTTCAAGAAGGTTCCTGACCGCGATGAGTTCGCCGCCGACATCAACGAATCGTTGATCGTCGAGTTGTACTCACGCTAATTTTCGTTCCTGCGGCACGGGGCACCGTGCCGCCAGGGTGTGCTTCGCCGGCCTTATCGGTGTAACGAACCGAGGGTATTGAGAGGAAGACTGCATGCAGACCAATTTGTTGAAACCAAAAACCATCAATGTTGAGCAGCTTGGCGCCAACCGCGCCAAGGTGACTCTGGAGCCCTTCGAGCGCGGCTACGGCCACACGCTGGGTAACGCACTGCGCCGCGTACTGTTGTCGTCCATGGTCGGCCACGCCGCCACTGAAGTCACCATCGCGGGTGTCCTGCACGAGTACTCGTCCATCGACGGTGTGCAAGAAGACGTCGTCAACATCCTGTTGAACCTCAAGGGTGTGGTGTTCAAGCTCCACAACCGCGACGAAGTCACGTTGAGCCTGCGCAAGGACGGCGAAGGCCCCGTCACCGCCGCCGACATCCAGACGCCGCACGACGTGGAAATCATCAACCCTGAGCACGTCATCGTGAACCTGTCGCACGGCGGCAAGATCGACATGCAGATCAAGGTTGAAAACGGCCGCGGCTATGTGCCGGGCAACCAGCGCCGCTACGGCGACGAGTCGCCGAAATCCATCGGCCGCATCGTGCTGGACGCCTCGTTCTCGCCCGTCAAGCGCGTGAGCTACACCGTCGAAAGCGCCCGCGTTGAGCAGCGCACCGACCTCGACAAGCTCGTGCTGGAAATCGAAACCAACGGCGCCGTGACCGCGGAAGACGCCGTCCGTGCCTCGGCCAAGATCCTGGTTGAGCAGCTCGCGGTGTTCGCGCAGCTCGAAGGCAATGAACTGGCCGCGTTCGACGCACCCGTTCAGCGCAGCTCGCAGCAGTTCGACCCCATCCTGCTGCGCCCCGTCGACGAGCTCGAACTCACCGTGCGCTCGGCCAACTGCCTCAAGGCCGAAAACATTTACTACATTGGCGACCTGATCCAGCGCACTGAAAACGAGCTGCTCAAGACCCCCAATCTGGGACGTAAATCCCTCAATGAAATCAAGGAAGTGCTGGCCTCCCGCGGCCTCACCCTCGGAATGCGCCTGGAAAGCTGGCCTCCCGCCGGCCTCGACAAGCGTTAATTTAATTAGTTGTTGAACCCACAAGACCCGCCTCAAAGGGGTCTCGCACGGGCAGTACCTGATACGGCTGCCCGGATTTTAAAAAAGGAAATTGATCATGCGCCACGGACACGGACTACGTAAACTCAACCGCACCAGCGAGCACCGCCTCGCCATGCTGCGCAACATGATGAACTCGCTGCTGCAGCACGAAGTCATCAAGACCACTCTGCCCAAGGCCAAGGAACTGCGCCGCGTGGTCGAGCCCATGATTACCCTGGGCAAGGAACCCACCCTGGCCAACAAGCGCCTGGCATTCGACCGCCTGCGCGACCGCGACATGGTCGTCAAGCTGTTCGCTGAAATCGGCCCCCGCTACAAGGCCCGTCCCGGCGGCTACACCCGTATCCTGAAGATGGGTTTCCGCGTTGGCGACAATGCGCCCATGGCCCTGGTCGAACTGGTGGACCGCCCTGAAGTGTCGGAAGACACTACCGCTGACGCGGCCAAGGCAGAGTAAGCTACAATACAGATATACCGCGCGGTGGAGCAGCCTGGTAGCTCGTTGGGCTCATAACCCAAAGGTCGTAAGTTCAAATCTTGCCCGCGCAACCAAACCCAAAACGCCTGCATCATGCAGGCGTTTTGCTTTCCGGTTCGCATTTTCTTTTTGAGTGTCTCTTGATGCGCGCCGTGAAAGAAAAAAAAAGAAGAGAAAAGCACGCTCTTTGCTTTTCATGCCTATCCATCTCGTGAGGTGCCTTCCTCATTAGCGGCAGGCCAGCTCACCAGCCTGACTTGCGCCGGCCCGGCCGGCACCAGCTGGCGCAGCACCTGCCCGGCAAACATCTTCTCGCGCAGATTGTTGAGCACTTCCTGCGCGCCGCCATAAGGCGTCAACACATCAATCAACCAGATCTGCTCGCCCGAAGCCCAGTCGGTCATACTGAGCTGGTGCGGCCCGGCCTGGTAGCGCTGTGCTACTTCCTCGCTCAATCTGGCCCAGGAAACAAAGGCCACGGGCGCCTCATCCTTCAAATACAGCTTGGCCTGGTTCAGAACCAGCGCCGGCATCACCCGCCACTCCAGCTCACTGAGCAGGGTGTGCCGGTTGGCGGCCTGCGCGAGAATGGTGCTCGTTCGCAGAAATAGTGAAATGCCCCCTGGTGCTCTGTGGCCGGCAGCTAAATAATGTATTCGGCACGCCCAGTCTGATTGGTGGGCAGAAAGTTCGAGTAGCCGTCAGGTGACAAAGAAAAACCGAGACGATTTCAAATCTCCAACGCGAATACAGATCGCGAAAGGCGCGGGTTGGCTGTGCTCGTTTCCGACGTGTGGCGTCTCAACGGTCGGTGCGACATCGGATGGCGAAGGCGTGATCGATATTGGCATAGCGGCCCATATATGCGCAGCTGCACCAGGTGGTCCTCGCTACGACGAGAAGATGTCGCCGGAGGAGCGCTCCTCTGCAAAGAACGGCATCTGGATGTGTAGCGATCACGGCAAAGCCATCGATTCAAAGGATCCGATGTTCACCGTTGAGCTGCTGCGGGAATGGAGGAAGCAGGCGCTAAACAAGTCATGGCGGCGTGTGTTGCGCTATGAACCGGCGCACGGGCCAACTGTCACGGCAGACGCGCAATTGACAGGAAATATTCGGGCTGCTGCCGACGCCGATCTCAAGGTTTTCCGTAAGTCCGTGAAATGGCCGTCAACTGCGGTCGCTCTTAACCTGGATGTGGACGGGTTCGACGAACCAGTTACAACAAGCGCGCTCGCGGGCGCGGTCACGTCGCTGGAAGACCTGATCCTCGTCGCGCCGCCCGGCATGGGTAAGACCACCACGCTCTTCCAGATCGCCGAAGGCGTGCTGGCGAGCGGCAACGGCACGCCGATCATGGTGCTCCTTGGCGATTGGGCGACGGACAGCGCGACGCTTCTCGACTCGATCCTCAAGCGCCCGGCGTTCCGTGGAGTCTCGGAAGACGACTTCCGCAAGATTGCCGCTCAGCCAGGCATTGTGCTGCTGCTCGACGGCTGGAACGAACTGGATGCGCAAGCGCGGACCCGTGCGCGCGTGCAAATCAGCATGCTCAAAGCGGAATTGCCCGAACTTGGCATCGTCGTCTCGACGCGCAGGCAGGCACTTGACGTTCCTTTCGAAGGAGTCCGTGTCAACCTCCTGCCGCTCAACGAAGAGCAGCAAGTGCAGATCGCCGTCGCAATTCGCGGGGAAGCAGGCGCGAAGATCGTGGATCAGGCGTGGCGCACGGTGGGCGTGCGCGAACTTGTAACGATCCCCCTTTATCTGACTGCGCTGCTCTCGCTTCCTGGCGACTCGCCGTTCCCGACGACCAAGGAGGAGGTGCTGCGGCACTTCGTAGCCGTGCACGAAAAGGAAGCGAGCCGTGCGGAAGCACTTTCCGCTGTCGCGGAAGGACTCCAGCAGGACTATCTCGACGGTCTCGCCGTCTTCGCCATGCGCACGGCGAACACGTCTATCGCTGACAACAATGCGCGGCAGTCAATTTCCGAGACCGCGAGCCTGCTGGCCGAGAAAGGGCAGATAACAATCAAACCGTCACCCAGCGCGGTTCTCGATGTGCTCGTCAGCAACCATGTTTTGATGCGTGCGGGCGACACGCCAGGCTATTCATTTCAGCATCAGCAGTTTCAAGAATGGTACGCCTCTCATTCGGTTGAGCACCGCATACTCGGCGAAATTTCTGACGTTAAAGGGAGGGATGCGCTGAAGGCAGAGATTTTTAATCTTCCTGTATGGGAGGAGCCAATACTTTTCGCGATCGAGCGTCTGTCGCGTGGCGACGCACACCAGCGTGCCGCTTGCGGCAAAGCAATCATTACGGCATTCGATGTTGATCCAATCCTAGCGGCCGAGATGATCTTCCGCTCCACAGAAGAGGTATGGATGCAGATCACTGAGACCATGCGGGGACTGGTGACGCGTTGGCACGCGCCTGGCGAAGTGGATCGTGCCTTCCGCTTTATGCTCACGTCAGGCCGCCCTGAATTTTTCGATGTGGTCTGGCCGCTCATCACCGACGAGAATGAGCAAATCAGCCTCAAGGCGCTGCGCAATTGCAGACGCTTCAGGCCGTCAGTTCTCGGAAAAGATGCCGAGAGGAAAATCGAGGACCTACCGCCGAAGGCGCGAGCCGTGATGCTGTACGAAATGGCATCGCGTAGCGATATGGACGGCCTTGATCTTGCAAGCGCTATCGCCAAGAATGATCCTGATCCCAAGGTCCAAGGGTCAGTGGTCGATGCGCTGGCGTTCCGGCGCGCAGATCGCCATATGGCGGAGGTTCTACAAATGGCAAGCGATAAGACCTTCGACTTGATTGTTCGTAAGGGTCTCATTGCTGAGGTCGATGATGAGCAGATTATGAAAGGCGTCATCGCGGCGCGCAAGCGACAAGCTTCCGAAATAACCTCGGACTATGACCGACTTCGCGAAATTGTGTCTGCGCAGGGCACCGAGGATCGTAGCGCCGAGCTGTCTGGCATTATCAGTACGATGGAGATAGACAGACAGCAGGATCATTGGAGGCAATTGATCTATGAGGCCCGCAATCGTTATCCGGGTGCGGTCACGAATGGCTTACTTGTTCGCGTGCGTACCGGGCGCACGCTGTTCCATGGCGTGGATGACCTTCTCGCCTCCGCCGAGCTCGCTCTGGAAGACGACACGCTGCTTCAATTGGCGCTGACGGAACTTACCGTCCGCCGTCACGACCGCGCGGAAGCTGCTGCGTCGGTTCTCGGGCCAAAAGCCGTCGGCCGCTTGATTGATATGCTACTCGACGTGGCTTTGCGCATGCGCGTCAATGATCAATGGGACCCCGTGGCGAGCGAGACGTTTAACGGGCTCGTAACCCGCATCGCACATGTTCCGGGTGCGAGCCTCGTTGCTGCCGTGCTTGCGCGTCCAGCGCAAGACGATAACGAACGGAAGGCACGCTTGGCTGATCTTCTCTCGCGCCATCCCAATGGCGAAGGCGATCGCGGCAGGAGGTTCGACGTCGCCGCGTTGATTTCCATTCAAGGCCTTGTTGAAGACTGGGGCAGTCGCATGCTTGCCTCAGGTGATGCGAAACGCTGGCACCTGGCCAGTATCGCGACGCTGGCGGGCCGCGCTCCGTCCGCCAGTCTTCTGCCCATTTTGAAGCGGCTTTTGGACGAAAATTTGCAGCGCTATCGTGCATTTCGCGAGGAAGCCAAGGCGACAGGGTGGCGTCAGGGGCCGGCTAAGGATGAGGCCACGCATCCATACACAGACCCGTATCAGCGCGCGTTCTTGGCGATCAAAGCGCCGGATACCACTGCCATGATGCAGGAATATCTGACAGACGAGCATTTCGGTGCGCTCGCCGCGCAGGTGCTCGCCAACCAATGGCGAACTGCGAACGAGTCGCCGAATGACCGCTTCTTTTTCGGTGGTGTTGATTTTTCGGGCGTTGAGGAGAAGCGCACGGCCCGTGCCGCTGACCCTGACGCGACGTCTGCGGAAGCGGAAACAATCTTCGTCGCAGTCGAGTCTCTGATCGTGGATGGCGCGACGGATGAGCAAAAAAGGCTTGCCGTCGCACTCGGCACCATAGCATTACGGTTGCCGCACGGCCAACGCAACAACACGATCCAGAAGCTTATTGCGTTAGCGTCGCGGCGCGCGCGTCCCGATCTTCTCCTGAATCTTGTTCTTTCCGGCGAGAAAATTGATATCAAGACTGTCGCTGAGGGAATCTCCGAGACATTCGAAGCGGCGAAAACGGAGACCTGGATATTGACACAGAGCGAGAGCTACGAGCTTAAGCTTTGGTTGCGACTCCTGCCATTTGTCAGCCATCCAATCGAGTTGCTGGCCGTGGTGCAAGGCATGCCGCCCGAGCAACGCACGCCGCAATTCTTGGAGGAAGCAGTCGGAGCTCTCGCAGACGTTCCTTCGGACGAAGGAGAAGAGGTCTTGTTCAAGGTCGCAGAGGGAGACCCACGGTTCTATTCGAACGAGCGCTGGCGCACGGCGGCCTTTCGATTCGGCACGACGTCTTCAGCGCGTCGTATTGTTGACATAGTCGCTAGGGATGCGCTGGACGGAAATGCAACAGACGAGTGGCATCTGGCACGGGAGCTTGGGAGGTTGATCGCTATATCGCCCGACTTGCGCGCCTATGTGTATGGCTTGCTGAAAGACGGCCCGACCACGCGCGGGCTCACAATACTTGCGCATGCAGTCGCCGAAGATCCGGACGAGGACGGATTGCTGTTACTCGTGAGATTCGAGAAGGAGTTGAAGCGCTCCTTCGTGGGGTGGAAAACCGTCGAACTGGTTGTTACAGAGCATGTGCCTGCTGAAGATTGGGCGGGTGCATACAACATCGTGCCATTGCCAGTTGGCGCTTTGCGTAAAAAGCTGTTTGCGCTGATGACGGACGGCGGTCCCACGGATGCCGCTGCGCGCGGGCTGCGTCAAATCGACGATCACAGGGATGAATACGGAATGCCGGAAGGTGAGCCACGACATCCCGATCTGGCGTCCGGCAAGCCTTGGCCAATCTTGCAGCCAGCCTCCCGAGTGGGAAGCTAACAGCGTTGAGTTCTGGCGCCTGATACCGACAATGTTCGACTCCAGCAAGCCAGGCGCGAATGTCACCTTGGGGTCCGAAGCGGACATAGTCACAGTCGCTACCTTCCATCTTCGGCGATTTCAGGTCCGTGATCACACACCCTCGTAAGACGTCCTCGCAATCTCAGTGAAGTAATAACCACCCTTGCCGTTCTTGTTCAGGCGAAGCAGCACATATCTCGACCCTCCGTAATACCGAGCCTGAATCAAAAACTCCGGCATCCCATCATTGTCAATATCCGCCGTCCAAATCTTGCCAGGTTGATAGCTTTCAACGTCTGGTGGCATGGTCACGGTAACGAATGAGACCGTTCCGTCTTCATTCGTCATTACAAGCGACCAATGATCAAGTACGTTGCATCCAGTTGCGGCCAACCAGTGCGCATTTTGTTGGCTATCCGGCAATACTCTTATTTTTATCGGCAGCAGCGCCATGTCGAGCATGACGTCCTCTGTATATCCGCATTGCTCAAGGCCTTTAGCGCTGAACTTATTGATCCAGGAAAACAACCACGGGAGCTCCCGTATTTTTGCGGCGCGGTTGTCATCTCTCACTTCGATCCAACCCTCGTGCTCTTTCAGATGCAAATCCAATGGAGTCTCAAAACCCATCAGTCCAATGACTGGCTCAGATTTGTACGTGCGAAATTGATTGAGAGCAATTCGGTCCATCTTTTGACCCAGAAACAAGCACGCGTAGTTCACGTACGCGAGGCGCTCGCCAAGCCATTGGTAAGGGGTATCGAAGGTGCGGTCTTCAGCCTGCACGCCGCTGCTCACAATCCACCAGGTCCTCTGGATCAGTTCTTTGGGTAGCGAAATATCGCTAGCCTCCGAAAGTGGCCTCTCGCCATCCTCAGGCTCCGGGCCCTCGTTGCGGACGTGCTCTCTAAAGTCGGGCTGCAAGCATAAATCCGAGGCGTCGATGAATACCTGTCCGGCGTGCTTGAACCCGATGAATACCTTCTGCTCGGGGATGTTTGTCAGTTGCAGATGCCAGGGTGCCTCAATCGCTACAGGTCCGGGAGAGTCCACTTGAACCACAGGCAAAGGTTGTGTCTTCATTTCCCTGAAGTATTGAATCCCCGCTACACAAGCCAGCCCGACACACACCACGATCAACAGGACTAAGCCGCTTTGACGGGCAGAACTCGGTCCGCAGGGTATGTCACGAGGGGGTTCAATCTGATGGTTCACAAACAGCTCCGGGAAATGCGTTAGCGGACGGACTGTAGACAGCGGAGAGGAAAGACGCCAATAGCGTTTGGACATCAGCACATACGCATCACTCATAGAGAGAATGGACACAGACCGCGTATCCACGCCTTGCAGATAAACTCCTCCAACACAAAAGGGAGGATCGCTTCATGGACACAAAAGCAGCACGTCAACGTGCAGGCTATTTCTCAGCTACCTGCGTACTGGCCGCCGTACTTCAGTTCAGTAGCCTGTCAGCGCTTGCGCAAACAAGCACAGCGCCCAACACCCAGCTCACTTCACGCCTGGACCAGGTCACCAAGATGCTCGCAGGCGCAGCCTCCCGCGATGCCAATGCGGTGTGGGATGCAAAGACGGAGATTGAAGAGCTGCCCTACCCCGCGCGCGGAGACCGCAAGCTTGCGCGGCGGCTGAACACCACGGCGCTGGAGAAGTTCAAGGCCGACCAGATTCCCGATTCGATGGCGGACTTTGAAAAGGCGCGGCGGGCCGATCCGTCGGACCAGGAGATTGCCAACAACTACGGTTATGTGCTGTACCGCGTAGGCAAGCTGCCTGAGGCGGAGGCGCAGTTGCGCTACACGCTGGCGCTGGCGCCGGCGCGGGCTGCCGCGTGGGCCAATCTGGCGGAAGTGTTTGGGGCGCAGGGGCAGGTGCAGCGGGCGGCGGATGCGTTTGTGGTGTCGCACCGCTTTTCACGCAACCCGGATACGACGCGGCAATACATTGAGAAGTTTGCCGCATCGACGACGGACGCCCCAGGGCTGAAGCAAGGCGCTGCGCAGGCGCTTTCGCGCTTGTTCCCGACTGCCGGTGCGGCCGGCGCTGCGGGTGCTGCTGCGCAACCGCTGGCGGGCACGGCGGCTGAGCGCAATGCGGCTGCGCAGACGGAGGTGGCGGCGGCCGCAGGCGCTACGGCCGCCGCAACGGCCCCTGCTGTTCGCGCGCCAGCGGCGGCGACTGCCGATGCGGCCAAGGCGGCGCCGGTGTCGCTGGCGAATCCGTTTGCGCGGCTGCTGTCGCAGTTGCCGAACCCTGAAGTGGCGGCGCTGTTCCAGGCGGCTTCCAAGGGCAACGCGGGCACGCGTGAAGAATTGCTGCGCATGGCCAATGCGGGCAATGCGCG
>Ga0102587_1002112_pt1 | contig 12387 bp, 9 predicted proteins | sample AraplaF_Col_mTSA_FD_76853 | JGI IMG/M metagenome (GOLD analysis project Ga0102587, IMG submission 76853) | Arabidopsis root microbial communities from the University of North Carolina, USA - plate scrape MF_Col_mTSA (SPADES assembly) (version 2) | ecosystem: Host-associated > Plants > Roots >... | reverse complement strand
CGTCGAGGTCAATTCCTCCATCGAGGCCGCCGTCTCTTCGAGCGAACTGGCCTGCTGTTCGGTGCGTGAGGACAAATCATGGTTGCCGGCCGCGATCTCGCTGCTGGCCGTTGCAATCGTGTCGGTGCCGCTGCGCACATTGCCGACGATGCCGACCAGGTTGTCCTGCATGGTCTTCAAGGCCTGCAGCAGTTCGGCGGCCTCGTCGCGGCCTGTGCTGTGCACGGGCTGGGTTAGGTCGCCGTCGGCGATAAAACGCGCGCTGCGCGCCGCCTGGCGCAAAGGCCCGGTGATGGAGCGGGTCAGCACAAAGGCCGAGGCCGCGCCCAGCAGCAAGGCCAGCACCGCGCCCACAACCAGGATCAACCGGCCCTGGGCCGCGTTTTCTTCGGCGCGCACCAGCGCGGCGTCATACAGCTTTTGCTGCTGCTCTTCGAGTTTGTGGATGCTCTCGCTGTAGGCCTCGGCCAGCGGCTTGAGCTCGCGCTCCAGCACGGCGGTGACGTCTTCCCCGGCCTGCCGCCGCTTGAGCACGGCGGCGCGCGGCGTGCGGTAGGCCTCGCGCGCGGCGTCTATGCTGGCCAGCAGTTTTTTGCCCTCTTCCGTCTGGACCAGCTCGACCAGGCGTTTGCGCGAGGCATTCGAGATTTCCGAGGTCTTGTCCATGTCGGCCTGCCACAGCGGGATGCGGCTGGTGTCGGCGTCCATGATGGAGGCGCGGGTGCGTATCCAGTTCAGGTCTATGGTCTGGCGCCATTGCACCGCCATCTTGAGCTTTTCGTTGTCTATGGTGCCCAGCTGGTGGGTGGTCTCGGCCAGGCCCTGCAGGCGCCAGACGCCGGTGGCGGAAATCGCCGCCATGATAAAAAGAAGCAGGCCGAAAGCCAGCGCCAGGCGGCTGCCGACCTTGATGTTGTTGAGTGACATGGGTGCGAACTTTCAGGGTTTGAAGGGCTTAAAGCGTGGCGCGCTCTATCAGCGCCATGTCGCTGCTGGACATGAGTTTGTCGATATCGACGAGGATGAGCATGCGTTCGTCCAGCGTGCCCAGACCTATCAGGTATTCGGTGTCCAGCAGCGCACCCATCTCGGGCGCGGGCCTGACCTGCTCAGGGCTGAGCGTGATCACGTCCGAGACGCTGTCCACCACCATGCCCATCACCCGGCTCGCGATATTCAGGATGATGACGACCGTGAACTGGTCGTAGCTGGGCGTGCCAAGGTTGAACTTGATGCGCATGTCCACAATCGGCACGATGATGCCGCGCAGGTTGACCACGCCTTTGATGTGTTCGGGCGCATTGGCGATGCGCGTCACCGTGTCGTAGCCGCGTAATTCCTGCACTTTCTGGATGTCCACGCCGTACTCTTCCTGGCCCAGGGTAAAGGCCAGGAACTCCAGCGCCTTGCCGGTGGCCGCTTCGGCTTGTTTGTTTATCTCGTGCATACGCACTCCTTTAGAAATCAATGGCTGTCTGTACTTATCGGCTGGCTGCGACGCAAACTTAAGAGCTACTCACGGGGCCTCCCGACCTAAAAAGTTTCCCAACTGCCGCCGGCCACAGCCAGTTCACCGCTGGCGGGCACGGCTTTGCGCGAAGCCGCGATGGCCTGGCGAGCCTGGGGCGGCTGTTTAGGCGTGGCGGCTGGCCTGCTGGCGGCCGGGCGGCGGGCCGGTGTGACGTGCCCTCCCTCGACCTTGAACACGCTGACCGCGTCCGACAAGCTGCCGGCCTGCTCCTGCAGCGAAGACGCCGCGGCGGCCGCTTGTTCGACAAGCGCCGCGTTCTGCTGCGTGACCTGGTCCATCTGTGTGATGGCCTGGTTGATCTGTTCAATGCCGGATGTCTGTTCCTGGCTGGCAGCCGTGATCTCGGCCATGATGTCGGTCACGCGTTTGACGCTGTCGACAATCTCGTCCATGGTCTTGCCGGCTTCGGCGACCTGGCTGCTGCCCTCCTCCACCTTGCTCACCGAATCATCGATCAAGGTCTTGATCTCCTTGGCTGCTGCCGCGCTGCGCTGGGCCAGGTTGCGCACCTCGGCGGCCACGACCGCAAAGCCCCGGCCCTGCTCGCCGGCACGGGCCGCTTCAACAGCGGCATTGAGCGCGAGGATATTGGTCTGGAAGGCAATGCCGTCTATCACACCAATGATGTCGACGATTTTTCTGGACGATGCATTGATGGCGCCCATGGTGCCCACCACTTCGGCGACCACCGTGCCGCCCTTGACGGCAACACTCGAGGCGGACACCGCCAGCTGATTCGCTTGGCGGGCGTTGTCGGCATTCTGTTTGACCGTCGAGGTCAATTCCTCCATCGAGGCCGCCGTCTCTTCGAGCGAACTGGCCTGCTGTTCGGTGCGTGAGGACAAATCATGGTTGCCGGCCGCGATCTCGCTGGACGCGGTGGCAATCGTGTCCGTACCGCTGCGCACATTGCCAACAATGCCCACCAGGCTGTCATTCATGTCCTTGAGCGCCTGCATGAGCTGGCCGGTCTCGTCCTGGCTCTCAACCTCAATCCGGCTGGTCAGGTCGCCGGCGGCCACCGCGCGTGCCACTTGCACCGCATTCGACAGCGGCCGGGTGATGCTGCGCACCAGCAGCCAGGCCAGCAGGGCGCCCAGGCCCAGCGAGACCACGCTGCAGACCACCAGCAGCAGGCTGATCCTGGCGCGCAATGCCTCGCCGCGCTGCGCCGCGTCATCGAGCAGTTCGCGCTCGGTGTCCACCATCTTCTGCACGCCGGCCAGGTAGTCGCGCGAGGTGGGCTCAAAACGTTCGTTGAAGATGCGGTTCGCGCCCTCCATATCGCCGGCCTGCTTGGCCTTGCTGACGTCCTCGCGCGCGGCCAGGTAGACCTTGCGCAGCTCGCCGACCTTGTCGAAGAGCTGTTTTTTCTCGGGCGTGTCCATCTGCTGCTCAAGGAATTTCTGCAACTCATTGGTGTTCTTGATCGAGGTTGCCGAGGCCGGCGCGAAATAGGCGACCAGGCCGACGTCGCTGCTCTTGGCGATGGCCGCGGCGCGCTGTATGCCCGCGGTGGTGTGGCGCAGCCAGTCGGAGCCTGCCCGCTCGGTCTTGATGTTCTTCTCGACCATGGCCTTGATTTCCTCACCCAGCTGGCTGAGCTTGAGGACGGCGAGCACGCTGCTGGTCAGAAACAGCGCAAGAATAAGGCCGACCACGACGGCCAGGCGCTTGCCGATGGAGAGATTGCCTAAAAACATGATGGGAACTCCAGAAGAAAAGATGGCCGCTCAGGATGTGGCGGCGTTGATCAGGGCCATGTCGCTGCTGGACATGAGCTTGTCGATGTCGACGAGGATCAGCATGCGGTCGTCCAGCGTGCCCAGGCCTACCAGGTATTCGGTGTCCAGCAAGGCGCCCATCTCGGGTGCGGGCCTGACCTGGTCGGCGTCCAGCGTGATCACGTCCGAGACGCTGTCCACCACCATGCCCATCACGCGGCTGGCAATGTTCAAAATGATCACCACGGTGAACTGGTCGTAGCTGGGCGTGCCCAGCTTGAACTTGATGCGCATGTCCACAATCGGCACGATGATGCCGCGCAGGTTGACCACACCCTTGATGTGCTCGGGCGCATTCGCGATGCGCGTCACCGTGTCGTAGCCGCGCAGCTCCTGCACTTTCTGGATGTCCACGCCGTACTCTTCGTGGCCCAGCCTGAAGGCCAGGAATTCGAGGGCCTTGCCGGCTGATGCGGGGTTGTTGTGTGTCTCGTGCATACGCACTCCTTTGGAATCAATGGACATCTGTCTCTACCGTGTATCTATCGGCCGGCCTGATGAAAACTCAAGAGCTACTCACCAGGCCGTCCTGGCGTTTGGGTGAATTCATCTCCGCGGATGGCATGGCCTTCGCGGCCCGGGGCCGTGCGGCCGCGGCCGGCTTGCGCGGCGCCTCCTGCAGGCCCAGCGCCTCGGCCAGGCCGGCGCGCAGCCGACTGATGGCCTGGCTGTGCAGTTGGCAGACGCGCGACTGGGTCACGTCGAGCACCGCGCCAATTTCGCGCAGGTTCAGCTCTTCCTCGTAATAAAGGCTGAGCAGCAGCTGCTCACGCTCGGGCAGCTCGCCTATGGCGGCGATCAGCTGGCGCCGGAAGTCGCCCTGCAGCAGCTGCGTGAGCGGCTCGTCGGCCATCACGCTGTCGCCGTGGTCTTGCCGGTCCAGGAAGCTGCTCTCGCCGGCCTCGCCGTCGCCGCGCTCAAAATCCTCGTAGTAGACAAGCTGGCAGCCGTGTATCTCGTGCAGCAGCTGCTGGTAGGCCGCCAGCGGCAGCTCCATGGCCTGGGCGATCTCGCTTTCACTGGGCGCGCGGCCCAGCTTTTGCTCCTGCGCGCGCACCGCCATGGACACGCTGCGCGAAGACCTGCGCAGGCCGCGCGACACCCAGTCGTTGGCGCGCAGCTCGTCGAGCATGGCGCCGCGTATGCGCTGGCTCGCGTAGGTCTCGAACTTCGCGCCCTGGTCGTCCTGGTATTTTTCGGCGGCGTCCAGCAAGCCCATCATGCCGACCTGTATCAGGTCGTCCAGCTCCACGCTGGCCGGCAGCCTGGCGATCATCTGCAGCGCCAGCCTGCGCACCAGCGGCGCGTGCTGCGCCAGCAGCTCCGACGGGGCCGGCTGGGCCATCTTTCCCTGGGGGGTGTACATGGAAGGATTCCTCCTGCTTCTTGAACGGTCGGGTATCAGGCGGCGGCCGCGTGGAAGCGGTCCACGCGCGGCGCGCTGTCTGCTTCGGCGGCGGGCCGCGCCGGCCAGCGCAGCAGCGCCGAGGCCAGCCGGTAAAAATCCGCCGCGGCCGGGCTGCCCGGAAAGGCTTCGACCACACTGAGGTTGAACCCGCGCGCCTGGTCCAGTTGCGGGTCGGCGCTGATGCAGCCGGCCGGCTCCAGCGCCAGGCCCAGGTAGCGGCTCGCGGCCCCGGCCAGGTTGGCCAGGATGCGCTGGGCCTCGGCCTCGCCGGCCGCATGGTTGACCAGCACACGCACGCGCCGCAGCCCATGGGCCTGCTGCAGCCGCTTGATGCGGGCATAGGCGGCAGTGATGGCTTCGGCCTGCGGCCTCACCAGCACCACCATCTCGTCGGCCCGGGCCGCGAGCGGCGACAAGGTGCCCTCTTCGCCCAGCACCGCGTCGAGCAGCACCAGCCGGCCGCGGCGCCGCGGCGGCCCCGAGGGCGCATCGCCGCGCTCATCGACCAGGTGCACGTCCTGGCCCAAACGCGCCAGCGCCGCCGCGAGGTTCAGCGTGACGCTGCTCACGCCCGCGCCCGGCGCGCCGGCAACAAAAGCCAGCAGCCGGCCCGGGCTGTTCGCCATCAGGCGCCTGAGCCCGTCGGCCTGGTCGTTGCCCGGTGTCTTCACGCGTCCATCCTCAGCCGCGCGCGGCAGGCATGTGCGCCGGCAAGGGCTGGTCCACGCCCTCGGTCTCCAGCGCGTCCAGCAGCACCAGCAGCTTGCCCAGGCCTTCGAGCAGCACGGCGGCCGGCACGGGCCGGCCCGCTTTGGGCGCGCGCCCGGCCAGCTGCGCGAGTGCGGCGCGCGCGGTGTCGGCCCAGCCCTCCTGCAGGCCCTGCAGCAAAAACACCGTGGCGCAGGCCTGGCCGGCAATCAGCCGGCGCGCAGGCACGTCGGCCGCGTCAAGCTGGCCAATGCCCTGGCCCAGCAATTTGAAATAGGGTTCGGCGGCGCTGCGCCAGGCCGGCCACTGCGCCATGCGCTGCGCCGGCACCCGCACGGCTTCGCCGGCCAGCACATAGCTATGGGCCAGCAGTTTGCCGCTCTGGGCATCGACCATGCGCCTGACCACACAGCGCAGCACCGGCAGCGGCGGCTGCGTGCCCGGCGCCATCGCATCGAGCTCGGGCCGCAAACTGATGCGCGCCTCGGCCACCGACATCAGGGCCGCCTTCTTGCGGTAGACCACAGGCTGGGCCGCGCCGAAGTCCAGTCCCGCTGCCAGTTTGCCCAGCGTGCTGCGCGCGCCGGTATCCGCATCGACAATGCGCATGGCCGAGCTGCCGGCCGCCGCCCAGGCGCGCCCGTCTTTTTGCCACTGGCGGATCAAGCCGGCCTCGGGCACTTGCGCGAACAGATGGACCACGGCCCTGCCCAGCGCGGGCTGCAGCGTCCACCCTGCCGGCCGTGCCGGGTCTGCATGGCCTTGCAGCGGCGCCGCGAACACCTGGCCGGTGCGGTCCGACAGCAGCAGCGTGCCGCCCAGCCCTTGGGCCGCATCGCTGCCGCGCACCCCACCGGCCACAGCCAGCACATGGCCATCGCACAGCGCGGCGCTGTCCTCGACGGCCCGGGACAGCAGCACCCGCGACACGCCTTGCGCGTCCTCGGCACCCGCAGGGGCCGAAAGCTGCCGCCACAGCGCACGCGTTTCCTCAAAGCCTATACCGCCCTTCGACAGCGCGGCCGCGTTGGCGGCCAGCTCCTGCGCGTTGTGCGTCAGGGCATTGATCAGTTGCCGGCATTGCGCGCGCAGGCGCTCGCTGGCGGCTTGCGCCTCTTGGTCAGCGGCCGCGGGTTTGTCCTCGAGCCCAGGCTCGCTGGGCACAAACAGCGCGCTGCGGCTTTTCGCCTGGAACACGCTGTCGACCAGGGCGCGGCCGTCGGCCGGCGCCAGGTGTTCGGGCACTTGCTGGCCGCTGGAGATGTAATGCACCGGCAGCTGGTGGCGTATCGCCATGTCGATCAGCGCGCCCGGGTGCGTGGCCTCGTCGACCTTGGTGAAGATGCAGCCGGCCAGGTCCCAATCGCTATTGGTGCCACCGGGCTTCTCGCCATGGCGGTAGGCCTGCACCACTTCATTCAGGGTGTCGCCGTGGCTGGAGGCATTGAGCAGCAGCAGGCGCTTGACCGGCCGGCTCGCGCCGCACAGCATGGCGATTTGCCCGGCGACCGCGCGGTCGCGCTGGCTCATGCCCACGGTGTCTATCAGCACCATGTGTTTGTCGCGCAGGCCGGCCAGCACCCGGTCCAGGTCGGCCGCGTCCTTGACCGCATGCACCGACACGCCCAGGATCTGTCCGTAGATGCGCAGCTGCTCGTACGCGCCTATGCGGTAGCTGTCGGTGGTGACCAGGGCCAGCTTGTCGGCGCCAAAGCGCATCACGCAGCGCGCCGCGAGCTTGGCCGTGGTGGTGGTCTTGCCCACGCCGGTGGGGCCCATGAGCGCATACACGCCGCCTTCGTCCAGCAGCGCGCCTTCGTCCTCGAGCAGGGGCATGCGGCGCGCGAGCTCGGCCTTCGCGTAGTCCATGCCCTGTGCATGGCCCTGGCCCGTGGGCAGGTCCTGCAGGATGTCCTTGGCCAGGCGCGCACTGAAACCCGCGCCCAGCAGGGTGCGCAGCAGATGGCCGCGCACCGGGTCGCGCCGCTGCTTGTCGTTCCAGGCCATGCCGGCCAGTTGCTCTTCAATCATGCCGCGCATGGAATGGATTTCGCGCAGCACGGCATCGCTTTCGGGTGACGGGCTCACGGGAGCGGCGGGCACGGCCGGCGTGGGCACCGCAACAAACTCATCGAGTGCCGCAAGCACCTCCACGCCTTCGGCCGTCACGCGGTTGGACAGCACCACGGCATCGGGGCCCAGTTTTTCGCGCACCAGGCGCAAGGCCTCGCGGCTCGAAGGCGCGACGACCCGGCAGGTCTCACCGGTGTTGATGCTGCGGCTGTTCACGTCGTGGCTCCAATCGTGGCGGTCACCTGGATGGTGCGGGTGTCGGGTATCTCAGCGTGCGACAGCACCTTGAGCTGCGGCAGGCTGCGGCGCAGAAAGCGCGCCAGCAGCACGCGCAGCGGGTGCTGCACCACCAGCACCGGCGCCAGGCCCAGCCCGGCCTGGCGGTCCATGGCCTGCTGGGCTTCGCGCAGCAGCCTGTCGGCCAGGCCCGGCTCCAGGCCGGCGCTGTTGGCCAGTGCCTGCAGCAGCACACGGTCCAGCGCGCTGTCCAGGCCTATGACCTGCAGGGCCTCGTTGCCCGGGAAGATCTGCTGCACGATGGCGCGCGACAGCGCCAGCCGTATCAGCGAACTCAGCTCGGTGGTGTCGCTCACGGTGGGCGCGTGCTCGGCGAGCACGTCGAGGATGGTGCGCATGTCGCGTATCGGCACGTTTTCCTCAAGCAGGTTTTGCAGTACTTTCTGCAGCGTCGTGAGCGAGAGCGTCTTGGGCACCAGGTCCTGCACCAGCATGGGCGACTCTTTGGCTATACGGTCCAGCAGCTGCTGCACTTCCTGGCGGCCCAGCAGTTCGGCCGCGTGCGCGTGGATCAAATGGTTGAGGTGCGTGGCCACCACGGTGCTGGCGTCGACCACGGTGTAGCCGTAGATCTGCGCCTGCTCGCGCAGGCCGCTGTCTATCCAGGTCGCGGGCAGGCCGAAAGCCGGGTCTTTTGTCTGCGTGCCCGGCAGGGGGGCGCTGACCTGGCCCGGGTTGATGGCCATCCACTGGCCGGGAAAGGCCTCGCCTTCGCCGATCTGCACGCCCTTGAGCTTGAGCACATAGGCGTTGGGCTTGATTTCCAGGTTGTCGCGGATGTGCACCACGGGCACCAGGAAACCGATGTCCTGCGCGAACTTCTTGCGTATGCTTTTGATGCGGCCCAGCAGCTCGCCGTTCTGGCTTTTGTCCACCAGCGAGATCAGCCGGTAGCCGACCTCCAGCCCCAGCGGGTCCACCAGGGCCACGTCGTCCCAGCTGGCTTCCTGCGATTCGGCCGGGGCCGGCGGCGGCGGCGCTTCCGCCGCGGCGGCCGCGCCCACGGCGCCGCGCTGCAAGATGCGCCGGCCCAGCCAGACCAGGCCACCCGCGATGATCAAAAACGCGATGTTGGGCATGCCGGGGATCAAACCCATCAGGCCTATCACGCCGGCCGTCAGGAACAGCACCTGCGGGTTGGCGAAGAGCTGGCCCGTGAGCTGGCCGCCCACGTCCTCGTCGGTGGTGACGCGCGAGACGATGACACCGGCCGCCGTGGAGATCACCAGCGCCGGGATCTGCGCGACCAGGCCGTCGCCGATGGCCAGCAAGGTGTAGCTCGTGGCCGCCTGCGAAAAATCCAGCCCGTGCTGGGCCATGCCGACGATCAGCCCGCCGATGATGTTGATCACCAGGATCAGCAGGCCGGCCACCGCATCGCCGCGCACAAACTTGCTGGCGCCGTCCATGGAGCCGTAGAAGTCGGCCTCCTGCGCCACTTCGGCGCGGCGCTTGCGCGCCACGTCCTCGCCGATCAGGCCGGCGTTGAGGTCGGCGTCTATCGCCATCTGCTTGCCCGGCATGGCGTCCAGCGTGAAGCGCGCGCCCACCTCGGCGATGCGGCCCGCGCCCTTGGTGATGACCATGAAGTTGATCACCACCAGGATGATGAAGACCATCACGCCGACCGCAAAGTTGCCACCCACCAGGAAATGGCCGAAGGCCTCGATCACCTTGCCGGCCGCGTCGGGCCCGGTGTGGCCCTCCATCAGCACCACGCGCGTGGAGGCGACGTTGAGCGACAGGCGCAGCAGCGTGGTGAACAGCAGCACGGCCGGGAAGGCCGCGAAGTCCAGCGCCTTCATGGTGTACATGCTGACCAGCAGCACCATGATGGACAGCGCGATGTTGAAGGTGAACAGCAGGTCCAGCAAAAACGGCGGCAGCGGCAGCACCATCATGCTGAGGATCAGGATGATGAGCACCGGGCCGGCCAGGCCCTTGCCTTTGCCGCCGGCCATCATCTGGCGCGGCAGGCGCATCAGGTCGTCGACCAGCGTCATGCGGCGGCTCCCGCCGGGGCTAGGGGAGCAAATGGGTCCAGCGACTCAGGCACCGGCAGGTCGCGCGGCGCGCGCGGCGGCGCCACGCCGCCCTCGGCCGCGCGCCGCAGCTGGTAGGCCCAGGCCAGCACCTCGGCCACGGCCGAATACAGCGCCGCCGGGATTTCATCGCCGAGCTTGGTGTGGCGGTACAGCGCGCGCGTCAGCGGCGGCGCCTCCAGCACCGGTATCTTGTGCTCCTCGGCCATGGCGCGTATACGCAAGGCCACCAGGTCGGTGCCCTTGGCGATCACGCGCGGCGCGCGCATATCCTGGTCCAGGTATTGAAGGGCGACGGCAAAGTGCGTGGGGTTGGTGACGATGATGTCGGCCTTGGGCACCTCGGCCATCATGCGGCGCTTGGCCATCTGTTGCTGCTGCCGGCGTATCTGCGCCTTGATGTGCGGGTCGCCCTCGCTTTCCTTGTTCTCCTGGCGCAGGTCTTCGCGCGACATGCGCAGCTTGCGCGCGTGGCTCCAGAGCTGGTAGGGCACGTCGATGCCGGCCACCAGCAGCAGCGAGGCGATGATCAGCGCGCAGCTGCCCGCCACCAGGTGCAGGGTGTGCGGCAGCGCGGCATGCGAGGGCTCGCGCATCAAGCCCATGATGGCGCCCAGGTCATCGGCAATCACCCACCAGGCGACGCCGCCCACCAGCACCGACTTGAGCAAAGTCTTGACGAGTTCGGCCAGCGACTCGACCGAGAACATGCGGCCTATGCCGGCAACCGGGTTGAGCTTGGAAAAATTCGGCGCCAGCGACTGGGCCGACAGCAGCCAGCCGCCCAGCAGCATGGGCGCCACCAGCGCGGCCACCAGCATCATCAGCAGCACCGGCAGCAGCGCCTGCATGGCGTGCAGCACGGCCGTGCCGGCCTGGTTCATCATGTGCGAGGCATCAAAGGCCGAGGCGCGCTCGAACTGCAGGCCGCCGCGCAGCGCGCTGTTGAAATGCCCGCCCATCATCTCGCCCAGCATCCACAGCCCGCCCACGCCCGTGGTGAGCATGACAAAGGTGACCAGCTCGCGCGACCGCGCCACCTGGCCTTCTTCGCGCGCCTTTTCCAGGCGGCGCGGCGAGGCCGGTTCGGTCTTTTCGAGCTCACTTTCTTCCGCCATCCATACTCCGCAGAGCGAGGCACAGGAGGTACCTCGTCCTAAGAATTATTGAAGGGGAGGCCCGAAACCGATCTGCGAAACAGGCCCTGTATCGGCCTGTTCTTTGGGCAATAAGAAGGCGCTCAGAATCCCAGGCTGGCCAAGAGGTCGTCTACCTGCCCCTGGTCCGCCACCGCATCCGCATTGCCGATCTTGATCTGCGGGCCATTGAGCAAACCCTGGCCGGCTTCCTGGCGCTTGTCGGGCGGCGCGTTGTCGATCAGCAGCTGCAGCAGCTGCGTCTCCATGTCCTTGATCACGTCCATCATCTTCTTGATGACCTGGCCGGTCAGGTCCTGGAAGTCCTGGGCCATCATGATTTCCATGAGCTGGGCATTGGTGGCGCCGGCCTGCTTGGGCGCTTCGGCCAGGTAGCTGCGCGTGTCTTTCACCAGCTCGCGCGCATCGGACAACTCCACCGGGCTGGCGAACCAGCCGTCCCAGCGCTTGCCGAGCTCCACCGCCTGCTTGGCCATGCTGTCCTGTATGGGCTGGGCCACGTCGATGGCGTTGAGCGCCCTTTCGGCCGCGCGTTCGGTCATCTGGGCCACATAGCTGAGGCGGTCGCGCGCATCGGGAATCGCCTCGGCCGCGCGCGCGATGCTTTTGTCCAGGCCCAGTTCGCGCGTCTGGTTGATTTGCCAAAGGATGTTGTACGTCCCGTAGCTGGCACCCTCGATGGTCGGATCGTAGAACGTGTAGACGGACGAGAGTCCGTCATCCAGCACATCGATCATGCTCACCATGCGCAGCTTGCCGGCTTCTGCTGAACCGGGCGGTTCGCGAAATTCCACCAGGCGGGAATTGACCCGGCTTTGCAACAGAAATTGTTCGTATTGGTCGCGGCTGTCCTGATCCATGCCGCCGCCCGCGTGGCGCATCGACTGATAGAGCAGATACAGCGCGTAGTGCTCCTCGACATATGTCAGCGGCGCCACCAACGCTTGTAACCGTTCATGCTGACGCCAGGCGCGGCGTTGGCTGCGATCGGGTTTGAACTGGTCGACCACGACGCGGCACGGCGTGCAGGCGCGGCACTCGTCGCAATAGGGTCGGTAGGTGAAGATTCCGCTACGCCGGAAGCCGGCGCGAACCAGCCGGGAATAGACATCGGCGTTGATCAGGTGCGCTGGCGTGGCCACTTGCGAGCGCGCCATACGGCCTTCCAGATAGCTGCAAGCGTAGGGCGCCGTCGCATAAAACTGCAGCGCGGATAGCGGTAGTTCCTTTAGCTTGCTCATGACGTCGAATAGTGGCTGGCGCAGCCTTCGCTTCGGACGCTGCGTCGGGAGCGCAGCCGGGGCGGACGGGGGCGCGTCGGCGAGTCGGTCTTGTTGGCAGTCTATCAGAGCAAAACAGGCCATGCCTGCATGCGATCGGGAGGGCG
>Ga0102587_1002100_pt1 | contig 12435 bp, 11 predicted proteins | sample AraplaF_Col_mTSA_FD_76853 | JGI IMG/M metagenome (GOLD analysis project Ga0102587, IMG submission 76853) | Arabidopsis root microbial communities from the University of North Carolina, USA - plate scrape MF_Col_mTSA (SPADES assembly) (version 2) | ecosystem: Host-associated > Plants > Roots >... | reverse complement strand
CCTCACCCTAGCCCTCTCCCCGCACGCGGGGAGAGGGGACGGCCGAGCGTGCAGCTAAACTTGGCAAATGCTTCGAATGTCTGGACAAGTCGGCTGACGATCAATCCATCTGCACGTTGGCGTCGCGGACGACCGGCGTCCACTTCGCCAGTTCTGCCGTCACATGCGCACTGAGCTCTTCCGGCGTCGAGCCGACGATCTTGGCGCTGAATTCCTTCATGCGCTCGATGACGGCGGGATCCTTCAGGGCCTTGTTTGCTGCCTCGTTGAGGCGGGCGACCACAGGCTGCGGCGTGTTCGCCGGGGCGAAGAGCGCGTTCCAGGTATAGGTCTCATAGCCTGGGATGCCGGATTCAGCGACCGTCGGAACATCGGGGAAGGAGGGCGCGCGTTCCGCCGTGGTGACGGCAAGTGCCCTCAGCGTGCCTGCCTTGATGTGCCCGGAGGACGAGGGCAGGTTGTCGAACATGATCGGCACCTGGTTGCCGATGACGTCGTTCAGCGCCGGACCGGCGCCCTTGTAGGGGATATGCTGCATGCTGACGCCGGCCATTTTCTTGAAAAGCTCGCCGGAGAGATGCAGCGGCGTGCCGTTGCCGGAGGAGGCATAGCTGTATTCGTCGGGCTTGGCTTTCAAGAGCGCCAGCAGTTCCTCGACGTTCTTGGCTGGAAGCTCCGGATTGACGACCAGCACGTTGGGCACGATGACCAGCAGCGAGATCGGAGCGAAGTCCTTCTGCGGATCATAGGGCTTGGTCTTGAGGATCAGCGGGTTGAGCGCGTGGGTGGCGACGGTTCCCATCAGGATCGTGTAGCCGTCCGCATCGGCGCGCGCGACATTGGCCGCGCCGAGATTGCCGCCGGCGCCGGCGACGTTCTGGACGATCACCTGCTCGCCGAGGTCTTCAGACATTTTCTGCGCGACGATGCGGGCGACCACGTCGGTCGACCCGCCGGCGGCGAAGGGAACGACCAGTGTTATCGGTCGGTCTGGGAAGCCCTGGGCGAGGGCCGGGGTGCTAAAGGGCAGCGCCGATAGCGCCATCAGGCCCAGCATCAGCGTTGCGCGCCGGGTCAGTTGCGAAAATGCCATGCGAATTTCCTCCCGATCATGTCTGCGAACCGCAGAGAACGGCCTTTGGCAGGCCGGCCCCATAACAATAGGGCTCGCTTCTCAGCCGGCAACTGCCAGGTGTGAAATCGGGAGGGTCGTCGTCGCAACGCCTCAGTTTTTCGTGGCGACGAACAGGGCCTCGGCGCCGTGGTCGAACTGCAGCCGCGCAAGCTTGGCGTAGAGGCCACCCTGGCGGATGAGGGAGACGTGCGTTCCCTCCTCGACGATCCGGCCATGATCCATAACCAGGATGCGGTCCGCCTTCAGAACCGTTGCGAGCCGGTGGGCGATGATGATCGTCGTGCGCTCGCGCAACAGGCCATCGAGGGCTTTCTGCACCAGCGTCTCGCTTTCGGCATCGAGCGCCGAGGTGGCCTCGTCGAGGAGCAGGATCGGTGCGTTCCTGAGGATCGCGCGGGCAATGGCGATGCGTTGCCGCTGGCCGCCGGATAGCGTGATGCCGCGTTCGCCGACGAGCGTGTCGTAGCCGTTGTCGAGGCGGTTGATGAACTCGTCTGCCTGGGCGGCGACGGCCGCAGCGCGCACCGCCTCACGGGTCGCGCCAGGCACGCCGAAGGCGATGTTGTCATGAACCGAGGAGGCGAAGATGGTGACATCCTGCGGCACGATCGCCAGCCGGTCGCGTAGTTCCTTCGGATCGACCGTGCGGACATCGAGCCCGTCGACGGTTACAGCACCCTTGGCGGGATCGTAGAAGCGGAGGAGCAGGGAGAAGACCGTGCTCTTGCCGGCGCCGGAAGGGCCGACGATGGCGACAGTCTCGCCTGGCTTGATCGCAAAGCTGAGGCCGTTCAGGCTCTTGTAGTCGGGTCGCGCCGGATAGGCGAAATAAACGTCGTCGAAGGCGATGGCGCCGGCGGCCGGTGCGGGCATGGCGACGGGGTTTGCCGGCGCCTGGATCTCTGGGATCTCCGTCAGCAGTTCGTTGAGCCGTTCGGCGGCACCGGCGGCCTGAGAGAGCTCGCCCCAGACTTCGGAGAGCGAGCCGAGGCTGCCTGCGGCAAAGACCGAGTAGAGCAGGAACTGGCTGAGGGTGCCGGCGGAAAGATTGCCCGACAGCACATCATGCGCGCCGAACCACAACACCGCAACGACGCTGCCGAAAACCATGGTGATGGCGAAGGCAGTGAGCACCGAGCGCGCCTTGATCGCGGCGCGCGCAGCGCCATAGGCATCTTCTACAGCGGATCCGAAATGGTTGTTGGCGAGTGCCTCGCCATTGAAGGCCTGCACGGTGCGGGATGCGGCGATTGCCTCGCCGGCATAGGCGGACGCCTTGGCGAGTGTGTCCTGAGCCTCGCGCGATCGGCGGCGGACGGAGCGGCCGAAGCCGACAAGCGGGAAGACGATGATCGGGATCGCGATCAGCACCAGGCTCGAGAGCTTAGGGCTGGTATAGACCATCATGCCGATGGCGCCGAGACACAGGATCAGGTTGCGCAGCGCCACCGAGGCGGTGGCGCCGACCGCCGACTTGACCTGGGTCGTATCGGCCGTCAGCCGCGAGACGATCTCGCCGGACTGGTTGACGTCGAAGAAGGAGGCGGAAAGCCGGGTGACGCGATCGAAGACGTTGCGCCTGAGGTCGGCGACGATGCGCTCGCCGAGTGTGATGACGAAGTAGTAGCGCGCCGCACTTGCCAGAGCGAGCACGATGGCGAGCATCATCAACATCGAGAAGTAGGTGTTGATGAAACCGGAATCGGGACTGGAGAAGCCGTTGTCGACCATGCGCCTGACGGCGAGCGGCAGCGCCAGCGTCGTGACCGCGGCGAGGATCAGCGAGATACTTGCGCCGACGACCAGATGGCGGTAGCGGGCGAGATAAGGTAGGAGCGTGGCCAGCGGGCGGATGGATTTACGCGCTGGCGCCTGGATTTCTCGTTCGGACACTTGACCCCTTTCGCCAACCACGGAGGAAAGGCTTTGCCCATGAGTCTTCCGCGCGGCACTTGTTATCCCGCAGACCTTGATGTATAGGCACGGCATCGAATTGGGAAGCCGTGGCCCTTCAGCCGGTCCGCGGTTTCATTTACGTGTTCGGTCTCGAAGTCGCAATGCCTTGCGACAATTGGACCCTGGAACTCTAGGAAGATCGTTATGAAGGCAGACATCCATCCCGATTACCACGTCATCAAAGTAGTCATGACCGACGGCACCGAATACGAAACCCGCTCGACCTGGGGTTCTGAAGGCGCCACCATGAACCTGGAAATCGACCCCAAGTCGCACCCGGCCTGGACGGGCGGCAACCAGCAGCTCATGGACCGCGGCGGTCGCGTCTCCAAGTTCAAGAAGCGCTTCGAAGGCCTCGGCCTCTAATCGAACGCCTCTCGGCATTCTTAAAGCCCGGCCATCGTGCCGGGCTTTTTGTTGGCCATGCGGGGTAGCCGCGCCTGAGTATCACTCGGGAAGACCGGCCTTGCGAAAGCCATCGACGAAATGCGCGAGCACGGCGTCGTCTCGGAACGGCTCGGTCGCGGCCCAGTGGCGGATCGTGAAGCCCGGGTTGGCGACGAGAAAAAGCTCTGCTTCCGTGCGCGCCTCGTCGAGGCGGCCGAGCTGGGCGAGACTTGCCGCCAGGAACCGGCGTGAGCTCGTGCGATAGGTCTCGTCCCTGCGCAGCGTCTCGACAGCGGCCTCGTAGTCACCAGCCGCATATTGCGCCTGGCCGAGCGTCAGATAGTACCAGCTTGCCGGAAACGGGTTCAGCCGGAACGCCTTGCGGATATGCGCGAGGCTCTCTTCGACCCGCGCGGCGAGAACGTCGATGTCGGACAACGCCGCCCAGGTGTCGGCCTCGTTCGGGTCGAGTTCGATCGCCTTGGCGAATTCCGCCTCCGCCTCGGTAAAGCTGCGCTCATATGCGAGCAGGTAGGCCAGGATCCAGCGGCTGCCGGCATCGTTTGGGTCGATCGTGACGGCTTTGCGCGCGAGCTCCAGGGCAAGGCTGCGGGCGGCCTCCGTCGGTCCGCCGGAGTGCACCCGTCCCATCCATTGGTTCATCGCCAGCCAGCGGTAGGCTTCGGCATAATCGGGGTCGAGCGAAACCGCACGCGTCAGCATCAGGTGCGCTTCCTGGGCGGCCTGCGGCGTATCATCCATCAACCTGCGGGCGCGCACGCAGAGATCGTAGGCCTCGATGTTGCCGGGCCGGTTGCGTGGCAGCGGCGGCGGGCGCAATTGTCCGAGCAACGCTTCCACGATCTTGGCCGTAACCTCGTCCTGAACGGCGAAGATGTCTTCCAGGCTGCGATCGAAGCGCTCCGCCCAGAGATGGTCGGCGCTCAGTGCGTCGACCAGTTGGGCATTGATACGCACGCGTCCCGCTGCGCGCCTGGCGCTGCCTTCCAGCAGGTAACGCACGCCAAGGTCTTCCGCGATCGCGCGCACATCCACCGCCTTGCCCTTGTAGACGAAGGACGAGTTCCGCGCGATGACGAACAGGCCGGGGATCCTCGAAAGGTCGGTGATCAGGTCCTCGGTCAGCCCATCCGTGAAGGGCTCCTGCTCGGGATCGTTGCTGACGTTGACGAAGGGCAGAACGGCGACCGACGGCTTGTCCGGCAGGGGGAGGCGCCGCTTTGCCGCACCGAGCGTCCTCGAACTTCCCGTGAAGCGATAGCCGACGCGCGGGATCGTCGAGATCCACTCGCCACCATCGGCGGCGGGGCCAAGCAGCTTTCTGAGCTGCGCGATCTGGACGGTCAGATTGCCTTCCTCGACAGCCGTTTCCGGCCAGGCCGCATCCATCAGTTCGGCTTTGCCCAGGATTTCGCCGGGCCGCCCGACGAGCGCCGCAAGCAGCCTCAGTCCACGGTAGCCGATCGCGACAGGATCATCGTCCCGGAGGAGCGTTCCCGCACCCGGATCAAGTACGAAGGGACCAAAGGCGAAGCGCGTTTCCTGCATGGGCGCATCTATAGTTCGTTTGGAGGTTTTTGAGAACTTTTTGGACGCGCTTAATTACGCCCCGGTTCGTGTCCTGCAGAATTCGTCGGTCTTTCGGGCCGATATGGAGGCTGCCATGAACCACATTCCCATTCCTTTATTCCGGCATCAGGCACGCGTGCGCGAAGAAAACCCGATGCCTTTGCGCGCCGGCCTCGCAACGCTCAGAGGCGTTATCGCGACCTGGGACAGGAGGGCCCGTTTTCGCCGGGACCTCAAACGGGTCTCGAGGAGCGACCCGCATTTGATCGACGATATCGGCCTCGCAAGGCGACAGGTCGAGATCGAAATCGCCAAACATCTCTGGCAGGCATGAGGCGCGTGTCGAAATGATATCGGACCAAGAGTCTCTGCGTGCGACGCAGCGTCGTCAATTACGCGACATGACCTTACCGCGCGAACAGCCAATCCTGTGGGCGGCGATAGCCGGCACCATCGCAACGGTCACGGTGTTTGCGGTCGCCCAGGGGCTGACCTATCCGCTGCTCAGCTTCATTCTGGAGCGGCAGGGAACGACACCGGGACTGATCGGCCTGTCGGCGGCGATGACGCCGCTGGGTTTCATCGTTTCCGCTCCCCTCATTCCGGCGCTGGTTCGGCGCTTCGGCGCGGCGTGGCTTGCTATTCTTTGCTCGTTGTTTGCCGCGCTAACGCTGATCGCGATCGCCTGGACCCAGGAGCTCTGGGCCTGGATGCCGCTGCGTTTCCTGCTCGGCTTCTTTGCCAATCCGCTTTCCGTGATCAGCGAAACCTGGCTGATCACGATCACCCCGCCGTCGCGCCGGGGCCGCATCATGGGGCTCTATTCTTCGATTGTTTCGGGCGGCTTCGCCATCGGTCCGCTGTCGCTCGGCCTCGTCGGCACGGAGGGCTGGTCGCCCTTCCTCATCGGCATCGTGGCCTTCCTTCTCTGCGGCATGATCTTGCTCGCAGTCGTGCCGCGCCTGCCTGATATGCCGCAGGATGGCGAGGCAACTTCCGTCGGCGGCTTCCTGGCGCTGGCATCTCTTCTTCTGTTTGCGGTTTTCACCGCTGCCGCTTTCGAGCAGATCCTGCTTTCGATGTTTGCCACCTATGGCGCCACGCTCGGAAGTGCCGAGGAGCGGATCGCCTCTCTCATTACCTGTTTCATCGCCGGCAATGCGCTGCTTCAGGTATTTCTCGGGCGCATGGCCGAGCAGATGGGCTCGATGCGGACGATGTTGTTCTGTGTGCTGGTCTCGCTGGTCGGGTGCCTGCTGCTGCCATGGGCCTTCAACTCCTGGCTCGTCTGGCCGCTCGTCTTCCTCTGGGGCGGGGTCTCGTTCGGCATCTACACGATGTCGCTGATCCAGCTCGGCGAGCGTTTCACCGGCCAGGCCCTGATCGCCGGCAATGCGGCTTTCGCGGTTGCGTGGGGTCTCGGCGGCATCGTGGGGTCGCCCGCGACAGGACTAGCCATGCAGTGGTTTGGCCATCGGGGACTGCCGCTGGCTCTTGGTTTCCTTAGTTGCGTGCTGGTGCTGCTTCTGCTGGCGAAGATGCGGCGCGCGCGATAGTGACACCAGCGACGCGAGAAACAAAAAACCCGGCGATGGCCGGGTTCTGTTTTCCGCACGCTGAAGCGAAGAGCTATCAGTTGGTGCCGAAGGCCGTCTGCAGCAGCTTGATCTGCGCCTTGACGCCGTTCTGGTTGTCCGGAACGATGGCGGCGGCTTCGTGCGGGCGGTAGATTTCGCGGTCGAGCAGGGCGACGCGGTTCTGCAGGCGCAGCGAGCGCTCGATGAGGTCGCGGAAGGATTCCGGCAGTTCGGCCCAGCCGGGAGCGGACTTGTCGACGTTGAAGCTGTCGAGGCGCACCTTGCTCTTTTCCGACATCACCTGGTCACGGCTCATCTCACCGTTGTTGACGGCGCGCTGCAGCAGCAGCCACGACGCCATCTGCATCAGGCGGGTGGTAAGCCGCATGGACTCGGCTGCATAGAGCACCGACGCCATGCGCGGCAGAACCTTCGAGGCGGCGCGGCCGGGACCATCGAGGTATGTCGCCGTTTCCTCGACCAGACCCATGCCTTCCGAATAGAGCGTCTTGAATTGTGCCGAGGACGCTGCGTGTCCTGCGAAACTGACCGTATTCAATCCTCTCTCGGACATGACCTGTTTTCCCTGGTTCAAACGCATCACGACAGTCAGGTAGTGGACAGTTATAGGAAATAAATCCTTGCCCGTCTCTATGCTCGAAGAATGATCCGATAGCGCATTTCGCGCAAGGGTATTCTTAAGAAAGGGTTAATCTCCACAGTTCTTTAGCGAAAGCTATGCCAAAACAAAAAAAGAGCCGCGAAAAGCGGCTCTCAAGGTAAAACAGGGAGAAAAATCAGACCCATTCGCCAGTCGGAGAAATTGTCTGAAACCGGAAAGCTCCGGATACCCCGACAATCGCAGATAATGCTTAATTTGCCGTTAAACGCGCCTCGTTTTGCTGCGCTGCGGCCGCTCCCGCAAGGTCTCAGCGAAACAGGCCTTCGGCGGCTGAGCGGCTCGCGGATTTGCGCGTCCGCTCGGCTTCGAGCCGGGCGATTTCCTCCGTCAACAGGGCGATACGCTGGGTGAGTTCATCGACTGAAAGCAGTGAAAGATCGCTGCCGATTTCGTGCACCAGCTTCTTTTGTGGTCGGTCGTCGTCAAACAGGCTCATCCGTCTGATCCTCCCATTTCTGGTTGTTGTCCGGTTCGCTACGCGCCTCCTCGAACGGGGCAGCGCGCGGCGAAAGCTGCAGGCTTTCCGGTGTCGTCGGCGCGCCGGCATTGACCGGCGAGAAGGCGTCGCGGTCGGCGACCGGCACGGGCGCGCGCATCCGGCTGCGGATGATGGCATAGGCTGTGATCAAAATGTGGGCGCAGGCGGTAATCATGAACAAACCGTACGGACCGGTTGCCGTCATGACCGGACCGCCGATCGTCGGGCCGATGATCGTGCCGATGCCATAGAGCAGCAGCAGGCCACCGGAGACCTTCACGAAGTCTTCGGCGGTTGCGAAGTCGTTGGCGTGGGAAACGGCGATCGGATAGAGCGCGTTGGCGGCGGCGCCATAGATTGCGATCAGGGTCAGTACGATCCAGACCTGGCTCGGCTCGATCAGGAAGATGAGCAGGCCGGCGACGGCGCCGACGCCGGCAAGGGTGGCCAGGACATAGCGACGGTCGATGCGGTCGGAGAGGCGACCTGCCGGAAGCTGCATAACGGCACCTGCGAAGATCGCCACGCTCATCATGGTCGCGACGGTACTGTCGGAAAGGCCGGCCTGTCGCCCGAAGACGGCGCCAAGCGTGCCGAAGGCGCCATTGGCGATGCCGACGAGCAGGATGCCGAGGAACGAAACCGGCGAGTTCCGGTAGAGGCCGCGCAGGTCGAGGCTGACCTTCTTCAGCGGTTGCGGCGAGGCGGCCTTGGACATCAAGGTCGGCAGCATGGCGACACAATAGAGGATGCCGCAGATCATGAAGAAGATGCTGGTCGAGGTGTCGCCAAAGGGGATCATCATCTGGCCGCCGACGACGCCGAAAAGCGTGATGGCGATATAGAGCGAGAAGATGACGCCGCGGCTCTCATTGGTGGCGCGCTCGTTCAGCCAGCTTTCGATGATCATCGACGTGCCGGCGGTGGCAAAGCCGGTGAGCGCGCGCAGGATCAGCCACCAGGTCGGATCGATCATGATGCCGGTCAACAGCGCGACGATGGCGATGAGAGAAGCAAAGACGCTGAAGGCGCGCACATGGCCGATGCGCTTGACGACATTCGGGGCGAAGAAGCACCCGAGGACGAAGCCGGCCGCCCAGGACGTACCGATCAGACCGAGGATGGTGGTCGGGTATCCCTCAGCAGTACCGCGAACGGGAAGAAGCAGTCCCTGAAGACCATTGCCCAGAAAGAGAAACAAGGTGCCGAGCAGGAGGGCAGCGACCGGGAGCAGGTTCTTTCTCATCATCCATCCGAAATTCGTTCTGCCGTCAGCAAGTTAGGGCGGTGCCTGGTGAATTGCCAGCCGGTTTCTCTCTACAGCGCTTTGATTACAGTGCCTTGATTTGCCGCCTGTTTCCTTCGACCGGAGACGATTGAAGGAAACAAGCGGTTGCCGGTCATTGCAAATCGTCCGCGAAAACACTAGCCCTTTTTGCCAAGCGCAGCGTATCGCTAGTCCTTGGGGGAGGCGGTGCTCTGTGCGACGAAGTGTGCCGGCGTTGCGAACGCTTTGCCGGTTGAGGCAGCCTCCCGGAAGACGAGGGCTATATGCAGAAGGCGCTCGCCCTTATCCTGCTCCTGGCAATGGTGATCCAGCTTCTGTGGCCGCTCGGCATCCCGGGTCTGCGCCGCCGCCGCGATTTCTGGAAGATCGCGGTCTTCGCCATCGTCATGATGATGGTGACCGTGCTGATCCGGCCTTAACCGGGCCATCTTGCCTCTAAGTACCCGTTTCTTTGGAAACTCCGGAGCCGATTGCGCGATGCTATTGGGTTGTACGTATATTCGCTACAACTACAAAAGGGCGCAGGACAGATGGGGAATAACGCGCTAGATTACCTCTTTCACTCCGGAAGTGAATTCGAGGGTTTCTTGGAACGCCGTCTCGCTGCCATTCTCGCCGCCGATGTCGTGGGATACAGCCGCCTGATCGGCGCTGACGAGACCGGTACACTGGCCGCGATGAAGCGACACAAGAATGAACTCGTCGATCCCAAGATCCACCGCCACAAGGGCCGCATCGTCAAGCTGACCGGCGACGGCATTCTGGTCGAATTTGCGAGCGTGGTGAATGCGGTTGCCTGCGCCGTCGATATTCAGCGCGGCATGCTGATCCGCAATGAAAGCGTGCCGCAGCTAAAGCGCATCGAGCTGCGCATCGGCGTGCATCTCGGCGATATCATCGTCGAGGACGGAGATATCTTCGGCGACGGCGTCAATGTCGCCGCCCGTCTCGAAGGACTGGCGGAGCCTTCCGGCGTTGCCGTTTCCGCCACGGTGCGCGATCACGTCGGTACGCGCCTGGATATCGGCTTCATCGACAAGGGTGAGCACACGCTGAAGAACATTGCCGCGTGCGTGCATGTCTATTCGGTGGCGCTCGGTGCGCCGACGAAAGTTGCGGCGGCGCCAAGCGGGGTCGGCCCCATCGTGCTTGATGACGGCTACGGGCTCTCGGTCGGCGTGCTTCCGTTCACCAACATGAGCCATGATCCCGAGCAGGAATACTTCTCCGACGGCATCACTGAAGACATCATCACCGATCTCTCGAAGATCTCGAAGCTGCATGTCGTCGCCCGCAACACGGTATTCACCTACAAGGGGCGGTCGGTGAAGGTGAAGCAGGTGGCCCAGGAACTGGGCGTCCGCTACATCCTCGAGGGCAGCGTGCGCAAGGCGGGTTCGCGGGTGCGCATCACCGGCCAGCTCATTGATGCCTTGACCGGTACACATCTCTGGGCCGACCGCTACGACCGCGACCTGACCGATATCTTCGCCATTCAGGACGAGATCACCCACGCTATCGTCGATCAGCTCAAGATCAAGCTTTTGCCGGCGGAGAGACAAGCGATCGAGAACGACCCGACCACGAGCGTCGAAGCTTATACCTACTACCTGCGCGGCCGGCAGTTTTCGCATGCCTGGACCCGGTCCTATCTGCTCTTGGCCCGGCGCATGTTCCTGAAGGCGGTGGAACTCGACCCAAACTTTGCCCGCGCCTATGCCGGCATCGCCGATTGCGAGTCGGCGCTGCGCGACTGGCACGAGGACGAGTTCCCGCTGCAAAGCATTCTTTCCACAACCGCGAAAGCGCTGGAGATCGATCCGAACCTTGCGGAGGCTCATGCCTCACGCGGCCTAGTGCTGCACCAGGACGGCCAGGACGATGAGGCGGTCGCCGAATTCGAGCGGGCGTTGACGCTCGATGCCGGCCTCTATGAGGCGAATTTCCATTACGCCCGTTTCCTGTTTATGCAGGGTGCCTTCGAAACGGCGATCCAGTTCTTCAAGCGCGCTGCTGACATTCGGCCGGACGACTATCTGTCGCCGATCCATCTCATGAGCGCCTATAAATCGCTCGGCCGTGACGTCGAACGTGCGCAATGGGCAAGGATCGGGATATCTCGGGCGGAGCGGGCGCTGGAGCTCAATCCGGAAAACTCCGGCCCCGCGCATCGCGGCGCGTTGGCCCTCGCTCATATGGGCGAAGCCCAGCGCGCCCGGGAATGGGCGGCGCGCGCGCTGGCAATCGATCCCGACGACGTGGTCGCGCGATACAATACAGCCTGCGTCTATTCCATCCTCGGCGATACCGACGCGGCGCTCGACCTGCTCGAAACCTTGCTGCCACAGAGTTCATGCTACCAGCTGCTCTGGTTCAAGCAGGATTCCGACCTCGACGCGGTTCGCCACCATGTCCGCTTCCAGGCGATGGTCGAGGCGATCGCGAAATGCGAGGCGGGGTTGCGCTAACCGCCGGAGGGTGCCGGCGGTTGCTTTCAGTGGTGACTTGCCTGACGGGATTGCGCCGGCGCAGTGTTGCGGCCACCCGTCAACCACCAGATGGCCGCGCCGGTGACAAAGAGCATGGCCGTCGCCACGATCACGACTGCGGTAAAGGCCTGCTCGAACGCGAGCCTAGCGCGGGTTACCAGTTCGCCAGCCACATCCGCCGGCAGTTTCTCGGCGAGAAGCAGGGCTTCGTCGAGGCTGTCGCGGGCCATCGGCGAAATGGCTGCACCCTCCGGCAGCACGAGGAAGGCGGTGTAGACGACCGACATGACGGTGCCGAGAACGGCAATGCCGATCGCGCCGCCGAGCTCGAACGAGACCTCCTCGATCGATGCCGCCATGCCTGCCCGCTCCGGCGGGGCGTTGAACATGATGGCGCTGGAGGCGGCGGTCATCGAGGCGCCGATGCCGAGGCCGAGGACGACGAGGGTGACGATCTGGGTCAGCGCGCCGGCCTCATGGGCCAGCAGGTATCCGCCGAGACCGAGGGCCGCGAGAATGAGGCCGGAGCGCAGCACCACTTCCGCGCCGAGACGCGGCAGCAGGGTGCCGGTCAGCGGACCGGCGACGAAGGCCGCGAGTGGGATTGGCAGTATGAAGAGGCCGGCCTGAAGCGGCGAAAGACCATCCACGAGCTGCAACTGCTGGCTCAGGACCAGCTCGATGCCGACGATGGAGGCGGATGCGACCAGCGCGGCAGCGACGCCGGAGGAAAACGCCGCATTGCGGAAGAGGCTGAAATCGATCAGCGGATGCGGGCTCCGGCGCTGGCAAATCCAAGCGCCTGCAGCTTGGCCTTGTCCGCCATTTCTTCCGGCACCGGCTCGAAAGGGCC
>Ga0102587_1002097_pt1 | contig 12464 bp, 14 predicted proteins | sample AraplaF_Col_mTSA_FD_76853 | JGI IMG/M metagenome (GOLD analysis project Ga0102587, IMG submission 76853) | Arabidopsis root microbial communities from the University of North Carolina, USA - plate scrape MF_Col_mTSA (SPADES assembly) (version 2) | ecosystem: Host-associated > Plants > Roots >... | reverse complement strand
ACCAACCCCAAGGTCGAGTTCAGCGTGAGTTTTATCAACAGCTGGTTTGACCCGCCCAAGGCCAAGGAAGCCGCCTTCGCCATGATCGACAAGGGCGCCGACGTGATGTACGCCGAGCGCTTTGGCGTCAGCGACGCGGCCAAGGAAAAAGGCAAGCTGGCCATCGGCAACGTCATCAACACCCAGGACAAATACCCCGACACCGTGGTCGCCTCGGCGCTGTGGAATATGGAGCCCAGCATTGACCGCGCCATCAAGCTCGTCAAGGAAGGCAAGTTCACGGCCGAAGACTACGGCCCTTACTCCATGATGAAACACAAGGGCTCCGAACTCGCCCCGCTGGGCACCTTCGAGAAGAAGGTTCCCGCCGCCATCGTCGCCAAGGTCAAGGCCAAGGAAAAGGACATCCTCGACGGCAAATACAGCGTCAAGGTCGACGACAGCCAGCCCAAGTCCACCACCAAATAAGCCTGAGCTCCGGGAGGAAAGCGCCGTATGCATGTCCTTGATTGCCTGCGGCTCATGCTCCCGTCCCGGCTGGCGGCTTTTGCCGTCGCCGGGCTGCTGGCGCTCAGCCTGGCCGGTTGCGCCACCGCGCCGGCCACCGGCACGCCGGTGCGGCTCGATGAAACCCCGCGCATCGCCGTGATCTCGGCCTTCGAGCCCGAACTCACCTTGCTGCTGCGGCAGCTGCAAACCCCGGCGCGGCACCGCGTCAACGGCGTCGAGTTCAGCACCGGCACGCTGCAGGGCAAGCCGGTCGTGCTGTTTCTCTCGGGCATCAGCATGGTCAACGCGTCCATGAACACCCAGCTGGTGCTGGACCGCTTCAACATCCAGGCCATTGTCTTCAGCGGCATCGCCGGCGGCGTCGACCCCAGCCTGCACATAGGCGATGTCAGCGTGCCGGCCCAGTGGGGCCAGTATCTCGAGGTGCTGATGGCGCGCGAAACCGCGCCCGGCCGCTACACCATCCCGCCGCGCATGGAGGCCCAGACCCTGGCGCCCTTCGGCATGCTACACCCGCGCCCCGTCGAGACCCGCACCGCCGCCAGCCCGGCACCGGTGCGTAAATTCTGGTTCACCGTCGACCCCAGGATGCTGGAGACAGCGCGCGGCCTGGGCCCCATCGCGCTGCAATCCTGCAACGCCGGCGTCTGCCTGACGCACAAGCCGCAACTCCGGGTCGGCGGCAATGGCGTCTCCGGCCAGGCTTTTGTCGACAACGCCGCCTTCCGCGAATACGCCTTCAAGACCTTTGGCGCCAATGTGCTGGACATGGAAACCGCCGCTGTCGGCATGGTGGCCTACAGCAACAACGTGCCCTACATCGCCTTCCGCTCCCTCAGCGACCTGGCCGGCGGCGGCGAAGGCGCCAATGAGATGGTGACCTTCATGAATATCGCCGCCGATAACTCGGCAAAAGTGCTGCTGGCATTTCTCGCGGCCTGGAAATAGCATGCCCGAACTCACCGGGATCGACCACATCTACATTGCCGTGAGCGACATGGCAGCGTCGGAAGCGTTCTACGACAAACTCATGCTGACGGTACTCAGCTGCCGCAAAAACACCTTCACGATTGGCGGGGATCCGCACATCCAGTATTTCAACCGTTACTTCGGTTATGTCCTGCGGCCGGCCCGCTCCCAAGCCGCGCATGACCCCTACTCGCCCGGCCTTCACCACTTTTGCCTGCGCGTAGACACCGTCGAAGACGTGGTCGAATGCGCCCGGCTGCTGCAGGCCTCAGGCATCAACGCCAGCGAGCCGCACCAGCACGACGAATACGCACCGGACTACTGGGCGACCTTCTTCAGCGACCCCGATGGCCTCCGTCTGGAAATCACCAACTACCGCCAGGAGCGGCGTGACCGGCATGACCACTGGACATCCCTCGGCTGAGAACACACAGCCGCCGGTGCTGCGCCTTGCCAACATCACCAAACGCTTCGGCCCGCTGCTCGCCAATGACGCGATTTCGCTGGACCTGCAGGCCGGCGAAATCCTCGCGCTGCTCGGCGAGAACGGCGCGGGCAAGTCCACGCTGGTATCCATTTTGTTCGGCCACTACACGGCCGACCAAGGCAGCATAGAAATCTTCGGCAAGCCGCTGGCGCCCGGCAACCCGCGCGCGGCGCTCGAGGCCGGCATAGGCATGGTGCACCAGCACTTCACGCTGGCCGACAACCTCAGTGTGCTCGACAACGTCATGATGGGCAGCGAGCCGCTGTGGCAGCTGTTCTCGCGCCGCGGCGCGGCGCGCGCCAGGCTGCTGGCCGTGGCCCAGCGCTTCGGCCTGCCGGTCGCACCCGACGCCAAGGTCGGCAGCCTATCGGTCGGCGAGCGCCAGCGTGTGGAGATCCTCAAGGCCTTGTACCGCGGCGCGCGCATCCTGATCCTTGACGAACCCACGGCCGTGCTGACGCCGCAGGAAAGCGAGGCGCTGTTCGCCACGCTGGGCCAGATGGTGGCTCAGGGCCTGTCCATCATTTTCATCAGCCACAAGCTGGCCGAGGTGCTGCGCGTCTCGCAGCGCGTGGCCGTGCTGCGTGCCGGCAAGCTGGTCGCGCAAGCGCCGGCCGCCGGCACCAGCCAGGCCCAGCTTGCGCAATGGATGGTGGGCCATGCCGTCGCGGCCGCTCAGCGCCGGCCCGCGCCGGCCACGGGCGCGGCGGTCTGCACGCTCAACAACGTCAGCACCGCCGACGCCGGGCGTGACCGGCTCGACGGTGTTTCGCTGCAGCTCAAGGCCGGCGAGATCGTCGCGATTGCCGGCGTCTCGGGCAACGGCCAGCTCGCGCTGGCCGAGTTGCTGTGCGGCATGCGCACCGCCAGCCAGGGCATGGTCAGCCTGCTGGACCGGCCCATGAAGGCTTCGCCCGCCTGGCTGGTTTCGCAAGGCGTGGCACGTATTCCCGAAGACCGGCACGGCGTGGGTGTGGTCGGCGACCTCTGCGTCTGGGAAAACGCCGTATCGGAACGCCTGCGCAGCCCGGCGTTTTCGAAGGCGCTGTGGGTCAAACGCCAGGCCGCGCAAGCGCATGCGGCGCGCATTGTGCGCGAGTTTGACGTGCGCGGCGGCGGGCCGCAGACTGCAGCGCGTTCGCTCTCGGGCGGCAATATGCAAAAGCTGATCCTGGGCCGGGCCCTGGTCGCCCCCTCAACGGAAGCCATCGCGCAGCCGCCCCAGCTCATCATTGCCCACCAGCCGACCTGGGGCCTGGACATAGGCGCGGTCGCTTATGTGCAGCAGCAGCTGATTGCCGCGCGCGATGCCGGAGCGGCCGTGCTGGTGATTTCCGACGACCTCGACGAAGTCATCGCACTGGGCGACCGCGTGGCTGTGATGCATGCGGGCCGGCTCACCGAAGCCCTGCCCGGCGAAGCCTGGACGCGCGAGGCCATAGGCCTGGCCATGGCGGGCGCCCAAGCCGCCCACGAGGCACAGCCATGAGACTGGAAAAGCGCACCGAAACCTCCAGGCTCGCCCTGCTGCTGGCCCCCATCGCCGCGATCGCCTTTACCTTGCTGGTCAGCGCGCTGCTGGTGCTGTGGGCCGGCGCGCCGCTGGGGCAAACCTACAGCCTGCTGTTCAAGGGCGGTTTTGGTTCGGTCTTCGCGCTCAGCGAAACCCTGACCCGTGCGATTCCGCTGATCCTCACTGGCCTGGCCGCCACCGTGGCCTTCAAGGCGCGGCTCTTCAACATAGGCGCAGAGGGCCAGCTCTATGCCGGCGCGCTGGCCGCCGTGGCTGTGGGCGGCCTGCATGGCGGCACGGGTTTTGAGCTGCCCGTCTGGCTGCTGTTCGGCCTCATGCTGCTGGCCGCGGCGCTGGCCGGCGCCCTGCTACTGCTGGGGCCGGCGCTGCTCAAAGCGCGGCTGGGCGTCGACGAGGTGGTCACCACCTTGCTGCTCAATTTTGTGATGCTGCTGTTTGTCTCTGCCATGCTGGACGGCCCCATGAAAGACCCGACCGCCATGGGCTGGCCGCAAAGCGTGACGCTGCTGGGGGATCTGGAGCTGTCCAAACTGATTGAGCAGACGCGCATACACACCGGCCTGTTCTGGGCCCTGGGCCTGGCCGTGGCGCTGTGGGCCTTGCTCAAGTACACGGTGCTGGGTTTTGACATACGCGCCATGGGCGCCAACACCCGGGCGGCCGCCTTTGCCGGCGTGCCCGTCACGCGCACCGTGGTGCTGGTCGCCCTGCTGTCGGGCGCGCTCGCGGGCCTGGCCGGCGCCATCGAGGTGGCCGGCCGCACCAGCTATGTCACCCTGGACATGTCACCCGGCTACGGCTACACCGGCATCGTCATCGCCATGCTGGCCGCGCTCAACCCCCTGGGCGTGGTCGCCGCCGCCGTGTTTGTGGCCGGTGTGCTGGTGGGCGCAGACACCATGAGCCGCGCGGTTGGCGTGCCGACCTATATTGCCGATGTGATTGTGGCGGCTTCGCTGATTTCTGTGCTGGTGGCGACGCTGATGACGCAATATCGCCTGGTGTGGGGGCGCAAGCCATGACCGAACTGCTGGACGTCCTCACCGCCGCGCCCTTCTGGATCGCCGTACTCCGCATCGCCACACCACTCATCCTCGGCACCCTGGGCGTGCTGCTCTGCGAGCGCGCCGGTGTGCTCAACCTCGGCATCGAAGGCATCATGGTCGCGGGCGCTTTCAGCGGCTGGCTGGCCGTCTATGGCGGCGCACCGCTGTGGCTGGGCGTGGTGGTGGCCGCGCTGACCGGCGCGGCATTCGGCCTGCTGCATGCCTTTCTCACCGTGGGCCTGGCGCTGTCGCAGCATGTCGCCGGCCTGGGCATCACCCTGCTGGCGACCTCGCTGAGCTATTACGGCTACCGCGTGAGTTTCCCCAAGGTCGACACGCCGCCCACCGTCACGCCGTTTGCGCCCATGCACTGGCTGGACGGCACGGGCCTTGACGTACTGGCCGCGCAAACCCCGCTCACCCTGCTGGCCCTGGCCCTGGTGCCGCTGGTCGCCTGGCTGCTGTACCGCACGCCGGCCGGCCTGGCGATACGCATGGTCGGCGAGAACCCCCAGGCCGCCGAAGGCCAGGGTGTCTCGGTCGCGGCCACACGCACAGCCGCCATCGTGGCCGGTTCGGCCCTGATGGGTGTGGCCGGCGCTTTCCTCACGCTCTCGGCCTTTAACGCCTTTTTCTTTAACATGGTCAACGGCCGCGGCTGGGTGTGTGTGGCGCTGGTGGTGTTCGCCTCCTGGCGGCCCGGCAAGGCCTTGCTGGGCGCCCTGCTGTTCGCATTTTTTGACGCGCTGCAGCTGCGCCTGCAGACGTCCGGCCTGGTCAACGTGCCTTACCAAATCTATTTGATGCTGCCTTACCTCCTCTCCATACTCGCGCTCGTACTGGTGGCGCGCAAGGCGGCGTATCCTCAGGCGCTGATGAAACCATATCGCAAGGGTGAGCGCTGAGGGACCCATCATGAGCAGCCCCCAGAATATCCAGACTAACGATGCGATAGCGGGTCCGCAGCATGAGGTGCAGCGCAAACTGGGACGGTCCCTGCTGCAGCTACAGCAGTATGAGTTGCTGCTGAAAGAACTGATCGTTCACTCGGAGGAAAGTGGCACGATTGATACGATGGCCAAGGAGAGAAGAAAGCGAACCAAAGAAACCAGATTGAAAACTTTGGGCGGCCTTCTCCGCACTGCATCAAAGACGTTGATTCGAACCGCACCTTTTGAGGAACTTCCCGATCTGGATGAGCTTCACGACAAGCCCTATATTCGTATACGTTCAGCATTGCAACTCAGCCCGGAAGACGGCGCGCGCCTGAAGGCGGATTTAAAGAAATTACTCAAACTGCGCAACCGGCTGGTTCACCACTTCCTGGCGCAATTCAATATTTTCAGCGTTGAGGGTTGCCATGCTGCGTCTATCCACCTGGATGAGAGCTACGTCATCGTCAAAACGGCCTATACCCAACTAATCGGATGGGCGGAAAGCCTGCAACAGTTACGACAAGAAGCCGGCGTCTATATTCAGTCTGACTCGTTCAAAAACGCACTCAAATCCCAGCTACGCTCGCCGACCGGAGCCACCGATGACCCAATCTGACATGATCCTTCGCAACACCGGTTTTTCCGATGGCCGCGCTGCCCAGTTCCCGTCATACCGAGGAGGTGAGCGCTGATGCGAAGCCGCCAACCGGAAAACGCCGACCCGGCTTTCCTCAATGAAAAAACCGCCCGCAAACAGGCCGAACGCCAGCTCCTGCTCGATGCCCTGGCCGGCGGCCTGGAAGCCGCGCCCATCGCCTGGGCGCCCGGCAGTGCCACCGTCATCGCGCCGGCCCTGCTGGCCAGCCCGCGCCTGCGGCTGCGCCCCTGGACGGACGCCGACCGCGACCCCTTTGCTGCCATGACGGCCGATACTGAGGTCATGCGCCACTTTCCGGCGCCGCTCAGCCGCGCGCAAAGCGACGCCTGGATAGACCGCATGAGCCGCAAGATCGAAGAACGCGGCTGGGGCTTCTGGGCCCTGGACTACCTGGCTGAAGGCGCGGCGCCGCAATTCGCGGGCTTTACCGGCCTCCATATTCCCGACCCGGAATTTCCTTGTGGCCCCTGCGTGGAAGTCGGCTGGCGTCTGGCGCAGCGCTTCTGGGGTCTGGGCCTGGCCACCGAGGCCGCACGCCTGTCCTTGCGCGCCGGTTTCGAATCCCTGGGCCTGCAAGAGATCGTCGCGATGACAACGCTGCGCAACACCCGCTCGCGCGCCGTCATGCAGCGCCTGGGCATGCAGGAAAGCCCTGCCGACGAGTTCGACCACTGGGCTTACCCCGCGGACAACCCTGAACGGCGCTGCTGCATCTACCGCCTGCCTCGCGCGCGCTGGTCCGCCGACCCGCAGCAACATCGCAGCTGAAAGGCCATGCCATGCTAGACCTGCTCATCACCAACGCCACGCTGCCTGACGGCCGCACCGGCATCTCCATCGCCGTGCAAAACGGCAAGATCACCGCCGTCGAAGCCGGCCTGCAGGCGCCGGCCCGCGAAACAGTGGACGCCGGCGGCTACCTGCTCAGCCCGCCCTTTGTCGACCCCCATTTCCACATGGACGCCACGCTGAGCTACGGCCTGCCGCGCGTCAATGAAAGCGGTACGCTGCTTGAAGGCATTGCGCTGTGGGGCGAACTCAAACCACTGCTGACGGCCGAGGCCCTTATAAACCGCGCCCTCGCCTACTGCGACTGGGCCGTGGCCAAGGGCCTGCTGGCCATACGCAGCCATGTCGACACCAGCGACCCCAGCCTGCTGGCGGTAGACGCACTGCTCGAGGTCAAAAAACAGGTCGCGCCCTATATAGACCTGCAACTGATCGCCTTCCCGCAGGACGGCGTGCTGCGCACAAAAGGCGGCGTCGACAACCTGAATCGCGCGCTGGACAAAGGTGTGGAGGTGGTCGGCGGCATCCCGCACTTTGAACGCACCATGGCCGAGGGTGCGGCCAGCGTCAAACTGCTCTGCGAAATCGCGGCCGAACGCGGCCTGCTGGTCGACATGCACTGCGACGAATCCGACGACCCGCTGTCGCGCCATATCGAGACCCTGGCGTTCGAAAGCCAGCGCCTGGGGCTGCAAGGCCGCGTCAACGGCAGCCACTGCACCTCCATGCACAGCATGGACAACTACTACGTCTCCAAGCTGCTGCCCCTGATTGCCGAGAGCGGCGTCAGCGTCATCGCCAACCCCCTGATCAACATCACCTTGCAAGGCCGCCACGACACGTATCCCAAACGCCGCGGCATGACCCGCGTCCCCGAACTCATGGCCGCCGGCGTGAATGTCGCCTTCGGCCACGACTGCGTGATGGACCCCTGGTACGGCATGGGCTCAGGCGACATGCTGGAAGTCGCCCACATGGGCCTGCATGTGGCGCAGATGACCAGCCAGAAAGGCATACGCCAGTGTTTTGACGCGGTGACGATCAACGCGGCCAAGGTCATGCACCTGCAGGGCTATGGCCTGGAGGTGGGCTGCGATGCGAGTTTTGTGCTGCTGCAGGCGCGTGACGCTGTGGAGGCGATCCGTTTGCGGGCGAACCGGCTCAAGGTGTGGAAGAAGGGAACACTGCTGGCGCAGACGCCCGAAGTCTCTGCGCAACTGCGGCTGCCGGGCCGGCCGGCGACGACTGGTTTTGTGGTTTCCCGATAGAGCCCATCAAAAGGTACCTCGTGAATTCATCCATTGCCCATGCCGAGCTCATCGCCACGTACAGGAAGGCGCAGGCAGAGGCCGCCCACAAATTCGGATTGATCAAAACGGTTGCCGCAAAAGGCCCCAAAGCGATCCAGATGGCCGTCGAGACCGCAGAAAAAGCGGCAAAACGCAGGGATGCCTACGCCAAAAAGCTCGCGGCCCTCAAGGTGGATCTCAAGGATTAGCTCGGTGGCTTACGGATAATCAGGATTTGGAAAGACGATGAACGCAGAAGTACCAGAAGAAGAACCCGAACCAATCGAGGAATACGTCCCCGGTATCGCAAACGGCAGGCACTACATGGCCAGGCTGTGCCATCTCCCTGACGGCCCCTGGTACATCGACCTTGTCCATGTTGAATCGCTGCCACCCCTGCACGGCAGCGACAGGACCTGGCCCACGCGCGAGGAGGCTGTTCAGGCGGCAAACAAGCTGGTGGCCGACCTGGCGCACTGACCGGGGCGGCACCACCCAGCACACTTCCCCTTGATGCCGACACACCCCACTCCACTGACCATTGCGCTCGCGTCGGGCGACACCATTTCCGGCCTGCTGCAGGCGCCTGCCAGCGCCAAGGCTTGTTATGTGTTTGCCCACGGCGCCGGCGCGGACATGAAGCACGCCTTCATGGAGTCGATGGCCCAGGGCCTCGCGGAACGCTGCATCGCCAGCTTGCGCTTCAATTTTCCGTTCATGGAACAAGGTGCTAAACGCCCGGACTCCCCCGCCGTCGCGCATGCGGCGGTTCGGGCAGCGATCGCTGAAGCGGTGCGGCATATGCCGGGTGTGCCGCTGTTTGCCGGCGGCAAGTCCTACGGTGGGCGCATGAGCACGCAGGCGCAGGCGGCGGAGCCATTACCTGGAGTCGAGGGCCTTGTGCTGTTGGGCTTTCCACTGCACCCGGCCGGTAAACCTTCCACCGAACGCGCCGCACACCTGGCGGGCGTCAAGCTGCCCATGCTTTTTCTCCAAGGCACGCGCGATGGCCTCGCTGACCTGGACCTGATCACACAAACCACGGCAAAGCTCGGCAATAAGGCAAGCCTGCATATCGTAGATGGTGCCGACCACGCCTTCCATGTGTTGGTGCGTTCAGGTCGCACCGATGCGGAGGTGCGGGAAGAATTGTGCGACACCATGGCTGCGTGGATGACGAAGCGCTAGCGTCAGGGCCGGTGCCACTCATGAATCTTCAAGGTAAAAGAGCCAAACAGCACTTTTACCTTGAAGAAACTAGGCTGCAATCCGCATAAATCCCCAACAAGCCGCGCAACAACTGAGCGCCGCCCGAACCGGTAGGCCTGCCATCCTCCAGAATGAAGGCTTCACCTTTACAGTTTTCATTCTCACGTATGACCCGGACAGGATCTTCGTTGTTGGCTGCAAGGGTTTACCCAAGGGGCCACCCTCCTACAAAAGGTGGATGTACACATGCCAAAAAAGCGCTAAGGTTGTCTGAGCCCAGAGCTTTACAGAGACTTACGCGCACAGCCATGCCTGGAAGTAAGCCGGAGTTAGATTTAACAGAGGAGGATTCTTGAATTCAATTCCATTCTTGTTTCGCTACGCTAAGCCATGCATTTCGCCTGGTCGTGCTGGATCGACACACTACTCTTACGACACAGACGCCGATATGGTTCGCTGGATTGCTGATCCAAGCAGTCCTTTTGCTATCGACGCTAGCGATGAAAGCGGTCCAATGACAAAGAAAGCTGATATCGAAAAAGGCGAAGACGCCAAGGACCGACGAATGTGGCGATAGGTGACAGACATGATTCTCATCTTGTCAAACAAATGGGATGTAACTGTTGATTTTGTCGTTCGAGAACTGCGCAATCGCGGCGCGCAATTTCTACGCATAAATACCGAAGACTTAGTTCGGGATGGCATAGAAGTGCATCTTCCCGAGTTTCGCCTAGTGCTGGGGAAAACTGGACAGGCGATAGAACTACAAAATCAAGTTAAATCTATTTGGTATCGCCGCCCCGGAAAAGCATTCGACCAACTGCCCCAAGAGCAACGCCCCAGTTCGGCCATCCAGCAATTTGTCAATGATCAGTGGTATTCGTGTTTAGAAGCCCTGGAACTGCTGCCAGGAATACGCTGGATCAATCATCCCAAACACAATGATCGCATGGAGAGCAAGGTACGCCAATTGCACTTAGCATCTCAGTTGGGATTCGTTATACCTAGAACCTTGATTTCGAATTCGTATACGGCGATCACTCGATTCTGCAATGATGAAGGCAATAACATCGTCGGAAAATCTTTATACGCCCCGTTGATTGAAGAACCGGAGCAAGATTACTTCATCTTCTCCAACATCGTCTCTAACTGCGACTTGAATGAGCAAGCGGGCCTGCAAGTAGCGCCGACTATATTTCAACAGCTGATTAGTCCCAAAACCGACTACCGAGTCACTGTGGTTGGAGGTCGCGTATTTCCCGTCAGGCTTACGTCTAAAAGCGAATCGCCTTTACCCCTAGATTGGCGGACTCAGGGAAATGTTTCGTATGAACTTTGCGATCTTCCGGAGTCCATAACCACACTTTGCCGCGAGTACGTCAAACAGAACGAACTGTACTTCGGCGCTATTGACCTCGTGGAGTTTGACGGAGAGTTCTACTTCTTAGAAATCAACCCGAACGGAGAGTGGGGCTGGCTAGAGAAATCTGCTGGCGTACGCATCACTGAGGCCATTTGCGATTTACTCCAAAATGAAGATGCGGCTCCCACGATTCGTTAGCGATACCCTTGTGAGGATTTGGCCTCCGTACGAATTACGCTATGGCAAAGCTCAAGAGGATGCACAGCCAGTAACTCCGAAAGAAGAGGATCGACCGGATCGGACCACCAGAACCCAGACATCAAGAGAAATTCAAGAAATCCAACTTGCGGCGGCTGAGGCTGTATATAAAGCAGAGCAAGAGAGAAAAAAAGTCATCGAAGACAAAGCTTCCAGTTTCTTTGCGGGGGCCACTCTCTCATCCACCATAGTGATTGCCCTACCAACAATTCTCGTTGGCAAGATCGCTATTGGGCTTGCCGCACAATTGCTCTTATTGATGTTATTTTCTTTGGCCGTCATCTATCTTTTGAGCGCGGCCTATTACGCAACTACAGCCCGCGCCGTTAGGGGCTTGCACGCTCTCAACGCAGGGCTCTTAGACGCGATGGTTTTGTCCGACTTGAATTTGAGACAAAAATGGGCCCGCACTCTTATCGAGATTGCGCAACAAAACGAACCCATCCTTCGCGATAAGTCGAATCATCTTTATGTAGCCGAAAGGCTTTTTCTTCGCGGCATCATCATTACCATCCTCACGGGTCTGTTGTTAGGCGCAACTACAGTCATTTCCCCTGTGACCGACAATAAAGAGGTTTTTGCGTACAAGACCCTCGCTTCGTGCTTAGAAGTCAAGGAATCGCTACACGGTGAGCTACTAGGACAAACTAAATTGATCGCAGATTTGCGTGCAGATTTGGCAGCCTCCAAGAAAGAGGAGCTTACGTTGCGGGCACGTATTCAGGCTCGAGCAGTCAAGAAAGTTGAACCTTCGGTGCAATGCTGCCAATCGCCGACTGCCATGCCGAAATGCGAGTCACCTAATAAGCCAGAGCAGTGACGCGAAGAAGACGAAACATCCTCCTTCTTACTGAAAAAAACCATGACAAGCTACTGGCTCATGAAATCCGAACCCGAGGAATGCTCGGTCGACGACGCGCTCGCGGCCAAGAACTCGACGGTCCCCTGGGTGGGCGTTCGCAACTACCAGGCGCGCAACTTCATGCGTGACGGGATGAAGGTCGGCGACGGCGTGCTGTTTTATCACTCGAGCTGCGCCGAGCCCGGCATTGTGGGCATTGCGCGGGTGGCGTCGACGGCCTATCCTGACCCTACGCAGTTTGATACCAAGTCGCCCTATTACGACGCCAAGTCCAAGCGCGAGGAGCCGCGCTGGCTGCTGGTGGATGTGCAGGTCGTCAAGAAGATTCCCAACATCACCTTGCCCGAGCTGCGCGCGCGGCCCGAACTCGAGGAGCTCATCATCCTGCGCAAGGGCAACCGGCTGTCGATCACGCCGGTGGAGCCCAAGCACTGGAAGGCGATTGTGGGCGCTAAACCTTAGTTCTTCATGCCGCGGGCGGTGGGCAAACCAATGGCTTAGGGTGCACCAAAACCGGCATCGCCCCTCGCGGTTGCGCGCGTGACAAACACGCCA
>Ga0102587_1002088_pt1 | contig 12496 bp, 11 predicted proteins | sample AraplaF_Col_mTSA_FD_76853 | JGI IMG/M metagenome (GOLD analysis project Ga0102587, IMG submission 76853) | Arabidopsis root microbial communities from the University of North Carolina, USA - plate scrape MF_Col_mTSA (SPADES assembly) (version 2) | ecosystem: Host-associated > Plants > Roots >... | reverse complement strand
GCGCGGATCTGGGCGGCGTTGCCGAGCCGGTCATCGGCATCGACGAGAACGCGGTGCGGATCGCGCATGTCGGCGACGGAAACGGCAGCATCGCTGACGCCGGAAATATGCACCAGCCCGGTCAGATGCGCGAAGAAGGGTGTTTCGCCGGCAAGGTGATGGTGGAAAGTGTCGTGCACCAGCCGGAAGGTCGGCTGTGCGCCGAGCGTCTCGATCGCATTGGCCGCTTCCGCCTTGGAGCGCAACGAGCAGATCTCGAAGCCGAGCGGCTCGACAAGGCCGACAAGGCCGGCCGCATCCAGCATCGGCCGCAGTGCTACGAGCGACTGGCGCAGATTGGCCTGGCGTTCGCCATCGGCGCGGCCCGTACCGTCATTCTTCGGCACCAGGACCAAAGCCTGCGAACCGACGGCCTTGGCATAATCGATCAGTTCGCGGGCTTCTCTTTCGCGGGTCGCATTCCATTCGTTGAAGCGCTGCAGCGCATTGATGGAGATGATGGCGACGCCATAACGGGCAGCGGTTTGCCTGATCACCTCCGGCCGGGTGCCATCCAGAATGGCGTTACCGGCGAGATCGTTGCGGATCTCCACAGCATCGATGCCGAGCGAAACGGCAAGCGCAAAGAAATCCTCGATCGAAAGCGAGGGCGCTGCCATGTGGTTCAGCGCGAAACGAATGGGTGTCATGCGAAGTCTCTCCTCCTGATCCCCGCAGCCTTGAACGGGGGAATTTGACGTGAGAGAATCTCTACTTCAATTCGGCGGACCGTCCATCGGCAGCAAGGCCTCAAAGCCTATCATTGCTGAGAGAATCTCAGCGGCAATGATAGAATTCCATCATTTCTTGATCTTGTTCTACGCAATCCCGGACGAAAACCGCTGCACAGTTTTTCTGGAATTGCTTCAGATATTCTCAGGCAGAAAAATCTCGAAGGGCAGGAAGGATTGGCCGGGAACGGCGATCTCGCCATGTTCCAGCGCGCCCGTCATCAGCGACACCACTTCCTTGCAGAGCGCCGGCAGCGGCGTGCCGATCGCCATGGTGACGATTCCGTCGGCAAGGCCCGCCTTGCTGTCCGACGTCAGCTCGTTGACGACAAGCACGATGCGGCCGCCGATCCCCTCTTCACGGAATGCCGAGATAGCGCCCTCCATGCCGCCACCGCAGACATAGAGACCGACGAGATCGGGATGTTTCTGCAGGAGCGTCAGCGTCGCCTCATGGGTGATTTCGGGTGTTTCCAGATTGATCAGCGTCTCGACCACCTCGAAGTCGGGCGCCTCCTCGCGGAAATAAGAGCGGAAGCCCATCTCGCGTAGCTCATGGCCGTGGAAGCGATGGCTGCCGACGAAACAGGCAACCTTGCCGGGCCGGCGGGATGCGTTGGCGATCATCCAGGCGGCGGTACGGCCGACCTTGCGGTTGTTGACGCCGACATAGGCGTCCCGTATCCCGGTCGCGAGATCCGAAAGCAGCGAGAAGACCGGAATGCCGCGATCCTTCAATTCCTCGACCGCTGCCGTCACCGCCGGATAGTCCGGCCCGACGAGAGCAATCGCCTGGTTTCTCGCGCCGAGCAGCCTGATCTTTTCGATGATCGCCGCCGGCGTTGCTGCGGCGGGATATTCCACCTGTGTCTGGATGCGGGCGGTCGTGACATTGCGGGCCGCCGTTTCGATCTCGCGGGCAAAGGCCTGGTAGAAGGGCTGCGCCGGTTTCTGCAGCAGGAAGGCGAGGCGATATTGCGGCAGGTCCTCGAAGACGCGCTGACGGATAAGGCCGACCGCATGGTAGCCGATCAACTGGGCCGCATCGTAGACGCGCCGCGCCGTTTCCTCCCGCACGCGATGGCGGCCGTTCAGCACGCGGTCGACGGTCGCGACGCTGACACCGGAAGCCTGGGCGAGATCGGAGATGGTCGGGCGGCGCATGGCTTTTCCTGATAGTTTTCAATCATGAATGAAAGCCATTCTTGATGGCTTTTGATAGAATATATCAAACCTGCATTGAGCGCGTTCCGAAGTCAACTTATTCTCCGGGCCAAGAGCTGAGCAGGGAGGACGGCATGGCTGGCGAGGCAAAAAAACGCGACTACAGCCTCTTGGGCGAGAGCGGCCGCACGGCGGTCGAAACCGGGCTGGCGGCGGCGCAATGGTATCACACCGATATTGCCCGCAAGGAGATGAAGGCGCTGATGCAGCGTTCCGACGCGACAGCCATCCGCGACACGGCCCTCTGGCTCGGCAGCATGGTGGTCTTCGCCGCGCTCGGCATCTATTTCTGGGGCTCCTGGATCGCCGCGCCCTTCTTCCTCGCTTACGGCGTTCTCTATGGCTCGGCCTCCGACAGCCGCTGGCATGAATGCGGCCATGGCACGGCCTTCAAGACCCGTTGGATGAACGACGCCGTCTACCAGATCGCTTGCTTCATGATCATGCGCAATCCGGTGACCTGGCGCTGGAGCCATACGCGCCACCATACCGACACCGTGATCGTCGGCCGCGATCCTGAGATCGCCGTCATGCGCCCGCCGGATCTCTTCCGGCTGATCCTCAATTTCTTCGGCATTCTCGATGTCGGGCATGCGATCGTCGACATGGTCAGAAACTCGGCCGGCATCATCAGCGCCGAGGAGAAAACCTTTATCCCCGAGATGGAGCAGCCGAAGGCGATCCGCGTCGCCCGCATCTGGCTGGCGATCTATGTCGCCACAACAGCGCTTGCCGTTTACACCGGCTCGATCCTGCCGCTGGTGCTGATCGGCCTGCCGCGCCTCTATGGCGCCTGGCATCACGTGTTGACCGGCCTGCTGCAGCATGGCGGGCTTGCCGACGACGTCATCGACCACCGGCTGAACAGCCGCACGGTCTACATGAACCCGATCAGCCGCTTCATCTACTGGAACATGAACTATCACGTCGAACATCACATGTTCCCGATGGTGCCCTATCACGCGCTGCCGAAGCTGCATGCGATGATCAAGCACGACCTGCCGGCAGCAAATCCGTCGATCTGGTCCGGCTACCGGGAGATGATCCCGGCCTTCCTGCGTCAGCTTCGCAACGAAGATTATTTCCTGAAGCGGGAACTGCCGGCGACGGCGCGGCCCTACCGCGAGGAATTCCACGCCGAACTGGCGCCTGCTGCCCAATAACCGGATCAAGGGAGGAAAAGAGATGAGCGGAAACTGGATCGAGGTTTGCGGCAAGGACGAGATCGACGAGGAGGATGTCATCCGTTTCGACCATGGCGGGCGCACCTTCGCAGTCTATCGCAGCCCCGACGACCAATTCTTCGCCACCGACGGGCTCTGCACCCATGAGCAGATCCATCTCGCCGACGGGCTCGTGATGGACGAGATCATCGAATGTCCCAAGCATAATGGCCGCTTCAACTACAAGACCGGCGAGGCCAAGGGCGCACCGGTCTGCGTCAACCTGAAGACCTATCCCGTCAAGGTCGAAGACGGTGCCGTCTTCATCGCGATCTGAGGTGCGCCATGGCCCATTTCGTCATTATCGGAGCGGGAGAATGCGGCGCACGCGCCGCCTTTGCGCTCAGGGAAAAGGGGTTTGACGGCGAGATCACGCTCGCCGGCTCCGAACAGCATGCACCCTATGAGCGGCCGCCGCTTTCCAAGGCCGGGCTTTCGGGTGGCGTCGATCCGAAATTCATCGCAACGCACGAAACCTATGCCGCAGGTAATATCCGCCTGCTGACCGGCGCGACGGCAACCGGCCTCGATGCCGAGGCACATAGTACCACCTTGTCGGATGGCAGCCACCTCACTTATGACCGGCTGCTGCTTGCGACCGGCGCCAGCGCCCGCGGCTTTCCGAACGCACCCGCTGAAGGCCGCCATATCCGCTCGCTGCGAACCCATCATGATGCCGTGGCGTTGCGCGCCATGCTGCAGCCCGGCAAGCGGCTTGCCGTCATCGGCGGCGGCTTCATCGGACTGGAGGTTGCTGCAACCGCCCGAAAGCTTGGCGCCGATGTGGTTCTCATCGAAGGGCTGGAGCGGGTGCTGAAGCGCGGCGTTCCCGAGGATATCGCCCAGCTCGTCGCCGAACGCCATCGTGCCGAAGGCGTCGATCTGCGCTGCGGCGCTTCCATCGAAGCGCTGTCGGAGCAGGAGGGTAAGGCCGTCGTCCGGCTTTCGTCCGACGAGACGATCGAGGCCGATCTGGCGCTTGTCGGCATAGGTGCGCGGCCGAATGTCGAACTTGCCGAGGCGGCCGGGCTGGTGATCGACAACGGCATTGTCGTCGACGACCGGCTGCGCACGTCCGCGCCCGATATCTTCGCCGCCGGCGACTGCTGCTCCTTTCCCCTGGCGATCTATGGCGGCCGGCGGGTGCGGCTGGAATCCTGGCGCAATGCGCAGGAACAGGGCACGCTTGCCGCCGCCAATATGCTCGGCGCCGATACGCCGGTCTCCGCCGTGCCATGGTTCTGGTCGGATCAGTATGACATGGTGCTGCAGATTGCCGGGCTTGCCGATGGCGCGGTCACGCATCTGCGCCGTGATCTCGGCGAAAGGGCCTTCATCCTCTTCCATCTGGATGCCGGGGGTCGGCTCATTGCCGCAAGCGGCATCGGACCGGGCAATGCGGTGGCGCGCGACATCAGGCTGGCGGAAATGCTGATCGCCGCACGCGCCCATCCCGATCCCGCCGCGTTGACCGCCAGCAATGTCAAGCTGAAGACGCTGCTCGCCGCTTGAATGATCTAAAGGATATTGCGATGAAAAAACATAATCGTGCGACGGTCGCAGACCTGCTCGCGCTCAAGGGAAAGCGCCAGCTCACCATGCTGCGCATCACCTCGCTCGAGGAGGCGGAAGCCGCCGAGAAGGCTGGGATCGACATGGTCTCGGTGCCGCCCGCTCTGCTCGGACCGGTCTTTCGCGAGGCCGCACCTTCGCCCTTCGCCATTCCTGGCCTCGAATACGGCGATCACGTCTCCGCTGAAGAGTATATGCGCGAGGCCTTCAAGGCGTTGAAGGCGGGCGGCGATGCCGTCTATTGCGCCGCAAGCCTGCAGACCATCCGCCGCATGCGCGACGAGGGCATTCCCGTCTGCGGCCATGTCGGCCTCATTCCGTCGAAAGCCACCTGGACCGGCGGTTTCCGCGCGGTCGGCAAGACGGCGGCGAGCGCCTTCGAGGTCTGGCGGCAGACGAAAGCGCTGGAAGAGGCAGGCGCCTTCGCGGCCGAAATCGAGGTCGTTCCCGGTGATGTGGCGGCGGCGATTTCCAACAACACGTCGATGCTGATGATCTCGATGGGTGCCGGCCGCGGCTGCGATGCGCAATATCTCTTTGCCGATGACGTGCTCGGCGCCAACCGCGATCACACGCCGCGCCACGCCAAAGTCTATCGCAACTTCGCCGCCGAATATGACCGGCTGCAGCGCGAACGCATCGCCGCCTTCAGCGAACTGGCCGAAGATATCCGCTCCGGCGCCTATCCGGAAAAGCGCCATCTCGTCGGCATCGACGAGGCCGAACTGCGCAATTTCCTGCATCGGCTGGAAGCGGAGAGGTGAGAGCCTGCGGGTCGCCGTCCGGCGACGGCGGCCTTGGAAAGGATGTGGCCTTTCATTTCGTCCGGGTTCGGCGCTTCCGGTCGAGGAATGCGTCGAATTCGAAATCTTCGGCTTGGCCGCTAGCGATACCGGTGCCGATCGCGTCGCGCAGCGCCTTCACTTTAGCCTCGTGCTCTTCCAGAAGCCGCAGGCCGGCACGGATGACCTCGCTCGCCGAGCCGTAGCGGCCTTCAATGACCTGCCGTTCGACAAAGCCCGCAAAATGATCGCCCAAAGCAATGGATGTGTTTTTGGACATGAGAGCCTCCTTATTGTTACCAATATATACCAAAATCTGGTAACTCTCAATTCAGTGCGAGCCTCTTTGCTGGGGAGGGTGCGAGCCTGTCATTGGCATCGGTGCCGCCCTATGTCAGAGAATAGATCCATCAGGAACGGATTCTCAGGCGCCGGTGACGATAGGCTTTGCACATGCGGAATTGATCGCGGTTCTCGTCGCGGTGACGGGCGACGAACCACGCGTCATGACAATCCGTAATGGCGATGCGCTGCCGTCGGGCTCCTTCGAAATGGGCCATCGCACGCTGCAATCCGGCCTGCGCGAATGGATCCAGGAGCAGACCGCCCATCCCGTCGGCTTCCTGGAACAGCTTTACACCTTTGCCGACCGCGACCGGAACAATGATATCCAGGGCGGTCGCACCATCTCGATCAGCTATCTCGGCCTCGTCAACGAACAAGCGAATGCGGGGAGGCCGGGCTGGCATGGCTGGTATGAATATTTCCCCTGGGAAGACCATCGCGACGGACGTCCCGCCATCATGGACGAACTCATTGCGCGGCTGCGCCTCTGGGCCGATGTCGATCCGATCAGGCGCGAATACCGTCATCGCCGCGCCGATTTCACCTTCGGGCTCGACGGCGGCGGCTGGAACGAGGATCTGACGCTGCAGCGCTACGAGCTGCTCTACGAGGCAGGCCTCGTTGCCGAGGCGGGTTGCGGCAAGGCCGACAATCTCGGCCGGCCGATGTTTGCCGATCACCGGCGGATTCTCGCGACCGGTATCGCCAGGCTGAGGGCCAAGATCAAATACCGCCCTGTCGTTTTCGAACTCATGCCTGAGAGCTTCACCCTGCTGCAATTGCAGCGGGCGGTCGAAGCGCTCGCGGGTCTGACGCTGCACAAGCAGAATTTCCGCCGCCTGATCGAGCAGCAGGAACTGGTGGAGGAAACCGGCGAGGCGACGAGCGAAACCGGCGGCCGGCCGGCCAAGCTCTTCCGCTTCCGCCAGACCATCCTCGAAGAGCGCGCGCTCGCCGGAACGAAATTACCGCTCTCCCGCAATTGACATATGCTCATCGTGAGAATATCTCTTTTGCGCATGATATGCTCAAATCGAGCATAATTGATGGAGCCGGCCATGAACCACCTCGTTTCCGCGTCTTCCCTCTATGACCGCGTCAGCCGCGTCATTCCCAAAGCCGAATGGATAACGTTTCAGGACGATGTCGATGCGATCCTCGAGCTGAAGCGCAAGCGCAACGCCGTCATTCTCGCGCATAACTACCAGACGCCGGAAATCTTCCATGGCGTCGCCGATATCGTCGGCGACAGTCTGGCGCTTGCCAGAAAGGCGATCGAGGTCGATGCCGACGTGATCGTGCTCGCCGGCGTGCATTTCATGGCCGAGACGGCAAAGCTGCTGAACCCGGAAAAGACGGTGCTGATCCCCGATATGGGCGCCGGCTGTTCGTTGGCCGACTCGATCACGCCCGAGGATGTCGCGCTGCTGCGCCAGGCCCATCCGGGCGTCCCTGTTATCACCTATGTCAACACCTCGGCTGCCGTCAAAGCCGCCTCGGATATCTGCTGCACCTCGGGCAATGCCAAGAAGGTGGTCGAATCCCTCGGCGTGCCCAAGGTGCTGATGATCCCGGACGAATATCTCGCCCAGAATGTCGCCAAGGAAACCGATGTCGAGATCATCGCCTGGCACGGGCATTGCGAGGTCCATGAACTCTTCACTGCGGATGATGTGCGCCAGCTGCGCGAAAACCATCCGGGCGTCATGGTGCTTGCCCATCCCGAATGCCCGCCTGAGGTCGTCGCCGAGGCCGATTTTGCCGGCTCCACCGCTGTCATGTCCGATTATGTCGGGCAGAGGAAGCCGGCCCGCGTCGTGCTGCTCACCGAATGCTCGATGAGCGACAATGTCGCCGTCCATCATCCCGATGTCGAATTCATCCGCCCCTGCAATCTCTGCCCGCATATGAAGCGCATCACGCTCTCCAATATCCGCACGGCACTTGAGGAAAACCGCCATGAAGTGACGGTCGATCCCGCGGTTGCCGTCGCTGCCCGGCGCGCTGTCGAAAGGATGCTTTCGATATGAGCGAGATTGCTGACCAACTAACCGGCCGCACCGTCATCGTCGGCAGCGGCCTTGCGGGATTGATGGCGGCGCTGACCCTTGCTCCGCAGCCGGTTGTCATCGTCACCCGCGCCGGTCTTGGCACGGAGACATCGAGCGCCTGGGCGCAAGGCGGCATCGCGGCCGCTTTGGGGGATGATGACAGCGCCGCGCTGCATCTTGCCGATACGCTCGCTGCAGGCGACGGGCTTTGCGATCCTGCAATCGCCGCCGGGATCGTCGCCGAGGCGCCTGATGCCATAGCCGCGCTGGAACAGGCGGGCGTGTGCTTCGACCGGACGGCGGATGGCGCCTTGTCGCTGGGACTGGAAGCAGCCCATAACCGCCGCCGCATCGTGCATGCGCAAGGCGATGGATCGGGTGCGGAGATCATTCGTGCGCTTGTCGCTGCCGTTATCGCAACACCCTCCGTCACCGTGCTGGAAGGCCTGGAAGCCCGTCGTATCCTGACGGATGAGGAGGGCGTAACCGGCCTCGTCTGCGCCGGCGAGAATAATGCAATCCTCCTGCCGACGCGTCGGATTATTCTGGCGACCGGCGGCATTGGCGGGCTCTATGAAGCGACCACCAATCCGACCGGCAATTTCGGCCAGGGCATCATGCTGGCGGCACGCGCCGGCGCGGCACTCGCCGACATGGAATTCGTGCAGTTTCACCCGACTGCGCTGGATTCCCGCCGCCGACCCCTGGCGCTCGTCAGCGAAGCCGTGCGCGGCGAAGGCGCCGTGCTCGTCAATGAGCGTGGCGAACGTTTCATGGCCGACGTGTCGGGCGCAGAACTTGCCCCGCGCGATGTCGTAGCGCGCGCCATCAGCGCTGAACTGGCGCGCGGCGGACGGGTCTTCCTCGACGCCCGCGGGGTGCTTGGGAATCGTTTCGCCGCCCGCTTCCCTGTCATCGACGCGCTCTGCCGGGAGGCTGGCATCGATGCGAGCTGTCAGCTCATCCCTGTGCGCCCCGCCGTCCATTATCATATGGGTGGGGTCGCGACCGATGCTGCCGGCCGCAGCTCCGTTTCCGGGCTCTGGGTTGCCGGCGAGGCAGCCTCTACCGGCCTGCATGGTGCAAACCGGCTCGCGAGCAATTCACTGCTGGAAGCCGCCGTCATGGGCATGCGCGCCGCGCGCGACATTCTCTCGATGCCGGCTGCAGAGCCGCCGGTGGCTGAGACCGGCATTGCGCTGCCGGCTGCGGCCGATCTCTCCTGTATCCGGCCAGTTGTCTCGCGCCATCTCGGCGTGCTGCGCAATGCAGGAGCGATCCACGGCGCCGTAGCAAGCCTGCTGCCGCTTGCCGAAGACGATGGCGCAGCCTCCGATCCCGCCGTCGTTGCGCTGTTGATTGCGGTTTTCGCCAGCCTTCGGGCGGAATCGCGCGGCGCCCATGCGCGCACCGATTTCCCGCTGAAGCGCGCCGAAGCCGCACGGCGAAAGATGACGCTGGCCGAGGCCCTGGAGATTGCCCGGGCCACCGCCTCCCATCCCCTTGCAAGGAGTGCCTGAGATGAACCTCGCTTCCCTTCCGCGTGTCATTGTCGAACCGCTGGTGCGCGCCGCCCTTGCCGAGGATCTCGGCCTTGCCGGCGACATCACGTCCGCTGCCGTCATTCCCGAAGACCATCGCTCCACGGTCGTCATGGCCGCCCGCCAGCCAGGTGTCGTTGCCGGCCTCGATGCCGCCGAGCTTGCCTTCCAGCTCGTCGATCCCGCTATCACAATGAAACGGCATCTGCCCGATGGCGCCGTCGTCCAGCCGGGCAGCGTCATCGCCACCATCGAAGGCCCCTCGCGCGGGCTGCTGACGGGCGAACGTACGGCGCTGAATTTCCTCGGCCATCTCTCCGGCATCGCCACGGTGACGGCGGGCATCGTCCAGGCGATCCGCGACACCAGGGCCTCCGTCGTCTGCACCCGCAAGACGACACCGGGTCTGAGGGCACTGGAAAAATATGCGGTGCGCGCCGGCGGCGGCATGAACCATCGCTTTGCACTCAATGATGCGGTGCTGATCAAGGACAATCACGTCGCCATTGCCGGCGGCATTTCGCAAGCCATCCGCCGCGCCAAAGCCGGTGTCGGCCATATGGTCAAGATCGAGGTGGAGGTCGACACGCTCGACCAGCTTCACGAAGCCATGGAAGAGGGGATCGATGCCGTGCTCCTCGACAACATGACGCCCGATCAGTTGCGCGAGGCCGTCGACATCGTCGCCGGACGAGCGATCACCGAGGCCTCGGGCCGTGTGACGCCGACAACAGCTCCTGCCATTGCCGCCTCGGGCGTCGACCTGATTTCCGTCGGCTGGCTGACGCATAGCGCCCCGGTGCTCGATATCGGCCTGGACTTCGTCGAGGCCGCTGGCGAAAGCGCAACACCATTGCGCCGGCTTGCTCAGGCCTTCTGATCAGGCCGGCCGACAAAGTCTCAAGCCGGCTGATGCTGGGCCTCCATGTCCGAATTGAATTCCAAGAGCTCGATCATGACGCCGAGATCCTTCGCGGTGTCATAATAGGCGATCGGCGTCAAGGGCCAGCCGTGGACGGCGGCAGCCATCTGCCGGGGGGATTTCCCGGTGCAGGGCTATGAGGGCGAGTCACCAAGCTGAAGAGCCGCTATCCGTTCCTGAGCGATGCCCATGCCCGCAGGCTGACACGGCGCTATGGCACCAGGGCGACCGTCCTTCTCGGCAGCGCCCAGAGGAACGAGGACCTCGGCAGGCTGTTCGGTGCCGATCTCTATGAGGCCGAGGTTCGCTACCTCATCGACAATGAATGGGCGACGACGGCCGCCGACGTGCTCTGGCGGCGCAGCAAGAAGGGGCTCTACCTCTCGGCCGGAGAAGTGGCAGCACTGGACGAATACATGGCGGCAGCGCCGGTCCGTATGGCGGAATGATGCTCCGAAATAGAGCGCCGTCTCACGTCCATATGCAGCATTCGTAAAGTATGTTAGCAGCAAGCATCGGCCAAGACCGTAAATGTTTGATGAAAATCTTGCCCCGGCAAAGCAAAAGCGCTTCCCGTCGCCCGCTATTCACTCTAACATCAGGTGACTGGTCGGTGCGCTCGGCGCATTCCGGCTTTTGAAGGTGAGAACCGTGATGGACGGGTCAACCGGGGAAGTAAAAGCGAACAGACTATGTCTGCTCGGGAGGCCGCGATTGTTGGCCGCCGGGACTGAGCTGCCCTTGCCCGAAAAGTCCTATTTCCTATTGGCAATGTTAGCGCTGTCGTCGGAACCGCTGGTCGACCGCGAAACCATCCGGTGCCAGCTCTGGCAATCCGAACTTCCCGAAAAGCGGGCCGGCAGCCTGCGCCAGCTTCTGTCGCGCATCGAACAGAGCCTTCCTGAAAACTTGCCGCCCTTGCTCACCGCCACGCGCACCCATCTCGGCCTCGCGCCCGGCTGGGAGATCGACCTCGATATCCTCAAGCGGAAGGATGTGCTGGGGCGACAAGAAAGCGGCATCCTGCTCGGCGAATTGCTCGAAAGCGTCAAATCTCCGACGCAGGGCGCAGAAGACTGGCTGACCTTCGAGCGCCAGCGGATTAACGAAACGCGCTCGGCGCATCTTGTCCGCCTACTGGAAAGCGAAGACGAACACCCGGACGAGGAACAGATCGCCTTTGCCAAGCGCCTGATCGAGCTCGATCCCGCCAATGAGATCGCTTGCCGGGCGCTGATGCGCGCCCATGCCCGCATGAACGACCTGCCGGCGGCGCGTCAGGCCTATCTGAAGTACCGCAGCCAGCTCAAGGACGATTTCGACATCGAGCCGGACGAGGCCACGGCAGCGCTCGCCCGCGAACTCGGCATCCTGGCCACAGCACAGCCGGTGACGGAACAGCCACGTCCGACCTCCGAGCTGCTGATCGATCCGGCCGGCCAGCCGCGCATCGTCATCCTGCCGCCCGAGAGCATCTTCACCGATCCGCTGATGGAGCGTGTCGGCCGCGCATTGCTCGAAGATGTCACGATCGGGCTCAGCCAGCAGCGCGGCTTCAAGGTGATCGCCGCCCATACGAGCCTGGAAATGCTGAGCCGCGCGCTCGATCCGTCGCGCCCGACCATCGGCCCGCTCGACCTGTCCTTCGACTATGCCGTTTATGTGACGATCCAGGGTCGCGACGAGGATGTCTATGCCACCTGCCGGCTGACGCGCACCGCGACATCAGAAGTGCTCTGGGCGGTCGAAATTCCTTTTGCGATGCAGAAGATCAGCGAAGCCTTCAGCCAGCTCACGCGGCGCATCGTCATGACGCTCGCCGATACGATCGAGCGCTACGAACTGGCGATGCCGCTCGGCGACGTACCGGCTTCCGCCTATCGCCTCTATCTTGAAGGCAAGCGGCTGATTGCCCAGACCGACCTCCAGCACCTGCGCCAGGCGCGCAAATGGTTCAAGTCGTCGCTCAGCCGTTACGAGCATTTCTCGCCGGCCCATGCCGGCATGTCGCGCGCACTCGGCATGGAATGGCTGATCCGCGGCATGCGCGACCGGGACCTGCTCGA